>OKPX01000015.1_pt1 | contig 165273 bp, 172 predicted proteins | sample 1613911 | NCBI WGS metagenome assembly OKPX01 (sample SAMN04436892, study PRJEB24849) | human gut metagenome | biome: human gut; feature: NICU; material: stool | host: Homo sapiens | place: USA: Saint Louis, MO | collected 2012-02-03 | reverse complement strand
CCCTGGGGCTTCGCTTCGCTGCTTGAGCCTTATCGTTATATTCCACTTTAAGGGGCACGGTATGCAGGCAGGTCGAAACCGTCACCGCGTCACCATACAGAATTCAGTAACAGTCAGATCATCTTCGGGTCAGCCAAAACAGGACTGGCAGGACGGGAAAACAGTATGGGCTGAGGTGAAGGGCATCAGCGGGCGCGAGCTGATGGCCTCCGGTGCAGAAAAAGCCGAAGCCACGGTGCGGGTGTGGCTGCGGTATCGTCAGGATATTTCTGCAGCGTCTCGCCTTAAAGTGCTGACTGGCCCGTTTCGTGGGCAGATCCTTGAGGTGTCAGGGCCACCTGTCCCTGATGAACGAGCCACACGGCTGGAAGTTCTCTGTAAGCAGGGGGTAAAAGCGTGATTGACCATAAACTGGATTTTTCAGGCCTGCTGGATATTTCCCGCGATATGGAAGTGCTCAGCAAGGCAGAGAACAAAAAGGTTTTGCGTGACGGGACACGGGCCGGGGCGGAAGTGCTTAAAGAGGAAGTGATTAAACGCGCGCCGGAGCGTACCGGGAAACTGAAACGCAATGTTGTCGTGGTCACGAAGCGGGGCAGCAGAAATGCGATCTCGTCCGGTGTCCATATCCGTGGCGTTAACCCCGAAACGGGAAACAGCGACAACACCATGAAAGCCAGCAACCGGCGCAACGCGTTTTACTGGCGTTTCGTTGAATTAGGCACGTCGAATATGCCTGCGCACCCCTTTGTGCGGCCTGCGTTTGATGCGCGGCAGGAAGAAGCGACCCGCGCCGTGATCGCCAGGATGAATAAGGCGATAGATGAGGTGTTGTCAAAATGAATGAGGCAACAATTTATGCGCTGATCGGTGCGCTGGCCGATGGGCAGGTCTATCCCTACGTTGTGCCATTGAACGCACAGGGAGAGCCTGACGTTAGTCCTCCCTGGGTTGTCTTCTCGCTGCCGACTGATGCAATGGCCGATGTGCTTTGCGGGCAGGCTGAATCAACCGTTTCGGTTCAGGTTGATGTCTATTCGCCGGATATTGACGAAGCCCGCAGCATCCGTGATCAGGCGCTGACCAGCCTGTCGGTACTGGGGCTGGAGAACATCAATAAGTTTCCGCTGTATGAACAAGAGACCCGTCTTCACCGCGCCTCGCTTGAGGCCTCTGTGATTGTCTGACACGTCACGCATCATCCATCCAATAACCCGCTCCGGCGGGTTTTTTTACATCTGGAGCAAACATGACCAGTAAGTATGAAAAAACAAAGGGCACGCAGATCGGTATCTCGAACGCCCCCGTCACAGAAGACGATTTTAAGGCTGCAGGTTTCCCGACGGCAGGCGTGACGTTCCTTGAAGCTGAATGTGCCACGAAGGAGATCAGCTACACAGGCGGCCAGAAAAGTGACATCGATGTCACCACGCTTTGCTCCACCGAGCAGGAGCAGACCAACGGCCTCGCGGCTCCGGCAGAAATGTCCATTTCCCGTAACTGGGTGGGCGATGAAGAGGCGCAACTGGCGCTACAGACGGCGTATGAGAATGACGAGCTACGGGCGCTAAAAGTCGTTTTCCCCTCCGGCAACGGTTTTTATGTGCTGGTGGAGGTTCGGCAGAGTAGCTGGTCTGCCGCAACATCTGCTGTGGTCGGGGCAACTTATTCCCTGCGCGTCAAAGGCAAGCCAAAACGCATTGTCGCGGCTGCATCGGGTTCGTAAGCGGCTCCGGCCGCATTTTTATCCTTATTAAACGGGAAAATAAATGGCTATTAAGAAAAAATCACTGCGCGATCTGGCGCTCACTGCTGATTCTGCATATCGCACAAAAATCGTTGAGGTTCCCGAATGGGAGGGCGCGACGGTCATTCTGCGCGAGCCTTCCGGTGGTGCGTGGGTGAAATTTCGTGAGTTTGTCGGCGAACCGGAAGAAGACGCGCCGCCGCTTTCAGCCGCGCAGGAGTTTTTGCGGAATAAACGCGCCGACGTGATCCTGCTAATTGATGTTCTGCTGGATGAGTCCGGTACACAGATTTTTAGCGAGTCTGACACAGACCAGCTCGTTGAAATTTACGGGCAGGTACATGCACGTCTGCTGCGCCAGGCAATTGCACTCAGCTCGTCACAGGAATATGCGGAAAAAAAGTCGCGCAGCCGCTGACGTTCTTTCTCATGTCTCTGGCGCTCCGTCTGGGGCGAACCCTGCACGAACTCCGGCAGACGCTGACGGCCAGCGAACTGAAACTGTGGATCGCCTATGACCGACTCAGCCCCATTGGTGACTGGCGCGGTGATGTTCAGGCGGCGCAGATTTCCGCTGCCGCTATTAATGCGCAGGGCGGTAAGGCGAACATGACTGATTTGATACTAAAATTCGGTCAGCAGGAAGAAGAAAGCAGCGAGTTTGAAAACTGGATGTCTGATCTGTAATGCCCGCCCCGTGCGGGCTTTTTTGTGGGTGATATATGGCAACGTTGCGCGAACTGATTATCAAAATTTCCGCCAATTCAGCATCGTACCAGTCTGAACTGGCGCGCGCTGGTCGTATGGGGCAGGATTTCTACCGCACCATGCAAAATGGTGGTCGTCAGGCTGCCGCTGCCGCCCGCGAAAGTGAACGGGCATTGTCAGATCTGACCAGCGGTTTCGCCACGGCTGGCCGCGCCGCGTCCGCTGCTGCGGCTGCATTTGCCACGGGTAAAATTGTCGCGGTTGCTGATGAATGGACCTCGGTTAATGCACGGCTGAAACAGGCCTCGGCATCGACTGAGGATTTTGCAGCATCCCAGCGCCGGTTAATGGCGATCAGCCAGAGTACAGGAACCGCGTTTTCATCGAATGCCAACCTGTTCTCCCGCGCTGCTGCATCAATGCGTGAATTTGGTTATTCCTCCGGCGACGTTCTCAAAATTACCGAGGCGGTCAGCACGGGTCTGAAATTATCGGGGGCCAGTACAGAGGAGGCGGGCTCCGTCATTACCCAGTTCAGCCAGGCACTGGCGCAGGGTGTGTTGCGTGGCGAGGAATTCAACGCCGTCAATGAATCCGGTGATCGTGTCATCCGTGCGCTGGCCGCAGGCATGGGCGTTGCGCGTAAAGACCTGAAGGCGATGGCAGATCAGGGGAAACTCACGATAGATAAGGTTGTCCCGGCGTTAATCAGCCAGTTGGGTACGTTACAGAGTGAATTTGCCTCGATGCCGCAGACCGTTGGCGGCGCGATGCAGAAAGTTGAAAACTCATTCATGGCCTGGGTCGGCGGAGTTAACAACGCAACGGGCGCGACACAGTCTTTTTCCGGTGGGTTAACGGGTGTCGCCGGTATTCTGGATTCGTTCACCCATTCCGCTGTCAGTGGTGCGCTCAATGACGTGGCTAATAACATGTCAATGATCACCACCGTAGCGGGCGCACTAGTTGGTGTCGGCCTGGCTAAATACCTCGGTGGCGTGGTAACCAGTGCCACGGGGGCCACCGCGGCGCTCATTTCTGCCGCTAAGGCTGAGGTGGCGCTGGCCGTTGCACAGGATAAAGCCGCAGCTTCGTCTGTCGCTGCCGCCCGCGCGGATGTGTACCGGGCACAACAGGCGTTACAACGGGCAAAAAGCGCCGACGTTCAGGCAGCCCAGCAGGAGCGCGTGGCAGCAGCAGAGGCGAAAGTCGCAGCCGCTCAGGCCCGCCTGACAACCGCACAGGCCAGCGGTACAGCTACCGAGAAGGTAAAGGCGCGCACAGCGCTGGAGCGGGCACAGGCGGCGCTGGTGGCCGCAAAAAACACCGATGCGCAGGCAGTTGCCGAACGCCGCCTGGCAGCGGCGCAGACTGCCCTCAGTAATAACCTGGCAAACCGTGTCAGCGCGCAGAGCAACCTGAATAGCGTAACCGCAGTCGGGACACGTCTGTTGGGTGGCGCGCTGGGGCTGGTTGGGGGTATCCCTGGACTGGTTATGCTGGGAGCGGGTGCGTGGTACGCCATGTACCAGAACCAGGAGCAGGCGCGCCAGTCGGCACAGGAATATGCACGGACCATTTCCGAGGTTATTAAGGCGACCAAAACGATGAGCCTCCCGGAGTCTGACGACAACCGAGTTAAGGCTGTAGCCTCACTGGCCGAGCAAAATCGCCTCGTCGACGAGCAGGAGAAAAAAGTCGCCGCCGTTAAACGGCAAATCGACGAACTGAATAAGTCGCGCGGCCAGCCTGGCATGACGAGTGAAAATGATGCAAATATCGTTAAGTCGCTCGGTATTCTGACTGATCAGTTGGCGGTTGAAGAGAACAAGCTGAACCAGATGCGCGACCGTTCCCATGTCATTCAGAAAGCCCTGGAGGAAATAGAAACAAGACGAAATGATCTAATTCGCGAACAGGCCTGGCGACAAAACGAGGCTTATTACTCGCTGTTAAAAATGACAGGTGCACACTCTGAGTTCAACAGGCTCATGAGTCTGGGTAACACACTTCTCTCTGCACGTAACAGCCTGGTGCGGGTACCAATGGCATTACCGCAGGCCAGCGTGTCCGACAAAGATGCTAAAGCGTTGCTCAATAAGCAGCGTCAGGCAGAACTGGCTGGATTGACGGGGCTTGCCAAGGTTAATAAGCAGGTTGAGTTTGACCTGCAGGATATGGGCCGAGACGGTCCGGATAACTCCGTTTTTGCCAAGCGGTGGCGTCAGGCTGCGGTTGATGACTACAACAACACGCAGAACGTGGCAGCGGCACAGAAAGCGAAAGCAGACGCCACCAGGGAAGCTGAAAAAGCTGACCGTGATGCCGCTTCGCAGGCTCAAAGGTATGCCAGCAAAATAGAAGATCTTACTATTGCGACCGAGGTTCAGAAGGTACGTGCCAGCGAGGGTGAGAAAGCGGCTGATCTTTACGCCGCCGCACACCAGAGCGGCATTAAATGGACAGCCGAACAGACTGAGGAAATTCGTAAGCAGGCCTCAGAGCTGGCCCGATGGACGTCACGGGCTGATGATAACGTTAAAAAACAGCGTGATCAGGCGGAGTCACTGAAACAGCTTACCGAAGCTGCACGTAAATTCCGTGACGAGGCCACGTCGGCGACGGATACCGCAGGGCTGAGCGACAGAGAGCGGCAACGATTTGAAGAACGCCAGCAGATAGAACGAACATTCGATAAAGCAGGGGGTAGAAATTCTACCGAAGCGGTTAAGGCTTATAATGCTGCGCTGACTGAGCTTGATAACAAGTACAGGTCTATCGCAGCATCAGAAGCCGACTGGCGTAATGGTGTGTCACGTGGTTATGAAAACTGGCTACAGAACACAATGGACATAGCCGGTACTGTTTCACAGGGTGTGACCACAACGATGGATAGCGCGCTGAATAACGTTTCCTCAATGTTAGTTCGCGGCAAGGCAGACTGGAAAGAGTGGGGGCTGTCAGCCCTTGAAATGATTTCTAAAGTAGCTTTGCAAATGGCTGTTGTCAGCGCCATGAGTAAATCGTCTGGTACATCAGGCCTGATTGGCTCTCTTATCGGCGGTATTACCGGGCTAATCGGCGGTGGCGGCACATCTTCGGTTATGTCTTCAACATCCGGCACGGTAGTCACCGGACAAAGTTTCTCCGTGCCAACACCTCACCTTAACGCCCTCGGTAGCGTGTACGACTCACCGTCACTTAGCGCATACAGTAATGGTGTTTACAGCACCCCGAAAACATTCGCATTTGCCAAAGGTGCGGGAATTTTCGGAGAAGCAGGCCCAGAAGCCATTATGCCGCTGACTCGTGCTGCTGATGGTTCTCTGGGTGTTCGTGCTGTCAATTCAGGTGTAAATAACGTTCAGACAGCCAGCGGTTCGCCGCAGGTTTATATCACCATCGAGGGCAATGGTAATACCAGCGTTAAGACGGATGGCGGTATGACAGAACAATTCGGCAAGGAGATTGGGAGCTATGTTGAGCGACGTTATCGCGAACTGATGGCGCGTGATATTTCCCCAGGCGGTGCCGTATGGAATCTGGCTAAAGGAGGTCGTTAATGGCTATCGAAACATTTACCTGGTGCCCGCGCATCAACCCGGAGCAGGAAGTCAGTTTCCGAACACGCAAAGCACAGTTTGGCGATGGTTATGCGCAGGTTTCAGGCGATGGGCTCAATCCGCGCTCGCAAAAGTGGACTCTGGAGTTTACGGGGAACGAAACCTATATCACTGCGATAAAAGCCTTTCTGGACAGGCATGGCGGGACGAAATCGTTTCAGTGGACCCCGCCGCTAGAGCCTCTGGGGTTATACCGATGTTCTGGCTACAAACCCACACCTCTGGGCAATAAAAAATACACCCTTTCCGTGACCTTTGAACAGGCATTTGCACCATGAGTTTAAACAACGATTATCAGAAACTGGAACCGGGTAACACCGTCCGGTTGTTTGAGGTGGACGGTACCGCGTTTGGCGTTGGCGAGGTTTTGCGGTTTCACAATCACAATATTCCTCATACGGAAGCGGAAATATCTGCTGCTGGTGGGGATGAGTCAAAACTTCCGGCTAAATCCATCTGGTGGCAGGGCGTCGAGTATTCGGCCTGGCCCTGCCAGATCGACGGACTGGAAAAATCGACTACCGGCAGTGGCGCCACGCCAAAACTGACCGTGGCGAACCTTGACGGCTCCATCACTGCGTTGTGCCTTGCATATGACGACCTGTTGAAAGCGACGGTAACGATACATGACACGCTGGCGCAGTATCTGGATGCGCGTAATTTCCCTTCCGGCAATGCCACGGCAGATCCCACTCAGGAAAAGTTGCAGGTCTGGTATATCGACGGGAAAAATACTGAAACCTCAGAGGCTGTCGAGTTTCGGCTAACCAGCCCGATGGACCTGCAGGGCTTAATGATCCCGACCCGTCAACTTCATTCTCTCTGCTCCTGGTGTATTCGTGGTAAGTACCGCAGCGGTGATGGCTGTGATTATGCAGGCACGAACTACTTCGACAAAAACAATAACCCGGTGGCAGATCCTTCACTGGACCAGTGCAACGGCACCCTGACCGCATGCAAACTTCGATTCGGAGAAAATAACGAACTTTCCTTTGGTGGTTTCCCCGGCACGTCACTCATCAGGAGCTGATATGCGCCAGAAAACGATTGATGCAATTTTGGCGCACGCAGCAACGGAATATCCCCGTGAGTGTTGTGGTGTCGTGGCACAGAAAAGCCGTATTGAGCGGTATTTCCCGTGTCGTAATCTTGCCATGGTGCCGGAGGATAATTTTGTCCTTTGCCCGGAAGACTACGCTGCCGCTGAGGAGTGGGGAACGGTAACGGCTATTGTGCACAGCCACCCCAATGCGACAACACAGCCCAGCGAACTGGATAAAGCGCAATGCGACTTAATGGCTATCCCCTGGCATATTGTCAGTTGGCCGGAAGGTGATCTGCGTACAATCAACCCGCGCGGTGAATTGCCACTGCTGGAGCGGCCTTTTGTGCTGGGGGTTTACGACTGCTGGGGGCTGGTAATGTCCTATTATCGGCAAACGTACGGCATTGAGCTGCCGGATTACCGCGTCGATTATCTGTGGTGGGAGGACAAGTACCCCGATAATTTATATCAGGATAACTGGTATGAATGCGGATTCCGTGAAGTGTCTGGAGACCCGCAACCGGGTGATGTTGTGATCATGCAGGTGCAGTCCAACAAATGGAATCATGCCGGGGTGTTGCTGGAGGGTAATATGATGTTGCACCATCTGTATGGGCGGCTCAGCGTGCGCGTTCCTTATGGCGGTTACTGGATGGATCGAACGATGAAGATTCTACGTTATAAATCCTTGTGCTAACATTTCCATTCCAAAACACAAGGAATGAGAAAATGAAAAAAGCAATAGTTTTTATTCTGGGTTTTTTGATTACGGGATGTGCTCCTCAAACAGCAAAGAGACCGACTCAAGATGAAATGAATAAAACAGTTCCCGTTTGTGCATCGCAAAAACAATGCGATACCGCATGGTCGGCAACTAGACAGTGGATTAATCAAAACTGTGGTATGAAAATACAAAACTATAGTGCTGATTATATTGAAACCTATAATTCTGTTGGTGGCGATACAAAACTTGCATGCCAAGTAAATAAAAATACACAACCTGATGGGTCATCTGTAATATTAATTAGGCTTTCATGTGGGAATATGTTTGGTTGCATTCCTGATCAATATCAATCAGTCATTAATTTCAATAACTATGTAAGCGATGCTATAAATAAAGCCGCGCCAATAAAAATCGGCATAATGACTTATATGGCAGATAAAAACGGAAAAATTGTAGAAAATCCTTCGTATTCGACTGGGCTTATTATTGAGAGTGTAACTTCCGGTGGGATAGCTTCAAAATCTGGTGTGATTGCAAATGATATTCTTGTAAACATTGGGAGTGATCGCATCAGGACTCAGTATGATATAACTAGTGCTATGGAAAAATATCATTCGGGAGATAAAGTGGTGTTTAAGGTAATTCGTGCTGGTAGCGAGGTTAACTTAGACATTAATCTATAGTTAATTTATTTAAGCGCCTCGTTGTTTGAGGCGCTTAAACTGGAAACGTTATGCGAGAGATAATTACCAAAATCGAACTTGGCGGCATTTTGGGTAAAACCTTCGGAAAAGTTCATCACCGCTTGATTAGTACAACCCACGAAGCCACGCGCGCACTGGCAGCAACAATTCCCGGCTTTGAAAAATTCATGATATCCAGTCAGCGGCGCGGACTTACCTACGCTGTATTCAAAGGTAAAAAAAATATCGGAATAGATGATCTGGGATTTCCGGTTACTGGTGAAGTCATTCGGGTCGTACCGGTTATCATGGGCAGTAAGCGTGGAGGATTGCTCCAGACTATTCTCGGTGTTGCCCTTATTACCGTTGCTGCAATTGCGACTAACGGTGCAGCGCTCGGCTTTGGTGGTACTGCCTTTGCGGGTGGATGGGGGGCTGCTGCTGCAATGGGGATATCGATGTCACTCGGTGGCATTGTACAACTCCTTTCACCACAGACTGCCGGGCTGGCAAAAACGCAATCAGCAGACAATAAACCGTCATATGCATTCGGTAGCGTCACGAATACCACATCGCAGGGATACCCGGTGCCTCTGTTGTACGGCAAGCGCCGTATCGGTGGTGCAATTGTTTCTGCCGGGATCTATGTCGAAGACCAGCAATAAAAACACCTCAATTTAATAACCGCCTCCGGGCGGTTTTTTTATGGGCGAAATATGGCAAATAAGAAAATTCAGGGGCGAAAGGGCGGCTCCTCATCTTCCCGTACGCCGACAGAACAGCCCGACGATCTCCAGTCGGTCGCGAAAGCAAAAATCCTGCTGGCGCTGGGTGAGGGTGAATTTTCCGGCGGACTCACCGGGCAGTCTATTTTTCTGGATGGTACGCCGCTGCTGAATGCTGACGGTTCGTCAAATTTCAGCGGTGTGGCCTGGGAATTTCGCTCTGGTACGCAGGCACAGACCTATATTCAGGGGATGCCCGGTAGTGAAAATGAAATCAGCCTGGGCGGTGTGGTTGTTTCCAGCGCTTCGCCGTGGACCCGAACACTGACCAATACACTGCTTTCTGCCGTTCGCCTGCGTATCAAATGGCCGTCCATTTTCCGGCAGGAAGATGACGGAGACTTAGTCGGGTATCCCATAAGTTATGCGATTGATCTGCAGACAAACGGTGGCGCATTTCAGACGGTAATCAGTGCCTCAGTTAACGGGAAAAATACGTCAGGTTATGAGCTCAGCCACCGTATTAATCTGCCAGCTGGTGCCACAACATGGACGGTTCGCCTGCGTAAAATTACTCCGGACGCGAACAGCGCAAAAATCGGCGATACCATGACGCTACAGAGCTACACGGAAGTGATCGACGCCAAGTTGCGTTATCCGAATACCGCGTTGCTGTATATCGAATTCGATTCCAGCCAGTTTAATGGTTCGGTACCGCAGATTTCATGCGAGCCCCGCGGTCGCGTTATTCGTGTCCCTGATACCTACGATCCTGAAACACGCACCTACAGCGGTACATGGACAGGCGCGTTTCGGTGGGCGTGGACCGACAACCCGGCATGGATTTTTTATGATCTGGTGGTGAGTGATCGCTTTGGGCTTGGCGACAGGCTGACGGCAGCTAACATCGATAAATGGATGCTGTACCAGGTTGCACAGTACTGCGATCAACTGGTCCCTGACGGGAAAGGCGGTGATGGTCTGGAGCCTCGCTACACCTGCAATGTTTATGTGCAGGACCGTAACGACGCATACACAGTCATGAGGGACTTTGCGGCCATTTTCCGGGGGATGACGTACTGGGGCGGCAATCAGATTGTTGCTCTGGCTGATATGCCGCGTGACGTCGATTACAGCTACACCAACGCAAATACCCTGGACGGTAAATTCACGTACAGCAGCAGCACCTCTAAAACCCGCTATACCTCTGCACTGGTTTCATACTCCGACCCGGCGAATGCGTATTCCGATGCTATGGAACCTGTCTTCGAGCAGGATCTGGTGCGTCGCTTTGGCTTTAACCAGCTTGAACTGACGGCTATCGGCTGCACCCGACAATCGGAGGCAAACCGTAAGGGGCGCTGGGGCATTCTGACCAATAACAAAGACCGCGTGGTGACCTTCTCTGTCGGGCTCGACGGGAATATTCCGCAGCCGGGATACATCATTGCAGTCAGTGACAGGGACCTGGCCGGAAAAGTAACGGGTGGCCGCATCAGCGCGGTAAGCGGTCGGGTACTGACGCTCGACCGTGTGCCGGATGCCGTAGCGGGTGATCGCATCATGGTGAACCTCCCGACAGGCGCATCACAGAGCCGCACTATTCAGGCTGTCAGCGGTAATAAAGTCACCGTTTCGACGGTGTTCACTACAACACCAGAAGCCCAGGCGGTGTGGGTGGTTGAGTCAGATGCGCTTTATGCCCAGCAATACCGCGTCGTCAGTGTTACGGAAAATGACGACGGCACATTCACCATCGTGGGTGCCGCACACGACCCGGATAAATATGCCCGCATCGATACAGGTGCGATTATCGATCAGCGCCCGGTAAGCGTCATCCCGCCGGGTAATCAGTCTGCACCTTCGAATATCGTCATTTCCAGCTACGCCGTTGTGAATCAGGGGATCAGTCTGGAGACAATGCGCGTCAGTTGGGACCAGGCACCAAACGCGATTTCGTACGAGGCCCAGTGGCGGCGTAACGATGGCGACTGGGTGAACGTACCCCGCAGTTCTACCGCGTCGTTTGAGGTGCCGGCCATTTACACCGGACGTTATCTTGCGCGGGTGCGGGCTATTAACGCGGCTGAAATTTCCTCCGGCTGGGGATATTCAACCGAGACAACACTGACCGGGAAAACGGGAAACCCGCCGAAACCTGTCGGTTTCACCGCGTCGGACAATGTGGTTTTCGGTATTGAACTGAACTGGGGCTTCCCTGCGAACACGGACGACACGCTGAAAACGGAAATTCAGTACAGCGCCACGGGGACGACTGATGATGCGGTTTTGCTGGCGGATGTGCCGTATCCGCTGCGTAAATATCAGCAGATGGGCCTCAAGGCGGGGCAGATTTTCTGGTACCGCGCGCAACTGGTGGACAGGACCGGAAACGAGTCGGGGTACACCGACTGGGTGAGGGGGCAGGCCAGTGTAGATGTGTCTGACATCACTGATGCCGTGCTTGAGCAGATCAAGGACACTGAACTGTTCAAAGACCTTATTGAAAATGCCGTGGAGAGCAGTGAAAAGGTTGCTGAACTGGCAGAGGCGGTAAGTCAAAACGCCGACCAACTGGCGGCGGCAGTGGGCGCGAACCGGCAGACGGCAGAAAGTATTATCAGTAACGCACTGGCTATCGCTGACGTAGTTGTCAGGCAGTCTGCACAGAACGGCGCAAACTCAGCAACGTTCACCCAGCTACGGGAGGTGATTGCCACCGAAACACTGGCCCGCGTTACGGACGTGACGCGCCTGGAGGCAAAAACCGACCAGAACGCGGCACAGGTAACGCAGCTCACGCAGGCGCTCGCCGATGAGACGCAGGCCCGCGCCACGGCGGTTGATACACTGACGGCGCAAACGGAGGACAACGCCGCTAACGTAACCCAGCTCACACAGGCGGTGTCCACCCTCGACAGTTCTACCGCGTCCCGTTTCGACGAACTGTCAGGGAAAACGGCTAACGCGGCTGGCGGGGTGCAAAACACGGCGGTGGCGCTGATTCAGGAGACGCTGGCACAGGTTAACACCCGGATGACGCTCAGTGCTCAGTATGGCGCAAACAGTGTCGGTATCCAGCGCGTTGATAACGTGATGGTGGACGCGAGCAAAGCTGTCGCTGAGTCGCTGAAAACACTGGATGCGACCGCTGGCGGCAATGCCAATATCACGGACTTCGCAAAAACGATGTCTGATTTTACGCAGACCTCCGCGACGCGAATCAACTCACTGAGCGTCACGGTAAACGGCCAGACTGCGGCAATAACCACTAACGCCCAGGCAGTTGCAGATATCAACGGCAACCTGAACGCAATGTACTCGATAAAGGTTGGCGTGGATGTCAACGGCGTGTACTACGGCGCGGGCATGGGAATTGGAGTGCAAAATACCCCCAGTGGAATGCAAAGCCAGGTTGTCTTCCTCGCCGACCGTTTCGCTGTTATGAGCCAGGCTGGTGCGGCAGTATCGCTGCCGTTTGTTATTCAGAACGGCCAGACGTTTATTCGTGACACGTTTATCCAGGACGGGACTATAACCAATGCGAAAATCGGTGCATATATCCAGTCAAATAACTACGTGGCTGGCTCAGTTGGCTGGCGAATTGGTAAAGATGGCTCATCTGAATTCAGTAATGTCACGGTGCGCGGGACTGTTTATGCCAGCGCCGGGGAATTCACCGGGAAAATAACAGCGACGAGTGGGACGTTTAAAGGCACCGTTCAGGCTGAATCATTTATCGGTGATGTGGCTGTAGGGCAGACGTTTAGTGATATTGAGGGAGATAATGTCACCCGAAATTTTGTATACACCGATTCCGGTAACCTGCCTGGTGAAAAACATGTAGTGATAATGGCGCTGGTTAAGGTCCAGATTTCTGCGACAGAGGCCGGTGCAGGGATTACTCAGACAAAAGGGACGGCGATTCTCACCATTGGCGGGTCGAGCAGAACTATTGAGGTTTACACCCCGCCAAATACTGACAGATCGCGTCCTACGTACGTCACGGTTATGCACAGCGCCCGCGTTACCGGACAGGTGGTGAATTGTTCGATTCAGATGCGCAGTGATAATGCGACATATCATGCGAACGTTGGTATTTATTCCCCGACAATACACGTATCCAGAGGTTCCGGTTCGTTCACTCAATCCTGATTTCAACCCGCTCCGGCGGGTTTTTTTATGCCTGGAGAAAACATGATTTACACAACTGGCTCGATTGCGGTCAACGGCAATACCCTGACGGGTACTGGCACGAATTTTACAGCTGCAGGCTCGTTAATCCGAGTTGGGTGCACCCTGGTTACGCTGGCAAACCCGGTACAGGTATTCCAGATAACGGCAATCAACAGCGCGACCCAACTCACCGTAACGCCAGCGGCGAACCCGGCAATTGCGGCGGGTACTGCTTATGCCATCCTGCTGAGCGATTCGCTGAGCGTTGACGGCCTCGCTCAAAACATCGCTGAGACGCTGACGCTGTATCAAAAAAATATGAGCGGCTTCGCCGACGTGATGAGCGGGGCGGGTGACGTCACTATCACAACAAACGGTGTGGCCGTCACGGTTCCCGGCCAGAAATCGCTGGCAAAAAAAGGGGCGAACTCGGATATCACCAGTCTGTCAGGGCTAACAACCCCGCTCAGCCAGGGGCAGGGCGGGACGGGATTAACAAATCCGTTTGGCACCGTCGCCGGATCGTTTTGCCAGGGCAATGATTCGCGCCTGGGCACAATAGACGGGAAGTCCGGTGGGGTTATCGCGGGGACAGTAAAATCCAGTGCGGCATCACCTGCCGCGACGCCTGCTAACGGTACAATAACCAACTCAGAACTAATCGGTTCTAAATTTCGCAGTGGTGTTTATGCCGGAATTGATTTTTCGCTGTATGCGCAGGCTGTTCAGGGTAATGGCTCGTATGGAATCTTCCAACTGTCCTACGGAGGCACCCCGGCCTACTGGGTATTCTCACAGTCTGGCGTCGCAACTGGCGTTTCATGGACTCCTACATGTGACGAACGACTGAAAGACCTGGACGGTCCCATCCCTGACCCGCTGGGAAAAATGGCTCTTATGCGGGGTCAATCCTGGCACTGGAAGACTAACGGGAGTTACGGGATAGGCCTGACAGCTCAGGATGTGCAACGCGCGTTCCCGGATGCTGTCGTGGAGACTCATGATGTGACACTGCCGGACGGAACGGTAGTTGCGAATGTGTTATCTCCGGACTCGTACGGCGTTGCGGCTGCGCTGCATCATGAGGCCATTCTGGCCCTGATGGCGCAGATTGACGCCTTGACAGCCCGTGTCGCAGCACTGGAATCCAGAAAAACTAACGAGCCGGTGGCAGAGTAATCAACCCCTTACTCTGTGCAAAAAATTGATAGCCAGAAATTGTATTGATCTGCCCAATATTTAAAACTACTGTATTTATATACAGCATTTTAAAGGGGCAGATCATGCAAACCCTTCCACAGCAAAATTCTATCTTTTCCATTTGCGGCATCAATCCCGCCGCGTCCTACGTTGAAATGCCCGATTGTGTGGCCGCTGTCGACTGCAGCGCCCGTCCAGTTCCGGATGCCGTCCTTCTTATCACCTTTTGTGGCCAGCGCTGCTACGCGCGCCTGTGTGGTGATGCGCTCATTACTGACGACGGTGACGCGATAGAGGGAGACGCGCTCGATGAGGTTCAGTTTATCGGCGTGGTCACGCACAGAATCACCCCAGCAGCGTTTGATGATAGGGTTATCTGATGTTCGCCCTGGTCGATGCGAATTCGTTTTATTGCAGTTGCGAAACGGCATGGCGGCCGGACCTCGATAATTCTCCGGTTGTCACCGCGTCGAACAATGACGGCTGCGTTATAGCGCGTAATGCCCGGGCGAAAAAACTCGGAATCAAAATGGGCGACCCGCTATTCAAAAATGAAGATCTGTTCCGCCGGCACGGGGTGGTGGTATTCAGCTCCAATTACGAGCTATACGGGGATATGAGCCACCGCATGATGACGACGCTGGAAGCGATTTGCCCGCGCGTATCGGTTTACTCAATTGACGAGGCATTTTGTGATCTGACTGGTGTCAGGAACTGCCGCGACCTGACGGAGTTTGGGCACGAAATCAAACGTACCGTTTACCAGCGAACGCTGCTCCCGGTGGGCGTCGGCATAGCGCAAAGTAAGACGCTGGCCAAGCTGGCAAATCATGCTGCGAAGACATGGAAAGCCACCGGCGGCGTGGTCGATTTGTCGAACGTCGACCGACAGCGAAAACTGCTGGCCCTGCTCCCGTGCGATGAGGTCTGGGGCGTGGGGTCGCGTATCAGTAAAAAACTGGCCGCGATGGGGATAAAAACAGCGCTGCAACTGGCCGACGCGGATATCCGGTTTATCCGGAAACATTTCAGCGTCGTGCTCGAGCGGACTGTGCGGGAGCTGCGTGGCGAATCGTGCCTGGAGTTTGACGAGTTTCAGCCCACCAAACAGGAAATCTGTTGTTCCCGATCGTTTGGCCAGCGCATCACTGAGTATCAGGATATGCGCGCGGCCATCGTCAGTTACGCTACCCGGGCAGCAGAAAAGCTGCGGGGTGAGCACCAGTATTGCAGATATGTATCCGCGTTCGTCAAAACGTCGCCGTTCGCCGTCAACGAGCCGTACTATGGCAAACATGCCGGCACGCAGTTAATGACGCCCACACAGGACACGCGAGATATTGTGGCCGCAGCCGTTCGTTGTCTCGATCAGGTCTGGCTGGATGGCCACCGTTATCAGAAGGGCGGTATTCTCCTGGGGGATTTTTTCAGTCAGGGTGTGGCGCAACTGAACCTGTTTGACGACAACGCGCCACGTGCCGACAGCGAACAACTGATGACTCTGCTGGATCAGCTAAATGCAAAAGACGGTCGTGGGACATTGTTTTTCGCTGGCCAGGGAATCCAACAACAATGGCAGATGAAGAGGGAGATGCTCTCGCCGCGTTATACAACGAGATTTTCTGATCTGCTGGTGGTCAGGTGATCATGCAATATGGGGGTTAGGGTATGCAACAAACGCTCGATAGTATTTGCAGCGTCAGCGCCACTACAGGATTAATGCCGACAGCAACCGGCTACGCCGTCGTTGAGGCCAATCCTGGCAAACTGGAGCAGGGATGCTTAGTGGTGATCTCTCTCTATGGCGCTACGCAGTTCGCGAAACTGATGGGGCAGGCGTTTATTACAGAAGACGGCGAAGCGATTGAAGGTGAAGCACTGGAGGACGTGATCGTTGTTGGACGGGTAACTTATTTCGTTAACCGGGCAGGGGAGGACGAATGCCCGGTTATCTAAAAATGCAGTAGCTTCCAATGCTAGGAGATTGCAGGCAGCTAAGTAAACATTTCTAGTGTAGGTAAATTAAACGGTGGATGTGGTGATAAGTGGTTGATACTTATGTTTCTTGCATCAATTCGTTTATAATGTAAAACAAACATTGAAGTCCTATCACCATGAGGAGTCCCCGGTTTATAAAAATAGATCCCTACATGGTAATGCCACAGACAGTGTTCATTTACAAACCGGACTTTCGCTACAAAGTCAGGATCGTCAGGGTCTACATCATCCGAAAACTTATTCCTTCCTTCCAGTCCTGCAAATCCGTTGGCCTTAACTTCCGCTATAAATGTACTTATCTTTTCTCGATTTTTCTTAGGGAAAGTCTTGTACCGAGCTCTAAAGTGTTCAGTTAAAGAGACAGTTATAGATCCATTAGCCATGCATCAATCTCGTCAGCAGTCGCTAGTTGAGATGGGATGACAATGTCGGCAGTTTGCATAGACGCTTTAATTTCATCCATGGGGAAATCAGCAAAAGAATCATTGCTTGTAAACTTGGTAGGCATCACTTTAGTTGCCGAAGCATTAGTGTACCCCATAGCATTCACGCTACTGGTTCCAATAGGCGTAGAGAAAGTAGATGCTAAAAACATAGCGGTCATTGACATGATTAGCCCTCCCCGTCTTCTTGCTCATCACGAAGGTTAGCAATAAGGGAATCTCTTAGTGCAACAGCTTTAGCATGAGTCATTGTAACTGACCCTACTAATTTTAAACCAACTCTTGAGAGAGAAGGACGCCCTTTCTCATCCGCAAAAGGTGCTACACGATGGCTTAGGAAAGATAAATTGACGTATTCCATGCCATCAACACTGTATTCAGTAACACCAACTATTTCTGCAAAAATGTCTTGAAAATGAGTATCACTCTCAATTTCAGAAAAGCCCGTAGGCGCTTCCATGAAGATTTTTTTGGAGTCTGTCATAATGAAGTTCTTCCCTAAAGTGGACGAGAATCATACTCCATACACATACCAAAGCAATACTTTCAGCACAAATAGAGACAAGTACAACTTCTTTGAGTACAAAAGAGGTAAGTTCCAACCTCTTTAGAACAAACTATAGAACATCGGCTAAAAAAGATATCGGCAGTTATCTTAAAACCTTTAAAAGAAGTTAATGGTACAACATATATATAGAAGTCTTATGATTTTTGTGTACATAGTTGGGTACAATTATCTTAAATTTTGAATTATTTAATTCATATATAACAGCAAGTTATGTCTTAGTTTTCTTATATCCATTTAGTCAAGATGATGTCTTTCGCGCCGGGTAAATCCTCAACGTTTCTCTTGTCGTAAACGAGTTCAACGAACATAGCTACCTCAGCTAAATTACTGGTTAAATATACAGTTATTATTGGCTGAGTATTTGTACAGCGTCAAGGTTTGTTTTTTGAGTACATTAATTAGTACATTTTTAATGATTTTATTAATTAAAGTCATTAAAAACAGATTGATAGGGTTTGAGTTGATTAGTCATGGAAAAGAAATGTGGGCGTTGCCGTTGAATCAGACACCTGAGCTCATCCTGTTGATCAATAACCTGCCTATGGTAAACCATTGCGTCGCATCTTCCGAAGGAAAACGCGTTGCAGAGCGCTATTCGGGAGCAAGATCCAGGACGCAAAAAATGACTCTCGTCACATTTGTTTGCAATTTGTCCCAGTATCGACATATTAAGTTGCGTAAAAAGAACGGCTAATTTCACGTAAATGAGGATATTTCTTTGAAATGCCGTTTGTTTTTTGCCTTCTCCCTTTTGTCCGCGACAATCCATTGCGCGTTGGCAGATGATATGCCGATTTCTCCCCAGCCGCCGGAAATTCAGGCGGGCTCATGGGTCTTAATGGATTACACCACCGGGCAGATCCTCACTGCAGGCAATGAACATCAGCAGCGTAATCCGGCCAGCCTGACCAAGCTGATGACTGGCTATGTTGTGGATCGCGCCATCGACAGCCACCGTATCAGCGCCAGCGATGTGGTGACGGTAGGTAAGGATGCCTGGGCGCGAGGGAATCCGGTCTTTGACGGCTCTTCATTAATGTTCCTGAAAGCCGGGGATCGCGTAACGGTGCGCGACCTGAGCCGCGGGCTGATTGTCGATTCCGGCAACGATGCCTGCGTCGCGCTGGCCGATTATGTAGCGGGAAGCCAGCCGCAGTTCGTCAGCATGATGAACGACTATGTGCAAAAGCTAAATTTGCGTGATACCCATTTTGAAACGGTACATGGCCTGGACGCGCCCGGCCAGCACAGTTCGGCATATGATCTGGCGGTGCTTTCCCGCGCCATTATCAGCGGTGAGCCGGATTTTTATCATATGTACAGTGAGAAAAGCCTGACCTGGAACGGTATCACCCAGCAGAACCGTAATGGGCTGCTGTGGGATTCATCATTGAATGTTGATGGCCTGAAAACCGGGCATACCTCGGGTGCCGGTTTTAACCTGATAGCATCAAGCGTTGATGGGCAGCGTCGCCTGATTGCGGTTGTGATGGGGGCGGAAAGCCCGAAAGGCCGTGAAGACCAGGCGCGGAAGTTGCTGCACTGGGGCCAGCAAAATTTTGATACCGTGCAGATTCTGCAGAAAGGTAAAAAAGTTGGCAGCGAGCGTATCTGGTATGGCGATAAGGAACAGATGACGGTCGGTACCGACCAGGATCTTTGGCTGGCGCTGCCGAAAGCGGAACTCCCGAATATCAAAGCACGCTATGTCATAGACGCTAAAGAGCTCGAAGCCCCGCTTGCCGCTCATCAGCGCGTGGGCGAAATCCAGCTTTACGATCGTGACAAAGTGGTGGCGCACTTGCCGCTGGTGACGCTGGATGATGTCGGTAAGGGTGGCTTGTTCTCGCGGTTGAGCGACTATCTGCACCACAAAGCCTGATGATGCGGACTGGCTGTGACGCGAGTCTGCTCACATAATTGATCTGTTGTGAGTGCCCGGTTTCGATGATTTCACTACACTGTACAAATAAACAGTGAAGGGAGGGTAACATGGCATACACCGTAAGACAGGTTGATAAGCGCACTATCGCCGGGTTTCATCTGGTTGGCCCCTGGGATGTCACCGTCAAGAAAGGGTTCGAGCAGTTAGCGATGTGGGTTAACGGTAAACAGATTCAGACTCAGGAATGGATCACGGTTTACTATGACAATCCCGATGACGTTCCCGCGGAAAAGTTGCGTGCTGATGTGGTTGTTTCGGTTCCGGCTGATTTCGTCATTCCTGAAAACAGTGAAGGGGTGATGCGTACTGAGATTCCGGCAGGCCTGAACGCAGTGGCACGTGCTCGCGTCTATAACGAAGAGTTCGAACAGGCGTGGGATGCTTTTTTTGATGAATTGATGGCAGACGAGCAGTATCAGATTGCTTTACGCCCCTGTTTTGAAGTCTATCTGAATTCAGCGCAGGAGGATGGCTACTGGGAAATCGATATGTACATTCCCGTAGAACCAAAAGTGCTCTGATCGTAAACGTTTAAAGGGTTCACTGTTCAATCTGTACACGCGGATTTTAAGCAGTGAACCCTTTTTTTGTTCTAAACAGTGACCTTTGCCGCAGAAAGATCGCTACAATTGCGCCTTCGTTGTTTTTTGACTGGAGAGCGGGTGTGCGTCCCGACAAATCACTCAGTCCTTTTGAGATCCGTCTTTACCGACATTATCGCGTGGTTCACGGCGTACGTATTGCGCTTGCTTTTATCCTGACCTTTTTGTTGGTTCGTCTGCTCAATGTACCCGAGGGCACCTGGCCACTCATCACCCTGGTGGTGATCATGGGGCCGATTTCATTCTGGGGAAATGTGGTTCCCAGAGCATTTGAGCGCATTGGTGGCACAATCTGTGGCTCTGTGTTGGGGCTTGTCGCACTTAAGCTTGAGCTGATCTCCCTTCCGCTGATGGTGATGTGGTGTGCGGGAGCCATGTTCCTCTGTGGCTGGCTGGCGCTGGGTAAAAAGCCCTATCAGGCATTGCTTATCGGTATCACGCTGTCGGTGGTGGTTGGCGCGCCGGCCGGGGATATGAATACGGCGTTGTGGCGAAGTGGCGACGTCATTTTTGGCTCGTTACTGGCAATGCTGTTCACCGGTATCTGGCCGCAGCGAGCCTTCCTGCACTGGCGTATCCAAATGGCGAACTACGTTACCGCCTTTAACCGGGTTTATCAGGCCGGTTTTTCGCGTAACCTCGTTGAGCGCCCGAGGCTGGAAAGGCATCTGCAAAAAATACTCAATGATGTGGTGAAAATGCGCGGCCTGATTACACCCGCCAGTAAAGAGACGCATATCCAGAAACCCATTTTTGAAGCGATTCAAACCGTAAGCCGCAATATGGTGTGTGTGCTGGAACTGCAAATGAACGCGCACTGGGCATCCCGCGCCAGCCACTTCGTTATGCTCAACGCCAGTACGTTGCGTGAAACGCAGCAAATGACGCAGCAGACGCTGTTGACTATCGTTCATGCGCTCTATGAAGGAAATCCGCAACCGATTCTGGCCAATACGGAAAAACTGACTGACATTGTGACGGAATTGCGCGACCTGCTCCGCGATCATCAGGGCGATGCGTTGGCAGAGAATTCGATTCACGGCTATGTGTGGCTGAGCATGGAACTGGCACGGCAACTGGAGTTGATGTCACATTTAATGTGTCGGGCGCTGCGCAAATAAGCTTCACACAATTCGGAAAAACAGTCAGGCTGTTTCGATTCAGCCCAATTTGGGGTTATGATAGAGAAAAGGATAAAATCATTGTCATCAGCAACAGCTAAAAGTAAGGTCTTAGGCGGTTGCTTTAACGAATCCGAATCTCACATTAGCAGGGGTATCAAAATGGAAACAAGTAAGCCTTCATTCCAGGACGTTCTGGAGTTTGTTCGTCTGTTCCGTCGTAAGAATAAACTGCAGCGCGAAATCCAGGATGTTGAGAAAAAGATCCGTGATAACCAGAAACGTGTACTGCTGCTGGACAACCTGAGCGACTATATCAAGCCGGGTATGAGCGTTGAAGCTATCCAGGGCATTATCGCCAGCATGAAAAGCGATTACGAAGACCGCGTTGATGATTACATCATCAAAAACGCCGAGATTTCCAAAGAACGCCGTGAGATCTCCAAGAAACTGAAAACAATGGGTGAGCAGAAACCCGTTGAGCCAAAAGAAGAGTAATCACTCTGACGGTGAGAGGGCCTCTCTCACCGTTCTCTTACTCCGCCTTCCACCATGCGCAACAGATGTTGTTGCGGCCAGTGCTGTTGCAATGCAGATTTACTCAGTAACGCGCGTACTTTCGCCAAATCATGACGTTGTCTGTCCAGAAATAAGCCCACAACGCTACCGCTATGGGCGACGTTCAGCCCATACAAATCGCACTGTTCCACTATCCCCATCAGTGAATTAAAACCCGGCTTAGGCAGCAGTGTCTGGCTTGCCATGGCACTTTGCGATGCCGCCTCGCCCAGTAGTGCCGGATCGTTTGTCACGCAGGCGCGCTGCACTTTACGCCAGGCGCTGTCGAGAGCATCGGCGTTGGTCATCAGCGCGGCCTGTCGGGGCAGGCGATGATAATCTTCTGTGCGAAGCGTTAACGGGCTTTCCAGTAATAAGACATCGAGGGTGGGAACACGCTCACAGGAGATCCGTGTTTGTGCGGTGTTGTGATCAAATAACGTCAACGAGCGAAAAACGGTGCTGTCGGTGGGTTCCAGCGCGACGCAAAGCTGAGAAAGGGTGATGTCATCAAGCGTAAACCCAAGATGACGTGATGTGGCAACCGCTGTGGCTGCGATATCTGCGGTACTGCTCGCCATCCCTTTGGCAACGGGAATGGTTGAGCGACAGGCAATGCGGATTTCATCACTTAATGCAGCAGGTAGCTGCCAGTGTGCCAGCACCTGTTTTACCATCGCTCGTACCAGGGGGCGTTCAGCAGGCACTGGCGCACCGGCTGTGACTTCAACCTCGCTATACCAGTCGATCGGGCAGGAAACCAGCTTTTCACTGCCCAGGATCCATCCCTGAATGATTTCGCCGCAGGATGCGGGACACTGTGCCAGCGCCAAGTTCAACCTCTCATTGTGGTGCGTAACGTCAGGATAGTGTCATGCCGATCCGCTGAAGGCCAGAATTTCGCGTAACGACACCACGCCGCCAATCACGATCAGCGCGGGGGCGTGAAACCCGGCGGCTTCGCTCTCTTGTGCCAGCGCAGACAGCGGTGCGCAGAGAACTTTCTGTTCCGGTGTGCTGGCACGCATCACCACGGCTGCAGGTGTATCGGCTGGTTTACCTGCACACATCAAAGCGGCACAGATGGTCTGTATCTGCGACATCCCCATCAGGATCACCAGCGTCCCCGGCAGGACCGCAAGTTTACCCCAGTCCTGGGGTTCTTTACCGTCCTGTAAATGGCCGGTCACAACATGAAAACTGGAGGCAAAATCGCGGTGCGTGACCGGGATACCCGCTGCTGCAAGCCCGCCAATCGCGGAGGTGATACCTGGTACCACCTCGCACTCGATACCACACTCTCGTAGCGCTTGCATCTCTTCGCTCCCGCGACCAAAAACAAAGGGATCACCGCCTTTTAAGCGCACAACTCTAAGGCCTCTGCTGGCGCAATCAATCAGGATTTGGTTGATTTGTGGCTGTGGGATAGGGTGGCGATTCGCCTCTTTGCCCACATCGTGCAACTCACAACCCGCCGGGGCTTCCTGTAACAGGAGCGGATTAACCAGCCTGTCGAAAACAACGGCCTCGGCTTCACGCAGGCAGTTTAATCCTTTTACGGTCATCAGACCCGGGTCGCCCGGGCCAGCGCCCACCAGCCAGACTTTACCTGTCATACTTCTGCCTCCGCATATTCCGGCAGCCCGATGCGCATTACGTCACGGGCAATCATTAGTTCTTCATTGGTATTGATCACGGCGACTTTCACCACAGAATGGTCAGTCTGGATAAACGTGGCATTGCGGTCGTTTTTCCCGGCATCAATGTCCAGCCCCAGGAAATGCAGGTTGCGACAGATGGCCGCTCTGGCTCGTGCGGAGTTTTCACCAATGCCGCCAGTAAATAACAGAACATCCAGGCCACCCAATTGCATTACATAGCTGCCGATAGTGGCGCGAATACGTTCGGCAAATAGAGTGAGCGCCAGTGTTGCGCGCGCGTTGCCAGCATTCGATGCTTGTTCGACATCGCGAAAATCGTTCGATACGCCAGAGACCCCGAGCAGCCCCGATTCGTTATTTAGCAGAGCGTTAAGCTGTTGCGGCGACTTGTCTTCTTTTAACGCAACCCAGGGCAAAATAGAGGGGTCGATATCCCCGCTGCGGGTACCCATCATTACTCCCGACTGCGGTGTAAACCCCATAGAGGTGTTGACGGATCGCCCACCTTTAATGGCGCACAGGCTGCTGCCATTGCCTAAATGGCAGGAGATAACCCGCAATGCGCTTAATGGAACGCCCAGTTTTTCGGCTAACTGCTGGCTGACAAATTTATGGCTGGTGCCATGGAACCCGTAACGGCGAATCCCAAGTTCCGCGTAATAGCGCCAGGGCAGAGGGTAGATGAAAGCGCTTTGTTCCAGCGTCTGGTGAAATGAAGTATCAAACACGGCAACCGCCGGGGCATGCGGCAGCGCCTGGCGAAAAATGCGAATGCCCGCTGCGTTGACCGGGTTGTGTAATGGTGCCAGTTCCGCAAGGCGTTCGATTTCTGCCAGTGCGTCATGGGTAATCAACGCCGAGTCTTTAAAAGTTTCTCCACCATGTGCGACACGATGCCCCACGCCGTCTATTGCCGATAAGGAGGAGATAATGTTATGTGAAAGCAATTTTTCCAGCAGTAATTCCGCCGCCTCTTTATGGTCGGCAATGGCACGTGTCTCCTGCCATTTTTGTTCCCCCTGCTTGAGGGTGAAAATGGCATCGGACAGCCCGATACGTTCGATCAGACCCTGACAGAGAAGCGTACCAGCAGGCATAATAAGAAGCTGAAATTTAAGCGAAGAACTACCGGCATTGATTGCCATTATTGTTCGGGACATGCGTGCTCCTGGGGTTGAAGAAAAGCGATGACCTCAGCGACACCCTGACCTGTTTGCGCGCTGGTGATAAAAAGGTGCTCTGCACCTGACTGCCGTAACCACTCGCCGATTTGCGTGATCTTGTGTTCTGCGACAAGGTCGGCTTTGGTGATGATGCCAATCGTCTGGCGGTTCATCGGCAAGGTAAATCCGGGTGAAAATGGGCACCATTCGGCATCGGCATTCAGTACCAGCGCTACCACATCTGCTTCGCAGGCACTGGTGAGTAAGGCGCTGTAGAGACATCGGTTTTCGAGGTACTCCCCCGGCGTATCGATGGTCTCAGGTGACCAGACAATGGCCTGCGTTTTTTGATAGCGTATTGCCTCACCGCGCAAGCGTTGTGTTAGCGATGTCTTACCGCACTGGCTTGGGCCAATTAACATCATTCGTTTCATCGCGTCAGGTCCTTGTGACCTGGCAGGTCGTAAAATGCAGCATTTCGCCGAGTGAACGCGTCACCTGACGTAGTGCATACTCCACCGAGGAAACATCCCCCGTGAGGACCACGGCACCCGTGAAACGATCGATAAAACCGATCTCAACTGCCCCGGATTTGGTCGCGATATCGCAGGCGATGATTGAGGCCTCGCTGGGCGTAATCGTCAGAATGCCAATGGCAGAGGCCGTCTCGCTTAAGCCCAGCTTTTTGTAGAGATCTTTGCCTGGATTGGCGATCAAATGGGCCAGGGTGACCTGTTTACCGGGCACATACTCCTGAATCATGCGTTCAGTACTGCGTTGTGTCTCCATTACCCCTCCACAATCTGTCGCCACATGGCTTCATGGGGACGCGGGATCACTGAGCGGTACACCAGCAGACCTTTTTCGCCAGCACTTTCGCTGGCAACGGCGACGGCATTTTCCACATCCGAAATATCACCGGTCACGACCATGTAGCATTTGCCACCAATACCGAACGCCATATGAACGCGTACCAGGGTGACATTCGACGCCTTCACTGCACGGTCGGCCGCGCTCACGCAGGCGGCTACACTCCAGGTTTCAACGATACCCACTGCCTGACGTTGCTCGACGGCATTGAGACCGCTAATGGCAGGCAGGACGCTGGCATGAATATTGGGAAGGACCAGACTGTCGACCAGCATCTCTCCGGCCTGGCTGTCGCCCGTGGCAATAGCCTGCTGGACTGCGCCGACATCGCCTCCCACCATGACCAAAAATTTACCGGGGCAAAGCGTCTTACTGACCAGAAGCGTCACATTGGCGCTTTTGAGCATGGCATCACCCAGTTCCATGCCTTTGGCGATGCTGGTTAATTCAAGTATTCCAATAGCCTGTGACATGGTTATCCTCGTACAACCGTAATGGCTTTATCTGTGGCCGACGCAATAACGCCATCGATACTGGCATGAAGGGGAACGCCCAGCGCACCTTCGGGGATATTGGCAATGCGCTGCCCCCGGATGACGACGTCGCCTTCTTTTACGCAAGGAATCGCTGGCGCACCAATATGCTGGCGCAACGGCAATACGACCTGTGAAGGGGTAATGACGTGCTCTTCCAGCGGCGCATCCTGATACCAGTCGCGCAGGCCAAGCCTGGCCACCAGGCGCTTGACAGGGATCAGGCGATAGCGCGCCATCTCATCAGCCTCGCGAAGCGGCCCCTCATAGCGTGCGCCGTTGGCGCGTAACTCAACTTTAAGGAGACGGTTAACCCGCATCGGTGAGATGCCTACCGGGCAGGCGACGCTTTCACAGACGTTGCATTCAGAACAGGTCAGGGCACTGAGCAGCGTTTGCGGCGTAGCGACGTCCTGATAATTGACGGCCCGCACCAGAAGGTGAGGCGAGAGTTCGTGGCCAATTAAATGCCGGGGGCAGAGATCGGTACATAACCGACACTGCTCGCAGACGGTACGGGCAATGGTCAGCACGGTGCGGTCATCCTGCAGACGGCGCTGAATCAGCGAGTGTGATTTCGGCAGTACCAGCAGGCCACCCGTGGTTTTTGTCACCGGCACATCCAATGATGGCAGCAGGCCGCCCATCATCGTGCCACCGTTAATAAAACCGGGGTCCTCTACCGTGGCGCCACCCGTCATTTCCAGCACTTCCCGTAACGACATACCCAGCGGGACCGTTACGGTCAGTGGATGACGTACCGCGCCGTTTACCGTCAGGGTTCTGCGGGTCACGGGATATTGCTGTTCCACCGCGCGTGCAATATTGAGAACGGTCTGCACGTTATTGACGACAACCCCCACGCTGACCGGCAGCGCGGCAGGCGGTACACGACGCCCTGTCGCCATCCAGATAGTGATAACTTCGTCTCCGGCGGGGTAGACGTCAGGCAGAATATGCAGACGAATCTGCGCAGGTAGCAGTGGAGTAAGTGCGGCGATGGCGGCGCGATATTTTTCTTTGAGCGCAATAATGCCCTCTGTCGCGCCCGTTGCCGTCATGCCATAAAGTACGCCACGCACCAGTCGTGCCGCCTGTTGCGCCATCAACTGCTGATCGACTTTCAACATCGGTTCGCATTCGGCGGCATTAACCAGAAAAATCTCGACCTGTGCCTGTAGTTTTACATGGGTTGGAAACCCGGCGCCGCCAGCGCCGACGACGCCTGCTTCGCGTACGCGCTGGCGAATGGTCTCTGCCGTTGCCGGAGTCAATTCGCCCCATGGGGACGGGAGAAGGGCCGCTTCACTCACAGCAATTCCTCCAGAAGATGTCGAATGTCATTGCCATCGGCAGGGCGAGGCGTGGTTTTCAGCGTGACATCCGCCAGTGCAGCCTGAACCATGGCGGGGATCCGCTCACGGAATTTATCTTTGTCTGCTTTTAGCGCGACCGAGAGCGTCGGCATCTCACACTGCTGACGAAGCTGCTCTATCTGGCGAATCAGTGAATGAATGGCGACCAACTCATTCGCGCCTGTCGGGCAAAAATGGCAGGCTTTAGCCAGCCGGGCATAACGCTTCGCCGCACGTTTATCACTGGCATTAAAGCGAATGACCGCCCCCAGCAGCAGCGCATTAGCTAACCCATGCGGCAGGTGAAATTGCCCGCCCAACTGATGGGCAATGGCGTGATTAATACCTAACCCCGCCTGGCTGAACGCCATCCCAGCGAGGGTCGCGGCGTTGTGCATTTTGCCTCGCGTCGCCAGGCAGTCGCCTTTACGTACCGCCGTTGGCAGATACTGAAACACTAACTGTGCTGCTTTTTCTGCCAGCGCATCGGTAAAATCGCTGGCCCGAGGCGACACATAGGCTTCAAGGGCGTGGGTCAGTACATCCATGCCGGTATTCGCCGTAATAGCGGGCGGGACGCTGACGACAAGCGTCGGGTCCAGGATTGCGATATCGGGATAGAGCGCATTATCGAACAGCGGATATTTGATGCCTTTTTCGGGATCGCTTATCACGCAGGCGCTGGTCACCTCTGAGCCGGTGCCGCTGGTGGTCGGAATCGCGACACAGGTTTCGATATTGACGCCCTGTTGTTTGCTGAACCAGACGATCGCTTTCGCCGCATCCAGCGCGGAGCCGCCACCAAAACCAATAACCACCTGCGGCTGGAGTGAATGCATCTGTGTAATACCTTCCACAACCGTGGCGATGGTTGGATCAGGTGTAATGTCGCTAAAGACGCTGATGCGGTTATCTGCCGGGATTGCCTTGCGCAGCAGTTCTATAAGCGGCGAGCTGGCAAGAAAACCGTCGCAGACAACCCATATGTGCTTGTTACGAAAGCGTTTAAGCACCTCAAGGCTTCCCGCTCCGCTGTAGAGTCGCGTTTGCAGCGAAAATCTCTTCATATCGGCCTCAATTAGCGAATGGAGAAACCGTTGGTCAGTACGCAACGACGCGAACGTGCAAAGGTTTTTGCTGATGTCGTGCCTTCGCCGGTGGGTGTTGCGATAGTGAACGTGGTAAAGCCCTCACCGCCGACGCCAATCCCCGCATAAGACGGTCCGTTTTTCACAAAAATAGAGGTCTGCAGGCTGCGCGCGGCCAGGTTCAGGCGGGAGACATTTTGTGAATGCATCACCGCCGTGTGGTGCAAACCCTCCTCAACAACGAGGGCAAGGGCGAGGGCGGCATCAAAGTCGTTAACCCGAACGACAGGCAGTACGGGCATTAATTGCTCTGCGGTAACCAACGGATCGTTGCCTTGTACTTCGGCGATCAACAGGCGAGGCGCTTTAGGCGGCACACTCAGACCGGCCGCTTGCAGAATGTGTGAAGGGCTTTTACCGACCAGTTTTTTATTGGCCACCCCATCCTGGATACAGACGGCACGCAGTTTATCGATATCCGCACCGGTAATGCGCAGCGCGCCAAATGCCTGCATCTGTTGCATCAGGCGGTCGGCAACACAGTCGACAACAATCAGACTCTTTTCTGCAATGCAGGGCAGGTTGTAATCGAAGGATGCGCCGTTGATGATGTCTTCCGCTGCTTTCACCAGATCGGCAGTTTCGTCGACGATACAGGGTGGGTTTCCGGCACCTGCGCCGATCACTTTCTTGCCACTTTTTAGGCCCATCAGCACAATGCCTGGGCCACCGGTAATCGCCAGCAGGGCGATTTTGGGATGCGCCATCATCTGCTGAGTGGCTTCGAATGTAGGTTCGGCAACGGTTACTACCAGGTTGCGAATACCCGTATGGCGAAACGCGATATCTTCAATCATGCGGATCAGCTTGAGCGAAACCTTTTTCGCACCCGGATGCGGGCTGAAATAGATGGTATTGCCAGCCGCCAGCATGCTGATGCTGTTGTTAATAATGGTTTCGGTCGGGTTCGTGCTTGGCGCAACGGAGCCAATAACGCCAAACGGGGAATATTCGAATAACACCATGCCGCCGTCGCCGGTCAGCGCGGAGGTGGTGAGATCTTCTATACCCGGGGTGTTTTCCAATGCGGCTTTGTTTTTGAGAAACTTGTCTTCTTTGTTGCCCATACCGGTTTCTGTGGCGCTCTCTTCGGCCAGTTCGGCCAGATAGGGAGCCAGCTCATCACGAATACCGCCAATAATGGCGCTGCGGGTTTTTAAGGGACACTGTTGATAGCGCAGGAAGGCCTGGTGTGCTGCGTCGATAGCTTCTGCTGGCATGGCGAATACCACTTTGGTGCAGCTCTCTTTTTTCTCTTGTGTCGGTGTGAGTTGTTCGCTCAGGATGGTGCGAATAAGGGTTTCAAGTTCGGTCGTATTCATTATTTTTTTCCCATGTTAATCGCCGCAAGTGCGGTCTGAGCAATGTCCATGTCTTGTTCAACGGAACCGCCGCTGATGCCAAGACCACCAATAATGTTGCCGTCACGCCAGATGGGGAAACCGCCTCCAAAAGTGACAACTTTGCCTTCCATGTGCGCCTCTAACCCATACAGCGCGCGTCCTGGTTGCACTGCGTCTGAAAGTTCGTGTGTGGCCGATTTCATCGCGACCGCCGTCCAGGCTTTTTTCGGTGCCAGGTCGCTACTGACTAGCAGCGCGTCTGGCATGCGCCAGGTCAGCATGCCGATGCCATGGGCGTCCACGACGCTTATCACCACCGGCACGTTAAGCTCGCCAGCGCGTGTCATCGCGGCTTTGGCCAGTTGATGAAGGTCATGAAATGAAAGTGACATAGAGGTGCCTTTCGCCGGTATGGCTTGTGCCGCAGCGCGATAACGCGCCGCGACTTCGTGAATGACTTTTTCCTGGTGCGCCAGATGGTCTTCAAGGCGGGCCAGCGCGTACAAGCAGTCGGAAAGGCGGTTGATATAGCGCATCAGCACCTGACGGACGTTTACCTGTTCACTTAACTCCACCAGGCGACGCTCGGCTTTGCGGGCCAGTGTCCGGGCAACATGCAAACGGGCTGCTGCTTCGCAGCGGCCTGGCAGCACAAAGCTGTGGACGTTGTCGACCTGGGACATCGCGTTGTCTATTGCTTGTTCCAGCGCAGCAATATCTTCGGTACTGACATAGCGCTGTTTTGGCGAGGGTGTTTCGCTTTCACTTGCCAGTTCTGCGCTAAACCAGAAAATCTGCAGTTGCACCGCTTCCAGGAATGGCTTGCTGGCGAGGGCTTGCACGGCGCAGGCACAGAGACTCAACTGAGAGTTGAGTTCATCCAGCGTGCCGTATGCTTCGACGCGCGGATGGGTTTTGCTGACGCGCTGGCCGCTAAACAGAGCCGTCGTACCAGCGTCGCCAGTGCGGGTATAAATGGCCATTATTCCTCCTTAGCGCGACAGGGTGTCGACAATGCCCACCACCGCCAAATCAATGGCTTCGTTCGGGCCGGAAAAAACATGCCTCGCACTGGAGCCACTACTGAGCAGAACCAGTTCGCCGACACCTGCACCAACGGAATCAACGGCTACTTCATCACCCTGTAATGGGTTGGCGGGAAGTTCGCCGTCTGCCGTAACCCGCCGGACCAGCAGCAGTTTTTTTCCCACCAGAGAAGCGGATTTTTGTGTCGAGACCACCGAGCCAATTACCCTTGCGAGATGCATGCTTTACTCCTGCTTCACGAGTCGTATGTGTTGCGAAATCACTGCGTCACGGGCCAGTGCCGTGATAACCGTTTTACGTGAGACAGCAAACCAGCACGCGTTGAGGCCAGCGACATCGCGGTAGCTCAATACTTTTGCCTGATGGATAACCACCGTGACGCCTTGCTCATCCATGAACGTCACAGGCAGTTTTGCCAGTGTTTTCAGGGGCAAGCAGGGCAGCAGCCTGCTGTTTAACGTAATGCTCACGGACATGCCCAACGCCAGGGCTTCAAACAGGTGTGCAACGGCGGTGTTGTCCTGGTCGCCGTCTGCCAGCGCCCCCAGAAAACACAGATCGGTTTGTTGCACGCAGAGCGCGTCATGGTTCAGAAAAAACTTCATCACAGAAGCATGACGCAGCTCTTCCTGACTGAGCGTGAGGGTGTTGCCCTGCCTGGCCTGCAGGCGGGCAACGATCAGCCCGACGATGTGCGCTAACTGTTCGCTGTTCATGCGCGTGGTACCAGGCGAGCGCGAGCGCCAGGTTCGTCTGCGCCACAGGCATTCGCTTCATCGGTATCGATATGCATTTCGAGAAGCAAACCCGGCGCCACGCGGATGGCGACATCATCAAAAATCACCCGGCGCCCGGTGCCTTCAATTGCAACGCAGACGTTGTCGCCATGGGAAACGCGCAGAACCAGGGCGTCCAGCGGCGACATATGAATGTGCCGTTGTGCGACGATGACGCCGTTGGGTAAGTCGATTTCCGCATACGGACTCACCAGCCTGATCCCTGGTGTACCCGCCAGATTGCCGGACATGCGCAGCGGGGCGGCGATACCCAACGTACGGGCATCCGTACGTGAAATCTCGACCTGGCTGGCGCCGCGTAGCGGGCCAAGCAGGCGCACATTTTTCAGTTGCCCTTTTGGTCCTACCAGCGTGACGGTTTGCTCCGCTGCAAAATAACCGGGTTGCAGCAACGCTTTTTTAATCGTCACCGTCTGACCGGGAAATAACCGCTCGAAATCCTCACGTGAAAGATGGATATGTCGGTTCGATATACCCAGAGGGATGGGACGCGCACGCATCTCATCCAGAACCTGAGTGACCACATTTTCGACTAACTGTTTATCCATGTTTATTCCCCTCGCTGACCGCTATGAATACACAGCGAGCGTGGTTCCCCTTTCTGGCGTGGACACGCCGGGTCAAGGCAAAGATTGCAGGTCACCAGTTGAATCGCCGCCGATTCGGAAGCGGCGGATATTTCTTCACGCAATGGCTGCACGTGCTCAATGCTCTGAACCGGTTTTTCCGTTGTTGTTATCGACACAGGCGGCGTTTCAGGGATGGCTGCACGCGTTGGCGCAGAGGCCAGAATCCCCTCAGCAGGCCGCGCAATGACCTTTTGTGCCACCAGCCCGTTACGCGTTTGCGCAAAGTTGGCGCCAGTGATGATGGCTGACTGAACAGAGGCCACATCACCAGCGACTTTGATTACCGTCCAGCCAGAGCCATTGGTTTTTTCCATACCCAGCAGCGTGATGGAAGCGGCTTTCGCCATAACATCCGCGCAACTGATAGCCAGCGCCAGACCGCTAACTTCAAGTAATCCGAGTGATTGCTTCACGCTGTGCTCCTTTATCTGCCAGTCAGGCTGATTTCGGTAAAATGGCTTCGACGTCGCTGTGCGGGCGCGGGATTACGTGACAAGATTTCACTTCACCCACCGCGCTGGCTGCCGCAGCGCCTGCGTCAACGGCGGCTTTCACTGCACCCACGTCACCGCGCACCATGACGGTGACCAGACCCGAACCAATTTTTTCGTAACCTACCAGTTGCACGTTGGCGGATTTCACCATGGCATCGGCGGCTTCGATTGCACCCACCAGACCTTTTGTTTCAACCAGTCCCAATGCGTTGTTCATACTGCGTTTCTCCTGTTTATGGATAAAAGTGGTTACCGGAACGGTATCCCCTTCACCAGTCTGGCGGCGTTATTACCTGCGTTGCGCCTGGACTGGAGGTCTTCATGAAGCATCAGCGTAAAAAGCGGCGCTGATGCGGGTAAATTTCGGTAATGGATAACCAGTTGCTGGTTATCGCAGGCGATGCCAACCAGCAGTGCTGACTGGTTGGCCGCCTGCCAGGCATGGGCGACGACATCAAGCCCGGAGGCCTGTTGCCAGCGCCAGGGAATACCTTCCTCTTCAATTCCCCACAGCACTTCCTGCCACTGCGGCTGGCACTCTGCGAGCGCGGTGATAACGATGACCGGACTGTCCTGCTTAACGTCCATTGGCATACTCCTTCTGCCAGGAGAGGATTAGCCCCGTTGCCACCGCGTTGCGTGGACCTTCAACGCCCCGGATATTTCCCCGCCCGGCCACCAGTCGGTAGTGGGCAAGGGCATCGGTGACGAGTTGCGGTATCTCGAAGTCGAGTGAGGAGCCGCCAACCAGCACCACGAATGGAATATCGCGGATGTTTCCGGTAGGGCTTACCTGGCGCAGCGCGCGCAGGGCATTGGTGACAAACACGCGTTCTTTGGCGCTGCGGCGAATAATGCGTACTTTTTCCAGCACCATGTCCCCCGGTAGCGGTACCAACTCATCGGGTTTCACAACACACACGCGGGCAAACACCGCAGGTGGAAGAGGTGTCGGGAAAAACTGCACGCTGCCGTCTTCATGGCGCAGGTGAAAAAGGCTTTCGACTTTCGCCAGCGGGTACTTTTTGATTTCCTCCGCAAGGTAGCGATCCTCGAGCCCCAGTTCGCGAGCGATGATCATCGTCACCATGTCTCCGGCTCCTGCCAGATGGGTGGCGGTAATTTGCCCCTGCGGCGTAATAATGGAGGCGTCGGTAGAACCGGCGCCAAGGTCAAGAATGGCCAGCGGCCTCGATGTGCCCGGCGTGGTGAGCGCACCAAAGATAGCGGCTTCTGCTTCTGCACCGCCCACCTGCACATCAACGTGTAGCTTTTGCTCAATTTCGCGGGCAATCATGGCCATCTGTAGGCGGTCCGACTTGACCATCGAGGCGATGCCAACGGCTTGTTCGAGCGAGAACTCACCCGCCAGCCCCCCGGTCACGTTGACCGGTACAGCGGTATCGATAGCGAGGAGATCCTGAATAAATACATCGCTGCTGGGTTTGTTGGTGAGCTCAGCCATGGTCTGGCGGACATGTTCCAGCATGCCGCCGATATTGGTGCCTGCCTCGCCGGTGACGTTATCCAGTGTTGGACATTCATTCACCGCTTTCATGATGGCATCGGCCCCGGCGGCAACGTCGACCTTGAGCGTTCTGCCTTTGGCGACTAACTCAATATTCCCTGCGGGGATTGAGCGGGCTTTGACATCACCGGACGGTGTTTTCACGACGACGGCGGAACGGTTGCCAATCAGCGCCCTGGCCACGGGCACGATGTTGCGTGTCTCATCGGCGCTCAGGGAGAAGACAGTAGCGATGCCGTAAGGGTTAGAGAGACTTTCGATAACCTTGCCCGGCATCGCCACTTCAACAGCGGCGAGCATCCCCATCGGAATGCGCTCGATATACAGCACTTCGTCAACGATGGGGACAGGGCGCTCGAGGCGGTTATTGACCAGTACGCCATCGTCGCGCTGCAAAATGATGCCGTTGATGTGATAGCCGACTTGCGTTGAGGCGTTAACCATGCGCGCAACATCGGAAAAATCGAATGCAGCGGAAACAACCAGAATATAAGGTTGATCCGCTGGACGCGTCAGAAGCTCTTCCGGTGTGATAGTGATACCTACCCCCAACCCGATACCGCCGGGTGTTTTCGGGTTATGGCCTATCATTGTTGATTCGGTAATGATGGTTTCCGTGATGGTTTCCATCGCTACATCACCGATCACCGGTGTCGCTTCGTTAATACGAATAAGCGAAATATCGCTGACAGAGATACCCACATTGGCGACAACTTTGTTCAGCGCTTCCTGAATGCCGAATACATTGCGCAGCGTGCCTTTTATACCCGTCGTTTCCGCAAGCGAACTGCTCACAATGTTCAGTGCGCCAGTCTCATCCATGGTGGCCAGTGCCACCTCGGTTGACGAGTTACCTATATCAATGCCAGCTATATAACGCATAAGTCATCCCTGTGATTAATCGTCGCCTTTGAGTTTCTTGCGTTCGACGTAAAGCGCTGCCGCTTCACGTACAAATGCTGCGCAGATTTTGGCCTTGTAGTGGCTTTCCAGATCTTCTGCGATATCCAGCAACTCTTGCTTGGTTGAACGGTAGGGACGCAGTGCGTTGTAAATCTCCAGGATACGGTCATCCGGTACGGCGGTCAGTTCCGCCGCACGCTCGAAGTTCATAGCCAGTCGGTCACGCCCAGCATCTTTGGCGATAGACGCCTGGATACGCAGGGTTTCCGGGGTGATACGCATATCTTGTGCGGTGATTTTCCCGTCCAGCACACTCTCCAGAGTTAACTCATCCAGGGTTTTATTGGTGGATGTTTTCACCCACTCCGGATGTTTATTCGCCAGCGGGTAATCGCTAACTTTGGCCTGGTGCGTGGTGCCACCTGATGGCGCGGTTGGCGCCGTTACCGGGGTTGCCCCCTGCAGGCTATTCATACGGCTCAGCACATCACGAACCATTGATTCAATTGCGTCAGAATTCATGGTGTTGTCCTTTTAAAGCGCAACGCGCAGCTCTTGCGGGTTTTTCCCGGTCACGACGTATTTGGTCTCTTTGATATGCAGAATGGCGGACTTGGCCTGATATTTCGGACGCGCCATCTGATCGTTCAGTGTCGGCACAGGCTGCGGCGATTCGCGTTTCGCGTATTGCGCGGCGTTTTTGCCAATCTGACGATAGGTTTCAAGCGTCAGCAAAGGTGCCTGCGGGAAAAGTTCCAGGTTAGAAAGCGGCGGTAATCCTTGTTGGTGAATGACCGTTGTGCCTTTTGACTGGATACCCACAGAGATGCCCGAGCCGCTAAGACGGTTACCTTCCACGGCGACGAACGCCACGTCAGACGATTTGAAGCAGCGAATCACGCGTGCTTTCACGCCTTCTTCTTCAATACCGGCAATCACCTCGCGCAGGATGCTCTTGTGCGGTAAACCGACGATATTCACGGTTTGCGAAAGACCGAAAGCAGGACCAACGGCGATGATCACTTCATCCTGTTGGGTGCCGGGTTTCGCTTCGCCAATTTCCGTCAGAAAGCCGCCCTCAGCCGTTGCTGCAGGTTTTGCGGTACCGCCAGGTTGGGCGCTAAACGAGACTTTTTTATCGCTGGTTTGCATCTCTGCCAGCACATCTTCGATGATCTGGCGCAGCAATTTTTCGTTGATTTCCATCATTCACCCCTTAGCCCAATTCGTTCGGATCAAGTGCGCCCGGGATATTTTTGATCTCTTCCCAGCGTTCACCTTGCAGGCGATAACCTGTTGCCGGACCGGCATAGTCGTTTACATCGTTTACCGCTGAGAGCACCAGCCCGTCGCCGACGATGATGGCTGAGGTATGCAGGTAGTCACCGGTCAGTTTGGCTTTTTGAATGTTCAGCATGTCTTGCGCGACATCTTTAAAGCCGCCCAGGGCCAGGGCTTTCACCACTTCGAGACCGTTACGGTTCTTATTGATGATTTCTTGGGCGAATTTGATGTCTTCGACGATATTGCGCTCTGGCATATCTTTTGAGCCGTGGGCGTAGGTTGCCGCTTCCACTTCTTCGTCAGTGATAGGGGGTAATCCCATTCCTGCGAAGACGGCTTGCAAAGCACGAGCCGCTTTGTTGCGAATGGCGATGACATCTTCTTCACGCACCGGACGTAAACCGCCGTCAACTTTCAGGTCACGCTGGATAACGTTGTAATCGTCAAAGTCTTCCGCATCTTCGTTGGAGCCTGCGAACATGTTGTCGTAGTTCGGCACAGCGGAATAACCGGAGGAGATAAAGTCCGTACCCGGTAAGAACTGCATTAGCAGGCGGGCGGTACGGCGCATATCCGAGTGGGTAAATGTCTGGTCATTACTGGATGCGCACTCCAGATCCAGGGCGGCACAAATCAGGTTTTCGGCAAGAATGGCGCGAATACCTGACGGCACGGCGGAAGGCACACCCACACAGCTTACCGAGCCGTTTTGCAGACCCTGAACACCGGCAGCTTTGGTGATGTAAATGCAGCGTGCTTCCAGATACAGCATGGATTTACCTTCGGCATAACCCATCTGAACTTCTGACCCGGAGCCGGAGGTGAAGCGCATTTTCAGGCCACGCGAGGCGTAGGAAGATGCCAGGAAACCTTTTGACCACGGAGTATCATCGCCGTCGGTAAACACAGGCTCAGTACCATAAACGGAGATGGTTTCCGCATAGCAGGTGTGGCCGAGCATCCCCAGTTTCAGTTCGGTTGCTTCTTCCAGTGAGCATTGGGTCAATACGCCAGGGCGACCAACCTGCGAACCGACCAACAGTGCGATGGCATTGAAGGGGGCATAACGGGCGACCGCGACGGTGGTTTCCTGTTCGTCGAATCCACGGAACGCACCTTCGGCGGCATCGGCGGCAATTTGCACCGGGTTGTCTTTAACGTTAGTGACGTGCGCCTGCTGTGATGGGGTACGACGTGCGCGCATTTTCTGCATCGACATCATCATTTCCACCACGTTCATGTGCGACACCACTTCGACGATTTTTGCCGGCGTCATTGCGGTGGTGAGCGGCACAATGTCGCTGCGCTTAACGTTAGGATCGCAGAGCATGTTGGCGAGCTTGACAGAGTCCATCGCCATCACTTCTTCCGCGCGATCCAGGTTGATACCGTAGCGGGCAATAAAGTGGTCAATCAGGTCAAATTTACTGGCGGGTTTACCGTCCAGTTCAGTAACCACGCCGTCGACAATGCGAATAGAGGGTTTGGGATCGTTCGGGCTTTCCATTGCGATAAAGCCTTCTTCAATCCACTCCTTCACAAAGCCGTCCTGGTTAACAGGGCGTTTCGCCAGCGCTTCAAATCGTTTCGATCTCATGAAACAGCCTCTCTGTTATCAGATGTAGGACGGACGGTCGTTTTTCGGCTCAGAGCCCATTGTGCCCAGTACGGTTTTGCCGATTTCACGGGCAGAAATGACGGCCTGACGTACAGCGCCGGAGTCGCCGGAGATGACCAATATGGCTTCGTTGCTGTAGCTGGTGCCTTTTGCCGGGGAGCTATACGCCACCACTTCCACATTGGCAGATTTCAGTGCCGTATCGGCCATTAACACGCCGACGGAGGCTGGAGCGCCAACAATCACGCCGCAGGCACGGCCAACCGGCGCGCCGAACGCTTTTTCCAGCGCGTAACTGGCGCGAGCGGTGTATTGCATTTCGATGTGGCCAGCTTCATTGGCATAAACATCGCCGAAGGTACGGTCGAGTTCTTTCAGCGCAACCTCGATGGCGCGTTTGACGTCAGAGACATCATTACCGCCGAACAGGATCAGTGAGCCGTGGCCCGCACCGCCTTTGGTATCACGCGGTAATTCGATGCTGATCACTTCGGTGTTGGTTGCTTTGACGGCTTCATCTGCCGCCATGATGTGCGGACCTGCGCCAGTACGTGCGCCGAGGATACCGATTGAGCGGTAGCGCTTTTCCAGCTTCATTGCATCAAGCAATGCGCTATCGACGTTCGCGATCACCAGACCAACGGTGTCGCCAATCGCCGTACCAACAAATTCCGTTAAACTGCAGCTTTTTTCTGCCATAGCCGTCTCTCGTTTGGGATGGGTTACAGTGGGGGAGGTCGCGGGTGTCGGTGAAGACACTTTGGCGATCACCTGAGCCATGATCTGTTCCACCAGGTCATTGCTACTCATTGGCTAATTCCCTTAGGTAAGATTTTTTCAACATCAGTGTGCGGACGCGGGATGACGTGTACGGCTTTCACTTCACCCACCTGAGCGGCTGCGGCACCACCTGCATCCGTTGCTGCTTTCACGGCGCCAACGTCGCCGCGAACAATGACTGTCACCAGGCCAGAACCTATTTTCTCGTAGCCCACTAACATGACATTGGCGGATTTCACCATTGCATCTGCGGCTTCAATTGCGGCCGTTAAGCCTTTGGTTTCCACCATTCCTAATGCTTCTTGTTGCATAAAGACCTCGATAAGGTTGTCCCGATTTTTGGACTATACAAATAAGCGAGGAAAAAGAATGGCTGTCTTTAAATTACATTCGGAACATCCTGGTTTAATTAAGTGAAATAATTGCTTTTATAATTATTATATATATGATTTTTAATGTTTTTTTATTGGCATTAACATGGCAAAATATTGCTATGTCAATTTCACATTTACATTTTTGATAGTGACTTTATAAAAACGATGTGATATTTGCACGGGCGAAATCATTCTGTGAGCAATGCTGTAAAACGACACACGAAAAATAACAATAATTTGTTATTTCAATAAGACGAATAATAGTGAGTGAATTAGGGCTCAGCCCCATATTCATTTAGTCTGAATGGCAAAATATTGTTATTGAGAGGCGATTTTTTTGGCGTTTTTACCCTGAGGTTGCCAACACTTTTCAATATCGCATTCCTATAGTGAGCGGCGTTGTACTCTGCTGCCAGCTTCAGGCGTGCTGGTGAGATCGTGACTCTACCTGGAAGGTGACACAAATGAATGATTCACTTAAGGCACAATGCATTGCCGAGTTTTTAGGCACAGGGCTGTTCTTGTTCTTCGGAATCGGCTGTCTGTGCGCCATGAAAGTTGCCGGGGCTACGCTGGGGCTATGGGAGATTTGCATTATCTGGGGGCTGGGCATTTCACTGGCCGTGTATCTGACCGCCGCAGTGTCTGGTGCGCACCTGAACCCAGCGGTTACCATCGCCTTGTGGCTGTTTGCCTGCTTCCCTGTACGTAAGGTGGTGCCGTACATTGTGGCGCAAGTTGCGGGTGCGTTCGGTGGGGCCGCGGTCGCCTATTTGCTCTATCACAGCGTGTTCATTGAATATGAAACCGCTCATCATATCGTTAAAGGCAGTGTGGAGAGCCTGCAACTGGCATCGTTATTCAGTACTTATCCGGCTGCCGCGCTGAGTATCTGGGAAGCGGGCCTGGTGGAAATTATCATTACCTCAATCTTGATGTGTATGATCATGGCGCTGACCGATGATGGCAATGGTGTACCACGTGGTCCTTTAGCACCGCTGTTGATCGGTGTGCTTGTGGCGGTGATTGGTGCGGCTACCGGGCCATTAACAGGATTTGCGATGAACCCGGCGCGTGATTTTGGTCCGAAATTGTTCACTTTCTTCGCGGGGTGGGGAAACATTGCGTTTACGGGGGGCCGCGATATTCCGTATTTCCTCGTACCGATTATTGCCCCCATTATTGGGGCTTGCGGAGGGGCAGCCTGCTACCGTTATTTGATTGGCAAAAACCTCCCTTGCAATGCCTGTAAGCTGGAAGAGAGCAAAAACTGACGCCTCTTCGAAATAGCGTCTTGAAATTGCTGTTCAGCAATTATTTATTTCGTGATCTGCTTTCACGAACGCACTAAATCGTCTCCCAGGGATGGGAGACTTTTGTTATCTTGAATTCAGCCTATGGTCATTCAGTGTTATTGATTGCCATTTAATATGAATGATGTGTAAACAATATAGGTTTGTTTATAACAATAAATTAAAATTAACTGAGAGGTTTTATCATGATTTCTGCGAGTGCACTAAACTCCGAACTCATTAATAAAATCGCCCAGGATTTTGCACAAGCCACCGGTCTGGCCGTTGTTGTCGTTAATATCCACGGCGAAGAAATTTCCGAGCTTTTCAACTTCACCCAATTTTGTCAGTTGATGCGTCAGAACCCGCAACACAGTGCACGGTGTCGTATGAGCGATCGTTGTGGCGGTTTCGAAGCCTCTAAATCCAACCAACCCTGCATCTACCGTTGCCATGCCGGACTTACCGACTTTTCTATTCCTTTGGTCATTGCCGGGCACCTGGTCGGGTTTGTACTGTGCGGGCAGGTACGTTTGCGGGAAGGCGATAGTGTTGAACTCATTAATATCCTTAATATTGACGATCGCTGGCAGGCGGATCAGAAACTGATGGATGAGTTTCTGAACGTACCTGAGATGGATTACTCGCGGGTCATTGCATCAGCCGATCTGCTTAAGCTGATAGTCGAAAATTGCCTTAAAAAACAGCTCAATTTCGTTGTCATCAAAGATCAGCAACAGGCTCAGGAGGCGGGGCGAACGAGTCGAAATCAGGGGCCGCATGACAGTAAGATGAAGAAGGCGTTGCGCTATATTGATGCCCATCTCTCTGATGAGTTGCGCCTGGAAGACGTGGCGGCGCATGTTTATCTTAGCCCGTACTATTTCAGTAAGCTGTTCAAAAAATATCAGGGAATTGGCTTTAATGCCTGGGTCAATCGCCAGCGTATGGCCAGCGCAAAAGAAATGCTGTGTCACAGTGACTGGAGTATCGCCAGCATCGCGCGCAATTTAGGGTTTTCTCAAACAAGTTATTTCTGCAAAGTATTTCGCCAGACATATCAGGTGACGCCACAAGTTTTTCGCCTGCAGAATAATGCAAACTATGACGGCGATTAAATTTCCGATAACAATATTTTGTTATTCCTAAAACCAATAAAATTGCCTGAAAGACCGTCAAAATAAGAGATTTGAGAAAAGGCCGGACAATAAATTGTTATAGCGCAACAAATTATTGCCCATGCAGGGATAAACTGAACCAGTTTTTATTTCCCTGATGCGATAGATTGCAGTCAGGAGCAAAATCACTTTTTCAGCAATATGCTGTATGAGTGAAACGAACAATGAAGCCAACAGGTTTGCCGCAAATTATCGCGGCTGGGAAGGGGGTGAGAATCCCCCGCAGCCCCCGCTGCTGTGATGCTGACGACCCCGTAATCACCACTGATCGCAAGATTGGGAAGGACGGGCGAGGACGACGCTAAGCCAGAAGACCGGCCTGATGGTTACTCTCAACAACTTCGGTGGGAAGTCGGTTGCTCAGACGCGTACAGTCATTGACTGGGACTACGCACAGCCTGACACAGCCTTTCCACCCTGAACGGGGCTTTAAGGTATGTCTGACGGGCGTCGCGCCTTTATCCTTGCCGGTACCGGAAGTGGCTGTGGTAAAACCACCGTCACCCTCGGCCTGCTGCGCGTTTTACAGCAGCGCGGTATGCGGGTACAGCCATTTAAAGTCGGCCCGGACTATCTCGATACCGCCTGGCATACCGCCGTAACGGGCGTGGAATCCCGCAATCTTGACAGCTTTATGCTGCCTGCCCCGACGCTGAATGCCTTGTTTAACCAGCAAATGCACGCCGCCGATATCGCCGTGATTGAAGGTGTCATGGGCCTTTATGATGGCTATGGCACTGACCCTGATTATTGCAGCAGCGCCGCACTGGCAAAACAGCTTGGCGTACCGGTCATCTTGCTGGTCGACGGAAAAGCGGTGTCGACCTCAATCGCCGCCACGGTGATGGGTTTTCAACATTTCGACCCGGCGCTCACTATTGCGGGTGTTATTGTTAACCGCGTCAACAGCGACAGCCATTACCAGTTGCTCAAACACGCTATCGAACACTATTGCGGCATTCCTGCACTGGGCTATGTGCCCGTGACTGCCGGAGTGGCATTGCCGGAGCGTCATCTGGGGCTGGTCACCGCACGTGAATCTGTCATTGATTCCCAATCCTGGCGTGATTTTGCCGGGCGCATCGCGCAAACGCTGGATATCGATAAGTTGATTTCTCTGAGCACGCTCCCGTCATTACCCGAGGGGCAATGGCCTGCTTTACCGGCGCGTGACGAAGGGGAGGGGATAACGCTCGCGCTGGCCGATGACGAGGCATTTAACTTTTATTACCCCGATAACATAGAACTGCTTCGCAATGCGGGTGTGAAGATAGTGCGCTTTAGTCCGCTGCACGACGCGGAATTGCCCGAATGCCAGATGCTCTGGCTCGGCGGCGGCTACCCGGAACTCTACGCCCGCGCCCTTTCTGCTAACAGGTCCATGCTTGATGCTATCCGTTCGGCGCACCGGCGTGGTGTGGCGATCTACGCCGAGTGTGGCGGCCTGATGTATCTCGGCTCTACGCTTCGCGATGCCGCAGGTGACATTCATTCTATGGTGGGGGTGATACCCGGTGGCAGCGAGATGGGAAAACGCCTGACCCGCTTTGGCTATTGTGAAGCCACCGCCAGCCAGCCCACGCTGCTTGCCGATGCAGGCGAGACGCTGCGCGGCCATGAATTCCACTACTCCGATTTTACTCCTGAGCAGGATGCGGTCATGCAGTGCCGAAAAACCCGCGATGGCAGGATGTTGTCCCAGTGGAAGGGTGGCTGGCAGGTGGGCAACACCTACGCCAGCTATTTGCACATCCATTTTGCGCAACGCCCGACCATGTTGAGCCGTTGGATTGCCGCTGCAAGGAGTGTCTTATGACGATCCTTGCCTGGTTTGCCGCATGGCTTCTTGACCGATGGTTGGGTGACCCTCCGCACTGGCCGCATCCGGTCCGCTGGATCGGCGCACTGATCACGCTGACACAGCGTGCCGTTCGCCGGGTTTGCCATTCCGATACCGCCTTGCGTATTGGTGGTGGGGTGATGTGGCTGGTGGTCGTGGGTGTGACCTGGAGTGTGGCATATGGCGTGCTGGCCTGCGCGCAAGCCATCCATCCGTGGCTCGGTTGGTGTGTGGAGGTGTGGATGATCTACACCCTGCTGGCGGCGCGTTGCCTGGCAGATGCGGCACGGGAAGTAGGGCATGCCTTGCGCCACGGCACGCTTGCCCAAAGCCGGGAGAAACTCTCCTGGATAGTCGGGCGCGACACCTCGCAGCTACAGCCACCGCAGATCACCCGCGCGGTCGTGGAAACCGTGGCAGAAAATACGGTGGATGGCGTTATTGCCCCGCTGTTCTTTTTATTGCTGGGCGGCGCGCCGCTGGCGATGGCCTACAAAGCGGTAAATACCCTCGATTCGATGGTGGGCTACAAACACGAAAAATATCGTGCTATTGGCATGGTGAGCGCGCGTCTGGATGACGTGGCTAACTTTATTCCGGCCCGCCTGAGCTGGCTACTGCTGAGCGTTGCCGCCTGGTTTTGCCGCCTGAACCCGGCACGGGCATTGCGTATCGGCTGGCGCGATCGCCGCAATCACAGCAGCCCCAACTGCGCCTGGCCGGAAGGCACCGTTGCAGGTGCGCTTGGCGTGCAGCTTGGCGGCCCAAATGACTACTTCGGCCAGCGCGTCGAAAAACCCTGGATTGGCGATGAGACTCGCGCCATCACCGTTGACGATATTACGCAAACCATACGCCTTATGTGGGTAGCCTCCACCCTGGCACTGGCCGTATTTGCGCTTACGCATGTTACGCTCGCAGGAGCAGCAATCTGATGAAAACAATGGATTATTTGCAGCAACCCCAGGCCATTGAAGACAAAAGTTTTGTCATTATTGGCGATATCATTCACGAAACGCGGCCTGATTACCGTTTTGCCAGCCCTCTGCACGAAGCCATCATCAAACGAGTGATCCACACCACCGCCGATTTCGACTGGCTGGACATCCTGTGGTTTTCCCCGGATGCCATTGAAAGCCTCGGCAGTGCGATTCGCAGCGGCTGTACGCTTTATACCGACACCACCATGGCCCTTTCCGGGATAAACAAAACCCTGCTGGCAAAATTTGGCGGCGAGGTGAAGTGCTACATCAGCGACCCGCGCGTGGTGCGTAAAGCAAAAGAGGCGGGGATCACCCGCTCGATGGCGGCGGTGGATCTGGCGCTCAGCGAAGAGGGCGAAAAAATCTTCGTCTTCGGTAATGCCCCCACCGCGCTGTTCCGCTTACTGGAGCAAAACGCTCAGGTGTGTGGCGTGGTTGGCGTCCCGGTCGGGTTTGTCGGTGCGGCAGAATCGAAAGATGCGCTGGTGGAAAGCGGGCTGCCGGGAATTGCCGCGCTGGGACGTAAAGGCGGCAGCAATGTGGCTGCGGCGATCGTTAACGCCTTTTTATATTTCATGCGGGAGGCGCAATGAGCGAAGAGACATTCGACGCCCCGGTGTGGCACAACGGCAAAGCGCTACGCAAAGGCTATACCACCGGTTCCTGTGCAACGGCGGCGGCAAAAGTCGCTGCACTGATGGTCCTGCGCCAGCACATTATCCATCAGGTGTCGATTGTCACGCCCTCTGGCGTCACGCTGCGTCTTAACGTTGAATCGCCGCATATTGAAGGCCAGCAAGGGATTGCCGCTATCCGTAAAGACGGCGGCGATGATGTGGATGCCACCCACGGCATGCTGATTTTTGCGCGTGTCACGCTGAATGATGGCGGTGAGATTGTGCTGTCCGGCGGCGAAGGCGTGGGCACCGTGACCCGCAAAGGCATTGGCCTGCCGGTTGGCAGCGCCGCCATTAACCGCACACCGCGCCAGACCATCGAAGCCGCCGTACGCGAAGTGATTGGTCCTTCGCGTGGCGCCGACGTGGAAATTTTCGCGCCTGAAGGGGAAGCGCGGGCGCAAAAAACCTACAACAGCCGGCTGGGCATACTTGGCGGTATCTCGATTATCGGCACCACGGGTATCGTCACGCCGATGTCTGAAGAGAGCTGGAAACGCTCGCTTTCTCTGGAGCTGGAAATCAAACGCGAAGCGGGGCTGGAGCAGGTCGTACTGGTGCCAGGCAATCACGGGGAGCGCTTTGTCCGCGAGCAAATGGGGCTTTCCAGCGACATCGTAGTCACCATGAGCAACTTCGTGGGCTACATGATTGAAGAGGCTGTTCGCCTCGGTTACCGGCAAATTGTGTTGATTGGTCATCCGGGCAAGCTGGTAAAAATCGCCGCCGGGATTTTCCACACCCACAGCCATATCGCCGATGCGCGCATGGAAACGCTGGTGGCGCATCTGGCGCTGCTTGGCGCACCCCATGAGTTGCTGCAAAAAGTCAGCGAGTGTGACACCACCGAAGCGGCGATGGAGTACATCGACGCGGCGGGATTCAGCCATCTGTACAACCATCTGGCGCAGCGTATCTGCCAGCGCGTCATGCAGAACCTGCGCTTTACCAAAAATCCCCCCCAGTGCGACGCCATTATGTTTTCGTTTGATAACCACATCCTCGGCACGAACCGCCCGTTCCAGGACATTGTGGAGGATTTGCAATGTTGACCGTCGCAGGCATGGGGCCTGCCTCACTGGCCTTAATGACCCCCATGGCGCTGGATGCCGTCGCGCAGGCGGATGTCCTGGTCGGCGGTAAACGCCATCTTGAGCAGTTCCCTGATTTTGCTGGCGAACGTCGTGCGCTGGATGCCGACATCCCCGGATTAATACGCTGGATTGCGCAGCGGATGCATCAGCGCGTCGTGGTGCTGGCATCCGGCGATCCGCTTTTTTACGGCATTGGCAAACGTCTGGTGGCCGAGTTCGGCATTGAACAGGTGCGCATTATTCCGGGCATCAGCGCTGTGCAGTACCTGTGCGCTAAGACCGGCATCGATATGAATGATATCTGGCTGACCAGCTCCCACGGGCGCGATGTGGATTTTGACGCCCTGGCTCGCTCCCCTAAAACCGCGATGGTGACTGATGCCCGCTGTGGCCCGCGGGAAATTGCCGCGGCCCTGGTGGCGCGCGGTGCGGGAGAGCGCTGGCTGGTGATTGGCGAAAATCTGGCGATGGACAATGAACGCATTCACTGGCTGCCCGCCCGTGATGTCCAGGCGCAGTATGAGATGAATGTCGTGGTGATCCTCAATGAAAGATGAACTGTTTTTGCGCGGTGAAAGTGTCCCGATGACCAAAGAAGTGGTCCGCGCGCTGGCGCTCTCGCGGCTGAACTTATCCGCTGCCCGCCATTTTATTGATATCGGCGCAGGCACAGGCAGCGTCTCGATTGAGGCTGCCGTCTGCCACCCGCAGTTGCAGGTGACCGCCATTGAGCGCAATCCGGCGGCGCTGGGGTTGCTGGAAGAGAACTGCCAGCACTTTGGCTGTCGCAATATCACCATTGTCCCGGGCGTGGCGCCGTTATTTGTCGAACAGCCCGCTGACGCGGTCTTTATGGGCGGCAGCGGTGGCAACCTGACCCAACTGATTGACTGGTCTTTGGCCCAACTGATCCCCGGTGGACGCCTGGTGATGACTTTTATTTTGCAGGAGAACCTCAGCAGCGCGCTGAGCCACCTCGCTACCTGCGAGGTCGCCGCGCTGGACTGCCAGCAAATTCAGGTTTCGCTTCTTCATGCGCTGGGCAGCGGCCACTACTTCAAACCGAATAACCCTGTTTTTGTGATTTCCTGCGAGAAGGAAGAGTCTCATGGCTGAACAATTTGATACGCAAACCGTCTGGTTTGTCGGTGCTGGCCCCGGTGACCGCGAGCTTATCACCCTGAAAGGATACCGCCTGTTGCAGCAGGCACAGGTCGTCATTTACGCGGGCTCGCTTATTAATACCGAGCTGCTCGAATACTGCCCGCCGGGCGCCGAGTGCCACGACAGCGCCGAACTGCACCTGGAGCAGATCATCGACCTGATGGAAGCCGGTGTGAAAGCGGGAAAAGTGGTGGTGCGCCTGCAAACCGGTGATGTCTCCCTTTATGGCTCCGTGCGTGAACAAGGAGAAGTGCTGACTGAGCGTGGTATTCAGTGGAAGGTCGTTCCTGGCGTGAGTGCCTTCCTCGGGGCGGCGGCAGAGCTGGGTGTGGAATACACCGTGCCGGAAGTGTCGCAGAGTTTGATCATCACTCGCCTCGAAGGACGTACCCCGGTCCCGCCACTTGAACAACTGGAATCCTTTGCCAGCCACCAGACCTCAATGGCGATTTATCTCTCCGTACAACGCATCAATCGCGTTGCTGAGCGTCTGATTGAGGGTGGTTATCCGGCAACCACGCCCGTGGCAGTCATTTATAAAGCCACCTGGCCGGAAAGCCAGACGGTGCGCGGGACCCTTGCGGACATTGCTGACAAAGTGCGCGATGCCGGTATTCGTAAAACCGCACTGATCCTCGTTGGCGCATTTCTTGGCGAGGAGTACCACTACTCACGTCTTTATGCGGCGGACTTTAGCCATGAATACCGTAAAGCCTGAATCCATTGCGCTGTTCTGCCTGACGCCCGGCGGTGTTGCCCTGGCGAACCGGCTGAAATTGGCGCTGCCTATGACCTGCTACACCAGTGAGAAATTGCTGGAAGAGGGGTTTGTTCCTTTCGACGGCGGCTTTGCCCCTGCGTTGCGTGATGCCTTCACCCAACACTCAGCGCTGGTGTTTATCGGCGCGACGGGGATTGCCGTACGCGTGCTGGCCCCGTTGGTGAATGACAAATTCAGCGACCCGGCGGTGATTGTTATCGATGAGCGCGGACAGCACGTCATCAGCCTGCTTTCTGGCCATTTTGGTGGGGCAAATGCGCTGGCCCGCTATCTTGCGGGCGTGCTGGGCGCAGACCCGGTGATCACCACGGCAACGGATGTTAACGAACTGGCAGCGCTCGATACGCTGGCCTGTCAACTGGATGCGCGCATGGAGGATCTGCGTGCAGCAGTAAAGACAATCAACCACTGGCTGGTCAGCGGCGAACGTATTGGCCTGTGGTGTGAAGACGCCTTGCGTGAAGAAGTCGAACGCTGCGACACGCGCGGGTTTATTCCGGTGACATCTCTCAATGGTCTGCCCGAGCTGACGGCACTGATCTGCGTGACCGTGCACGCTGCGCTGCCTGAACTCCCGGTACCGGTCTACAAACTGGTTCCCCGCCGTGTGGTGGCAGGCATTGGTTGTCGTCGCGATACCCCGTTTGCGGTGGTGTCAGGGCTGCTTAAGCAACAGTTGCAGGTACACGCATTCGACCCGCTGGCATTGCGCGCGATAGGGAGCATCACATTGAAAGAGCATGAGAAAGCGCTCACGCAACTGGCAGAAAGCCTGCGCGTGCCGTTTGAAATTTTTACCGCTGATGCCCTGCGTCAGCATGAGCATCGTTTCCCTGCCTCTGACTTTGTGCGTCAGACCACTGGTGTGGGAAGCGTATCCGGACCCGCAGCCTGGCTGATGAGTCGTGGGCAACTGGTTGGCGAGACTCTGCGTGAGCAGGGCGTCACTATTACTTTGGGAGTTTCACACTGATGTTAACCGTTATCGGGATTGGCCCTGGCTCACAGGCAATGATGACCATGGAGGCGATCGAAGCCTTGCAGGCTGCGGAAATCGTGGTGGGGTACAAGACCTACACCCATCTGGTGAAAGCATTCACGGGCGACAAGCAGGTGATCAAAACCGGCATGTGCAAAGAGATTGAGCGCTGCCAGGCGGCGATTGAACTGGCGCAGGCCGGGCATAACGTGGCGCTTATCAGCAGCGGCGATGCCGGGATTTACGGTATGGCGGGGCTGGTTCTTGAGCTGGTCAGTAAACAGAAACTGGACGTGGAAGTGCGTCTGATCCCCGGAATGACCGCCAGTATTGCCGCGGCGGCGCTACTCGGCGCACCGCTGATGCATGACTTCTGCCATATCAGCCTGAGCGACTTACTGACTCCGTGGCCGGTCATTGAAAAACGGATTGTCGCCGCCGGGGAAGCTGACTTTGTTATCTGCTTCTACAACCCGCGTAGCCGAGGCCGCGAAGGGCACCTTGCGCGCGCATTTGAACTGCTGGCGGCCAGCAAAAGCCCGCAAACCCCGGTGGGGATTGTGAAATCCGCCGGACGTAAAAAAGAAGAGAAGTGGATAACCACCCTCGGCGAGATGGACTTTGAACCGGTCGACATGACCAGCCTGGTGATTGTCGGCAATAAGGCCACCTACGTAGCGGATGGCTTGATGATTACACCGCGAGGCTATGAGCTGTGAGGCCAGGCGACATACTGGTAATTGGCGGAACCAGCGATGCGCGGGCCATTTGCCAGCAGCTCGACGCCGCCGGGGTGCGCTACACCCTGTCGGTGGCAACCCCCACCGGACAGCATCTGGCGGGCGATATTCGCGGCGAGGTGCGCTGTGGGCGGATGGATCCTGACGCCATGCTGCGCTGGCTTACCGATAACCAGACCCGCTGGGTGGTGGATGCGTCACACCCTTATGCCGAGGTGGTCAGCCAGAACATTGCCGGGGCCTGTCGGCAGGCACATGTGCTGTTAAGCCGTTACCAGCGCCCCGAACAACTGCCGGAGCTGGAACATCCCCTGTTGCACAAGGTCGCCTCGATTGATGAAGCCTGTAAAGTCGCGCGCGGACTCGGGCAGCGCGTGTTGTTGACCACTGGCAGTAAAGACCTGGCACTCTGGCGTGCGGGGCTTGGTGAGAAGACCCTGCTGGCACGAGTGCTGCCGGTTGCCGATGTGATGGCGCAGTGCGCCGAGAACGGTTTTGGTGTTGGCGAGATCTACGCCATGTGCGGGCCGTTTAGCGCAGAGTTCAACGCCGCCTTCTACCGACAGTGCCGCGCTGATGTGATGATCACCAAAGCCTCCGGTGCGGAAGGCGGCTATCAGGAAAAAGTTCAGCCGTGTCTGGACGCGGGGATCCCCTGCATTGTTATTACACGCCCGCAGCCTGCGGTTTCGGGTGAGGAGCTACTGGAAAGCCTGGATGCATTTTCGCAGCGGTTGCTGCGCTGGCTTGCTACTCAGTGAGGAAAAGAACATGAAAAAAGCGCTTCTGGTGGTGAGTTTCGGCACCAGCTATCACGACACCTGCGAAAAGAACATTGTGGCCTGTGAACGGGAACTGGCCGCCAGTTGCCCCGATCGCACGCTGTTTCGGGCATTTACCTCAGGAATGATCATTCGCAAGCTCAAACGCCGCGACAACCTGCACATCGACACCCCTTTGCAGGCACTGCAAAAACTGGCAGACCTGGGCTATCAGGATGTGGCTATCCAGTCGTTGCACATCATTAACGGTGACGAATACGAAAAAATTGTTCGTGAGGTACAAACCCTGCGGCATCTGTTCAAACGCATGGTGATCGGCGCACCGCTGCTCAGCAGCCACGACGACTACATGCATCTGATGCAGGCGCTGGCCCGCCAGATGCCGGTACTGGCAGACGGTGAAAAAGTGGTGTTTATGGGCCACGGCGCCAGCCATCACGCCTTCGCCGCTTACGCCTGTCTCGATCATATGATGGCGGCACACCGTTTCCCGGCGCGTGTCGGTGCGGTGGAAAGCTACCCGGAGGTAGATGTGTTGATCGACAGTCTGCGCCGCGAAGGGATCAGCGCGGTACACCTGATGCCGCTGATGCTGGTGGCAGGCGATCATGCCATTAACGATATGGCCTCTGATGAAGAAGATTCGTGGAAAACGCAGTTTGAGCGGGTCGGGATTGCCGCAACGCCGTGGTTGCAGGGGCTGGGCGAAAACCCGGCTATCCGCGCGATGTTTGTCGCGCACCTGCATCAGGCGCTGAGCCAGTCTCTGGAGGTGGCGGCATGAGCGGCAGACTCTACGCATTAGGGATTGGCCCCGGCGCCAGCGACCTTCTCACCGTTCGTGCTGCGCGCATTCTCGGCAAACTTGATGTGCTCTATGCCCCGGCGGGGCGCAAAGGAGGCGACAGTCTGGCGCTCTCCATTGTGCGGGAATATCTGGGCGAGCAGACGGAAATCCGCTGTACCCATTTCCCGATGAGCGCCGACAGTGCGGAAAAAGAGGCCGTCTGGGATGAAGTTGCTGCCGCGCTTAGCGCAGAAACTCTGGCCGGAAAACAGGTGGGTTTCATCACCCTGGGCGACGCCATGCTGTTTAGCACCTGGGTCTTCTTATTGCAGCGTCTGGGGCGTCCTGACTGGCTGGAAATCGTGCCTGGGGTGACCTCTTTTGCCGCCATTGCCGCGCGCGCGCAAACGCCGCTCGCCATGGAGCAGCAGTCGCTGGCGGTGGTCTCCTGTACCGCGCCGGAGGCGGAGATTAAACAGGCGCTGGCGAACCACGACAGCCTGGTGTTGATGAAAGTCTATGGCCGCTTCGCACGCGTCAAAGCGTTGCTGGCCGATGCCGGATTGCTTGACCGCGCAGTGATGATGGCCGAAGCAACCCTGCCGGGAGAGCAGTGCTGGCGGCAACTCGCTGAGGTGAGCGACGAACAGCCACTGCCGTATTTTTCGACCATTCTGGTTAATAAACAGTGGGAGAGGCGATGAAACGGGAACAACAGCTTAAACGCCTGTCGTTAAGCGGGCTGGCAGCAGGTCTGTTACTGCTTGTCGTACCGGAGCAGGCATTTGCCATGCATATCATGGAAGGCTTTTTACCGCCGTTATGGGCGCTGGCCTGGTGGATGTTGTTTTTACCCTGCCTGTGGTACGGGCTGGTGCGTCTGCGCCGTATCGTGGCGGAAGACAGTAATCAAAAGGTGCTGCTGGCGCTTTGCGGTGCGTTTATCTTCGTGCTCTCGGCGCTGAAAATTCCATCCGTGACGGGCAGTTGCTCACACCCGACAGGGGTGGGCCTGGCGGTTATCCTCTTCGGGCCGGGCGTGGTGGCTGTCCTCGGCGCGATTGTGCTGCTGTTTCAGGCGCTGCTGCTGGCGCACGGCGGCCTGACAACGCTTGGGGCAAACGGCATGTCGATGGCGGTGATCGGGCCTGTCGTCGGTTATCTGGTCTGGCAGATGGCCTGTCGCGCGGGTATTCGCCGTGATGTTGGGGTCTTTTTATGTGCCATGCTCGCTGATCTGGTGACCTACTTTGTCACCTCTGTGCAGCTTGGCGTGGCCTTCCCGGATCCGCAGGCTGGGGCGAGCGCTTCCATCATCAAGTTTATGGGTATCTTTTGCCTGACGCAGATCCCTATCGCGATTGCCGAAGGGCTGCTCACGGTAATGATCTACGACCAGCTCACTAAACGTCAGTTGATCACCGCACAGGGACATTAAGATGAAAAAGACACTGATTTTGCTCGCGATGGTTATCGCGCTGGTGATTCTGCCGTTCTTTATCAATCACGGCGGCGAGTACGGTGGCTCTGACGGCGAGGCGGAAAGCCAGATTCAGGCCGTTGCGCCACACTATAAACCCTGGTTCCAGCCGCTGTATGAACCCGCCAGCGGGGAAATTGAAAGCCTGCTCTTTACCCTGCAAGGATCGCTGGGCGCGGCGGTTATTTTCTACATTCTGGGTTACATGAAAGGCAGACAGCGTGCTGACGAACGGGCTTGACCGGCTGAGCTACCAGAGCCGCTGGTTTACTGTTGCCCCGGAGCGCAAATTCTTTCTCTGGCTGGCGATGATGGTCCTGGCGTTTTCGCTGCCCCCGGTCGGGCAGGGAGCCTTGCTGGTTGTGCTGGCGGCGTTTACCTGCTGGCTACTACGCATTTCGTTCTGGCGCTGGTTACGCTGGATGGCGATCCCCATTGGTTTTCTGCTGGTGGGGGTGGTGACAATATTGTTTAGCATCACCCAGCAGCCGCAGCACTTGTTGGTGGGCATTCCACTGGGAAGCTACTGGCTGGGCGTTTTGCCGGAAGGGCTGGCGATGGCCAATACGACCTTCTGGCGCAGCCTGGCGGCGCTGGCGGCCACCTTCTGGCTGGTGCTGAACCTGCCGTTTCCGCAGCTCATCGTGTTACTCAGAAAGGGGCGAGTGCCGCGTCTGTTGACCGAGCAAATCCTGCTGACCTGGCGGTTTATCTTTATCCTGCTGGAAGAGGCCGCGGCAATTCACCGGGCGCAAACCCTGCGCTTTGGTTACCGAACCTTGCCGCTGGGCTACCGCTCGCTGGCGATGCTGGTTGGGCTTTTATTTACCCGCGTGTTGCTGCGCTACAAAGAGATGGCAACCACGCTGGATATCAAACTCTATCAGGGTGATTTTCACCTGTAAGGAATGGCATGCTGGCGACCGAGGGGTTGTGGTTCAGTTATCAGGAAGAGCCCATTCTGAAAGGGTTAACGCTCGATTTTTCGCGCCAGCCGGTCACCGGGCTGGTGGGGGCGAACGGCTGCGGGAAATCGACGCTGTTTATGAACCTGAGCGGTATTTTACGTCCGCAACAAGGCGCGGTGCTGTGGCAGGGAAAACCGCTGGATTACAGCAAGCGCGGGCTGCTTGCGCTGCGCCAGCAGGTCGCTACCGTCTTTCAGGATCCCGATCAGCAGATTTTTTATACCGATATCGACAGCGATATCGCCTTTGCCCTGCGCAACATTGGCGTGGAGGAAGCGGAGATTGCCCGGCGCACCGATGATGCGCTGACGCTGGTGGATGCGTACTCTTTTCGCCATCAGCCGATTCAGTGCCTCAGCCACGGGCAGAAAAAGCGCGTCGCCATTGCCGGGGCGCTGGTCTTACAGGCGAAGTATCTGCTGCTGGATGAACCCACCGCCGGGCTGGACCCCTCGGGGCGCACCCAGATGATCGCGATCATTCAGCGGATTGTGGCGCAGGGGAATCATGTGGTGATCTCCAGCCATGATATTGATTTGATTTATGAGATTTGCGATGCGGTGTATGTTCTACGCCGCGGCGAAAGGCTGGCGTACGGCACGCCGGGTGAGGTTTTTGCCCAAAAAGCACAGATTGAACAGGCGGGGTTAACGCAGCCCTGGCTGGTAAAACTGCATAGCGAACTGGGAATGCCGCTGTGTAAAAGTGAAGCCGAATTCTTTACCCGCATGCGGGAAACGTACATTAAGGAGGCGTCATGACGCTGGCGATTATGCTCCAGGGCACGGCATCAGACGTGGGTAAAAGCGTGCTGGTGGCGGGGCTGTGCCGCATCCTGTATCAGGATGGATTAAAGACCGCCCCCTTTAAATCGCAGAATATGGCGCTTAATTCGGGTATCACCCCGGACGGGCAAGAGATGGGGCGTGCGCAAATTTTTCAGGCGGAAGCGGCGGGTATCATCCCGGATGTGCGCATGAACCCGGTTCTGCTCAAACCCACCAGCGACCGTAAAGCGCAGGTGGTGCTGATGGGCAAAGTGGCGAGCGATATGGACGCCGTCAGCTATCACGACTACAAACCGCGTCTGCGCGAGCAGATTATCAGCGTCTACCAGAGCCTGAATCGTGAATACGACGCTATTGTACTGGAAGGGGCGGGCAGCCCGGCCGAGATTAACCTGCGCGATCGCGATATTGTCAACATGGGCATGGCGGAGATGGCCGGTTGCCCGGTGGTGCTGGTAGCAGACATCGACAGGGGCGGCGTTTTCGCTGCGATTTATGGCACCCTTGCGCTGTTGCAGGAACATGAACGCTGGCGCGTAAAAGGGGTCATCATTAATAAATTCCGCGGCGACGTGGCCTTGCTCACCCCCGGCATTAAACAGATTGAAGCCCTGACCGGGGTGCCGGTGCTGGGGGTGATGCCGTGGCTGGAGGTAGATTTAGAAGACGAAGACGGCGTGGCGCTGCAGCGTGGCAAATACCTGCGCACCGGCGAGCGGGCCATCGATATTGCCGTGGTGCAACTGCCGCACATCTCTAATTTCACCGATTTTAACGCCCTCGCCGCGCAACCGGACGTGCGCGTGCACTATGTTCGCTCGCCACAAGAGCTGCACAACACCGATTTGATTATCCTCCCCGGCAGCAAAAACACGCTGGGGGATCTTGCCTGGCTACAGGAGAGCGGGCTGGCGCAGGCGGTTTTACAACAGCATCGCCAGGGCGTGCCCGTACTGGGTGTTTGTGGTGGTTACCAGATGCTCGGCGAAACCATTGTCGATGAGGTGGAATCTGGCCTGGGTACGCAGCCGGGGCTGGGGCTGCTCAATACCGTTACTCATTTTGCGCAGAACAAAACCACCACCCTGGTGGCGGCCTCCGTGCAGGGCGAACTTCCCGGACTGCTGGCGGGCTGCGGGCATCTTCTCCTCCACGGCTATGAGATCCATATGGGTGAAACCACGCTGCATGAAGGGTGTCGTCCGATGTTGTGGCTGGAAAAAGAGGGGCAACGCATCGCCGATGGTGCGGTCAGTGAAGACGGGCTGGTATTTGGCACCTATCTGCACGGGCTTTTTGACAGCAATGATTTTACCCGTACGTTGATTAACGCGTTGCGGGCGCGCAAAGGCTTGCCGCCGCTGGATAGCACGGTGGATTATGCCCACTACAAAGCGCAGCAGTTTGACCTGCTGGCAGATGCCATGCGTAAGAATATCGACATCGACAGGATCTATCAGATTATGCATCAACATCAGGAACGCGCATGTTAACGCTGGTTACGGGTGGGGCGCGCAGCGGCAAAAGCCGCCACGCCGAATCGCTGGTCGCAAATGCGAAGGGGGTTCTCTACATCGCCACTTCGCAAATCTTTGATGAAGAGATGGCGGCCCGCATTCAGCATCATCGGGATAGTCGCCCGGCGCACTGGCGCACCGAAGAGCGCTGGCAGGGGCTGGCCGATATCATCACTACGAATAACTCCCCGGATGAGGCCATTTTACTGGAGTGCATCACCACCATGGTGACCAATCTGTTGTTCGCGCAGGGTGGCGAGAGCGACCCGGACGGCTGGGACTATGCGCTGCTGGAAGCGCAGGTGCAGGAAGAGATTGAGCGATTAATCGCCGCCTGTGAACGTTGCCCGGCGCCGGTGGTGCTGGTGACCAACGAAGTGGGGATGGGCATTGTGCCGGAAAACCGTCTGGCGCGGCATTTTCGCGATATCGCCGGGCGGGTGAATCAACGTCTGGCGCAGGCGGCGGATAACGTCTGGCTGGTGGTGTCGGGGATCGGAGTCAAAATCAAATGATCAGGTTGTTTTTTGCCACGCTGTCGTTTATCAGCCGTTTGCCGGTGCCATCCCGCCTGGTTCAGGGGCTGGAGGTGCAGGACTACGTGCGTGGTATCGTCACCTTTCCGTTTGTTGGCGTGGTACTTGGCGGTATCAGCGGTGGTGTGTTTATGCTGCTCCAGCCCTGGTGCGGTGCGCCGCTGGCGGCCCTCTTTGCGGTTCTGGCGCTGGCGTTGCTGACCGGCGGCTTTCATCTCGATGGTTTAGCGGATACCTGTGATGGCGTCTTTTCTGCCCGCACACGCGAGCGGATGCTGGAAATCATGCGCGACAGCCGTCTGGGTACTCACGGTGGGCTGGCGTTGGTGTTTGTGCTGGTGGCGAAAATGCTTGTTATCAGCGAACTCTCTTTGCGTGGGCTTGCGGTTCCGGCGGCGTTAGCCGCGGCCTGTGCAGCCGGGCGCGGTTGCGCTGTGGTGATGATGTATGGTCATCGCTACGCCCGCGAGGAGGGGCTGGGTAATTTGTTTATCGGCAAAGTCACTTTCATGCAGACTGTTATCACTCTGGCGCTTGCGCTGCTGGTGGCGGTGGGGCTGGAAGGGGCACGCGGCCTGACGGCTGTGCTGATAACCGTGCTGGCGATTTTTCTGCTCGGCCTGATGCTTAAACGCACGCTGGGCGGGCAAACGGGCGACACCCTGGGTGCCGCCATTGAACTGGGTGAACTGGTCTTCCTTCTGGCGCTGCTTTGAGCGGCGCCTTACCACTACTGAGAATTCCTATGCAAACACTGACTTCGTTACTGGCAGCAATTCCCGCGCTCGATCAGGGTGCGATGGCGCAGGCGCAACAGCATATTGATGGGTTACTCAAGCCGCCCGGAAGCCTGGGGCGTCTGGAGTCGCTGGCGGTGCAGCTCGCCGGGATGCCGGGGTTAGGCGGCAAACCACAGTCCGGGAAGAAGGCCATTATCGTGATGTGCGCTGACCATGGCGTCTGGCACGAAGGGGTGGCGATTTCACCGCAAATTGTGACGGCTATTCAGGCGGCGAATATGACGCAGGGCACCACGGGTGTTTGCGTGCTGGCAGCGCAGGCCGGGGCGAAAGTGCATGTGCTGGATGTCGGTATCGACAGCGATCCGATTCCCGGCGTTATCAATATGAAAGTCGCGCGTGGCAGTAACAACATCGCCCAGGGTCCGGCAATGAGTGCCGCACAAGCGCAGGAACTGCTGCTGGAAACCATTCGCTATACCCGCGAACAGGCGGCCGATGGCGTGCAGCTTTTTGGCGTGGGCGAGCTGGGTATGGCGAACACGACACCGGCAGCGGCGATTGTCAGCGTGCTGACCGGGGAAGCGCCGGAGTTGGTTGTGGGCATTGGCGCGAATTTGCCTGAGTCGCAGCTTGGACATAAAGCGCAGGTGGTGCGTCGCGCCATTGAGATTAACCAGCCTGATGCAAACAATGGGTTGGATGTGCTGGCGAAAGTCGGTGGTTTTGACCTGCTGGGGATGACGGGCGTGATGATCGGTGCCGCGTCATGCGGCCTGCCGGTGGTGCTGGATGGGTTCTTATCCTATGCCTCGGCGCTGGCGGCGTGCCGTATCGAGCCGAAAGTGAAGGATTATCTGATCCCGTCGCATCTTTCGGCGGAGAAAGGCGCGCGTATCGCCCTGCAAAACCTCGGTCTGGAGCCGTATCTGAATATGGGGATGCGTCTGGGCGAGGGCAGCGGCGCGGCATTAGCCATGCAACTGGTGGATGCCGCCTGCGCCATGCACAATAAGATGGGAATGCTGGCTAACAGCAATATTGTGTTGCCCGAAAGTAAGTAAAATGTCCCCGGTGGCGCGATGCTTACCGGGGCTACATGATGTGTTTGCGTCCCTCTCCTTAGGGGAGGGGGGGCTTACCTTCCCGCCTGCATCACCTGCAACAACGTATCCAGCAGCCCGGGAAAACGGGCGTCCAGGTCTTCCCTGCGTAGCGAAATCATATTCTCCCGCCCCTGCGGACGCTGCCAGACCACGCCGCTGTCGCGCAGCACGCGCCAGTGATGGGTCATGGTGGACTTTGCCACATCCTCCGGGCGCAATGCATTGCAACTCAACTCACTGCCATCGGCGAGCCGCTTGATCATCGCCAGACGTAAAGGGTTACCAAGGGCAAAAAGGACGTTTTCCAGCAATATTTGTTCGGTATCGGGGTGGTTCGCAATCATAGTTTTCCTGAGTCGGCGGTTGCTCTGCTCATCATGAGCAGCAGCCCGTATCGGCGGCTGGCCGGTAATATACCCGATGCGTACAGGCACGGCTATGCGCCATGCATCAGGACCAACAATCTCAATGATAGCGCAAAATTTAAAAATAGTACTAGAATACTCGTACAATTGGACTATTATAGTTTGCGAAACCTAACCGGCCATATCGGCCATTTATTGTCAAACTGACTAAGGACGCATCATGCCCCGACCCATTCCCCTCGAACGTTATCGCAACATCGGTATCTCCGCGCACATCGATGCCGGTAAAACGACAACCACAGAGCGCATCCTGTTTTACACCGGGATGAGCCACAAACTGGGTGAAGTACACGATGGCGCGGCAACAACCGACTGGATGGAACAGGAGCAAGAGCGCGGGATTACCATTACGTCCGCGGCGGTAAGCTGCTTCTGGCCAGGTATGGACAGAGGTTATGAGCCGCATCGCATCAATATCATCGACACCCCAGGGCACGTGGATTTCACTATTGAAGTGGAACGATCCATGCGAGTACTGGATGGTGCAGTGATGGTTTATGACTCCGTTGGCGGCGTACAACCGCAGTCGGAAACCGTCTGGCGGCAGGCCAACAAATACCATGTGCCGCGCCTGGCGTTCGTCAACAAAATGGACCGCCCCGGCGCGGATTTTTTCCGCGTGGTGCAGATGATGATTGACCGCCTGAAAGCGAACCCGGTGCCGATTGTTATCCCTATCGGTGCGGAAGAGCATTTCACTGGCGTGGTGGATCTCATCAAAATGCGCGCCATTGTCTGGGACGACGCCACACAGGGTATGACCTTTAGCTATGCGCCTGTGCCGGATGATTTGCTGGCCACCGCCCAGGAGTGGCGTGAAAAAATGGTCTCTGCGGCGGCCGAAGCCAGCGATGAGCTGATGGACAAATACCTGGAAACGGGCGATCTGGACGAAGCGGAAATCATCGCCGGGCTGCGTAAACGCACCGTGGCCGGGGAAATCCAACCGATGCTGTGCGGTAGCGCGTTTAAAAACAAAGGCGTGCAGCGCATGCTCGACGCGGTGATTGAGCTGATGCCGTCGCCGCTGGATATTCCGGCGATTCAGGGCGTCGACGAAAAAGGCCAGCCTGCGGAACGTCATCCGAACGATGATGAGCCGTTCTCGGCCCTGGCGTTCAAACTGATGACCGACCCGTACGTGGGTCAACTGACCTTTATCCGTGTCTATTCCGGCGTGCTGAAAAAAGGCGACGCGGTATGGAATCCGGTGAAAGGTAAAAAAGAGCGTATTGGTCGTATCGTGCAGATGCATGCCAACGATCGCCATGAAGTCGACGAGCTGCGGGCGGGCGATATTGCCGCCTGTGTGGGGCTAAAAGATGTGACCACCGGCGACACCCTGAGCGATCCGGATGCGGTGATAACTCTGGAGCGCATGGAGTTCCCGGAGCCGGTGATTTCGCTGGCGATTGAGCCGAAAACCAAAGCGGACCAGGAAAAAATGGGTATCGCCTTGCAGCGCCTGGCGTCTGAAGACCCGTCGTTCCGTCTGCACACTGACGAAGAGTCCGGGCAGACCATCATTTCCGGGATGGGTGAGTTACACCTGGAAATTATCGTCGACCGTATGAAACGTGAGTTTGGCGTGGAAGCGAATATCGGGCGTCCGCAGGTCACTTACCGCGAGACCCTGCGTAAAGCGGTGAAAGAGATTGAAGGGAAATTTGTGCGTCAGTCCGGCGGTAAGGGGCAGTACGGACATGTTGTGCTGAGCCTTGAACCGCTGGAGCCGGGCAGTGGCTTCGTGTTTGAAGATGCCACCAAAGGCGGCGTGGTGCCGCGCGAGTACATTCCGTCTGTGGAAAAAGGGCTGCGCGAAGCCATGAACAACGGCGTGCTGGCGGGTTATCCGGTGGTGGACGTAAAAGCGACCCTGACATTTGGTTCGTATCACGACGTCGACTCCTCGGAAATGGCCTTCCGTATGGCGGCGATCTTCGGTTTTAAAGATGGCGCGCGCAAAGCGGACCCGGCGATCCTTGAGCCGATTATGCATGTGGAAGTGGAAACACCGGAAGAGTACGCCGGGAATATCATGGGCGATCTCTCTTCCCGTCGCGGGATGGTGCAGGGCATGGAAGAGCGCTTCGGTAGCCAGATTATCCGCGCCGACGTGCCGCTGGCGGAGATGTTTGGTTACTCCACCACGCTGCGTTCCATGTCACAGGGCCGCGCGACCTACAGCATGGAGTTCCACCATTACGCGGAAGCCCCGCGCAATGTGGCGGACGATATCATTGCCAGTCGCGCCAAAGCGTAATCTGTTGGCTGTAACTCAAAACCCCGCTCCGGCGGGGTTTTTTATGGGCGTTGTCCTCCTCACCCTTACCCCGGATGTATACCCGATTAGCGAAGCGCCATCCGGGATATCTGCGATTCACAACCTTCCCGAATTACACCCCACTTGCCACATAGCCAACCCGGTAATTCTCGCTCCCCGCCTGCGGCGCAGCACCAGGATCCACCTGCAACCACTGCCAGCGACTCACATCCCACGCGCAAAGCTGCCCCTCTGGCGGCAAGGTCGCCAGGTCGCTGTGTGCGGCAATCGGCAGCTTTCGCATCGACAGCCAGGCGGCATTGCGCACCTCATCAATATCGGGCAGACGCAGCGCCAGCCAGGTATCAATCTGCGGCCAGCCAAAATCCTCTGTCAGCTTTTTAAAGCCGGGACTCTGTAAAAACCGCGTCATCGCTTCGGGATTTCTCCAGACATACAGCGGCGCATAGCGATTCTCAGCGCAATGTGCGTCCTCGCGCCGGGAAAAAAGGTACGCCTTAACCAGCAGGCCTGGGAAGCCGTCCAGCCTCGCGCCGTTTTCCCGGATGCGCGTCTCAATCACCGCCATGTCGTAGTCGGCAGGCAGAGTAAAGCGGTATTGCATCACAATCATCACGCCTCCTTCGACAACAACCGACCCTGGCTGAAACTCCATTCATCGACGGTATTGAACTGGATCATCACCATCACATCATCCGGGTGAATATTCAGCGCGCTTTGTAGCCGTTGGCAGAGTACGCGGCAGAGATTTTGCTTCTGCTCAGGCGTGCGGGGTTTCCCCGCGAGAATATGAAACTGAATGAAATTATCGCTGCGCCCGCCGCTTTTATAGTGGCGGTCAAACACGCGCTGGTTGACCGGTAGCGCTTCAAATACCTGAAAACGGTCACCGGTTGGAACGGAAAATTCGTCCTCCAGCGTCTGCTGCAGGATGCCGGAAATCTGCGTTATCTGCGCGTCACTATACCCCTGGCGCAGAGTGATACGGGTGAAGGGCATACGCTTACTCCTCTTCCAGACAGCCGAGGGCAGATACTGCCGCAGGCCAGCCCGCATAGAACGCCAGATGGGTGAAGACTTCGGCTAACTCTTCGCGGCTCAGGCCATTTTGCTGTGCGAAATTGATATGCCAGGGAAGCTGCTGCACGCGGCCCAGCGCCGTCAGCGCACCCAGTGTGACCAGGCTGCGCTCACGTGGAGAAAGCGTCTCCCGTTGCCAGATATCATTGAACAGCACGTCCTGACTCAGTTCGGCCAGCTTCGGCGCAACGCGGGCCAGGGTTCCACGATCGAGGGATTTAGCCATGGTTTTCTCTCCGTATTGACAGTAAAGCGATTCTGGCGCCATAGTTTCGTCCTGAAAATCAAATTATCTGCAATCTACCATCCCGTATTTCAGGACGATAATGGACAAACTTCCCTTAACGCTCGACCTCGACGCGCTGCGCAGTTTTGTAACCGGCATTGAGTGCGGCAGCTTTGCGCTGGCGGCAAGCCGCTTGTGCCGCTCGACCTCGGCGGTAAGCGCACAGCTTAAAAAGCTGGAACAGCAGTGCGATGCCGAACTGGTGGTGAAGCAGGGCCGCCACCTGGCATTAACCCGCAATGGCGAGATCCTGATGGGCTACGCCCGTCGTCTGCTGGCGCTTAATGACGAGGCGCAGCGGGCATTGAAAGGCGAGCTGCTTCAGGGGGAGATCTGTATTGGTATGCAGGAAGACTTTGGCGAATCGCTGATGCCCGGCATTCTGGGCGAGTTCAGGCGCCACCATCCGGGGCTGCGGATCATTGCCCGGGTGGATCGCAATCAGGCGCTGCTCTCGGCGCTGGATGACGACGCGCTGGATATGGCGCTTCTGTGGCAATCGGAAAACAGCCCGCGCGAGGGGAAACTTATCGGTCAGTGTCAGCTTGAGTGGATACAGCATCCGGAAACGGATATTAGTGCGCTGCTGGCACAGGGTGAGCCGTTGCCGCTGGTGATGTTTGAAAACCCGTGCCTGATGCGCTCACGCGCCATCGCCTGCCTGGATCGGGCGGGAATTCCCTGGCGCGTGGTGTTTGTCAGCCACAGTCTGAGCGGTATCTGGGCGGCGGTGCAGGCGGGGCTTGGCATCACGCTACGCACGCGTGTCGGGATGCCCGCTCATCTTCGCGTAGCGGGAAGTACGCTGCCATCGCCGGGCAATCTGGGGATTATGCTGGCGCACGGGCACGGGAAGGTGGCAGATACCGGTGCGCGAGCGAAGCTGGGGGAACTGATGGAAGCGGCGTTGTTGAATGTGAAATAAGCGGTTTTCCCGCAGGTTAGTCAATTAATTTGATGCATTATGTTAAACAAACGATATTTATTCTCATCGGGTAATGCGTAGAGTAGTGAGCATCAAAGGCAGCGAGGTTATTTGCTGCCGACATATCCCTGAGAATAAGGACCCACGTCATGAAGAAGATTGGATTTTTGTCATTTGGTCACTGGACGCCGTCGCCGCAGTCGGGAACCCGTTCGGCCGCTGACGCGCTGCTGCAATCCATCGATCTGGCGGTTGCCGCCGAAGAACTGGGAGCCGATGGCGCTTATTTCAGGGTGCACCATTTTGCGCGCCAGTTAAGCTCGCCGTTCCCGCTGCTGTCGGCGATTGGGGCGAAAACCAGCAACATTGAAATTGGCACGGGCGTTATCGACATGCGCTACGAGAACCCGCTCTATATGGCAGAAGACGCGGGTGCAGCCGATTTGATCTCCGGTGGGCGTTTGCAACTGGGCATCAGCCGTGGCTCCCCGGAACAGGTTATTGATGGCTGGCGCTACTTTGGCTACGTCCCGTCTGAGGGGGAAAACGAGTCGGATATGGCGCGTCGCCACACTGAAGTGCTGCTGGATGTGCTGCGTGGTGAAGGTTTCGCGAAACCCAATCCGCAGCCGATGTTCCCAAATCCGCCGGGCCTGCTGCGTCCTGAGCCTTTTTCCGACGGGCTGCGTGAGCGTATCTGGTGGGGCGCAGGCTCTAACGCCACCGCAGTATGGGCGGCGAAGCTGGGGATGAACCTGCAAAGCTCGACGTTGAAAGATGATGAAACCGGCGAGCCGTTCCACATTCAGCAGGCAAAACAGATCCGCGCCTATCGAGAAGCCTGGGCGGAAGCAGGGCACACCCGTACGCCACGCGTTTCGGTCAGCCGCAGTATTTTTGCCCTGATGAACGATCAGGACCGGATGTATTTCGGCTCAGGCCGTGATGACAGCGATAAAGTCGGTTTCCTCGACGAGAAAACCCGTGCGATTTTTGGGCGCAGCTTTGCCGCCGAGCCGGACAAGCTTGTTGAACAGTTGAAACAGGATGAGGCGATTGCCGAAGCGGACACCTTATTGCTGACGGTGCCGAATCAATTGGGCGTGGAGTACAACGTGCACGTAATTGAGTCCATTCTGAAACATGTTGCGCCGGCGATGGGCTGGCGCGATTAAAAAGCAATAACGCCTCGCACTGTTCAAACAGGCGAGGCGTTACATTCACATCGCTTACGGCTGCGTTTGCGGTTGTAGCTGATAAATCCATGCGCTGAGCTGCTCGCCATTTGTGGTGATGACGTCAACTTCAACGCGATCGTAGCCATCTTCAAATTCATCCAGCATTGGCCAGTGCGCCTCAAGATTATCCGAGGTAAACAGGTAACCCTGAACCTGCGGCCCGTTTTTGTGTAACACAATCCCCGGAAAATCCGCTGCTGCACCCCAGCCGCGTTCGTAAAACGTGCCCGTCACATAACCCGGCAGCCATTCACCACCAATGTTTTCCAGAATATAAGCATTAGAGTGACCCGGACGTAGTGTCCCGTAGACAAACAAGCGCTCCATTTTCCCTCGTTAGCTGACGCAATATTGCCCCTCAATGGGGAAGAAATGTCTTCAAAATAAGAGGTTATCACGTGTGTCGCAACCCGTTCTTCATCGCGTTTTATTATCACTCTGCGGCGCGACGTATCACCAGAACTGCCACCACGGGTTATGTTCAACAAAATACTGGTCGAGATGTTCAGTGATATGGCTTTGTTCTTCCGGGATAGCCTGTAATCTCACCTGCACGACCTTTCCTTTGATTTTGAAAAACAGCGACAGCCCACTTTCATACGCCAAAAAACTGGAACCAACAAACTTCCAGACTTCGCCTTCAAAACGGGTGACTCCGTCGTAATCGACGAAGGTTTTCGCCACCTTATAATATTTACCGGCAACGAGGTGTGCGTAGGCTTGTTTGAGCTGGCGGGTGTCCATGTGGTGGGTTCCTTTGCTTGACGTTGGCGATAATAGGCGAGAAGAGAGGAATGATCATCGGCGAGGTCGAATAATAGGTTGTATGCGCAAAATGTCTGGATGTTATCCGGGAGCGAAGAATTGAGCAGAGCGTGCACCTCTGCCCCTTATTTATCGCCACCTTGCGCGGTATCGGCGTGCAGATGCCAGGGACGGATATTGAAATATTTCAACCCTTGCCAAACTGCCTGACAATATCACCGCTCCGGGCAGCCATTTTATAACACGCCCAGTTGTTTCATCAGGGTCAGGTTATCTTCAAGATGCCAGTTCGCAATAATTTTATTGTTCCTGACCTGATAGATATCCGTCGCGATAAAATCAACCTTCTGGCCTGTACCTTTCAATTTGCCGAAGGTTCCCGTGAAATGCCCGCGAAAATGAAGGTGCGATACCACGCGATCGCCTGCAATGATCATCTGCTCAACCTCGCAACTCAGATCCGGGACGGCGGTACGGAAGGCACGTGAGGCCAGAAGCGCGCCTTCTGGTCCCTGTTTGCGCCCCTCGGGCGGTGTCTTATCGACAAAATTATCGGCCAATGCCTCACGGGCCAGGGCTTCATCGCCCGTATTCCAGAATGTTGCGTAACGTCTTGCGACAGTTTCAAGCATCGCCACGTGTGCGGAAGATAACTGGCTTTCCGCAATTAATTCATGGGGTTTTACCAGTTCAAGCGGTGCAGAAAACACAGCGCTGGCCATGGGAAGAAGCATAAGTGCCGCCAGTCGTTGAGGATAAAGCGTCAACTTTTTCATAAGAATGTCCTTTTTGTTGCCTAAGGGAAACAGGTGACTCGGGCGCATTTCAGCCGCCTGTGGGTGTAACGTCAGGATGAGTTAATCAGCGCGCCGCCTTCGATATCCAGTAGGGTTCCGGTGACAAACGGATTGTCCATAACAAACAGATAGCTTTTGCGATGTCCCTGGCCTGCATCCGCTTTCCGCTGTCCCGTCCTGCAAGGATTAGGCTTTCTCCCTGTTCAGCGAGAGCGCCAGCCACGGCAAAGCCAATGCCGGAAGCTCCGCCGATGATTACTGTTTTTTTCACCATCCTGTTACGTCTCGTCAGTTTTATAAAATGGGTAATCGGTATAGCCTGCGCTGTTTCCACCAAAAAGCGTGGCGGGATCGCTTATGGTCGCTAATGGAAGGTTATTCCTGAGCCGGTACGGCAGGTCAGGGTTGGCAATGAACGGACGGCCAAAGGCAAACAGGTCGGCCAGCCCCGCCTTAAGGAGTTTGTCCACTTTGTCCAGGGTATAATTTCCAGCGACAATAAGGGTACCGCTAAAGGTGGCGCGTAAAGTTTCGCGAAAATCAGCAGGTACCTGTGGGGCATCGTCCCAGTCAGCCTCTGCCAGGTGGATATAGGCAATACCTTTCTTTTCACACCATGCAGCCAGCGCGAGGATCGCCTCAGTCACCTGCGGGTCGTTCATTCCGCGCTGGGTGATGAATGGGGAAAGGCGTATGCCCGTGCGCGTATTGCCGATGGCGTCGCTGATGGCATCCAGCACCTCCTGCGCAAAACGGATCCGGTTAGCCAGGCTGCCGCCGTACTCATCGGTACGTTTGTTCGATGTCCGGCGAAGAAACTGATCGATCAGGTAACCATTACCGCCATGTACCTCAACACCATCAAATCCGGCGTTAATGGCGTTTAATGCGGCCTGCCGATAATCAGCAATAATCTGCTGAATATCGGTATGCTCAAGTGCCCGCGGCTGCGGGCAGTCAACCATATGTCCTTTCCCCTGCTCATCAACAACCCATACCTGAGCATCGGGCGCGAGTGCAGACGGCGCGACAGGTTTACCATCCTCATGGAAACCCGCATATGACATGCGCCCCACGTGCCAGAGCTGGGAAAAGATAATCCCTCCGGCACGGTGAACGGCTTCTGTACTCAATAGCCATCCTTCAACTTGTTCAGCGGAGTGCAGACCTGGCGTCCAGGAGTATCCCTGGCCCTGCGGTGAAATCTGCGTGGCTTCGGTAATGATCAAACCCGCGCTGGCGCGCTGCTGGTAATACGCCGCCATTAATGCGGAAGGAACGTTTCCCGGCTGTAACGCCCGCGCCCGGGTCATTGGTGCCATTACGATCCGGTTTTTCAGGCTCAGAGCCTTTAAGTGGTAGCTGTCAAAAAGTGTCCGATTTTGCATTTTCTGTCCCCCGTAATGTATCTGTGAAAATACTTTACGTGGCGAGAGATATTTTGATAATGGCATTAAAATATGATTGTCTTTTCAGGATTTCTGAATAATGGGAAAGCTCGAAGATATGGCACTGCTGGTTGCAGTGGTGGAGGCTGGCGGGCTTTCAGCCGCTGGTCGCCGTATGGGACTCTCAGCGGCCACCATGACCGCCAGACTAAAGGCGATTGAAGAGCGTTATCAGACCCGGCTATTCCACCGTTCCACCCGTGCCATTACGATGACGCGTGCCGGTGAGGAGTTCTATCACGCGGCACTACGTGTGCTGGAGGAAATGAACCACGCGGAGTCGCTGCTTACGCAAAAAGAAGGGGTGCTCAGCGGTAATATCCGCATTTCGGCCCCCTCTGATTTTGGCCGACAGTACCTCAGCCCGGCGCTGCTCGATTTTTCCCGCCAGCATCCGACAGTGAAATGCTCGGTATACCTGGGCGAAAATGTCGAAGATCTGGTCGCCAACCGTCTGGATATGAGCATTCGCTTCGGAAACCTGCCAGACAGCAGCCTGGTCGTCAGAAATATCCGCCCGAATCATAGGGTACTGGTCGCCTCAGCCAATTATCTCCGGGCGGCAGGCACACCCAATACCATTGAGGACTTACACCGCCACCGATGCCTGGCCCTGGAGCTGCGTGGCATGGTCATGAACGAATGGCGTTTTGAGCACGATGGTAAACAGAGCGCATTACGTTTTACCCCAGCCATGGTGTGTGACGATGGTGCGCTACTCCGCCAGTGGGTATTGGCTGATGCGGGTATTGCCAGCAAATCATGGTGGGATGTAAAGCGTGATGTGGAGCAGGGCAGGCTGCAACTGCTGTTTGCGGAAAGTTTTATTGGCTTTAGCCGCTTTGATAAAAAAAATGTCGGCCTGCAATTTGTCTATCCGCAGCGACGGCTTCAGCCGCTGCCGGTTACCGCCTTCACCCAGTTCTTCATTGACTGGCTGGAAAATGAGTAGAAGTCTATGACCTGCTGCTCGTTTTCCTGATTATTGAACCCCAGAGACGGCTCCATTACTCTCTATTCGCTGCGATCAGCCGGGAACCATTGATATGGACGCCCGAAATGGCAAGCGTCTGGAACGTATACCCGATGCTGTCGTGAATGAAGTGCTGGCCCGACTGGAAGCCATTCTGAGTTGAGATTTTGCGGCAAGGCAGGGAAGTTTGGTGAGTGTTACATCATCGAAGCGAAATGCCCAAAGCCCGACTGCATATCGGGTGCAGAAGAAAAATCAGGGACCAGAAAAACAAAAAGCCTGCTTGAAAGCAGGCTTCTTAAATTTGGCTCCTCTGACTGGGATCGCCTTTGCCATTAACTGGCTGAAGATTAAGCTAAATTAAAAATCCAGTTTTATCAAGGCCACCAGAATGACCACCTTTTCGGGACCTCATTTTCTACACGCTGCTGTGATTGCTGTGTTCATAAGTTGTTCTGAATGCTGCTGTGTCTTTATGATGGTAAGGCTATTTTTGCAGCATTTATCTGAGTGGCGGTTAACAAATTCTGGGTTCGATCCTTAGATACGATTCCCTGTGAGGCAATTTGTAGAACCCCATCCTAAACCGTCCTGCAAGTCGTAAACGATTATCTATCCGCTGACTGCTTAGTGTGCTTACCCGTTGTTGACACTTACCGCAGTGCCCCAGCACTTAGCTGCGCGAACGGCTGTCTTATCCGGAAAAACACTTCGGTTGAGGAAAGGATAGCGTTCTGAAATCATACGGTAAGGCGCCGTCACTGGACGCTTACCTTTTTATTATCAATGCTCCAGTGGAATAACATACGGCGATACTACGGTTGCCCATAAATGATCTTTGTTCGGTACTCCACTGAACGTCAGTTGGGGATGTTGTGAATATATTGCAGCCAGAGCTGCGATAGCAGTAGATAACCACGGTGCAACAGGCCCGGAACGGCCAAGAAAGGTATCGAGATCATACAGGGTCCTCTCTTGGCAAAACGGTTGGTTGAGTGATAACAGTACAGCGCGTTGTTTCGTATTCAGCTCTGCGCCCCATGTACCTGATATAGCCTCGGGATAAAGAGGTACCCAGTCCAGTGCTTGTTCAACGCCTGTTGCAATTGCCTCAATGGTGGTAATGCGCTCTGGGCGATGTAGTAGTGCTCGTGGAATAAGTTCATCCTGAGTTAGTCGATTTGCCAGTAATAGCACACAGGCGGACTCTGCTGTCGTTGCAAGGTTTTCTGGCTCCAGATATACAGAACTCACTAGTAGAACGGCTTTTTCCTGTATGTGGTTATCCAGCCAATCATCTACATTGGCTAATCCCGGCTCTGAAGTGGAAAATGGGTGTGCTTTAGGAAGCCCATTTTTTTGCCATTCATCCTGCCATATAGCTATTACTTCTGTCTCAGAAAGAGGAGTATGAATATCCAGAAGTACTTTGATATGGAAATTTTCAGATAATAGCTCCAGTTGTTGTTTGATCTCGATAAACTGCTGCAAAAGGATTCTTGATAGACGGCAGGAAACATTTTCACCGATAAGTACCGGAACCATGCTATGGCGTACCCAGTTATTGCTCTTTGGCACAAAGCGTGCATTTAGCATCTGCTTGCGATTAAGGAAAGCATCAAGTAGATCTTCTTCCTCGTCTCGTTCTATTGCCACTAACAAAGAAACATGAAGAACTTGTAGTGCCCGCCTTCCTCGGCGCGTTTCCTGTAAAATCACTTCTTCCCGTCGCTGGTTCCATGCGTCGGCCTGTATTTGGAATGTTATAAATACGAGCCAGCGTATCGCCACTAGTAGTAACCATATTAATACTGGTATGCCGCAGGCCATGTACCAGAAATACTGGCTATTTTTAACTAGTTCATCACTTGCAAATAGTGAAGTGATTGCAACTCCTACAGTTAGTAAAAGAACTAACATGCTCCCCCATTTTATATAACCAGGCGATACTGGATACATTTTAGGACCAGGAATAGTATTGAGTCTAACAGGCATTATACCAACTCCATGTTTATATATTTCATTATGTCTTAATAAATCAGTTTGCAAGAGGTCTCATTCAGCATAATACCATACGGCCTTAAGATATTTTCCGTTTGTGTTTTTATAAATAACAATCAACCAAGAATTTGAGAATTGATTGTCAATAACAATTTTTTTATCATAAACTTCACTTAAATTTACTGAAGTGTAAACAAAATTGTTATTTTTCTTATATTTTATTGGGCGATTAATTTTACTTCCCAAGTTATCAATGTATGTGAGGGTTATTGTGGCTAATTCATATCCATCAACTCTAAATGGGAATTCTATATTATTTTTATCTGGTATCGGTCTTCTTAACGTTGAACTGGATCTTGGATATATCCTATCAGTCCAATCCCAGTCAACACGGCCTTTTTTCAGACATAGGTTATTACTGGAAATACTATCACAATCATAAATATTACTTGCTTTAATTTTATTGCCTTTGATTTTATATGAATAGATTTTATTTCTGAAATCATAAAGGTCCTCTCTGGGTTTTTCATAACATGTCTCAAGAATTTTAATTTGTTGCTCTAGTATATGATAAATCTTTTCATTTGATGTGTGACTATTTTCTAATTCTTGCTTGAGGTGGTAATATTCCAAATATTCTGGTTCTTTTTCACAGACTTCTTCTCCTGATACATCGATAGAGAAAAATAGTAAAAGTAATAAAATATAATATCTCATGAATATTACCTCACTACAACCAATTTATCTACGTACGTCCCATCCGTTCCCGGCGTTCTGTGAGAAATAAGATAGTTATAAACAATATTCCATTTCTCCACATCATAAACAGTTACACACCCATGCGAAACGTTGCCAAGGTGGACATATCTCGAACTATTACCTTTTGTTCCTTCTAGTTCAATAGGAAACCAAATATCGTTACATCTAATAGTACCTGGGGGAAATGCATCTCTATACCCAGTTGTATCACCTTCCACTTTATGAGAATAATCTGGAGCCATTATTTTATGAGTGCCTGGAATTATAGGGGAGTATGAGAAAGAAGGAGGCCATGCACTATTTAATGTTACTTTGATATTTGCACCATTAACATTCATTATGGCAAATTGTTGGGAAAGCATACCCCTTTTAAATCTCGAATATTCATCAACACGCCCGCCGTTATATGTTACTTTCAGAATGGCACTTTTTTGCACTGGACCAGCTTTATGTGTGCAAAGTATGGCATTTTCCTTCTTTAAACTAACAGTCTTTCCTATTAAATCCCTTCTGTCGCTTAATATTTTATAATAGACTCTACCGTTTTTCTCACCCAATGTAAGAAGTTTGATATTTTCATGAATATTATTAGTACCACCACCTTCTAATGCTACCAAAAGCCATCCATCTTTATCCTGTGGTCTGATGTTACTGTAAACGACTTCACCTTTCACAACCTGTATACTTCCTGATGATTGATTTGATGAGCCTCTATTATTAGTTACAGGCATATACTACTCCATGTCGTCTATATCATATTCAAAAACAAGCTCTTCAGCAGAAGGCGTTTTGATTCGCAGAGTTTTACCATCTTTATCTGTCATTCCTCTATAAACTTGCCCATCACTTGTTGAAATTTTGTATTTCTGAAACGCGATTGGATTCCCCTCATTATCCTGAAGTAAAAACTGCTCATCAAATGAAGAGTCATCATCTTCCGATGTTATGACTGGCAGTGACATTAGCTCTGGTTGCATTCTTTCCCCCGGCTTACGTCCATAGTAGGTAGCTTTAACGTTGTAATCACCGGGCGTCCCTACTTCTATTCCCCCTCCTTCTAGTCGGATATAACTTCCTCCACCATTAATAATAATTTTCTTCTTCGCAGTGATCTTTATCTCGTCTTCCGTACTGGTGATCTCTATCGACTTTTTAGCCAGCAGTTCCATCAGATCGTTTTGCGCCTGCACCGATATCGCGCCCTTATTGGCGAATAATTTAATACCCGCTGTGCGCACAAACACGCTCAGCGCCTGACCCACACCGACAAACATATTTTTCACGACACCGATATCGGCGTGGTTTCCTGCGTTCGCGATCAGGTTTTTCGAGGCCGCCAGTTGTAGATTTTCCCCGCTGGTCATTGCCACGCCCTTTGGGGCACTTAACAATATTACGGCCTGCTTTAAATCTTTTACCTCTTGTTGCAGTAATGTGACCTGTGTTTGTAAGTCTGCGGGAGCAGCTTTTGCTGTTTCAGCATCCGTGGAGAGTGACGTCATCTGCGACTGTGCAGCATCCAGTATCGCCATTGCCGGAGCCATCTCCCGCACCAGCCCCTGAGCCTTATCCTGCGCATCAGCGCTGATAAAAATCCCTCTCTTCGCCCGCACCGCACCCCACATATCGGTACGCAGCTCAAAACCCTCACCACGCTGCTGCTTTCCGGCATCCACCAGATGGCCGAGGTTCAGCTGGCTCTTCCCGCCGTACTCCGTGCTGACCTTGATATGCTCCTTCCCGCGCTCGTCATCCAGCCGGATTTTATTGTTCGCCGGGGTACGCAGGACGTTGCGCTTGTAGTTCTGGATGGTCACATGGTCGGTGTGCGCCGAGTCGTGTTTCACGCCTGCAATATATGGTCGGTCCGGGTTGCCCTCCTCAAAGGCGATGCTGACCTCCGTTCCCGCCAGCAGCGGCAGGTGAAGACCGTAGGTGTCTCCGGCATACGGGCGTGATTGCCGCACCCACAGGCTCTCGTAACCGGGCTTCCACGTGTCGCGGTCAAAATCCAGATTCACCCGGTAACGACCGTCTTTATCAATGTGGGCATAAATATCGTTAGCCGTCGTACTGGTCACCCGTGCCGGGATAGTTCCGGCCATCATCGGTCTCTGGATGAGCGGCGGGCGGTAGCCGTAGCGTTCGGAGTAGGGGATGCCGGTGAATGTCAGTGCATAACTGCGGTCGCGCGCCGCGCTCGACGTGATGCCGGTTATCAGCATGCCCTTGCGGAACACCTCCGGCGCATCGTCTCCCTGAACCTTTATCTCCAGACCCGGCATCAGCAGTGAGCTGGTGCTCTTTCCTTTCAGAATGGCCCGCCCGTTCAGGTAGCGCTCGTGGCGGATTCGTGCGTAAAATGCGCCACTTTCCGGCGTCTCTTTATCACCCGTTTTCAGGAAGTTGTCAGCGTAATGGTAGGCTTCCCCGTAGGTGGCACTGTCCCCGCCCGTGACGTCAAGCTGGCCGGTGGTCATCTCTGCCGTCGCGTCGCGGTAGTTGTAGTCCCGCGTGGTGACGCTTTTCTCCACCACGCTGTATGCCGTGTTCAGCCCCCACACCGCTTCCGTTCCGCTGTCGCTCATTCCGGACGGGTTACGTAACGGCAGCGTCAGGCCGCGCTCATACCCGCTCTGGTCGTCGTAAAGCTCCACCACTTCAATCTTCAGCCGCGCATCGGTGCTGAAGCGGAACCAGATGCCTACCTCCGACAGCAGGCGCGAGATAAACGTCAGGTCGTCTTCACCGTACTGCATTACCTGTTCGCGTGACGGGTATTCGCTTTTGAGGGTGAACACGAAGTCCTGACCGCGCATCCCGTGCCGCTCACGCAGTATCTTCTCCACAATCTGCGGCACCGTCTGGTTCTGGTAAATCGCGTTCTGTCGGCTGCGGGACAGCAGCGCCAGACGCGGTTCCAGCCGCACTTCATACCGGGCCTCATCGCGTGACGACGAAAGCACCTTAAAGCCGGTGATCACCCCGTACAGGGTGCGCAGCGGCTTCTGTACCGGCATTCCCTGCACCGGCGGCGCCGTCAGGCTGAATAACCCGTCCTGCATCAGCACCGACTCCGGCGCTAGCGCCTTATCACTGCTGGTAAATTGAATGTCGTAGCGAAACGGTGCACTCAGTTGTTCGCTGCCTTCAAAGGACAGCACGTCCGTTGCGCTGCTCAGGCCGCGAATTTTTAGCTTGTGGTGCGAGTGGTCGAAATTCAGTGTGGGCACAGAATTCATTGCGACAGGCTCCCTGAAGTAAATTATCCATTTCCCCTCAGACTATTCACTCAGGTAGAGGCAATATTATCCATATCTGTATTTGTTAATATCGCCTGATGCCAGAGAATGCTGCATAAGGGTTTCATATAGTAAAAGTACTGTTATTAATTAGAAGCCATTTTCCTTATAGGGATTGTGATAAAGATCTAATCTATGTATTTACTCTAAGGTAGGAGTGTTATTCTACATTGCCATTAATTTCAGCAGGGAGGCTGGCTTTAATAGTTTTTGTGCATATCTCTCGTGTGAGTAATAATTTGGCGTGATGGGATGTGAGAGTAGTGTATGTAAGAAATTTTGAAGAAAGGCAGGGTGAACAATGTGCCGAAATAGTAAGAGGGAATAGTTCTTTTCATGGTTTTTGTATTCAAAACCAACAGATATAATTTGTATATTCATTGCATGAGTAGCAATATGTTATTAGTATGATATCTCACATTATCTTTATGTAATATAATGGATTTTTTTATAATCAGGAGGCTAGTCTAGTGAATGGCGCTGATAACTTTATCTTTGAAATACTAAATTTATCTTCGCATTTTTTTGTTCATTTTCCCTGATACGCTCCTTGTCTCTTTTTTCCCATGAATGCTCTTTTATAATTTGCGAAGAGGAAACTGCTTCTGGGGTGAACCATCACTCAATGACAGACAGAAGACTAAGCAGGAATCAGTTGCTCTCTATATTTAGCAATAATCTTTCCTGATAAAACGAAGCGCAATATAAATATCAGCAATGCCATTTTAGATGCTTCTTCGCTCTTCTGATGAAGTAAGCGAAGCATCCATGTAAAATCTTCTTCGGTGAACGATGAAAGTAATGTATTTGCTGAAATATTTCCTGTATCAATATCCTCTCTACTGAATTTTTTATTAAACCGTATTTTGTTTTAAAGATATACTCACGTAGGGTGTGACACACTATTTAGTGTTGAACGAATTGTTGTTATGTTATTTTGGCAAAGATAAGCGTCTCCTTTCATAAATAAACAACTAACCAGACATGAAAGGATCATATCTTTATCAGTTGGCTGAACGTTGTTCATAATTTGTTTTGCGCAAATCTTCACCAGAGCACGGCATAAATAGCCAAAACGACTTTTTTGATAATACCTTTTATTGTCAGGCATGATATTGTCAACGGTTAGTCGAATTAGCATATTACGGGATGCTATAGATGAGTCAGATAATGGGGGGATCTCTTCGGCTACATTATGTAATACCCATTTAAAACCACTTTTAGCACTTTTAGGTTCTGGTGTCCTTTGAACTAAAATAGATAAATCATGTATTGAAATAAAACGGGGGAAACTCCTCGGAAAAATAGGAAATAAACTTGTCAGGCCATAACGAAGGCTGATGAATGATATCGTCAATAATACTATTCAGAAGAGCGATATCTCCGGTGGCATCAACTGCCTTCAGGGCAATCAGTCGAACTTCCACTGGAATAAGCTGATCGTATATGGCTTCTTTTAGAAGCGTACTACATCCCTGAATTTTTCTGGTCCAGATAATTTCAAGCAATAATTCTCTGACATCATCATTCCTGTAACCCTTACTCCAAAAATGTTCAATGGCAGGTTTAAGTTCAGGATGAGACAGTTTTGCAACCTGAGATAAAGGGATATTTATTCCTCTCGATGTTCCCTCGCTGTAAAGTTCAATAAAATGTTTTAAGAGTTCAGTACGAATTTCGATGGGTAGAGAACCGGGATCACCACTAGGGAGCAATGTTTCTGGTTCTCTTTTCATTAGCTCTTTTCGTATTTCACTATCATGAAGCGACAGCCAGGCAGCAATTGAGCGCATGGAAGGAAGTACTACCGGTATATTATAGCGTTCTGAGAATAAAAGACTGAATCGCTCATTGACCGACATTCCTTTGCTGGTCAGGTACTGCAACCGACAGGCAGTCAGATACTCCTGTACTGAACGATGATGAAAGCGTACGCGCGCATATGTTGCCGGATCAAAAATAGCCAGCCTGAGTAACGAGTTAATTTCTTTTTAAGATCAGTCCGTCAGTATTCTGGTTGGATCTAATGAATCTGGATCGGAAGAAGGTACTTCAGCAATGTTGATGGTTCGTTTGTGGGTTATGCTTATCGCTAATGCCAGTTTTTCAACGGCAATTCGTATTTCATTGCTGGATTTTAGAATGTGTTCAGTGCGTTCTGTCGTTTCTGTTAGTTTATTTCTTATATAACGCTTATTGAAACCTAATTGAATAGGAACTTATAAGAACGCCTGAAAACAGGAATTTGGCTCCTCTGACTGGACTCGAACCAGTGACATACGGATTAACAGTCCGCCGTTCTACCGACTGAACTACAGAGGAATCGGTGTGGAGTCGTATCTTAGCGGCGAAAAAACTTTTGTCAAACCTGATTTCAGGCGGTTTTGTGCAACTGCCGCAAATCACGGCAGTTTGCTGTAATTAACAACAATTTTTTGGAAATGCTTTGCAGGATCACGAATTCTACCCCATCATTTGAAATGAAGTTTCATCTTTCTCACTAAGGTCAATTTTGAACGTCGTCGCCCCGATACGCCAGGCTATCATGCGCACGCCATGGTACGCCAAACGCAAGAGCTACAAGGTCCTGTTCTGGCGCGAAATCACGCCGCTCGCCATCCCGATCTTCCTTGAAAACACCTGCGTCCTGTTAATGGGTGTGCTCAGTACCTTCCTTGTCAGTTGGCTCGGTAAAGAAGCCATGGCGGGAGTGGGGCTGGCCGACAGCTTTAACATGGTCATCATGTCGTTTTTCGCCGCGATTGACCTCGGAACCACCGTTGTCGTGGCATTCAGCCTCGGCAAGCTCGATAAAAAGCGGGCGAGGGCGGCAGCGCGGCAGTCGCTGGTGATCATGACCCTGTTCTCCATTATTCTGGCGGCGGTTATTCACTACTTCGGCACGCAAATCATCGACTTTATCGCCGGGGCGGCCACGCCGGAGGTCAAAGCGCTGGCGCTGACCTATCTGGAACTCACCGTGCTGAGTTATCCGGCGGCGGCTATTGCGCTCATCGGTAGCGGCGCGCTGCGTGGGGCCGGGAACACCAAGATTCCGCTGTTGATAAACGGCGGGATGAACATCCTCAACATCATTATCAGTAGCATCCTGATTTACGGCGCGTTCTCCTGGCCGGGGCTGGGTTTTGCCGGTGCCGGGCTGGGGCTCACTATTGCCCGTTATATCGGCGCGATTGCCATTATCTGGGTGCTGATGATTGGCTTTAACCCGGCGCTGCGCATCCCGCTGAAAAGCTATTTCAAGCCGCTGAACTTCGCCATTATCTGGGAAGTGATGGGGATTGGTATTCCAGCGAGTATTGAGTCGGTGCTGTTTAACGGCGGGAAATTGCTGACACAAATGTTTGTCGCCGGGATGGGGACCAACGTTATCGCCGGTAACTTTATTGCCTTCTCCGTCGCCGCGCTGATTAACCTGCCCGGTAACGCCCTGGGCTCGGCGTCGACCATCATTACCGGTAAGCGACTGGGCAAGGGGCAACGCAGCCAGGCCGAACGACAGCTACGCCACGTGTTCTGGCTGTCGACAATAATACTGACGCTTATCGCGTGGGGCACGGCGCCGTTCGCCGGGCTGCTGGCGTCGTTCTATACCCATGAAGAAGATGTAAAAGAGGTGGTCAAGACGCTTCTCTGGCTGAACGCCGCATTTATGCCGATCTGGGCCGCTTCCTGGGTACTGCCTGCGGGGCAGAAAGGGGCGCGCGATGCCCGTTTCGCCATGTGGGTGTCGATGCTCGGTATGTGGGGTTGTCGCGTGGTGGCGGGCTATACGCTCGGGATTATGCTCGGTATGGGCGTCGTCGGCGTGTGGCTCGGGATGGTGCTCGACTGGGCGGTGCGAGGAGCGCTCTTCTACTGGCGAATGGTGAGTGGCCGTTGGCTGTGGAAATACCCAAAAGTACCGCGAGATCACACGTAACCGCTTCATTTTCCCGCAGAGTGGAGAATAAATCGGCAAACGGACATTTTTGTGAAAACAGCCTTTGACAAGGGCAAGAGGCCTCGTTAATATGCGCCTCGTTCACACGATTCCTCTGTAGTTCAGTCGGTAGAACGGCGGACTGTTAATCCGTATGTCACTGGTTCGAGTCCAGTCAGAGGAGCCAAATTTGAAAACCCGCTTAAGGCAACTTAAGCGGGTTTTTGCTTTTCTGCTTCCTCCACTTCGCGTTTATCTGCGCCTTTCCAGCAGCACGAAATAGACGATGGTCATCGCCAGCACAATTAACAGCAAAATCAGCGCGGCGGCGGCCCCTTCATTGAGCGACAGCCCCAGAAACGCCCGGCGATAGGCAAAGAAGCTCAGCACTTCGGTGGCATTCCCCGGCCCGCCACGGGTCAGGATATAGGGCAGGTCGTAGGTACGAAGTTCGTTAATTAACTGAATCACAATCGCAATTGCCGAAACCGGGCGCAGCATCGGCAGGGTGATATACCAGAACTGCTGCAAGCTATTTGCACCGTCAATTTCGGCGGCCTCGTACGGGTCTTTAGGCAGCGACGCCAGCCCCGCAGCGAGGATCAGCACCACAAATGACATCTGCTGCCAGACATCAATAAACACCATGCTCCAGAACGCCAGCGTAGGGTTACCCAGCCAGTCGACGCCCGGCAGGCCAACGCTTTGCAGCATATGGTTGATAATCCCGAGGTTCGGTTGCAGCAACATACGCCAGATCAGCGCCACGCTCACCGGCGACATCGCCATCGGAATGGTCAGTAACGCGAAATAGACCGGGCGGGTTTTCACCACCCGGTTTAGCATCAGGGCGATACCCAGCCCGACAATAAACTCACCGGTTACCGTCAATAATGAGTAACGGATAGTCAGCCAGGCAGAGTGCCAGAAGGTATCGCTGCTCAGCACGCTGATAAAATTATCCAGCCCTGCAAAAGGGAAGATCTCCGTATGCATCAGCGTATACGAAGAAAAAGCCAGTACAACGGAATAGATAACAGGGAAGCCGAGCACAATCGCCAGAGCCAGTAAACCAGGCAGGGCGAATGCCCAGCCTGTTACCCGGAATCTGTCTATTGTTAAACGGTACTTCGGTTTCACGCTAAATTCCTCAGCTAAAGCCATCTGCCGGCCCCCTTTGTCTTATTTCACCAGCAACTTATCCAGTTGGTCGGATGCATTTTTCAGCGACTTATCGACGGTATTTTCGCCACTCGCCAGCAGGGAGAGCTGCGTCCCCAGAACATCTTCATACTGAGCGGAATAGGAGAAGACCGGGAAGGACTTACCGGACGCCACAATATTCAGAGCGTCTTTATAGTAAGGATACTTTTTCAGTACCTCGGCGTTTTCATAGACATCGGAACGAACAGGCGCGTGCCCCTGCAATGCGCGTGCGGTAGTGACCTCTTTACTCTGCACCCACTGAATAAAGGTCCAGGCGGCCTGTTTCTCTTTATCTGAGACGTTTTTCGGAATGCCCCAACCCCAGCCGCCGCTCTCCCCGTGACCACCAGGAACGGTTGTCAGCGCGAGTTTACCGGCCACGGCAGGGCAGGCGGTAGCGTTGTCCAGTTGCGGCAGCATCCACCAGTAGGTCAACATACTGAACGCTTTACCGCTGCACATCAGACGCACGGTATCGTCGAGGGTGGCGGAAAGCGCACCGGTTTGCGCGGCATTCTTGATAGCATCCGCATACAGCGTCATCGCTTTGTTCCCCGCCGGGCTGTTCAGTGCGGATTTGCCTTTGTCGTCTACGTAAGCGCCGCCGCTGGAGAACAGGTAATTAGAGAACTCCATGCTGTTCGGGTCGCCGCGCTGCCCCTGCATAGCCGCCCCGGCCATATCACTGTTTTTATTGATAAATTTGGCAAGCGTAACGTACTCTTCCAGGGTTTTTGGCTGCTCAAGCGGTTTTTTAAACTCGGCCTGATAGGCGCTCTTTATTTTCTCATCCTGCAACACATCCGTGCGGTAAATCAGCCCCATGGAATAGTTGTACATCGGGATCAGCGTGGTTTTATTGGGCGTCACATTAATGAGCGACACGGTGGCCGGAATAAAGGCCGACATATCAAAGTTCGATTTTTTTACATCCGGCGTGAGATCAGTCAGCCAGCCGGCTTTACTGAATTCCCCCGCCCACAAAAAATCCACTTCCAGCAGGTTGTAATAGCTCTGCGACTGAATCAGTTGCGATACCAGCTTGTCATGCATATCGCCGTAACCGATTTTTTCGAACTGCACTTTGATGTGGTACTGCTTCTCAAAATCAGGCAGCATTTTTTCAATGATTTTCGTTTCCGGAACATCTTCCATCAACGCACGCAGCACAACATCTTCCGCCCGAACGGACGCCGAAAGGCTAAGGACTATCAGACCCGATAACAATGTGACTTTCTTACGATTCAACATAATTAACTCCTGGAGAAGGTGCCGGAGTGTTAACGGCGACAATTTTCTGTCTGGATGGCATGACTTTACTTAACACCGCCGAAGGTGAGTCCTTTGACGATGTAACGCTGAATAAAATGTGAGGCGACCATCAGTGGCAGCACGGCCAGCACAATGCCTGCCGAAACCTTGCCAATCTGTACACCGTTCGAGGTCTGTAGCGCGGCAAGCGACACCGGGACCGTGGCGGTCTCTGGCCCGCTAAGCACCAGGGCAAAAAGAAACTCATTCCACGACAGGATGAAGCCCAGCACGGCGGAGGCAGCAAGACCCGGCAGTGAGACGGGCAGCACCACATGCCAGAACGCGCCCCAGGCGGTGGCACCGTCGGTCATCGCGGCCCACTCCAGATCCACCGGGATCCCTTCGAAAAAGCCCATCAGGATCCAGGTTAGAAACGGCAGGTTTAACGCGGCATAGACCAGCGTCAGCCCGAAGAGCGAGTTGGTCAGCCCAACGGTTCGCAGCATGGCAAAGGCAGGTAACACCAGCGCTACCGCTGGCAGCATCTGAGTCGCCAGCATAATAAAGCGCGCCGCTTTACCGCCCGTTTTAAAGCGGGCAAAGGCATACCCGGTGGCGGCGGCAAACGGCAGGGCGAGGACAACCGACCCGGTGGCGACAATCAGGCTATTGGCGTAATGACGTAAAAAACCGTTGTTCTCAATCAGCGAGCGGAAATTTTCCCCGGAAAACTGCGGGAAAATATCGCTGCTGTAGGCCATCGATTCCGGCACCAGGCTGGTTCTCACAATCCACAGCACCGGCAGTAAAATTGAAAGACAGGCCAGCACCAGCCCGGTATGCAATCCAATTTTTCGTAGCATGTTCGCTCCTCACGCGCCTGGAGTGTCAGTGTTGTCCGGTGTTTTACGGCGCTCAACCACATCTCCGCTGCCAGGATGAAACAGATGCAGTGAGTTGGGATCCAGCCAGATGCTGAGCGTCTGGCCCACCTTCGGGTGCGTATGGTGATCAAGGCGGATCACCACCGGCACTTTACCGAGCGTGCCGCTGACAATGTTTTCCGCGCCCAGCGCTTCCACCCCGCTGACGGCAATTTCCAGCGGGATCCAGTCTGGTCTGCGTGGGTGGGCGTGAAAATCTTCCGGTCGCACGCCGAGGGTCATCTGTTTTCCCGCCAGGCTTTGATAGTCGGCGGCCATCCAGCCCGGCACCGGAAGCTGTGGGCCGTCGGACAGTTGCAGGCTGACATCCATGCCCGTCCGTTGCACAAGACAGGGAAGAAGGTTGATGGACGGAGAGGAGAGAAAACGGGCAACAAACGTATTTACCGGGTAGTTATAGACTTCCAGCGGCGTCCCGCACTGGATCAAATGGCCATCACGCATGATGCAAATGCGATCCGCCATCGTCATGGCCTCTACCTGGTCATGGGTGACGTAGACCATGGTTTTGCCCAGCCGACGATGAAGCTTGATCAGCTCACTACGCATCTCGCCGCGCAACTGAGCATCAAGGTTTGATAGGGGTTCATCTAACAAAAAGGCCTGCGGTTCACGCACGATAGCGCGGCCCAGGGCGACGCGCTGGCGCTGCCCGCCGGAAAGCGCGGCCGGTTTACGGTGTAATAATTTATCCAGCCCCAGCATTGCAGCGCTCTCGGCCACTTTACTGTTGATGACGTTGCCCGGCACGCCACGCATTTTCAGGCCGAAGGCCATGTTTTCGGCGACGGTCATGTGCGGGTAGAGCGCATAGCTCTGGAATACCACGGCGATATTGCGATCGCGCGGCGCCACATGACTCACGTCGCGCCCGTCGATTAACAATGTGCCATCGGTAATGCTTTCAAGTCCGGCAATCATGCGGAGTGTGGTGGACTTTCCGCAGCCGGAAGGGCCAAGGAAGATAACAAATTCACCATCCCGGATGTGTAAATTCACATTACGGACGCTGTGCTGATTGCCGTTGTAGGATTTCGACACGTTCCGTAATTCAATGGAGGCCATATTGGGTTACCTCTGTTACGTGTTGCCCGTCCTGGGACTGGTGACATCCATGTTCGGTTTTGTTCGAAATGAAGCAGCTTTGTTCACAACGGCGTGTTATCAGCCCGTATACACCCCGCCGGTCACGTTCACGCCCTGACCTGTCATAAAACGGGCGGCGTCGGAACTCAAAAAGGCCACCACTTCGGCGACATCTTCGGGCGTTTCCAGGCGGCCAAGCGGCGTCTGGCGAATGTAATCATCAATGACCTGTTCAGGCGTCATGCCACGTAACTGTGCTTCCCACTGTACTTCGCGGCTCTGCATGCCGGTTTTAACGAAACCCGGACAGACGGCATTCACGCGGATCCCGTCAGCGGCCAGTTCCCGTGCCAGCGCCTGAGTCCAGCCGAGTACAGCAAACTTGCTGGCGGAGTAGTGGGCCAGCAGCGGCGCGCCAACTTTGGCGGCAAGCGACGCTGTGTTCACGATAGTACCGGATTTACGCGCCACAAATTTGCGTGCGGCAATCTGATTAGTAAGAAAAATACCCCTGGTGTTGACGTCAAAATTAAAATCCCACTCATCATCTGTTATCGCCAGGGCTTTTTGCATCGTTGATACGCCCGCGTTGGCGATCAGCAGATCATAGTCCCCCAGCGTTTTGTCTACCCAGCCAAAGCCTTCTTCAACGGACGCACGTAAACGAACATCCAGATGAAACGCCACCGTGTTCGCGCCGAGTTCGGTGGCGGCTGCCCAGGCGGCTTCTTCGTTGATGTCTCCAATAGCGACCCGCATGCCCTGGCGAATCAGATTGCGGGCGATGGCATAACCAATACCCGTAGCGCCGCCGGTAACAATCGCCACTTTACCTTGCAGGTCCGGATAGTGTCCGGACGTCAAATGTGATGTGTGCATGTTCTTTTCCCCTGTGTTGATGATTATTTTTTACACCAATATAACGAACACAACAAAACATATTTCTTATGATAAAAACAATTGCGATCACAAATTTTGTTTTGTATGTTTGTTTTTGTTAATTTCAATGTTCGGAGTCAGCCGATGATGCACAACGACGCTCTGCCTTTTCAGCCTGACGCTCCCGGATCCGGTGCGCGTTTACGCCGTTCGGCTGCGTCGCGTCAAAGTGAAGTCATGCAACTGCTGGTTCAGCAAGGTGCGGTGTCTGTGCCGGATCTGGCCGCGAAGTTCGCCGTTTCCGAAATGACTATCCGTCGTGATCTGATGGAGATGGAGCAGAAGGGCAGTGTCTGCCGTACGCATGGCGGGGCGGTTTTACCGCAGAGCGCAAGCGCAGTGGCGATTGACAAGGTGGAACCGAGCTTTGAGTCCCGGCTGTTGCAAAACCATGAGGCTAAGTTGCGCATCGCGGCGGCGGCGGCAGAGCTCGGCAAGAAATTTCGCACGCTGGCTCTGGATGTCGGCAGCACGACGTATCTTGCCGCACGTTACCTCAGCCAGTGTTCACATTTGAAAATTTTCACGAACAGCCTTCGCGTGGCGCATGACATTGCCCCCGCGAAGGCAGAAATCTACCTCGCGGGCGGGCGGATGCGCCCGGATGAAATGTCGACCGGCGGCTCTGCGGCGCTACAGCAATTTTCCAGCCTGTGGTTCGACATCACCTTTATTGGCGTCTCTGGTCTGACCGCCGATGGAATTTATGACTACGCCTTTGAGGATGCGGAACTTAAACGTCTTTATCTCAACCGTTCCAGCCTGAAAGTGGTGCTGTGTGACGCCAGCAAGTTTCAACGAATGTCGCTGGTGCACCTCGCCACGCTGAGGCAATTCGACATCCTGATCACCGAACAGGCACCGCCGCCCGCGCTGTCGGCGATGCTGGAGGCGGCAAATATTGATGTGATCATCGCGCCTGCGTTGCCGAAAGACGCGTGATCGCTTTTTACCATGACATATCAGCCAACACCGGAGAAAGTTATGATCTTTGAATTTTTGGGTAATAAGAAAAAAGCGGTTATCGCAATGGCCCATATTGGCGCGCTGCCTGGCGCGCCGCTGTACGACGCTAAAGGTGGACTCAATAAGCTCATCGACGATGTACTCAGTGATGTAGAGAAACTACAGGCAGGTGGCGTGGATGCGATTATGTTCGGCAACGAAAATGACCGTCCTTATGTGTTTAAAGCGTCGCTGGAAGGCGTCTCGGCCATGTCGGCTGTGGTACAGGCGGCGAAATCGGTGCTGAAAGTGCCGTTCGGCGTGAACTACCTGTGGGATCCTAACGCCAGTGTCGCCATTGGTGCTGCCACCGGGGCGAGCTTCGTGCGTGAAATTTTCACCGGCGTGTTTGCCTCTGATATGGGGATCTGGGAGCCGGATTGTGCCAGCGCGTCTCGCCTGCGCCGCAACCTGGGCCGTGAAGATATGAAATTGCTCTTTAACATCAACGCCGAATTCGCCCATTCTCTGGATGCGCGCCCCATCGAACTGCGCGCGCGCAGCGCCATTTTCTCGTCACTGGCAGATGCCATTCTGGTGTCCGGGCCGATCACCGGTGAACCGGCTGAACATTCTAATCTGCGCAAAGTCTGCGAAGCGGTAGAGGGCGTTCCGGTTTTTGCCAACACCGGCACTAACATCGATAACGTCACCGACATTCTGAGCATTGCCAGCGGTGTGGTCATCGGCACACACTTTAAGGTCGACGGGCACACCTGGAATCAGGTGGACGGGGATCGGGTAAAACGCTTTATGGATGTGGTCGAAAAGCTGCGCTAAACACAACCCCTGGAACGGGAGGATAAGATGCAGTATCTGTTAGGTATTGATATTGGTACGACCTCAACCATTGGCATCCTTATCGGCCTGCCCGATAAGGTACTCGGTACGGCCTCCCGACCGGTTACGCTTTCCGCCCCGCACAACGGCTGGACGGAGGAGTCGCCGGAGCAGTGGTGGGCGAATGTCGGCGAAATCTGCCAGCAACTGCTCACACAAAGCGGTATTGCGGCGAGTGAAATCTGTGGCATTGGTGTGACCGGGATGTTGCCTGCCGTGGTTTTGCTGGATAGCGAAGACCGCCTGCTGCGTCCGAGCATTCAACAGAGCGATGGTCGCAGCGGCGCACAAGTGCAGCAGATGCGCTGTGAAATGGACAGTCAGCACTTTTTACAGCGCGCCGGAAATGGTATTAACCAGCAACTGGTGGGAGCAAAAATCCGCTGGATTGAACACCATGAACCGGAAGTGTTTGAACGGATTGCGACGGTGTTCGGTTCCTATGATTTTATTAACTGGAAGCTCACGGGTGAGAAAATCATTGAGCAGAACTGGGCGCTGGAGGCGGGTTTTGTTGATATCAGCAGCAATACGCTGGATGACGAACTGATTGCCTTTGCCCATCTTCCCCGCTATGCAGTCCCCCGTCTGGTCCGCTCTCATGACATTATCGGCGCGGTTACCGCGCAGGCGGCGGCCTGGACCGGGCTCAGTGAAGGCACACCGGTGATTGGCGGGGCGGCGGATTTGATTGCCTCAGCGCTCGGCGCGGGGGTGACCTCGCCTGGCGAAGTGCTGCTCAAATTCGGCGGCTCGGTGGATATTCTGACCGTAACGCAAACCGCTACCCCCGATCCGCGTCTGTATCTGGATTATCACCTTGTGCCGGGTTGCTATATGCCCAACGGCTGTATGTCGACCGGCGGTTCGGGGCTGAACTGGTTTGTGCAGAACTTCGCGGCGCAGCATGAAGCGGCGGCACGTGAAAAGGGAATGAGTATCCATCAGTACCTGGACGCGATGGCGGAAAACCGCCCGGCGGGCAGTGACGGCCTGATTTTCCTGCCCTATTTTCTGGGGGAGAAAACCCCGTTACATGATCCAAATGCCCGGGGTATCCTCTTTGGCCTGACGCTCAGCCACAGCGCGGGGCATCTCTGGCGCGCGCTGCTCGAAGCTTACGCCTATGCCATCAAACACCATATCGACACGCTGGTTGATATCGGCTATCCGGTAAAACGCTACATCGTCTCTGATGGCGGTTCGGCAAGCAAACTGTGGATGCAGATTGTCGCCGATGTGCTGGGTGAGCCGCTGACTCGCCTGGATGGCCACCCCGGTTCTTGCCTGGGGGCAGCCTGGACGGCGGCGATGGGTGTCGGGATATCGACAGACTGGAAGGGGGCCAGCGCCTGGGTCAACCTCAAAGATGTGATTACGCCACGGCCTGAACATGCCGATGTTTACCATGAGGGATATCCGCGTTTCCGCCAGCTTTATGAAGCCTGTCGTCCACTGACCCGCCAGGAGACACCATGAAATTTACTGCCATTGCCTGGGACGTTGACGGCACGCTGGTCGATAGCGAACCACTTCATCACCGGGCACTGCTGGCTGTCTGCCATCGCTTCGGGCTGGATCTGAGCCATATTCCCGAGACGCGTTTTTACGGTGTGCACATTAACGATGTCTGGCTGGCCCTGCGCGCAGAGTTGCCTGCCGATTTGGACCAGACCGTGTGGCTGGCGGCAATTGAAGACTACTACCATGACCACCGCCACGAACTGGTTGCTATTCCCGGCAGCCGCGAAACCATCCGCAAGCTGGCGGCGAAAGGTATCAAACAGGCCTGCGTGTCGAATTCGTGCCGACGGATAGTCGAAGCGAATCTTGAGGCACTGGGTGTCCGTGAGTTTATTGATGTGGTGGTGACGCTGGATGATGTACACCATGGCAAACCGGCGCCCGAACCTTATCAACATGCGCTGGGGGCCTTCGGACTGCCTGCGGCGGCGGTACTGGCGGTTGAAGACAGCGCGACCGGGATGCGCTCGGCGCAGGCTGCGGGAATGCACGTCGCTTTTTATGGCGCGTCAACCGCCTCTGAGCTGGGGGTAACAGAAATCACCTCACTGACGCGGATCCTCGACTGGTTTTGATTCGCACAGTTTCGCGCGGGAAAGGGATGTTCCGTGCAAAGAAATGAACACATTCGAACAAATTGGGTTTTAAATCACACCACTTCCCCTTAATATTGTGAGCTATATCGTTTAAGCCCCTCCTTAACCCGAAACAGAGTACCTATCGTTATGTCAGCGAAACCCGAGATTCAGGCCCGTTATCTTCCTCAGGAACGCAAAAAGCGGATCCTTAACATGCTGGTCGAGCAGGGGCGCGTGACAGTGGTAGATATCTCAGCGGAGCTGGCGGTCTCGGAGATGACAGTACGCCGGGATCTCGCTGAACTGGAAACCGAGGGTAAACTCAGCCGGGTACACGGCGGTGCGGTACTGACCGAAACGGTCAGCCAGCCGATTATGGACCCGCTTCCGGCGCATTTTGACGCCCGTCTTTCCCTTCATCGGGAGAGCAAAATGCGCATTGCCCGCATGGCTGCTGAGGTGGCCGGACGTTACCAGAGCGTGGCGCTTGATATCGGCACCACAACCCTGTTTATGGTCGACGAGCTGGTGAAGCATGAGCGTCTGAAAATCTTCACCAACAGTGTGCGCATTGCCCATGCGCTGGGCCGCTATGCGCAGGCACCGGAAGTCTATCTGGCAGGGGGGATGATGCGTGATGACGAGATGGCGATTGTCGGGCCGTCTGCCATTGAGCAGTTCCAGCAGTTCTGGTTTGATATTGCGTTTATTGGCGCATCGGGCATTACCAGCCAGGGCATTTACGATAGCGCTCTGGATGAGACGGAAATGAAACGGGTTTTGATTCGCCGTTCCGGCTTTAAAGTGCTGCTCTGCGACTCTGCAAAATTCCAGCATATGTCGCTGGTGCAGGTGGCGCAGTGGCAGGATATTGATCTGCTGATAACAGATAGCGCACCGCCTGCGGTACTGGCGACCGCCCTTGAACTGGCGAATGTGCAGGTGATGATTGCAACCTGACCGTCAGGCCAGGCGTTGTATGACGGCGTCGGGTGAGGCTTCGTTCAATAACGCCCGCACACCCTCTATAGGCAGCGCTTTAGAGAAATACCAGCCCTGCGCGCGGGCGCGGGGAAACCATTGTGCGATGCAGCCCAGTTGTTCCGCGAACTCAATCCCTTCAAAGATTAACCGGTAAGGTCGTTCATACAGCGCCCTGCACATGCTCAGGGTTTTTTCTCCGTGTAGAGTGTTTGCGCACAGTGCCTGAGTCAGGGATTTATCTATTTTGACATCGGTTACGGGAAGGCTGAGCAGCCTTTCGTGATTTGAACAACCTTTACCAAAATCATCCAGCGCCAGGTGGAAGCCGTGCTGTCTGAACTGTGTCGCGTTAGTCATGAGCGCCCGGGTATCGTTGCAACTGACCTCGGTTATCTCCAGCACAATGGACGAGGCATTGAGCTGATGGCGCGCAAGTTCATTAAGCAGCGTTTTCTTAAATGAGATTGAATTCAGATCGCCAGGCGTGATGTTCAGGTTTAATAAGAGTCCGTGCCTGGCCAATAATGTCGCCATTTCGGCAATGGCTTTTTTAATAACGTAGAGCGAAACGGTACTCATCAGGCCATTTTCAACGGCGAGCCCGATCAATGTTTCCGGGCAGACTCGTCCGAATCGCGAATCACGCCATCGCAATAACGCTTCAAACCCGACAATCTTTTTTGTGCAGGCAGAGTAAATAGGTTGGTAGTAAAGGTTGATATTATTGGCAAGTAAGGCATGCTTTAATCGGCAAAGCATCGTTAGCTCCATGAAAAGCACTAATGCTTCTTTTTGTGATAACAGGCAATAAATTCATACAGTTCGCGTTTACTGTTCAGGTCGAATTTATTCATAATATTCTTTTTATGACTAATGGCCGTTTTGTAGGTAATACCAATACGATCCGCGATATCGTTCATGCCCATGCAGGCATGTAAGCCATAGGCAATTTTCTCCTGGGTAAACGAGAGGGCTCTATAGTTACAGTTAATACAGGAATAGGCGCATTTTCCTGCACTTTTGGCGCGTTCTTTTGCCGCAGGGTTGCCATGAATCGCTTTGACGATGGCGTCGTAAACCACAGCCGAACGCTCTTTGCGGAGAAAGAATTGTGCGTCTTTAATGCAGTCAGGCAGGATATGTCTCGCTGGAATCGTATCGCCGGCGACAAAGATAAAAATCTTCCCTGACTTTTTCCTGTTAATTAAGTCTCTAAAACATAAGTAATATTCTCCCGCGCATACGGTCATGAAAATAAAATCTGCTTTATGAATATTCTCAACGCTAAAATCCCAGGAAAGAGAAGGCGAAGAGACATTGCATTCTTTAATAGCGTCACGAATTAAACCGACGATGCCAGTAGAGAATAATGTGTCGTTATCAATATTTATTAAAAATTTCATTCCCTTGCAACCTCTGGGCATCCTGGTATTGGCTGGTTTATTCTATATACCTGAATAAAACAAAAGCAATAACTCTCTCATAATCTTAAGGAAAATGAGAATTTGTTAATTTGACTTAGGAAAAATCCTAATGAATATTTAAATATCAATCGAGGTGTTAATGCGGAAACACAATACCATGCTATTAGTAAGGCTATGTCAAGAAAGGTATGTGATTGATGTATTTTATCCGCAATATTAAATAGTGGCGGTAAAGGAGACGTGCAAATAACCTTTGAATAAAAATAAGGATAATTCTTAAAACAAACGGTCAAATCTGGCCATTACATTAAAGCCTGCACATTAAACATATGCAGGCTTTATATTGTTTAACCAATATATGTGCACACGGGGGCCGTCGCTGCATCCAGCCATGCTCGCGCATCACTGCCGACCAGCGGTGAAAGCGTGTCGCGAACCTGCTGATGGTAGGTATCAAGCCACTGTTTTTCTTGCTCCGAGAGCCGCGACCACTCCACCTGGCTAAGATCCACAGGCACCAGCGTCAGCGATGAGAAGCGGCAGAATCCGGGCTGGCTTTCTACGACCTCCACCTGGTTTTCAATGCGAATGCCGTAGCGATCGGCCAGGTAATAGCCCGGTTCGATGGTCATGATATTCCCGGCGACCAGCGGCCATGGGTTGACCTTTTTGGCAATGCGATGTGGCTGTTCGTGGATCAACAACTGGTGTCCCACACCATGCCCGGTACCGTGGTCGAAATCGAGGCCTAATTCCCAGAGCGCGCGGCGGGCAAAGGCATCGATCTGGTGCCCTTGCGTGCCGCTCGGGAACTGCAGCGTCAGCATCGACAAAAAGCCTTTCAGTACGGCGGTATAGTGCAAACGCTGTTCATCAGACAGGGGGCCAAACGACAATGTGCGCGTGGTATCGGTTGTGCCATTGCGATACTGACCGCCTGAGTCATTCAGGTAGAAATTGCTGCGGGTAATGGCGGCGTTGGTGGCTTCGCTGGCGTGATAGTGGCACATTGCAGCGTTGCTGGCAGAAGCGGAAATGGTACTAAAGCTCTGCTCAATGAAACCGTCCTGTTGCTGGCGGAAAGTGAGCTGTTTTGCCTGCGCTTCCAGTTCGGTCAGCGGGTTGCCTGCGGCTTCACGTGCCGGAACTTCACGCGCCAGCCATGCCAGGAAGTTAACCCACGCCGCGCCATCCTGACGGTGGCTGTCGCGATAACCTTCCAGTTCAACGGGGTTTTTGTGCGCTTTGATAAACGTAATGGGGTCCGCGTGCCAGACCGCGTCGCCGCCATTGTGCTCGATAGCAAAACGCAGGGCGACCGGGGCGTAATCGGCGTCCAACATCACTTTCTTGCCAGCGGCCGCTTGCTGACAGTGGGGCAGAAAATCGGTCCATGCGGAGATCCGCAGGGAAGATTTCAGGTCATCCGATAAGGCATGCGTTTTCGCTGCATCGATAAACCACTCCATCTCTCCGTCACGGCTGAGCAGGGCGAATGAGTGAGCGACCGGGTTCATCGCCACATCCGACCCCCGAATATTCAACAGCCAGGCAATATTATCCGGCTGGGTGATGGCCAGCAGATCGACACCTTCTTTTGCCAGAACCTGTGCAACGCGTGCACGTTTCGCCTCGCTGCTTTCACCGCTGATTTCCGGCGGCATTTCGCGGATTGCACCGCAAGGGGCCGGCGGACGGTCGTGCCAGATGGCGTCAAACGGATCGTTATTCAGCGCCACCAGTTCACAGTGGGTCGCCTCCAGTGCGGTAAACTGGCTGTTGACCATCAGCAACGGCTCAAAGGCGATACGACTACCAGCGGGCAGCGAGTCGTTAAGCCACTGCGCCAGTGGCTCATTGTGCAGGTGGTGGATCTCAAATGCGTTGAGATCGACCTCCTGGCGAACCTGCACCTGGTAGCGTCCGTCGACAAACATCAGCGCCCGGTCACGCAGGATCAGCGCCAGGCCCGCCGAGCCGCTAAAGCCGGTCAGCCAGGCCAGTTTGTTATCGTGCGGCGCGCAGTCTTCGCTCTGGTAGGCATCAGCGCGTGGCACAATCATGCCGTCGACATCCATGGCCGCCAGCTGTGTACGCAGTGCTGCCAGCGGTGTTGGGGTTTGCATAAGAATCCTTCCTTATTGTTAGCGGAACGGGGGTTCGTTAAAGGTGCGCAGTTTACGTGAATGTAACCGATCACCTTCTGCCCGCAGCAGGTCAATGGCGCGAATACCAATCTGCAAATGCTCGGAAATCGCCCCTTCATAAAAACGGTTGGCCTGACCCGGCAGTTTGATTTCGCCGTGCAGCGGTTTATCAGAGACACACAGTAATGTGCCGTACGGCACGCGAAAGCGGTAACCCTGGGCGGCAATGGTGGCGCTTTCCATGTCGATAGCCACCGCGCGACTCAGGTTAAAACGCAGCGCCGACGCGGAATAACGCAGCTCCCAGTTACGGTCATCGGTAGTGACCACTGTGCCGGTACGCAGGCGCTGTTTGACCTCTTCGCCGGGCATGCCGCTCACCTCTTTGGTGGCATCGTACAGCGCGCGCTGCACCTCGGCGATACTCGGAATGGGGATATCCGGGGGCAGTACGGCATCCAGCACGTGATCATCTCGCAGATAAGCATGCGCCAGCACATAGTCACCAATCGACTGGCTTTCACGCAGGCCGCCGCAGTGGCCAATCATCATCCATACATCCGGGCGCAACACCGCCAGATGGTCACAAATGGTTTTCGCGTTTGACGGGCCGACGCCGATGTTAATTAGGGTGATGCCCTGACCGTCGGCGGTGATTAAATGCCAGGCCGGCATCTGGTGTTTTTTCCAGGCCAGATCGGAGATGGCCTCTTCCGGGGCATCGGTATCAGCGGTGACCCAGTGGCCGCCCGCACAGGAGAGGGCAACATAGGGGCTTTCCGGGTCCAGAATCTGGCTGCATCCCCAACGGACAAACTCATCTACGTAGCGGGTATAGTTGGTGAACAGCACGAACGGCTGGAAGTGTTCCACTGGGGTGCCGGTGTAGTGGCGCAGACGGGCCAGTGAGAAATCCACGCGGCGGGCATCGAAATGCGACAGCGGATAGAGCTCGGTAGGATGGAACAGACCGTCGGCGGTTTCATCGCCAATTTGCGCCAGTTCGGTGGTGGGGAAATGGCGGGTCAACCCTGCGCTCATTGAACGGTCCAGCGTCAGTTCCGAGCCATCAATAACATAGGGATACGGGATTTCATGTGCTGATAGCCCTACTTCAATGTGTGCGCCATAGTCCTGGCACAGCAGCGTGAGTTGTTCGTGTAAATAGCTGCGAAACAGGGCGGGGCGGGTGACGGTAGTGGTGTAACAGCCAGAGTGGGTGAAACGGGCGTAAGCGCGGGTTTTCGGTGGGTTGGTGGCGCTGCCATCCCAACTTACCGACAGTTCAGGGTAGACGAAAAGGCCGTTGGCGCGTGCTTCGTGCGTAGGTAGCGTGCCATCTTCGATATAACGGCTGATGGCTGCACGCAGGTTCGACACTGACTGCTCATACAGGGCTTCCAGTTGATCCAGTGCCTGTTCCGGGGTCAGATGTGCACCCTTTTTATTCATCATTAACTCCTTGTTTCACAGGTGTACGGCTGTAGACGATAGTATGTCACAGCTTTATGAAACAATAACTCCGCATGATGGGTTTCGGAGGATGCCTGCCTTCAATGCCATTGCCGCGCATTGAGTGCGCAAATCTAATGATAATGGGGTGCTAACGGGACGTATGGTGCGAAGACGGCGCGACAGGGCGCGCCGGGGTAACAGTTAGCCGTTGATTTTCACCAGCGTACGGCCCTGAATCTTGTTACTCAGGAAATCGGCGGCAAACGCCGGAGCCTGCTCCAGGCCGATTTCAGTGGATGCCTGCTGGTAGTAGCTCTCCGGCAACAGACTGGCCAGACGCGCCCAGACCGCAGCGCGTTCAGCGGTCGGCACCATCACGGAGTCCACACCCTGCAGGCGGACGTTACGCAGAATAAACGGCATCACGGTGGTGGGCAGATCGAAGCCACCCGCCAGGCCGCAGGCGGCAACGCAGCCACGGTAGTTTGTCTGTGCCAGTACTTTTGCCAGCACTTTACTGCCGACGGTATCGACGGCACCGGCCCATAGCTGTTTTTCCAGCGGACGGGTCTCTTCGAAATCGCTGCGCGGCAGTATTTCATCGGCACCTAACTGGCGCAGGAAGTCGTGTGTGGATTCACGGCCAGAGACCGCGACAACGGTGTAACCCAGCGCTTTCAACAGCACAACGGCGGTACTGCCAACGCCGCCGCTGGCCCCGGTGACCAGCACTTTACCGCTTTCCGGTTTCACGCCAGCTTCAACCAGCGCATCCACGCACAGCATGGCGGTAAAACCTGCGGTACCGATGATCATCGCGTTGCGGGCGCTGAGCGCGTCTGGCAGAGAAACCAGCCAGTCGCCTTTTACACACGCCTGTGCGGCCAGACCGCCCCAGTGGTTTTCACCCACGCCCCAGCCGGTGAGGATCACCGACTGGCCGGGAACAAAGCGCGGATCGCGGCTTTCGCTGACGCGACCAGAGAAATCGATGCCCGGTACCATCGGGAACTGACGAATGATCTTCCCTTTGCCGGTGATCGCCAGCGCGTCTTTGTAATTAAGGCTGGACCAGTCGATGTTGACCAGCACATCGCCATCGGCGAGGGCGGGCAGAGCGATATCTTTCACGGCTGCCAGGGTTTTGTTTTCAATCTGTTCCAGAACTAAAGCTTTCATGACTGAGTTTTCCTCGTCTGACTGTGGTTTTCGGCGCCAGGGCCGTCCTGTGCAGGTGTTATTTTTGAGTAATGCTGTACAAAAAGAATTCCCAGTACTGATTGAGCGGGTCGGCGGACTGGAACAGTTTGGCGCGCATCACCGCGCCTTCCCAGCCGGACCAGAACACCCGCGCCAGTTTTTCCGGCGAAGCGTCCTGCGGGATAACGCCTTGCGCTTGCGCCTCGGTAAAGCAACGGGCGACGCGCGTTTCCCACTCTTCGAGGATCGCTTTTAATCGTTGGGGGAACGCTTCGGGTAAGAGGGGGGACTCCTGTAGCAGGTTGCCAACAAGACAACCGCGGCGGAACTGATATTTCGCCATCCCCTGACCTGCATGAAGCACAAAAGCGGCCATCCGCTCAAGCGGCGGCAGGGTGCCATCAAGCAGGAATTTGTCTAATTTATGGGCAAAAAAGGAACCGTAGGCTGCAAGCACCGCCATGCCAAATTCCTGTTTGCTCTTAAAGCAGTGGTAAAACGATCCCTTCGGTACAGCGATATTTTTAATGACCGCATCGATACCCGCCGACAAATATCCCGTCTCCGTTAGCACCGCCAGACCCGAACGAATCAGTTCCTGGCGTGTGTCAGTAAACGCGCGTTCGACCTTTGGAGGCCTGCCACGCCGGGGTTTTTGCGCAACGACCGTTTCGTTACTCATAATTTAGACCGATTGGTTTTAATTGTCGCCAGCCTACGCGCAATTGAAATGCTTAGCAAGCGAAGCGAAGGGAAGGGAAGGGCTTTACGGTACATGAAGATGCCTGATGGATCGCATTACGCCTTCGTTGTATAACCCGTGAGCATTAGCGAGACAGGGACAAAAAAGACTATGATTAGGCTACGCCTGTCGCGTCTGAGGAAAGGAAATCATGCGTCGTATTAAACTGTTTTATGGCCTTTTTATTTTGCTCGCCAGTCAGAGCGTGCTGGCGGTGAGTTACCCGTTGCCGCCGGAGGGAAGCCGCCTGGTCGGCAGCGTGCAGGTCGTCACCGTGCCGCAGGGTAATACGCTGCCGCTGGAGGCCTTCGCCGCGCAGTACGGCCAGGGGTTGAGCAATATGCTGGAGGCGAATCCCGGTGTTGATCCTTTCTTACCGAAAGCGGGTTCCGAACTGATTGTGCCGCAGCAGATCATTCTGCCCGACACGGTACGTCAGGGCATTGTAGTGAATGTCGCTGAAATGCGCCTTTACTACTATCCCAAAGACAGCAATACCGTTGAGATCCTGCCTATTGGCATTGGTCAGGCCGGACGCGAAACGCCACGTAACTGGGTTACTGCTGTTGAACGTAAGCAGGAAGGCCCCACCTGGTCTCCTACGCCGAACACCCGTCGCGAATATGCCAAAGAGGGGAAAACCCTGCCTGCGATGGTGCCTGCCGGGCCGGATAATCCGATGGGGCTGTATGCTATTTATATCGGCAAGCTGTATGCCATCCACGGGACCAACGCCAATTTCGGCATCGGGCTGCGCGTCAGCCAGGGCTGCATTCGCCTGCGTAATGACGACATCAAATATCTCTTCGATAATGTGCCGGTGGGCACCCGTGTGCAGTTGATTGACCAGCCGGTGAAAGCGACCGTAGAGCCGGATGGCAGCCGCTGGGTTGAAGTCCACGAACCGCTATCGCGCAATCGCGCCGAGTTTGAATCCACCAATAAAGTGCCGTTGCCTCTGACGCCAGCGTTACATGCCGTCATTAAAGGCGAGGGTGTGGATGCGTTGAGGGCGGCTGAGGTGCTTGAACGCCGCTCCGGGATGCCAGTGAACATCAGCGAGTCCGCGCACAGCGCTGGTTTGAGTAAAGAACGGTTGTAAATCACCAATAAAAAAGCCCGCATCTGGGCGGGCCTGGCAGCATAGGTACTCAGGAATGCCCAATAAACGCAAGCGTAATTGGGCAAACTTGCTTATGCGGTGGTATTCACGTGACGACCAATTGACGGATTTGCCGGCACCTGAGGTATCTGATTAATGATACCGGTTGCCGTTGCCTCCTGGTTATCCAGCGCTTTTCTCAGGACAATGGTGCTGACCTGGTTCTGGAGGTTATAAGCACTGAGACTGGTCGATAATGATGCGATTTGCAATGTATCCATTTCGATCATCCTATTGTTAACAAACAAAAAATCTAACAGTGCGAGGACAAAGCCTCACAGTATTATAGGCATCTTCCGGTAAAACCTTAGAAAAGAATAAGTGCCCGCTGCGGATTTGTCGAATGAACGGCGTGCGCTGCGCTGAAAAGCAAAAACCCGCTTAAGTTGCCTTAAGCGGGTTTTCTAAATTTGGCTCCTCTGACTGGACTCGAACCAGTGACATACGGATTAACAGTCCGCCGTTCTACCGACTGAACTACAGAGGAATCGTGTGAACGGGGCGCATATTAACGATGCCTGATCGCCTTGTCAAAGGCTGCAATACCTTTCTCGTTCTGTTTGTCGACTATTTCGACAATGCGTCTGCAAGATAGCCAGTCTGCCGCCTGTTTGCACCATCATGAGGCAGAGGAGTCTCTTATGGGGCATCGGCCAAACCACTGTTTCAGTAATCATATCCCCTCTGGTTATCAGAATCTCTTATTATCCAGCCTGTTAGCGATGGTCAGATGACTTATCTAAAACTGGCAAGCATATTGCAACTCCTCCGACAACATGACTGCCGGCGTTGGCACTGGTATTCCGAACAGGAGGCAAAATGAACTTAAGACGCCTGAAATACTTCGTAAAAATCGTCGATATCGGCAGCCTGACTCAGGCCGCTGAGGTACTGCATATCGCGCAGCCCGCGCTGAGCCAGCAGGTGGCTACGCTGGAAGGCGAACTGGATCAGCAGTTGCTGATTCGCACTAAGCGCGGTGTGACACCGACCGAAGCGGGCAAGATCCTCTATGCCCATGCGCGGACTATCCTGCGTCAGTGCGAACAGGCACAACTGGCGGTGAACAACGTGGGGCAATGCCTGCGTGGACAGGTCTCCATCGGTCTTGCTCCGGGCACGGCAGCCTCCTCGGTAACGATGCCGCTATTGCAGGCGGTGCGCTCCGAGTTACCGGAAGTGACCGTGTATTTGCATGAAAATAGCGGTACGGTGCTGAACGACAAGCTCCTGAGTGGTCAACTCGATATGGCCGTGCTGTATGAGCGCGCACCCGGTTCTGGCATCAACAGCTTACCGCTGCTGAAAGAAGATCTGTATCTGGTCGGTACGCGCGATTGCCCAGGACAAAGCGTTGATTTGACAGCCGTTGCAGAGATGAACCTGTTTCTGCCACGTGACTACAGCGCGGTGCGTTTGCGGGTTGACGAAGCGTTCTCATTGCGTCGCCTGACGGCAAAAATCATCGGCGAAATCGAATCTATCGCGACCCTTACGGCGGCGATTGCCAGTGGTATGGGCGTAACGGTGCTGCCGGAATCCGCCGCCCGCTCGTTGAGCAGTGCGGCGAATGGCTGGATGGCGCGTATTACCACGCCGTCGATGAATTTACCGCTCTCTCTGAACGTCTCTGCCCGCGGTACGCTCTCGCCACAGGCTCAGGCGGTAAAAGATATTCTTATGTCTCTGGTAAGCCGCCCGGCGATGGACAGCCAGGAGTTGCAGTTGGTAAGTTAAGCGTTATTCCATTACGGAATAACATGCTGGTTTTTATTATTTGTTCTGCCAGGCCTCAGACTTTAACAATAGCGTCATGTCTGATGGCCCTGGAGGGAAGGGTGAATTTCCAGCAACTGAAAATTATCCGGGAAGCGGCGCGCCGGGATTATAATCTGACCGAAGTCGCCAACATGCTCTATACATCGCAATCCGGGGTGAGTCGTCATATCCGCGAGCTTGAAGAAGAGCTGGGGATTGAGATTTTCATCCGTCGGGGCAAACGGCTGCTGGGGATGACCGAGCCGGGTAAAGCGCTGTTGGTAATAGCCGAACGTATTCTCAATGAGGCGAGCAATGTGCGCCGCCTCGCTGACCTTTTCACGAATGACACATCCGGCGTGCTGACGATTGCGACAACGCATACACAGGCCCGCTACAGCCTGCCTACGGTGATTAAATCGTTTCGCGCGTTGTTCCCCGAAGTTCGTCTTGAGCTGATTCAGGGGACGCCGCAGGAGATTGAGACGCTGTTGCACAATGGCGGCGCGGATATCGGCATCGCCAGTGAGCGACTCAGTAACGACAGCACTCTCGCTGCTTTCCCCTGGTTCCGCTGGCACCACAGTCTGCTGGTTCCTAAAGATCATCCCTTATTGCAAACCTCTCCTCTTACGCTTGAAGAGATCAGCCGTTGGCCGCTGATCACTTATCGACAGGGGATCACCGGACGTTCGCGTATTGATGAAGCGTTTGGTCGCAAGGGGCTGCTGCCGGATATTGTGCTCAGTGCGCAGGATTCGGATGTCATCAAAACCTACGTGGAATTGGGGCTGGGGGTTGGGCTGGTGGCCGAGCAGTCGAGCGGGGAGAACGAAGAGGGCAAGCTGGTGCGGCTGGATACGCGTCATCTGTTCGATGCCAATACCGTCTGGCTTGGGCTTAAACGTGGTCAACTACAGCGCAATTATGTCTGGCGCTTTATTGAGCTCTGTAATGCAGGGCTGTCGGTTGAGGATATCAAACGTCAGGTGATGGAGCCGGACGAAGAGGTGATTGATTACCAGATTTGAAAACAGCATCCCCCGCGTACGGATGCGGCGGGGGATACGCGCGTTGCAGGTTACTCCGCAAATTTCAGCAGCGCATCGCCATCAAGACGATAGCGTACCCACTCGCTTTGCGGCAGTGCGCCGATGCTCAGGTAGAAATCAATTGCTGGTTTGTTCCAGTCGAGCACGCTCCATTCCAGACGACCACATTTGCGCTGCACCGCGCATTGCGCAATGTATTTCAGTAAGGCTTTGCCTGCCCCTGCACCGCGATAGTCCGGGGAAATGTACAAATCTTCCATATAGATACCGTTGCGTCCGAGCCAGGTCGAGTAGCTGGTGAAGAAGACCGCATAACCCGCCACTTTACCGTCGATCTCACAGATTAACGCTTCGGTTTTACTGTCGGAACCAAACAGAGTGGCCTTAATTTCGTCCGGCGTGGTCACCACTTCTTCCGGGGCTTTTTCGTACACCGCCAGTTCATAAATCATGTCATAAATTGCATTTGCGTCCGTTGGGCGTGCCTGGCGAATTGTGATGCTCATTTCTCTTCCTGTCTGTTATGCGTGGGTTCAAATTGCTGGCGTTAAGCATAAGGGGTATTGTTAAAAGAATTAAGTGCAATGAAATCACTGGTTGATGAATATTATGCATCATGCTTTGCGACGTCTTGATCTAAACCTTTTGCCCGTTTTTGACGCTATCTATCGGCATCGTTCTGTCAGAGCGGCCGCCGAGGAGCTGGCTATGAGTACGTCTGCGCTCAGTCATGCGCTGTCGCGGCTGCGCGTCACATTGAACGATCCACTGTTCTATCGTGAAGGTCACCGGATGTGCCCCAGCGTGTATGCGACCCAGCTCGCACCCGCTATCGCCCCGGCGTTGAAGTCCCTTAATCAGGAACTGACGCCACAACCTGCGTTTGACGCGGCCAGCAGTACCGATTGCTTTCAGATTGCTATTACGGATTTCACAGCGTTTTCTATCTTTCCGGCCTTGATGAATCGGTTGCAGGAGACTGCGCCAGGACTGCGTTTTGAGTTGCGTTATTTACCGCATAGCCCGGCGTTGACGGAATTGCTTGCCGGCGAGATTGATCTGGCGCTGGGGTTCAGTGCACCGGATGACGAGGCGCATCCAGAACTGGATGAAATTGTCTGGTTTGAAGATGAGTATGTCGTCATCAGTAACAGCCAGCGCACACGGCTCACGCTCGAAGATTATCTTGCGGCCAGGCATCTGGTTGTCACCCCCTGGAACGAGAAGCAGGGTATTTTGGATCTGCAACTGGAGCGGATGGGGTATACGCGGCAGGTGACGATAAAAACACCCTCGATGCTCAGCGCGCCGTTCATTATTGAGCAGAGCGACCTGTTGCTCGCTATTCCGCGTTTTGCCGCCGGGAAGATGAAGCTGGCCGCGCAATTAGCGCTTTTTGATCTCCCCTTTGCTGTGCCGCCCTTTGAGGTAAAAATTTATTCGCATAAGCGCAGTGGTAAGCGTGCGGCAACGGACTGGCTGAAAGGCGAATTACAGGCGCTGGCAGAGAAGGGGATGTGAGGCCATAAAAGCAAAAACCCGCTTAAGTTGCCTTAAGCGGGTTTTCTAAATTTGGCTCCTCTGACTGGACTCGAACCAGTGACATACGGATTAACAGTCCGCCGTTCTACCGACTGAACTACAGAGGAATCGTGTGAACGGGGCGCATACTACTTGCCACGTTCATATGTGTCAATACCTAATTTAACTTGCTGATTCAATTGGTGAATTAAAGTGCAAATTGCCTTTTTAGTGCACACGACTTACGGGATCATTTGCTGAGTAAGGCCGATCGCGCAGGCGCGATAATGGATCCTGGCCATAGAAGTGACAGAAACGTTGCCATAACGCCGGGAAACGCGGGGCGAACAGCTCAGGTGCGCTAAAAAAATACTCCGAAAGCACGGCAAAACACTCCGCAGGATCGGTCGCCGCATAGGCATCAATACTGGCTGCGCTTTCTCCCACCAGGTCGATTTCATCCTGAATGTTTTCCATCGCTGCGTGCAGGTCATGTTCCCATGCCGCGACTTCACGCAGAGGAATCAATGGAATACCGTTTGCACGATCGCCATTACGCGTGTCCAGTTTGTGTGCAACTTCGTGAATGATCAGGTTGAAACCAGATGCATCGAACGAATCCTGGATATCGAGCCAGTTCAGGACAATGGGTCCCTGCTGCCAGCTTTGCCCCGACTGGACGATACGTTGGCTATGCACCAGACCAATACCGTCTTCCCATTCATCGTCAACGACAAACGGAGCAGGGTAGATGAGCACTTCATGGAAGCCATCCAGCCATTCAAGGCCGAGTTCCAGTACCGGCAGGCAAAAGAGCAGGCTGATACGTGCGCTCTTTAGCGCATCCAGTTCGAAACCTTGCAAGGCAACCAGCCGTTTTTGTTGCAAAAAACGGTCAGCAAGGTGAACCAGTTTCTCTTGTTCATCTAAAGAAAGGCTCGCTAACACGGGGATACTTAACGCTTCTTCCCATGGGAATTCCGCACCGTGAGAGGCTTCCTTTGTTTTCCAGGGCCACTTAATCATCGCTTTGCTCGCAAACTCGCCACTTGAACCAAATTAACGGGACAGGGTCTGTTAAAATGCCAAATTACCTGGCATCATGGCAACCATTGAAACGGAGAGATGCCGGAGCGGCTGAACGGACCGGTCTCGAAAACCGGAGTAGGGGCAACTCTACCGGGGGTTCAAATCCCCCTCTCTCCGCCACTATTCAAACAGTTACGCGCTTTGCTTTCAACGACTCTTGTCACAGATGTTTTTCTCATTACTCCCGTAAATTTTATCACTGCATGCCATATCATGCGGCCGGCCTGTGCTTTTGCCACAAAAAAGCCCGCTCGCGGCGGGCTTTTGAAAGAAAAGTATGCTTAGAACTGGTAAACAATACCCAGTGCGAACTGGTCGTTTTTATTGGTGCCTGTTTCACGAACGTAGCGCGTGTCATCCAGCAAGTTGAACTGGTATGCCGCGTAAACGTTCATGTTTTTGTTGAAGTAGTACCAGGTACCGAGCTCGATGTAGTTTACGCGCGCAGCGTCGCCGCCTTTAAAGCTACCGCGACGGCTCAGGTCATCGCCTTTAGAGTAGACGTAACCGAGAGAAGGGCGCAAACCGAAATCAAACTGGTACTGGATAACGGCTTCGAAGTTCTGCGTTTTATTAGCAAACTGGCCGTCTTTTTCGACGGTCATGTTACGGGTTTCGCCGTACATCATTGCAGCGTAAACATTGTTTGCATCGTATTTTGCCGCGATGGACCAGATTTCTGCGTTATCGCCTTTACGGTCAGCAGCCTGCTCGTCAGTACGGTCCGCTTTACCGTAGGTTGCGGCAAAACCAAACCCATCGAACTGATAAGAGGCTGACATGCTGTAGCCATCGCCGTTCTGTTTTTTTACGATACGATTGTCGTTTTTGCCCTGATATTGCAGCGCCAGATTCAGACCTTCAACTTCACCGAAGAAATCAGTGACACGGTAAGTGGCAACGCCATTGGTACGGCCATTCATAAAGTTGTCGGCGGAAGCCCAGGAATCACCACCCCATTCAACCAGCATATCGGTGTATGCCGCGACATCATAAGCGACACCATAATTACGGCCATAATCGAAAGAACCAAAGTTGCCAAATTTCAGACCAGCGAAGGCGAGACGTGTACTCTCATCCTGGCCGCCTTCAGGATGGCTGGCATCCATATTGTATTCCCACTGACCAAAGCCGGTGAGTTCGCTGTTGATCTGGGTTTCGCCCTTAATACCGATACGGGCGTAAGAGGTATCTTGATTTTCGCTGTTGTGTTTATCGGTGTCAGACCAAATGCGTTCGCCGACCATTTTCCCGTAGAAATCGACTTTATTTCCGTTCTTGTTATAAATTTCCGCCGCATTTGCTGCGCCTGCGAATAATAACGCAGGCACTAAAGTTGCCAGTACTTTTCTTTCCATAATCTATTCCCTTGAGATCATAATTTATATGAATATTTGCAATTTCATCCGAAATTACAAACTGAATACTATTCTATTAAGTTCATTAATTTTTACGTCAAATATGTAAGCAAATTATTTAAAATATTGCAAAATGTTTCTTTTGATGGTGGTATTTTTCCTGTGAATTTAAAGTGGCTGGATCTATTCATTTTATTGATTTTATTGTATTTGTTGTTTTTATCATTTCGTTAATAACATAGTTTAAATGTATTTTATTTTTCAGTTTTATATTTGAATCGCTAGTATTCGGGTGGTGAATTTGAACGGCAAAAAAAGCCCGGGGTGTTCTCCCCGGGCACATCATTGAAGACGATGTATAAAGTAGAAGCGACTCAATGCTGATAGCTGTCAACGCATGCCATGCAAATGAAAATAATATACTAATGTTTTACTGTTGTTTTTTATGTCATGCATTGTGTCCGGCAGTGATTAATTATTTTTAAAGTGAATCAATGCGGTGAGAAAATAGACAAAAAAGTGCGGGTTTATAATATGAATATAGGTAAAGGTTATCTTTTGATACTGTATAAAATTTTATGAAAGGGTTGCTCAGCCAGTGTAATACGATGATTTCGCATTTTTGGTGAAATGATATGTGTTGTCGCAATGGCGATGATAGCGCAACGGAGCTCATATTGGCGCATAGCAGGGGCTGCTCCGCCCATAAAAGGAAGGACGCCTAAGCAATGAAATAAAATAGTGCTATGGTTACGGCTTTCCCTGGAAGGAGTGACAATGATCTTAACTGAATGGCAACAACGCTTTGACGCATGGGTCGCACAACATTACACCCAGGCGGACGCCGCTCATGATGTCGCCCATTTTCGCCGGGTCTGGCGTACCGCACAGCACCTAATGGCGGGCCAGGAGGTGGATGGGCTGGTGATTCTGACGGCCTGCTACTTTCACGATATTGTGAGCCTGGCAAAAAATGATCCGCAGCGGTCATTAGCCTCACGCATGGCAGCGGAAAAAACGACAGCGATCCTGCGCGCAGATTTTCCACTCTTTCCGGAAGAGCGCTACTCTGCGGTACGCCATGCTATTGAGGCGCACAGCTATAGCGCCGGGATCGTGCCACAAACGCTGGAAGCGAAAATTGTCCAGGATGCCGACAGGCTTGAAGCCCTGGGTGCGATTGGGCTTGCGCGCGTTTTTGCGGTGGCCGGTTCGCTGGGTGTGGTGCTATTTGATAGCAACGATCCCTTCGCCGACGGGCGCGAACTCAATGATAAACGTTATGCGCTTGATCATTTTCAGACCAAGCTGCTGACGTTACCTGCCACCATGCAGACGGAAAAGGGTAGGGCGCTGGCGCAGCATAATGCCGATTATCTGGTGCAATTTATGGCGAAAATCAGCGCCGAATTGCAGGGTGATTATCACGGGCTGGACAATGATGTATTACATCGTTTTGCTCATCACCAACCCGACTGATAACGTGAGGGGGAGCGAATGGCAGATGTCCACGATAAGGCGACGCGCAGCAAAAACATGCGTGCCATTGCCACCCGTGACACGGCAATTGAAAAACGGCTTGCTTCGCTGCTGGAAACACTAGGCCTGACATATCGTGTCCAGGATGCCGCATTACCCGGGCGCCCTGATTTTGTGCTGGATGAGTACCGCGCCGTCATTTTTACCCATGGCTGTTTCTGGCATCACCACGACTGCCATTTATTTAAAGTCCCCGCGACGCGAACTGAATTCTGGCTGGAAAAAATCGGTAAAAATGTCGTGCGTGATAAGCGCGATAGCGCACTTTTGCATGAACAGGGGTGGCGGGTCTTAATTGTCTGGGAGTGTGCGTTACGCGGGCGGCTTAAATTAACGGACGATGCGCTGGGCGAGCGGCTTGAAGAGTGGATCTGCGGGGGAGGCGACACCGCGCAGATCGACACACGTGGCATTCATCAATGAACGCTACTTTTCCGCTTCACAAGGGGTCACGACAGGGCGGGCAGGGAAGAGGTATTTCCCCAGCGTCACCAGTACGACAGCCATAATAATAATCCCGAGCGCGAGCCACTCGATGCTGGAGAGATGCTCGCCGCCAAAACCGGTACCCAGCAAAACGGCTACCACCGGGTTAACGTAGGCATAGCTGGTGGCGATAGCCGGGCTGACATTGCGTATCAGATACATATAGGCATTGATGGCAATCACTGAACCGAAAATCGCCAGATAGCCGACAGCCATAAAGCCCTGCACGGTTGGTAATGTGGTCATCCGCTCGCCGCTGAGCGCCGAGGTGACCAACAGTACGATGCCTGCCGCCAGCATTTCGATTGCACCAGCCATCATACCGGTGGGTAATTCAATGCGGGAACCATAGACGGAACCGAATGCCCAGCTTAACGAGCCAACGAGGATCATCAGGGCGCCCCATGGGTTACCGCTCAGGTTGCCGCCGCTATTAAGCAGGATGATACCTGCCAGACCAATAGCAATACCCATCCATTCCAATTTGCGGGTCTGGATACCAAAAAAGTGGCTAAAGCAGAGTGTAAAGAGCGGAACGGTCGCTACAACGACGGCAGCGATGCCGGAAGGGACGTTCTGATGTTCTGCAACGGTAACAAAACCGTTACCAACGGCCAGCAGTAACACGCCAATCAGTGCTGCATTAAGCAGGGGACGTAAAGCGGGAAGTTTATGGCCGGTAATGAGCAGGAACGCCATTAACAAAATGCCGGCAGAAAGGAAACGTACACCAGCCATCATAAACGGTGGCCAGCTTTCAACCCCGATGCGAATAACAAAGTACGTGGAACCCCAAATAATATACAGCGCGAAAAGTGCACTAATAAGCGGTAAAAGCTGCCTGAAACGCATACTCCCTCACAGCGAAATAAAAAGGAAGCATATAGTAAACGCCAAAACTATCGCCCTGGCGAGCGGTTAATTGTATTTTATCTGTTAAATTTTTGTTGTATTGCTCCGAAGGATTTTCGCTGCCGCCTTTTTACATCATACTAAGGGAATCAACGGGCAAAAAATTACAGACAATCAATAAGGAAGACCATTTTGGCAGGCAGTAGCTTATTAACTTTACTCGATGACATAGCCACATTGCTGGATGACATTTCGGTGATGGGGAAACTGGCGGCGAAAAAGACCGCAGGTGTACTGGGGGACGATCTCTCCCTCAATGCCCAGCAGGTTACTGGCGTACGCGCAAACCGCGAATTACCTGTCGTCTGGAGCGTGGCTAAAGGGTCACTGCTCAATAAAGTAATTCTGGTGCCGCTGGCGCTGTTGATAAGCGCCTTTATACCCTGGGCTGTTACGCCGTTATTAATGATTGGCGGGGCATTTCTGTGCTTTGAAGGTGTCGAGAAAGTTTTGCACAGCCTGGAGGCCCGTAAGCATAAAGAGACAGCGCAAGCGCGTGAGCAGCGGTTGAACGCGATGGCCGCACAAGATCCGCGCGAATTTGAACGCGATAAAGTGAAAGGCGCAATCCGCACTGATTTTATTCTGTCGGCGGAAATTGTCGCCATCACTCTGGGCATTGTGGCCGAAGCACCGCTGTTAAATCAGGTGCTGATTCTGTCCGGAATTGCGGTACTGGTCACCATTGGGGTGTATGGCCTGGTGGGCATTATCGTCAAGTTGGATGATATGGGTTACTGGCTGGCAGAAAAACGGGCAGCTCTGGCGCAGGCGCTGGGTAAAAGCTTGTTATTTATTGCGCCATGGCTGATGAAAATATTGTCAGTCGTCGGGACGCTGGCCATGTTCCTGGTCGGCGGTGGCATTGTGGTTCATGGTATTGCGCCGTTACACCACGCCATTGAACATATGGCTCAAGGCAGTAATACCGTCGTTGCGGCGTTGCTCCCTGTGCTGGCTAATCTGGTCCTGGGTTTTATCATCGGTGCGATAGTTCTGTCGGCGGTGAAACTTATTGCACGGTTGCGTGGTACGCATGCCTGAATTCTCGATTTTGCCACTACGCAAAAGGTTGAAACTTCGTCTAAGGTGAAATCGTTTCACCCTGATACAGGAGGCAAAGATGGTCTTTTTGGTCAGTGATGAAGTAAAAGCAAAAAATGGTGGGCCACGTATGATTGTCACCGGCTATTCCAGTGGAATGGTGGAGTGCCGCTGGTATGACGGTCACGTGGTGAAACGCGAAGCCTTTCGGGAAGATGAATTGGTTCCCGGTGAAGGACAAAAGCTTTGCGAAGAGGCATAGCCATCTAAAACGCCCGGCATGTCCGGGCGTTTTTCTTCTTACAGTTTTTTTGCCATTGGCGATCGCATAACGCATCAGCGTTGCGTTTATTCAGGGAGTCTTTGTGGGGCAGGAAAAAGTCGTAAAAAGTCCTCCGCGACTTGCGTTTGTCAAAACCTGGTTTGTTCCCAGCCGGGTCGTGAATCTCTGTTTTGTTATTGTGCTGGTCTGTTCTACGGTACTTACATGGCGTGAAGTCATTGTGATGCGAGGCGCCTATGTCGTTAGTCAGCGAAACGCGCTGGATAACGTTGCCAACGTGCTGGACAGGCAGATGCAGGTAGGTATCGATCGTCTGCTCTTTTTCCGCAATGGTATGCAGTCTGCGGTCCAAACTCCGCTGGCTTTTGACGTTTTGCGTAACATTCAGGCGGAGTTCGAAAAGGAGCGGATACTTCCTTACTGGCAAATAGAGCTGGATAACCGCCGGACGCTGCCGTTATATGGCGTGTCGGACTATTTTGTTGACCAAAGTGCCTCGCTAAGCCGTGACAACCCGTTGTTGCACAATGAGCTGACTGCAGCGATGGAACTCGGGTATCTGTTCCGTTTTTCCTCCAGTGCCACGATGTTTCCGCGCCGTGCGCTTTATGTTTCCCGGGCGGGGTTTTTTATCTCTACTCTGCCTGTCGGGAATAACAATGAAATCGTACAGCAGTACTACCAGCATCTGACCAGCCCCTGGTTTAGTGGGCAAAGTGAGCGTGAAAACAGACTGCGCGGGGTACGTTGGTTTAGCGATGAAGCACACGCACCGAATATTGCCGATTCGCTGGTGACCGCCAGTGTACCGCTGGATTTTCAAAACTACTGGTATGGCGTGCTATCCATGAGTTTTCCCGTGTCGTCAATGAAGGCATTGCTGACCGAAGCACGACAGAGTCAGGATAAAGGAGAATACCAGCTATATGATGCGCAGTTTGCGTTGCTAACCACTACCGCAAACGACGGAACGACGGGCCAGCAATTTTCCCCTGATGAACATGCGCAACTGCAACGGGAAATGTCCAGAGATACAGCGGGCGGGTTGCGGTTGGGAACGCGGTTCGTGAGCTGGGTAAAAATGAAACATTTCGAAGGCAGTGTGTTGCGTATCCAGACCTTGCATGAGGGGTTGCGCGGTGATTTTGGCAGTATCAGCATCGCCCTGGCTTTATTATGGCTGCTGTTTACCACCATGCTGTTGCTCTCCTGGGGGGTGATTCGCCGGATGGTCAGCAACATGTTTCAGCTCCAGCATACCTTGCAATGGCAGGCCTGGTATGACCCATTGACGCGGCTGAATAATCGCGGCGCGTTGTTTGAACGCGCCCAGGTGCTGACAACTGAGTGTGCGGCGCAAAATCTCCCGCTCTCGGTGATTCAAATCGACCTCGACCATTTCAAACGGGTTAACGATCGATTCGGCCATCAGGCGGGAGATTTGGTCTTGTCGTATGCTGCGGGCTTGATTGGTAAATCGATCCGTGAGCAGGATGTGGCCGGACGCGTCGGGGGAGAAGAGTTTTGCGTCTTGCTCCCGGGGGCGACGCTTGCGGATGCTACCGCCGTTGCTGAAAAAATCCGCCAGCGTATCAGTAGCAAAGAAATTTTTGTCCAGAAGAGCAAAACCATTCGTGTTACCGCCTCACTTGGGGTGAGTAGCGCACAGGAAAGCGGCAACTATGATTTCGAGTATCTCCAGTCTGTTGCCGACAGTCGGTTGTATCACGCAAAAAATAATGGTCGTAATCAGGTTTGCGCCGAAGACGGCGTGACGCCGTTACCCAACACATAATCCATGCCTTCACGCCACCCCGCTGCGCCTTCAAGGGCGCAGTGATATACCCGCTCAGGCGTATCGTGTTGTAAGCGGATCCCCTGGCGGTTCAGCCCTTTTACCACAATAGCGAAGTTGACGGTGTCTAACAGAGGGGCATCGTTAGGACCATCGCCCAATCCTATAGTGACGTGGCTGCCCCCATCGTAATGGCGATACTGGCGCAGCAGCCAGTTTACAGCCTGATCTTTCCCGCTGCGTTCATCAAGGACATGCCAGAATCGCGCCCCCTGCACAAAGCGTAAGCCGAGTTGGGCCAGTTCGGCGTCTAACGCCTGCATGTGTTCATCGCTATCCCGCCAGATTAAGGTTTCAGAGGCTTCCTGTAAGCGAGCCAGCGAGGTTTGTGCCGGGGTAAGACCGGTGACATCGGCCAGAACATGCTCATCCATTTCGCTAAAGGTCGTGAACTTATAGCCATCACGGCTGCGCAATTCGATGAGCACTTTAGCAATCTCGTCGTGGGAGGAGCCGGTAATGATACGCGGATAGTTTTCGTGATCCTTCCAGCGTTCATCAAGCTGAATGACAGCCCCGTTTTCGGCGATAAAGGGCAGGCCTTCCAGACCCACCATGCGTTGCACGGCAAGCATTTCGGCGGCAGTTTTACTGCTACAGAGGATCAGGGGGATATGATGTTCACGCAGACGGGCAAGCCACTCAGCCGCGGGCTGCCAGTTGCCGGTGTGGCTATCCTGGAGTGTGCCGTCAACATCGGAAAACACCAGCAATGGGTCGTCAAGTGTTGGCATGGTCTGCTCCTTGCAGTCAGGTAAGACAAATCTCATTTTTTAGTAAGGCCACTTAGCGAAAAGTCTGCAACCAAAGCAGGTAAGCGGCATGGCGCGGGGTTTATGAATGTGCCCGCGATGAAAATATTACGAAACTAAATTATTCAGCAAAGTAATATTACCTTGTCATGCAATAAGTTTGAGGATATGGTGCCAGTTACATCAGATTCCCTGGTGTAACGAATTTTCAAGTGCTTCTTGCGAGAGCAAGCTTTATCCCGGCCACCCCATGACCGGGATTTTTTCTTTCTAGCGATTCACTTCTGTCACGCTAAAGTCGTGAATATCAAGCTCGAACGCCTCCGCCAGTTCACGCCAGGTATGGTAATCCCGCCCATCGACGCTAACGCGCTGACCCTCGCCGTCATCAACACGATGGATTTCGCTCTCACAAATCTCGTTTATTGCAGCCAGCAGGGCATCAACGTCGACATTGACGTCCCGCTTTGCGGTGTCGCTGTACTCTTTAACTGTACTCATCCGTTTCACCTCATCGTCAGGCCCACGGGTAAGTATAGTCGGTAGAAAAAATAGCCAGCCAAACGCCCGGGCGCTGCTAGTTATTGAGAATTGTTCTACACTGGCACAAATGAAACAGGAGGATGAATATGAAGGTAAACGATCGGGTTACGGTCAAGACGGACGGTGGTCCGCGCCGTCCGGGTGTTGTGCTGGCTATTGAAGAATTCAATGAAGGTACGATGTACCTGGTGTCACTTGATGATTACCCGCTCGGTATCTGGTTCTTTAATGAAAAAGGTCATCCGGACGGGGTTTTTGTTGAATTGCTTGATTAGTCTTTTCGCCCTCCGTTCCGGAGGGTGATCCCTCAATTTTTTACCGCATATTCACAAAGATACCGCTGGTCACATTGTCGGTCAGACGCACGACATGATAGATCACTTGCTTATTATGCGTTTTGATTTTCCTTTTTATATTACCTTTATGTGATGATACCGTTTTCGCTTTAATATTCATCTGATCGGATATTTGGATGGTATCCTGCCCCGACATCCACATTTTGAGCATGCTGGATTCCGTCCGGCTCAGTGATAGCGTGGGTAAATTAATGTGCCCAATACTTTTTTTCTCTTTACTAAGATAGTCGGCCAAAATATCGTCCAGGGACTCAGGCTTTATTGACTTGGAACTGATCAATAAATTCTTGCGAACTAACAAATATTCATCGAAGTGAATATTAGCTATTGCCATAAATACAATAAATAACGTCCGGGGGTGTTGAGTAATGATTTCTTTTATATGCTGACTGCTGACAGGATCGTGAATGAAGCAGTCCTCATTAATAAACACCACCGTGGGTTGTAACGCCACACATGCCGATTCGAGTTCATCAACAGTTGTTACGTCGTTGATTTCTCGTTTCTTTACCCCCCGGCTTGCCAGATACCCCGTTAGTCCCAACCGGGTATAACTGCATAAATCCATAATAATCGTTGACATGGCATACCCTCACTCAATGCGTAACGATAATTCACCCTCGCCAGAGGTCCCCGAACCACCAGGCAAAAAAGTAATAAACAATGAGCAGGACGACCTCAGGCGAAACCACTATCCCGTAAAGTTACGTATAATTTGCCAGGAATCATCTCAAAGTAAAGTAAATGTTGTGTTCTGTGAGAACCTTAAAAACAATTAACCCGCGCCAGGTATATCGTAGGGGGTAATTTCCGAAATTGATTTTAGGAATTTCCTTAGGAAGGCTATATAAAAAGTGTGGGTTGTTATTTCTTCGGCAGTTCGCCAACGATATCCGCTAATAGATTGAAAACTTCCCCAAATACTCGTTCGGTATAGGGTGCGATTAAGGGCATCATAGCGACCATCAGCAAAATACCCACCGTCAATGTTATCGGGAAACCAATAACAAAAAGGGAGAATTGTGGAGACATGCGGTTTAATAACCCCATCGCCAGGTTAATGGTCAGCAGCAGGGTGATGATGGGTAATGCCAGCATAACGCCATTGACGAAAATCATGCCCGCAGAGCGGGTAATGGCCATAAACGCGTCGCTGTTTACCGGGTCTCCGCCAATTGGCAGCGTATGAAAGGTGTCTATCAGCATTGAAATCAGCCATAGATGGCCATTGAGAACTAAAAACAGCAGCATCGCCAGCATGTCCATAAATCGGGCAAGGACAGGCATGTTGAGGTGGCTTGTAGGATCGACAAAGGTCGCGAACGACAGGCCCATCTGTAAGCCAATCAGCTCACCGGCATAACGAATCGTCGCGAAGGCAAACTGCATTGTAAAACCAAGCGCGATGCCTATCAGAAGCTGTTGTATCGCCAGCCATAAGCCATTAGAGGAAAACATCGACGCGTCGACGGGCGGCAGAGTCGGGGCGACGATAAAGGTAATCACCAGCCCCAGCCCCATTTTTACGCGCCGGGGGATAGAGCGCTCACTCAGGATAGGGGCCGTCATGATCAGCGCCATAATGCGCAACAAGGGCCAGAAATACATGCTGAGCCATTGTAGCCATTGATCGCTGGTGACATGAAACATGCGGGGCTTATCCAATCATATAAGGCAGGTTACTGTATAACGTGCGCATATAATCCAGCAGCAGATTGAGCATCCACGGTCCGGCAATGATGATAGTCACAAATACCGCAATGATTTTGGGAATGAACGAGAGCGTCATTTCGTTAATCTGCGTGGCGGCCTGCAGAATGCTGATAATCAGACCCGTTACCAGGGCTACCAGGAGCAACGGAGCGGCAAGCGCGAGGGCAACTTTCATCGCCTCGGTGCCAATCATCATGACCGATTCAGGTGTCATCTTTCACTCCTAACTGTAGAAACTCTGTGCCAGCGAACCGACCAGTAACTGCCAGCCATCCACCAGCACGAACAGCATTAGCTTGAACGGCAGGGCAATAGTGGCAGGTGGCACCATCATCATCCCCAGCGCCATCAGGACGCTGGCGATCACCAGATCGATAATCAAAAACGGAATGAATATCGTAAAACCAATCTGGAAGGCGGTTTTGAGTTCGCTGGTCACATAAGCCGGCAGCAGGATGCGCATGGAGACGGCTTCCGGCCCCTGAATTGGTGGGCTATTGGCTAAGCGGGCGAAGAGAGCGAGGTCGGCTTCGCGCGTCTGGCGCAGCATAAACTCACGCAGTGGTTGCGCACCGCGCTCCAGCGCCACATCGACGGAAATCTTATTTTCGCTAAAAGGCTGATAGGCGTCGGCGTAAATCTTATCGATGACCGGCGACATAATAAAAAAGGTTAAAAACAACGCCAGCCCCAGCATAACCTGGTTCGGCGGCGCGGAAGGCGTACCCAGGGCATTACGCAGCAGACCAAACACGATGATGATACGGGTGAAGCTGGTCATCATCAGCAGTACGGCAGGCAGGAAGGTCAGCGACGTGATAAAGACCAGCGTCTGTACCGGCAGAGACCAGCTTTGTCCGCCGTTGGCCAGCGGTTGACTCACCAGGCCCGGGAGTTGAGCAAATGCGGCAGGGGCAGCCAGCCATAATCCGGCCAGCGCGAAAGGTAACAAACGGCGCATCAGGTTCTCCCGGAACGCTTAAGCAAATTCTTCATCACGGACTGAAAGTCCGGGGTCTTCTCTTTCATGTCTTCATTTTCGGCGGGTGCCGGAGGAAGCGTGTGCAGTAAATTAATCTGCGAAGGGGTTACGCCCAGCACCAGACGTGCATCTTCCACATCCACAATGACCACGCGCTCGCGTGGCCCTACAGAGGTGCTGGCGCTGACTTTTAGACCGCGGCTACCCGCAGATTTCCCGGCGAATCCCAGACGCTTCGCCAGCCAGGCGACAATAAAAATTATCGCCAGAATCAACACCAGCGCGCCACTGACTTGCAGTAGTGGCGAACCCGGTACATTTGACGGCTGGCTAACCGTGGCCTGGGTTTTCATTCATTGGCCTCAGCGGCTCAGGCGACGCATGCGCTCAGACGGGGTAATGATATCGGTAATACGGACGCCGTATTTATCCGCAACGACCACAACTTCGCCTTGCGCAATGAGGTAACCGTTGATCAGGATGTCCAGCGGCTCACCGGCCAGGCCATCAAGGGCAACCACAGAACCCTGCGTCAGACGCAGCAGCTCTTTAATAGTCATACGCGTACGGCCCAGCTCTACGGTCAGTTTGACCGGGATATCCATAATCAGATCGATATCCTGCAGGCTGCCACTGACGTCACCGCCGCCCAGCTGTTGGAAGACAGCGTCAGCTGCGCTTTTGCTGGTCGTGGTTTTTTGTTCGTTCAACGCGTCAGCCCACAGATCGTCCATTGCGCTACTGTTTTCATCGGACGGATTGTTCATATCACTCATTTGGGCTGTTCCTCATTCAGCGAATTCAAAATCGGGTTAATCAGATGCTCGACACGCAGGGCGTACTGACCATTTAGCGTGCCATACTGGCTGGTGAGTACAGGCACTCCGTCCACATGCGCAATGATGCGATCGGGTTTATCGATCGGCAGGACATCGCCGGGCTTAAGTTTAAGTATCTGCGACAGCCGCAGCGAAATATCAGCAAAGTTAGCAATCAGTTCCAGTTCGGAGTGCTGAACCTGGCGCACCAGGTTATCTCGCCAGTTCTGATCTTCCGAGCGGGAGTTCTCCAGCGGCGGGTTGACCAGCACTTCACGCAGCGGCTCTATCATGCTGAACGGCAAACAAATATTAAACTCACCCGTCAGGTTGCCAATTTCCACATGGAATGGCGTATTCACCACGATATCGTTAGGTGAGGTCGTAATATTGGTGAACTTAACCTGCATCTCCGAACGGACATACTCAACGTCCAGCGGATGAATAGCTTTCCATGCATCGCTGTAGCCCTCAAGCGCCAGCTTCAACATGCGGTTAATGACACGCTGTTCAGTATGCGTAAATTCGCGGCCTTCTACCTTCGTCGGGAAACGTCCATCACCACCAAATAAGTTATCTACGGCAATAAACACCAGGCTTGGGGAGAATACAAATAATCCCGTGCCGCGCAGTGGCTTAAGGTGGATAAGGTTAAGGTTGGTCGGAACCGGTAAGTTACGCGCAAACTCGTGATAGGGCTGAATGCGGATCGCGCCGACGGTAATATCCGGGCTACGACGCAGCAGGTTAAACAACCCCATACGGAACTGGCGCGCGAAACGTTCATTAATAATCTCCAGCGCCTGTAGACGTTCACGTACAACGCGGCGCTGGGTATTCGGGTCATAGGGACGAATATCGCTATCGCCACTTGCACCTGGCTTCGGAGCATCGCTCGTATCGCTGTCTCCGTTGAGCAGCGCGTCGATTTCGGCCTGAGAAAGAATGCTATCGCCCATGTCTTTACCGCAGAATGAAAGCTGTATAAAGAACGTCAGTGACTTCTTGTTTCGGTTGCCCTGCCACTAACGGTGTTGCGATTGCTTCTTTAATCGCTGTAGCCAGTTGTTGCTTACCATCGTCAGTGGCGAGCTTGGAGGCATCCTGACGTGAGAACAGCAACAGCAAACGGCTACGCACTTCTGGTAAATATTCGCTCAGTCTGGCACGCGTGGCGTCATCTTTCAGACGCAGTGTGATGCCGATATACAGCACACGATCCGCATCGCCCAGGTTTACCGTAAAGGTATCGAGTGCGAAAAATACAGGCGCCGGCGGCGGTGGCGGGGCTTCTGCCTCCGCTTTCGCTTCCGTAGACGGATGCTGTTGCATACGCCAGTAACTATAGCCAGCAGTCGCGCATGCAGCGAGGGTGATTAACACCAATAGCGGGATCCAGATTTTACGCTTACGTTTTTTTTTGTTGATAGCGGTGTCAGTCATCTGATACGTGCTTCCTGTTAGGTACTGCTCATAGTCTGATTATCCCGTGTCCTGTCCGCGTCAAAGCGCGGAAAAGACGGAGATAATCATGCTACCTCTGGCGTTTAGGCAAAGATATCGACCGCACCATTACCACGCGCCGCCGATTGCAGGCTTGCAGGCACGATCAGCGGCTCATCCTCTTCAGCCGCCAGATTGCTGCCGCCACCGGTGCGTGAAGACTGTTGCTGCTGAGAAAAAGACTGTTGCTGCCCGGCAAAACTTTCGCTACTGATGCTGCTTTGCCCCAACTGGATGCCGTTTTCAGCCAGCGATGTCCTGAGCGTAGGCAGTGCCGCTTCCAGCGCCTGACGGACGTGGCTGTGTGGCGACACCATCTGAATTTGCGCCAGATTGTCATCAAGTTTCAGGGAGATCTGTACCTGGCCAAGATCTTCCGGGTGCAGATGCAACTCAGCGCTTTGCTGACCCTGGCGGGTAAACATGGTGACGTGCTGGCTGAGCGTCTGTTGCCATTCGCTGCTGCCTAGCGGTGCGCTCAGAACCGCAGAAGAGATCGGCGCGCTGGCTTGTGCTGATGACGCATTACTGATAACCGGTGCGATACTGGCGGTTGTGTTGATGGTCATGGTGGCGTTATCCGCATCTTGCTTCGCGGCGGGCGCCAGTGCGCTGCCAAAAATGCCTGCCTGCTGTTGTGCAGTATCGCTTCCGGCAGAGAGGGATGTTCCCTGTGCTGCGGTATTCGCGTTATCGCCTTTTTGTGCACCGGCTGCGAGGTTCGCCAGATCAACCCCGCTACGTTTTGTGGCACCCAGCGCGCTGTTGGCTGCGGTAGAAACATCGGCGGCGGATTTCGTCGGCGCCAGTTGTGCGGTTTGCTGATGCGGCAGCATAGCCATCAAAGCGCTAAGACCCGCCAACTCTTCTTCGTTTAAATCACTGCTGTCATCGTCAGCGGCCGATTTGATGGTAGTGTCAGTCGCGGTGTTCGTTTTTCCGAGCGCAGCAAGAACACTGTTTTTGGTTTCCGGCGTCAGGCCAGATAACAGCGTTTGTACCTGGGTTTTACTGTCGGTGGTCAGTGTCAGTGTATCGCCATCGGTTTTCGCCGTCTGACGGGCCAGTAAATCTGCCAGTTTCTGGGCAGGGCTCTGCGCATCGTCAGAAGACAATGCGCGTAGATTTTTCAGTGACTTACCGCTGGCGGCTTGCAGGTCAGCAAGGGTTAAGGTTGTCTTACCCTCTGCGTCAGTACCGGTTAGCGTTTTTCCACTAAGGGCGCCTGCCAGCAGGGCCAGAAAATCTTGCGCCGTATCGCCGCTGGTTTTACCGACACCCGTTTGCACACCGGAGGTTGCATCCACATCTGTCGTAAGCAATTTCTGCAAGTTGATCATTCATGTTTCCTCTGGGATGCGCGTTGTGCAAATTCATCCATTTTCTTTTGATCGAGGCGGTTTTCCGCCTGTAGTGCGGCAGCGTTTTGTCTTTCCTGCAAAGTTTGCCATGCCTGCAGTCGTTGTTTTTTCTCTCGCCAGCAATTCAGTGCGGTATCAACCTTTTCATTCCACTGCATCAGTTGCTGTCGATGCTGCTCGATGGCTTTTTCCAGCGTTTGAATAAACTGCTGATAGTTTTGCCAGCGCTGGGCTCCGATGCCCTGGCTCATATCGTTATTCAGGTTGTTGCGGTATTCGTGCTGATAATCCATCAGCATCTTTAGCTGCTCTTCCGCTTGCTGGCAACCGCGGCGCATTTCACCCAGTCTCAGGGCTGCGTCGTCAACTTCTTTCTCTGCCAAATCCTTTAGCGTCGTTAATGCGCTATTTTGCGTCATATTCGTCGCTCTCCCACTGCGTTATGCGTTCGGGAAAATGAGTTCAAGGGCTTGTATTGAATCTTCCCACCCGGCACGTTCGAAAATGCCTTGTTGTAAAAAAGCCTCAAGCTGCGGCCACAATGCGATAGCTTTATCCAGCATCGGGTCGCTGCCCCGCGCATAGGCGCCAACGCTCACCAAATCACGGTTACGCTGGAAGCTCGACAACAACTGTTTGAAATTTCTTACTCTGGCGTAATGCTTTTCCGTAATCAGGGCCGTCATCGCACGACTGATAGAAGCTTCGATGTCGATGGCAGGGTAGTGCCCCGCCTCTGCCAGTCGGCGAGACAGTACGATGTGTCCATCCAGGATGGCGCGCGCGGAGTCGGCAATAGGATCCTGCTGGTCATCCCCTTCGGTCAGGACGGTATAAAATGCGGTAATAGAACCACCGCCGCTAATACCGTTGCCTGCGCGCTCCACCAGTGCTGGTAATTTGGCAAAGACGGAAGGTGGATAACCTTTGGTGGCTGGCGGCTCGCCGATAGCCAGCGCGATTTCACGCTGGGCCATCGCATAACGCGTCAGGGAATCCATAATCAGCAACACGTGCTGACCGCGATCGCGGAAATCTTCCGCAATGCGGGTGGCGTAGGCAGCACCCTGCATACGTAATAACGGCGAGACATCCGCAGGCGCGGCGATCACAACCGAACGTGCGCGGCCATCGGCACCGAGGATATTCTCGATAAAATCTTTAACTTCACGACCACGCTCACCGATAAGCCCGACCACGATAACGTCAGCCTGGGTATAGCGGGCCATCATGCCTAACAAGACGCTCTTACCCACGCCGGAACCGGCAAACAGCCCCATACGCTGGCCGCGGCCTACCGTTAACAGGGCGTTGATGGCACGCACGCCGGTATCCAGCACATGCTCGATAGCGGTACGTTGCAGCGGGTTAAACGGTTGGGTAATCAGCGCGCCGGTTTCACCGGTATCCGGTGCGGGCATGCCATCAAGTGGTTTGCCGCCGCCGTCCAGCACACGGCCCAGGAGGGCAGGGCCCAGTGGCAATTGTTTACTGCTTTGCAAACCATCGCCAAGAATACTTTTCGCATACACGCGTGCGCCAGGCAGGATGCCTTCCACTTCTTCGAGTGGCATCAGGAACAGGCGCTGCCCGTTAAAACCGACAACTTCGCTTTCGACTTCACGGGTTTCGCCGTTCTCCTGGCGTTCAATAACACAGGTCGCACCCAGCGGCAGTTGCAGACCTGTCGCTTCCAGCACCAGACCGGTAGCACGCGTCAAACGACCATAACGACGCACGGAGGGCAGTTGTGCCATTCGGGCTTCGAAATTATCGAGCGAAGTCAGCCATCGGGTCAGACGTGCAGTCATCAGACGACTCCCGGTGCCGCAAGACGGCACAGTTCCTGCCAGCGCGTTGCCACGCTGGCGTCGAGATCGCCCTCATCCGCAGAGACTTTACAGCCGCCGGGGTGCAGGGTCGGGTCACCGCGCAGACGCCAGCCGTGCAGGCTGAGCGTTGCGCCAAGCATCTCTTCTACGCGCTGCAAATCATCCGGATGCACACGCAGTTGCGGTTTACCGCTGAACAGGGGTTCCTGTTGCAGCAGCATCTGAATCTGTTTAATCAGTGCGCCATTGTCCACGCAGGCGGCCTGGCCAATCACCTGACGCGCGGCTTCAAGCGCCATCTGCATCAGACGCGAGGCAATCACGCTGTCCAGCGCATCCAGGGTGTACTGAAATTCGCTAACCAGTTGTTGCATACGGGCATGGATAGGTGCCTGCTGCTGGCGTGCCTGGTTCATACCATTTTCGTAGCCCTGAGAGAGACCTTCCTGGTAGCCTTGCTCCTGGCCTTTTTGTCTGCCTTCCGCCAGACCTGCATTATAGCCTGCTTCATGCGCCTGCATTTGTATCTGCGCCAACTGCTGTTGACGCTTTTGCTCAGCAGATTGCTCGTCTTCGACCTCTACGCGCGGTTCATCGCTTGTGGACAGTGCCGCGATAAATTCAGGTACCGGCAAAGCAAGATCTTCTGGTGTCCAGATCTTCCACGGCAATTCATTAGACATAGGTATCCTCGCCGCTGCCAATTACCATCTCGCCGGTTTCGGCCAGACGACGAACAATAAGCAGGATGGCTTTCTGCTCGTTTTCCACCTGAGACAGACGGACCGGGCCACGGTTGGCAAGGTCGTCGCGCAGGATATCCGCCGCACGCTGGGACATGTTGCGCAGGAACTTGTCGCGCAACGGTGCTTCGGAGCCTTTGAGCGCGATAAGCAGGGATTCGGAATCCACTTCCTGCAGCAGGCGCTGGATACTGCGGTCGTCCACATCCACGAGGTTTTCGAACAGGAACATCTCGTCGATAATTTTTTGTGCCAGCTCGCCGTCGAATTCGCGAACCGCAGTAATAACCGCTTCTTCCTGCTGCGTTTTCATCAGGTTGATGATCTCCGCCGCCGTTCTCACGCCGCCCATTTTGCTGCGTTTGAGGTTCTGACCGTCGAGCAAGTTGTTGAGTACCTCGGTCAGTTCTGCCAGTGCGGCTGGCTGTACGCCGCCGAACGTAGCGATACGCAGCATCACGTCATGGCGCAGACGCTCATCAAACAGGGCGAGAATATCGGCAGCCTGGCCACGTTTGAGGTGGACGAGGATGGTGGCGATAATCTGCGGGTGCTCGTCGCGAATAAGGTCGGCGGCACTCTGTGGTTCCATAAAGTTGAGCGTTTCGATGCCACTGGTGGTATCGCGGGTTTCGAGAATATCCTCCAGCAGGCTGGCAGCGCGCTCTTCGCCGAGCGCTTTCACCAGTACCGTACGCAGGTAGTCGTTGGCATTGATGTTCAGTGCCGCGAATTGCTCTGCTTCGCCTTCAAATTCCTGCAGTACTTCCACTAGTTGCTTATTGGAAAACTGACGCATGCTGGCCATCGCGGTACTGAGATGCTGCACTTCCCGCTGGGACAGATGCTTGAACACTTCCGCTGCGCGGTCTTCCCCAATGGTCATCAGCAGAATGACGCTTTTATCGGTACCGGTAAGGCCGGTTGCATTATTGCTCATTTTCAGTACTCATCCACTGGCGAATGACCAGCGCCACAACGCGCGGATCGTTGTCTGACATTTCACGAATGCGTTGGCTCATCACCTCTGCACTCAGACGCTGATTATTACGACGCTGCTGGAGTTGCTCGTCTTTGCTCAGACGAACCTCCACGGATTCTTCAATTTCAGCACGGGCACGCTGCGCTTCCTGTATCGCCTTCGCTTCTTCCTGACGGCGAACCAGTTGCGGGCGAACCGCTTTACGCCACAGCAGCCAGGCGACAATAAGCACTAGCAGCCAGCGACCTGCATTCAACATCTGATCGATGAAGCTCTGCTGTTGCCAGAACGGAAGCTGACCACCCACATCGTCGGTTGCGTTGAACGGTGAGTTCACCACGTTCAGGGTATCGCCACGTTTTTCGGTGTAGCCCATGGCTTCGCGGGTCAGGTCTTCAATTTGCTTAAGCTGGTCTGCGCTCAGCGCTTCGGTCTTGCCATCCGGCAGGGTGCGATAGTTCACCACCACAGCAACAGAGAGACGCTCAATATCACCGACATTCATCTTGGTATGACGAATGGTGCGGTCGACTTCGTAGTTTGCCGTTTCGTTACGGGTGGTGTTGCGCGGCACCGCGTTGCTTGTGGCGGAAGTAGCCGTCTGCTGACCATTCTGATTTTGCTGACCATTCTGTTGGTTCGCAGGCGGTGTGGTGATCGGTGCAGCATTAGCCGGGGCAGGCTGATTAGACAGCGCACCCGGTACGCCGCCCGGATAGTTTCCACCAATCTGCTCGCTTTCGTTGGTCTGGCGAGAGCGCAGTACCGCCTGAGAGGCGTCGCCGTTTGGCTGGTATTGCTCTTCGGTTTGTTCTTTATTTGCAAAATCAATCTGTGCGGTAACCTGGGCATGGACGTTACCGTTACCCACGATTGGCGCGAGGATGGACTCAATACGACGCTGTACCCGGCTCTCAACATCTGCTGAGTATTTCAACTGCGCATCGTTCAGGTCACGACCGGCGGTATTAGACTGGGTTAACAGACGACCGCTCTGATCAACCACGGTCACGTTACCCGGCGGCAGGCCGGCGACGGCGCTGGAAACCAGGTGAACAATCGCCGTGATTTGACCATCGTCCATGGCGCGACCCGGTGCAAGATTGACCGTGATCGAGGCGGACGGTGATTTTTGTTCACGCACGAACAAAGACGGTTTCGGCATCGCGAGATGGACGCGCGCGCTTTTCACCGGACCGAGTGTTTCAATGGTACGAGCCAGTTCTCCTTCCAACGCACGCTGGTAGTTAACCTGCTCGCTGAACTGGCTGATGCCAAATTTTTCCTGGTCCAGCAGTTCGAAACCGACAGCGCCGCCTTTTGGCAGCCCCTGTTGTGCGAGTCGCAGACGCAGTTCATGAACTTTATCTGCCGGCACTTCAATAGCCCCACCGTTATCAGAGAAACGATAAGGGACGTTCATTTGAGTTAACTGGGTAACAATAGCCCCGCCGTCCTGGTCGGAGAGGTTGCTATAAAGGGTGCGGTAGTCCGGGCTTTTTGCCCACAGTACCATGGCGACGACAATAGCAACGGCCGCTGCCGCCGCCACCATTAATGGGATCTTGGGGTTCGCGCGTAAGCGGTTGAGCCACTCCAGAGATTTATTCTGTGGTGCAGAAGTTGCAGTCGCACTCATTGCGCACCTCGTAACTCAGGGTGGATGTTGTTATTTGAGTAGTGAAACAAAACAGACTCCCGGATCGGCAAACTCGACATTTGTCCATTAATATGGCTATGCCATTATTTGATGATTCAGAATTTTCTATGCCTCAAATAACCTGGTTTTTTATCGTTATTTACCGCCATTATCTTATTGACGAACTGGTAACCTTGTCCGTGTATCAAACCATCCGGGGATAATCCATGGCAATTCAGGGTATAGAAAGCGTTATCAGCCAACTGCAGGCAACGGCAGGTCTGGCGAAAAATCAAAGCATTGATAACGCTGACAGCGTTCAGACGGTGAGTTTTGCCGGGCAATTACATGCCGCGCTGGACCGAATCAGCGATACGCAGAACGCAGCGCGTACACAGGCTGAAAAATTCACCCTTGGCGAACCGGGCGTGGCGTTGAATGACGTAATGACCGATCTACAGAAATCATCCATTTCCCTGCAGATGGGTGTCCAGGTGCGTAACAAACTTGTGACGGCCTATCAGGACATCATGAATATGCAGGTTTAGTTTGTTTGATGACTGCCCCGTCCGGGGCAGTCCTTTTTTATCAAACCTCTTCGCTGAGCCACTTCCAGGCCGCATTTCCCCTATTTCTGAATCATATAGCGAATCGTTGGCCCATCCTGCTGGATATCCAGCACCGTATAGCCATGGTTTCGCGCATCAACGGGAATGTTATTGATTGACTGGGGGCAGTCACTGACGACTTCCAGAATCTCGCCTTTTTGTAGCTGAGGCAGTGCTTCAAGTGTCGCTACCGCCGGGTAAGGGCAGGGTTCACCGGTCATATCCAGACGGTAATCGGGTACTATATTCATGCGGTTTCCTTAATTGCCGCCCGCGATGCGCGGCGGAAAAACTGTTTTTCCCAACCAATAACAAAGAGCAGGGCGAGAAGCAGCAGGGAATAGGTCACCAGCAGGCCGCCGAGCGGACCAAAAGTTTTCAGCAGGTTCACTTTATCCCAGCTTGTGGCGAGTGCAGGGGAGATATCATCCCAGAAGTAAGCCAGCAGGGTCGAACCCATAACATTACCCAGACCGACCCACCAGTAGTGTACCTGACCTTCAACGGCACGGTACATCCAGCCAGTTTCACAGCCACCCGCCAGCACAATACCAAAACCAAACAGCAAGCCACCGAGCACGGCGTTCGGGCCTGCCCACATGATTTTGGCTTCCACACCCAGTTGTATGTAACTGAAAATACCAATCGCGCTGGCCGCCATGCCGAAAATAATGGCTTTCGCCATCAGCGTACGGCCCGTTATCCACATATCGCGGAAGGCAGAGGTGAAGCAAATTTGCGCCCGTTCAATGAGCAAACCAAAGCCAACGCCGAACAGCATGGCCAGCCCCAGCTTCGGCTGGTTCATGGCGGTCAGCAGAGCCCAGCCAATCATCCCGGCGAATATCAGCATACCCAGACGGAAGCGACGCCGCGCCTGGTCCGCGTTTTGGGTGAGTGGCGATGCCGCTGAGACTTTCTGCATTTTTACCGGAATGCGGAACATGGGAAGGAGCGTAAAGCGGGCGCCCATCCACGAACCGATGGCTGTGGCGACGGCAAAAAACCAGGCGTGCAGCGAGAACTGTGGGATGCCGGTAAAAAAGGCCGCCAGATTACAGCCCATTGCCAGACGCGCGCCAAACCCGGCGATAATCCCGCCGACGATAGCCTGGGCAATACGGATACGATGTTGCGGCAGGCGTAGCTTTACATTGTTTGCCCATAAGGCTGCGGCGAAGCAACCGCCAAACATGCCGATAATCATCATGCCGTCAATTCGGGTCAGCGGCGTGCCATCAAGATGAATGAGTTTGAAGTAACCCCACTCCTCCGTATGCACGCCCGCCAGTTGCAGGAGCTGCCCGCCCCAGCGGGTAAATTCTCCCGTAACGGCCCAGAAGGTCCAGGTAATGCCGAAATAGTAGGTGGAAAGGATCCCGGCTGCGATAACCGCCGGAACAGGTGACCAGAATTTAATCAGGAAGGTCGTTTTAATGTGTTGCCATGACATGGTATTAGCCTCTGAACTCAGAAGGAGCCAACAAAACAGGAACCGGGCGGTGCCCGGGACGCGCATATTACCTGTGTTTAATGAATGGAAACCTGTACTCAGTCAAAAATCGTGTCTGGTATGATGAAACCCTGGTGGCCGGGGACGTTTAGTGCCACACTCATTCTGTCGCGAAAAGCAGGAAAGATGATGAAAAAACAACTGATTATTGGCGCAATGCTGGCACTGAGTGGTTGCGTGCAGGTGGATGATTTTACCTCTGTGGTCAAGCATCCGGCCCCGGAAGGGCTGGCGGGTAACTGGCAGACGGTGGGACCGCAAAGCAGTCTGGTCAGTCCTGAGGCCATTGCCTCGCTGATCATTACGCCAGAAGGGGATACGCTGGATTGCCGCCAGTGGCAACGTGTGATTGCGGTACCGGGCAAGCTGATGCCCAGAGGGGATGACTGGTATAACGTGACGCAACAGCGCGATATCTATCGCCTTGAGCGCGACGGTAGCCAACTGGAGTATGACGGCATGACCTTGCGTCGGGTTGATAAGCCGACCGTCGAGTGCACGCAGGCGTTGGCAAAGAAAACGGTTATTGGCGTTAAACCCTGAACGAAGGCGCTGAGGGAGTCCTTTCGCTCAGCGCATTCATCACAGCACCTCTTCCAGTACCCAGACGCTGACACTCCCGCCATTACAGCAAAATATGCCTTCACCGTTTTCATTGGTGGTGACACTCTCCTGACGGTATCCCAGATAATCACGCCACACTTTATTGCCGTAGTTCGCACCGAGGTTCAGCGTTTTCTCGCCGTCGTCACCGTTTGACATAACGACCACACAGCCGGGATTGTCTTGCGTCCCGCTACGGCTAAAGGCAATACAGTTAGGGTGATCGAACCAGAGCGTCTGCATGCCATGGGCAAAGCGCTGGCGAGCGAGGATGAGCTGGTCCAGCTTTTCGATAACCGGCATATCGACATGGTGTTTTTCACCATCGCCGCCGGTATCTTCGTAACTTGCGCCGAACAGATCCGGGTAAAACACGGACGGCACGCCGTTTTCCCGTAGCAGGATAAGGGCATAGGCCAGGAGCTTAAACCAGGTTTCTACCGGCGCTTCCAGCGCCTGAAGCGGCTGTGTGTCATGATTGGCGACCAGCGTCACGGCGTGAAACGGGTCAGCTTCAACCAGGGTACCGTTAAAAATCTGGCTCATATCGTAGTCGCGCCCCTGTTTTGAGGCCTCATGAAAATTCATCTGCAGCGGTGCGTCAAATAACAGGGTTTTGCCATCGACCTGGTCGATATACTGCTGCAGTTTATCGACATCGTGGGACCAGTATTCGGCGACGATAAATAACGGCTCAGGCGCCACATCCTGAACATGTTCTATCCATTCTTTGTAGAACCAGGCGGGAATATGTTTCACGGCATCAAGGCGGAAACCGTCACAGTGGGTCTGGTCCATCACCCAGCGCGCCCAGTATTTGATCTCTTCGGTCACCGCATGGTTACGAAAATCGATATTCGCCCCCATCAGATAATCGAAGTTACCCATCTCGTCATCCACCTGATCGTTCCAGCCTTCGCCGGTGTAATCATTGATGATTTTAAATACGCCGTCTTCTGCCGGATTTTCGATATGGTCGATGCCGCTAAAGCATTTGAAATCCCAGATAAATTTCGAGTATTTGCCCTGGCGGGCAGGGAAGGTGTAGCGCGTCCAGGCTTCGCACTCCAGCACGGTGTCATCGATTTGTGTCCGGTCTTGCTCGTTCACACGATTGACGCGAATGGCCTCTTTTTCATCGGCGCCCATTTTATGGTTCACCACCACATCCAGAAGAACAGCAATGCCGTGGCTGTGCAGCGCGTCGATAGCGGCATGAAGCTGAGCCTTGTCGCCATATTTTGTGGCCACGGATCCTTTTTGATCAAATTCACCTAAATCAAAGAGATCATAGGTGTCATATCCCACAGAATAACCACCGGAAGCGCCTTTATACGCGGGCGGTAACCAGACCATGTTGATGCCAAGATCATTGAAGCTGGCAGCACGGGCCTTAATTTCGGGCCACAGTTTTCCGCCATCGGGGTAATACCAGTGAAAGGTCTGTAATAAAGTGGGGTTTTTCATCTTCCTTGCTCCAGAAGTCGCGTCATTGGACTTCTGGAGTATGGAAGAAAACCATAGGATTGGTGGTTACTGATTTAAATTATTTGGGAACAAGATTTTACCGGACAAATTGCCATAGGCTGAGGTCAGAGACTGTTGCTTACCCGTTTTATCAATCAGGTGGCGCAGCTCTTCCATGCGGTTATGCAACAGCACCTTGAGTTCAGCTTCGTTTGATAGCACCATACCCAGCAGCTCTTTAGCCTGCTGAGTTTGTACTTTATTGCCGGGTGAAATCGGGTTGCGAGCAATACTCTCTACAAGCTGTACGTAGTTGACTTCCTGTTCAATCAATTCATCCCATTTACCTGAATGGGCGAGATTTAGCATGGTGATGCTTAGAGCATGCAACGCATGCCAGTCGGTAAGAGATGGGATGAAGTTAGTCATCAACGCATGTCCTGATGAGTAGAAGCCGATGTGTTAATTTGTTTCCACGCATCGGCGATATTGTTCAGCAGTCCCTCTACCTCGATGATGCCTTCTACGTCGTTATGCAGGTTTGACTGTAACAAACGGCGCACCATATAGTCGTAAAGCGATGCCATATTTTGAGGGAGATCTCCCTCAACATCCATGTCCAGCCCTGCCTTGAGACCATTATCTATAATGCTGATAGCATGTGAAAGCGCCTGGCCTTTAGACACCAAATCCCCTTGTTCGAGGAACAGTCGTGCCCTGACAAGGGCACTGTGTGCCCCGTCAAAAAGCATGACAATAAGTTGATGTGGGCTTGCGCTCATTACTGCGCTTTCCAGCCCAACTTTTTGGTAAGAATTAGCACCACTTTGGCTATACATATCAAATCCTTAACTGCGGGAAGAACTAAACTGCTGCGTTAAGTAAGTTGCGGTACTGTTTAACTTACTCACCAGCGTGTCGAGCGCAGTGAACTGAGACTTGTAACGCGCCATGGTTGCTTCAATCGTTGCTTCCATATCGGTATAACGCTGATCCAGAGTCTTAATGGTCTTGTTAATACCGTCTTGCGCGTTCTGGATAACGCCCGTTTTACCTGTCGCGGTGCTCAGCATCGTCGTCAGGGTATTGTTCATTTTGGTCGCTAAACCGGTCTTAGTACCGTCACCAATAAAATAGGCCTGAACCGCTTCCGGGTTATCCGTTAACGCTTTCGATAACTTCGTTGAGTCCACGGTTAATGTGCCGGTTGAACCATCGGAACCGGTTACCGGGTTTTGGGTAATCCCAAGCTGAGCCAGAATTTTGTAATTCCCGCCCTGGCTTTGTACATCTGTCAGCAGCGAACGCAGTTGAGACTGAATCGAACGAACGTTCGAGTCGCCCAATAGCGCACCGTTACTGGAGGACTGGCTATCAGCACCTGCATCCACAGCAACATATTTCGTCACGCTGGCGATAGTGGATTGCAGCGAGTTATAGGCGGTAACCCAGTTATTAATTGCCGTGGTGTTCGCATCTGTTGCACGGCCAATACTTAACGTTTCATCTGCCGTACTTTTTGACTTGAGCGTCAGCGTCACGCCTGGCAATGCATCAGTAATGGTGTTGCTTGCACGTTCGATCGCAACATTATTGATGGACACCTTCGCATTCTGTGAGGCTGTCTGCACGGCAAGTGCACTACTTGTACTGTCATGACCAATCTTCTGCTGCAGGGTATCATCGCCCGTTACAGTGACCGTCATGTCGTAATCGGTACCGGTCGATTTTGAGGTCAGCATCAGGCGGTAGTCGCCATCCGTTGCCTTCATTACGGTCGCGCTGACGTTGCCGCCCGCTTTGTTGATCGCATTAGCGATACCGGTTAATGAAGTATCAGAATCTGCTAATTTTACCGTCAGCGGCGTTTTTGTCCCCGCCTGGGTAATGGTAATGGTACGCGTGTTGTCAGTTGTCGTTCCGCCAAGCTGCGTAGTGTTGCTGGCAATACTGGAGGACATCAGTACTTGCGCTTTCGCAACCTGAGTTACGTTAACAGTATAATTCCCGACGGTTGCATCACTGGTCGTGGCCGCAGAGAATGAGGTGTTCGTACTATTAACGGTTGTTGAGTTCCATGTAGCTGCTTTACCCAACGCCGCTGTCGCGGTTTGTAGGCTGGTTAAGGCACTTTGCAACTTACCATACGCACTTAATTGAGCGGTATATGTGGTCTTCTGGTTGGTAATCGTTGTCAGCTTGGTGTTTTCAGCTGCTTCCAGGTTGTTGTACAACGTGGTTAGATCCAGACCGGAACCTACACCAAGGTTACTAATAGAAGCCATGTCTGTTTTCCTTTGCGTCTTGTGTGTAACTTGACTCTCTATCGGCAACCCGAGAAAAAAGTTTACACATCGTATGAAAAAATAATCGACAGAAAAGCGGGAGCAGTTGGTGGTAAATAAGAGGATTGTAGAAGACAAAAATCGCTATGAACAGGTGATTTTTTAAGCAAAAAAGACGCTTTAAGAAATTTAAATCATTTAAAAACAATAAGATAAAAGTTTTTATCGATTATTTCTAAAGTCCTTCGAAGATGCGCCGATACCCTTGTTGACGGTGAGAGACGCCGTAAGTGTTAGGCACCGACCCTAAATCAATTTTTGAAGGAAAGTAATTATGGCAGTTATCAATACTAACCTGTTGTCACTGACTACTCAGAACAACCTGAACAAATCTCAGTCTGCGCTGGGCACTGCTATTGAGCGTCTGTCCTCCGGTCTGCGTATCAACAGCGCTAAAGATGATGCCGCTGGTCAGGCAATCTCCAACCGTTTCACTGCAAACATCAAAGGCCTGACTCAGGCTTCTCGTAACGCGAACGACGGTATTTCTATCGCTCAGACTGCCGAAGGTTCTCTGAACGAAATCAACAACAACTTGCAGCGTATCCGTGAGCTGGCAGTTCAGGCTCAGAACGGTACCAACTCCGGTTCCGACATCGACTCCATCCAGTCTGAAGTTAACCAACGTCTGGACGAGATCAACCGTGTTGCAAGCCAGAGCCAGTTCAACGGTATCAAAATCCTGGCTGGTTCTAACTCTGCAACCACTATCTCTATCCAGGTTGGCTCTAAAGATGGCGAGAAAATCGACATCACCATCTCTGGCAACAGCGGCTGGAACAAATACAGCGCAACTGGTACCACCGGTGTTACCACTGGTCTGGCTACTGGTGAAACTCGTAGCGTTCAGACTAAAGGCTTCGACGTTCTGGCAACCAACGTACTGTCTTCTATCGACGATGCACTGAAAGCTGTTGATACTCAGCGTTCTTCTCTGGGTGCGATTCAGAACCGTTTCGACTCTACTATCTCCAACCTGAACAACACCGTGACTAACCTGTCCGCAGCACAGTCCCGTATTCAGGATGCTGACTACGCGACCGAAGTGTCCAACATGAGCCGTGCGCAGATTCTGCAACAGGCAGGTACTTCTGTACTGGCTCAGGCGAACCAGGTTCCGCAGTCTGTACTGTCCCTGCTGCGTTAATAATACGCTTCAACGTGACATTGAAAACCAACCCTTCGGGGTTGGTTTTTTTTTGCCCTCACACCGGCTAATTTCATAAACAGAATGTCGATCCTCCGCCTTTTTGCTCTATGGTGAAAACAGCGCAATGTTACGATAATTTTTCTTTCGCGCGCTGGTGGTAATACTGAGGATAAAGGGAGAAGGAAGATGAATGTTGCCATAATGCAGCCCTATTTTTTTCCATGGATAGGGTACTTCCAACTTATCTATCAGTCAGATGTCTTCGTGCTCTACGACGATGCCAACTTTATTAAGCAGGGATATATCAATCGCAACAGCATTCTTGTTGATGGACAGGCACAGAGATTTACGTTACCTGTACCCTCAGCTTCATCATTTAAGCGAATTGGTGAACTGACGTTCTCTTTGCAGGTTGAGAAAATCGCACGGACCCTTGAGCAGAGTTATCGCAAAGCGCCTTTTTTTCCTGACGTCATGCCGCTGGTGGAAAGCGCATTATGGAATGAGGATCGCGATATTACCGCGTGCTGCCACGTCGCGATTAACGGAGTATCACGTTACCTTGGACTGGAGCAAAATATAGTCCGATCCTCCAGCCTGACTTATGATCGCAATGAAAATGCTGAGAACAAGGTGATCGGTATTTGCAAAGCGCTGGATGGCGACAGGTATGTAAACAGCACCGGGGGACGGCATCTGTATAATGCAAAAACTTTTGCTGAACACGGTATCAGGCTGCAATTTTTGCAGGCAAAAAATACCGCGTATTTACAAGGCGCGCACGATTTCGTGCCTTATCTGTCGATGATTGATGTTTTGATGCACTGTGAGCCTGAGCAGGTGAGGCAGGCGTTAAAGAATTTTAGCTACGTTGACTGAATTCAGAATGGCAAATAAAACATTCGGTGGTTACTTCCCGTTAGAATTACCGCCTGCCGGTGCGCATTATTATCCACACGCCAGAGCATACCGTTCTGCGCGCAGTGCCCTTTATCATTTTTTAGCCTGCGTGCGGCCGCAACGCCTCTGGTTACCCAGACTGATATGCCAAAGTGTTATTGATGCCGTCGTTGCCGCAAAGGTAGAAATTGTCTGGTACAGACTTACAGACGATTATCTGCCATTGTTATCTTTGCCGTTTGAAAAAGCAGATTGCCTTCTTTATGTCGATTATTTGGGGCAGGGCGGGGAGCAGAAAGAAAAACTTTCGCGAATGATCCCCGCGCAACGGATCATCTTCGATCACTCTCAGGCATTTTATCAGCAGCACTATCCGGCACTGGCCAATCTCTATTCACCACGCAAATTTTTTGGCGTCGCCGATGGCGGATTTCTGCAGACGCAGACTGATTTACCGCTCCCTGAGAGTCAGGATCGAGAATCGCTCCATCATTCTGCACATCTTTTAGTGCAACATGAGCATGGCACCTCTGCCGGTTATGCTGATTTTCAGCAGTCGGAGTCTGCGCTTAATTCCATCACTGCCATGAAAATGTCAGCATTGACGGAACGGATCTTGCGTTCGGTCGATTACGAACGTATCAGGGCGGTCCGTGAGCGGAATTATGCTCTGCTAAGTGAATCACTTGGCTCGCTCAATGCATTTCGCTTTTCAACGGTTCCTGTCCCGGGACCCTTTTGTTACCCATTTTTCTACCCGGCGCGCCCATTACATCAGCCGCTCATTGCCCGTGGTGTGTTTGTTGCGACCTACTGGCGTGAAGTCCTTGAACGTGTTGAGCCAGATAGCGTCGAGGCGAAGTTTGTCAATTACATGATCCCCTTGCCGTGCGACCAGCGCTATAGCGAAGACGACATTCAGCAGCTTAGCGAGATTGTCAGGTCTGTGGTTACGGATGAGGCTGAGGAGTAAAAATAATGAAAAAACTCAATGTGCTCGTTTTTCCCTGTGGATCGGAAAACGCAGGAGAGATCGCGCAATCGCTTCGTTATTCGCTCCATATTAACCGGCTGATTGGCGCATCAAGCTGCGAGGATCATGGGCGTTTTCATTTCACGGATTATATAGGTGATATTCCCTATATCAATGCAGCGGAATTCGATGCTCATTTCAGAGACTTGCTGGTGACCCACGACATTGACGTGATTTTTGCTACCCACGATACGGTATGCGAAAAATTGTCTGAGATGGGCGATTTATCCGGGTGTTATCTCGTTAATGGCGATCGGGAAACCACGCGAATTGCTCGCCGTAAAAGCCTGACATACCAACGTTTTGCTGGCGCAAACTGGGTTCCGCATGTCTACGCTATGGGCGAAACGCCAATAAGCTGGCCGGTTATCGTAAAACCCGACTGTGGGCAGGGGGGAAATGGCATTGCACTTGTGGAGAATGAGGAGCAACTCACGCAAACTCTTGCCCACAGTGATATGCCCGTGGTTGTTGAATATCTGCCTGGCCGGGAACTGACGGTGGATTGTTTTACCAACCGGCGCGGCGAACTTGTCTGGGCGGGGCCGCGTACACGTGAACGGGTGAGGGCAGGTATCACGATGCGCTCGCAAAGTGTCCCCCTGAACGATGAGATTGCTGCTATCGCCAGCGAAATTAATGCCGGGTTGACCTTACGAGGGCCCTGGTTTTTCCAGCTAAAACAAGATCGTGACCAACGCTGGAAATTACTTGAAGTGTCATGCCGCGTCGCCGGAACCATGGTTGCTCAACGCGCTCGGGGTGTTAATTTACCGCTTATGGCGTTACATGATTTTATGGGGAGGGATGTGGTTCCGCTGGTGACGCCGCACGTGACGCTCATTGAACGATCGATCCGCACTCGCGCGGCAACGACGTTGTCATACCAACGCGTCTATGTCGATCTGGACGATACGCTAATTATTCGTCAGCAACCTAACCCTGTTGTTCTGGCTTTTTTATATCAAAGCCGCGCCCGTGGTAAATCATTGCATTTAATCACCCGCCACGAGAAAAAACCGCTTGAGACATTAAATCAGGCGGCGATTTCACCGCTGTTATTTGATGAAATCATTCATTTGCAAGACACAGCCAAAAAATCAGCCCATATAAAAGGGCCCGCTATTTTCATTGATAACTATTTTCCAGAGCGACTGGATGTTGCACAACTTGATGACGTGCTGGTATTGGATGTCGATGCCGTCGATTTTTATCTGGAGTAATGGAATTATATTTTCAGAAAATATCTTATCCAGTTGATTTTAAATTATAATTTTTCTTCGCAATCTTAAGTGGCGCGGCGTATTGGTTGCGCCCCTTTGCCTCGCTTTTTGATAGATAGAATTACCCCTATTATTGACGTTTACTCTGCCAATGGACACCACAGCGCGCTGGTAGGATGAGGAAAATGGTTTCCAAACTGTAAAGGATAGCGCTGTGTTCTCTTTAGATTTACCGCAAAATTTCAATTTAGCGTCAGTCAGTTCCGCTATACCTAAGTCGAACACTGTTGCTCCTTATCTCAGCGCAACACGTATTCAGGCTAGCGCCTGGTTGTATGGTATTGACGGCGCTGCGCCAGACCACGCACGTATCCTTGATATTGGTTGCGGTGATGCTTCGCATCTTATGCCCTTTGCTCTCGCCTATCCGCAGGCCGAAATTATCGGTATCGACCTGTCACCGGAGAAAATTGATGCCGGGCAGTTGCAGTTCAAATTAGCGGGCATTAAGAACACACAACTGTTTTGCGCTGACCTTGAAAATTTGCTGGCAGGTCTTGGCGTTCAGTTTGATTACATCATTATCCACAATATTTTCTCGCTGCTGGATAGCCAGACACGTGAAGCGCTCTTCGCTTTTTGCCAACAGCATCTTACGGCTCAGGGTGTGGTCGCGACCGAGTGGCTTACCCAGCCTGGTGCGGGTGTCAGCCAGATTATTCAGGACGCAATTGCCCTGCACACGCGCGACGCCAACAGTGACGAACTGCGTTTAAGCAGTGCCCGTGCAGCATTAACCTGGCTTTCGTTGGGGATGAGTCAACACCCGGCTCGCGAAGCGCTGCAAGAGTTAATCCGTGAAGCCGAAGCGATGGATGATGAAACCTTCGCTTTGCGTTATTTACACGGCATGAACAATGCCAGCTACTTTGTTGATTTCCATGACAGCGTTACACGTTCCGGGCTGCGCTATGTTGGCGATCTCTTTCCCTGGAAGGAGTGTCCGGCGCATTACGGCGACAAAGTGGCGGAGCTTTCAGAGGCTGTCTGTCCTCACCAGGATAAATTGCTGGTTCAGCAATATCTCGATTTCTCTGTGAACCGCCGTTCGCGCTTTAGCTTGCTCACAGCCGCTGAGCCATCACAGGTTATTTCCGCCCAGCCCGATCTTGCCCGTTTGCAGGATTTCCACTGGGCGGCGAGTTTCCATCGCGAAATTGATGGCAACGGTAAGATTTATAATCGCCTGCGTTCTGAATCCGGCGCCTTTATTGCGACCGATGATGTAGTTACGTTGTCCGTGCTGGATGCGTTGGGGGAGGCCTGGCCGCTTAGCATGAGCTTTGAGCAACTGGCCTTCCATACACATTCCCCGGAAGCCGATAAAGCAGAGCATGAAGAGAAGCTCCTGTTATCTTTGGGCGCATTGTTCATGCAGGGCGCAGCAGGATTATATTTCCAGCGCGTCCCTTCTGTTTACAATCAACAAAAAACGCCGCGTTTGACCACCATCTTTGGCCAGGCTTTCCAGCAATTAAAATCGGGCTTTAACTTCTGGAACGAAGCCATCGAACTGACCGCGCAGGAAGTGTCGGTGCTGGAAAAAGATAATCTGACCTTCGCTGACGTTAAGCTGGTAGACGGTTTGCGTCGCAAAGGGGTTTTGACGGGTAGCGTTGCCAGTTGGATTGCGCATTATCAGTCGTTAATCAAAGTTGCTACGCTGCCAGAAATGGCGGGTACGATCCTGCCGCTCATTCTTTTCTCCAGCGCGCCGCAGAATGGGGGCTTTGAAGGGGCAAGTCTGCGTGCGGATATTATCCCGCTTGATAAAAAGAACATGCAGCCAGTCGACCATAAAACTGTCGATCGCCTCGATTCGCTTATTCTCAACAGTGAGTTTGATAAAGCGAGAGAACTGGCGCTGGACGTGGTCAGTAAGATGGAGGCGAATCCGAATGCATGGCTGGAACTTTCACGCGTATACAGCCGCACTTCTGAATACGGTAAAGCGATTGGCGCCATTAACCGTACGCTGAGTATTACCGCTGTAAGCTGGGACATCTATTTCGAGCTGGCAGTGGCGCTGTGGCATTTGCAGCAAGACTGGCTGACCGGTCGCGTAGTGCGCGCCATCCTGCGTGCAGACCCGCGTAATGCACTTGCCTGGGATGCGCTGGGGCGCCTCTATTCTGATTATGAAGCCGTGGCCAGTGCTGAATATTGCTATAAAAAAGCGTTATCCATTACGCCAAATAATGCGGGCATGGTCTCTAACCTCGCCGTGTTAGTGGCAGAAAACCTGCGGGTAGAAGAGTCTATCAGCTTACTTCGCCAGGCCATTAAACTCATGCCTTCCGACCAGGGCAATCACAGCCGTTTGAATTTTGCACTGTCCCACAGCGCGAATATAGAGCCAGCCGCGCTGTTCGAGGAGCACCGCGTATACGGTCGGCTGACAGAGAAATGGGCTAAAGAACAGAAAACTCACTTTAAGTGGGCAGGCAGTAAAGATCCGAAACGTCCACTGCGGATTGGGTTCGTGTCCGGCGATCTTTGCCATCACCCGGTCACCTGGTTCCTTAAACCCTACTGGGCGAATTTCAACCGTGAACAGTATGAGTTGTACGTCTACAACACCTCGCCAATTTATGACGATGTGAGCGAGTATTTCGAGAAAACGTCAACGAAATGGCGCAATGTCTTCACGAAGAGTGCGCTGGAGCTTGCCCGCATCGTTCATGAAGATGCCGTGGATATTCTTATCGATCTCTCCGGCCATACCGGCTACAACCGGCTTGCGACCTTTGCGCTGAAACCGGCACCGGTGGCGCTTGGCTGGATTGGGTATCCCTGCACGTCCGGCCTCAACGCCATGGATTATCATATTTGCGGTACCGGGATGGCGAAACCCGGAGAGCTTGACGATCAGTTCACTGAAAAACTGATCTTTATGCCAATGCCGGTTCAGTATGAGCCGCCGAAAAACGTGCCGGATGTGAATCCATTGCCAGCCCTTTCCAATGGCGTATTTACCTTCGGTAGCCTTAACCGCCCGAAAAAAATCAGCGACGGTGTGGTAAACACATGGGCCAAAATACTGACGGCTGCGCCGAATGCCAGAATGTTAATTGGTTACATGCCCTCAGAAGAGGTTTCCGCACGCCTGCGTGAGAAATTTGAAGCGCTGGGGGTCAAACCCGAACAGCTTATTTTCCGTGCAAAAACGCATTTTGCAGAATATATGCGCATGCACCTTGAGATAGATCTCATGCTTGATACTTTCCCGTACGACGGCGGCACGACCAGTAATAACGCCGTCTGGATGGGGGTACCGATGCTCACCCTGAGCGGAAGAACCATGGCCGGTCGTCAGGGTAATGAGATCATAAAAGCCTATCAGCTCGAACAATTCCTTGTGAAAGACGAGGAAGCCTATATTGAGCATGCTCTTGCATGGATAGACAAAAAAGAAGAGTTGAATGCCATCCGTCTAAACATGCGTGAACGTTTTGTGCAGCGGAAAAACGAGGTTGTCGATCCTTCGAGAACCTTTGAAAAATTGCTCCGTACCATCTGGCAGAATTATTGCGATGGTAAGAAGCCGCAAAGTTTTGTCCTCGATATCAGTGATATCGAGACGAGCCAGGAGTAAATCCATGCGCGAAAACATTTATGTAACCAGCCCGTTACTGCCGCCACTTGAGGAGTTTATTCCTTATCTCGAGCAGATCTGGCAAAGCAAACACCTGACTAACTCAGGGCCGTTTCATCAACAATTTGAAGCGGCACTGGCTGAATATTTGGGTGTTGAGTACCTGTCGCTGTTTTCAAACGGTACGCTGGCACTGTTGACCGCCCTGCAGGCATTGAGAGTAAAAGGGGAGGTGATTACCACCCCCTATTCCTTCGTGGCAACGGCGCATACCATCCTCTGGAATTCGTTGAAACCGGTGTTCGTGGATATCGATCCAAAAACCTGCAATATGGATCCGCGCAAAATTGAAGCGGCGATTACCCCGGAAACGACGGCCATTCTGCCAGTCCACTGTTATGGTATTCCGTGTAATGTGGATGAGATTCAGCGCATCGCTGATATGTATGACCTGCGTGTTATCTATGATGCTGCCCATGCCTTTGGCGTGAAAGAAAATGGCAGTAGCATTCTGACTCATGGGGATCTATCCATCCTCAGTTTCCACGCGACGAAAGTCTTTAATACTGTCGAGGGTGGCGCCATTATTTGTCAGGATGCGAAGATGAAAAAGCGCATCGACGATCTGAAAAACTTTGGCTTCGCAAATGAGACTACGGTTGTAGCGACGGGGATAAACGGCAAAATGAACGAAGTTCAGGCTGCTTTTGGTATGCTCCAGTTGCAACATATCGATCAGGCTTTGCTCAACCGTGAAGTCATCTATAAGCGCTACGTCGAAAAACTCGCGGGTATTAAAGGGTTGCGGATCCTCGATAAACCGCAAAATATCGAGTGGAATTATGCTTATACACCGATCTTTATTGATCAAGATTTTGCATGCTCCCGCGATGAGCTCTATGAAAGTCTCAAGCCGCATAATATTTTTACCCGACGTTACTTCTACCCGCTGATTTCTGAATTCCCGATGTACCGTGGATTACCCAGTGCGCAGCCTGGCCTGATGCCTGTGGCTGAAAAAGTATCTGCTTCGGTACTTTGTTTGCCGATTTATCCAACGCTGACGCTTGATGAAGTCGATATGATTACCGATCTTATTCGCGAGAAAAGTTTGGGACACTCGATCTCTCCTGACCACTGTGACCTTAAATTAGTATTGCCGGGGATATGATATGAAAAGAGTGATCACCTTCGGTACTTTTGACGTTTTTCATATTGGACATGTAAATATCCTTGAGCGAGCAGCTCAGCTTGGCGATTATCTTATTGTGGGTGTTTCCTCTGACGCGCTGAGCTATAAAAAGAAGCAGCGCTACCCGCTATATAGCCAGGATGACCGCGTTAAAATTATCAGTTCAATGCGCTGCGTGGATGAAGTATTCATTGAAGAATCGCTGGAAGATAAAGCCCGATATATCGAGATGAAAAACGCTGATTTGCTGGTGATGGGTGATGACTGGGAAGGGCGTTTTGACTGGGTTAAGCCGTGGTGTGAGGTTGTTTACCTGCCGCGAACCCCGTCGATCTCGACGACCGAAATTATCGAGATTGCCCGTCTGCGCTAAGAGTAAAAAACCCATCTTTACGATGGGTTTTTTTATCTCTGTGCTTAACCAACCAGACTGTTTTTGTCAGCAATCCACTGTTGTAATAGTGATGACATCTCTTCAAACGCCTCCACGATTACCGTTTCACAACCTGGGTATAAGAAGTACTGAACATGCGGATGCGCGCCCGCGGCTCTGCCTGCGCCAAGGCGTTCATAATCAATAGAAGCTTTACCATTTTCGGTTTTCAGGTAATCCAGTAAGTTGAACTGGTTCGCACTATCCGCTTGCCACGCATACATCTTGTACTCGCCATTCACATACAGCAGATGGAAAAGTTCAGAGGTGATGGAGTAACCTTTACGAAGCGGGGTATGGCGCGTTTCACCGGTCTGCGCAGCAAACAGGTTACGGCTGTAACTGTATTTCCTGTCCCCCGAAAGCGCCGAGAAACTGGCAGGGTTATCTTCACCTGTCACTGGAATGTTCAACATATCAAAGACCGTTTTTTTCAAATCAATCATGCTAACCAGATGATTGATATCACGTGCTTTATAGTTGCTGTCATAGATAAATGCCGGTGTATGGACCAACGAAGTATAAGGTTCGATAGCGTGGGCAAACCCCCCGTTAAGGCCATGGTTCCAGAAATCGTCGCCATGATCGCCGAAGATAACCAGCGTGGTGTTTTCCATCTGTTTATGGTTCATCAGCAGACGCAGGATATCGCCAACGGTATTGTCCATACTTTCATAACCCCGTTGCCAGCGGATGAAACTATTCTCACTGGCGCCTTTATAGCCGTCCTGGTAGCACAGGTGGCTACACAGATTCCAAATATAGAGCGCGAAGGGCTGAGAATGGTCAGAAATAATTGACTCGGCGTTATGCAACATCTCGCTGGACGTGTCGAACCATTTGAAGCGATCGCGTTCGCTCCAGATCATATCGAAACTTACCACGTTTTGTGGGAAACCCAGACCGGCAGTACGATAGCCGGCATTATGCAGATCATCAAACATGGACGGCGACTTACGGTGCGGTACCAGTCCGATCTCAAAATTCACATTATGCTCAAGGATGTCATCATCACCATGCAGTAAGTCGCTGACGGCCATAAAGGACGAGGTTGCGGATGAGATAAAGTTATTAAAGCGTAATGTATGTGGCGTCAGGCTGTTCAGGCATGGAAACCACTGGCGACGGCTATATATCGCCTGGTTAAGGCTTTCGAGGTGAATGAAAACGACATTTTTTTTCATGATTATTCCTTGAGAATAAGGTCTGTCATAATGACATCAAGGTATAAATACCTGTTGTTGAAAGCCTTCCGGATCGTTCATCAATGCCACTCTTTTGGATGACGTTTGTATGGTCGATGCACCGCAATATCTTATTATTGCGGCTTAAATGGTTGGCTCTGCCATAAAAATCTCTGCGTTGCCGTTTTACGCGCTGACCTTTAGCAGTCGTAGTGTGCATAACGGTAACAGGCATTTTGTGATGTTCGTAGATAAAAGGCGGATAAAGCGATAATCCGCAGTGAATACCTTTTTGAAAAGGGCGCTGACAAAAAATATCACCATATTTTTCATGAGCAAAATCACCCACCCGATATTCATAACCACAGCGGTAGGTTCGAACCGGCAAACCCTGCCTGGCGCATAATTGTATTTTTGGCGTCTGCTTGTCATTAATTGTCAGCCCACGACACTTATACTTTTTACCGTTTGGCTTAATAAATAGCTGCCAATATTCAGTCACTTCCATGACGTTATCATTAGCAGTTGAGAAAATGTTATCCGGGGTATTAACCCGACGCTGGAATTTATAATACAAATGCGAGTCGAAGTGGCTATGATGGATTGCTTTTTTTGTCGACTTTTCAGCCAGATACCAAGCGCCGACCACTGAATTTACGCTATGCGCGGGAAAGAAAAATGGGATGTCGTATAATAGATTAAACGCCCGGTAGGCCTGTCGGCAAAGCGCTTTCGCGACGACTGACAATATAGGCCCCCCATTATTATCCTGGGCATGGTTGTCACAACTGGAGCCTGCAAGAAATAGCTTTACCGCTTTTTGATAACGGAGCGATAGCAAAATCTCACGATCGATTTCTGTTCCAGCAGGTGAAATTAAAACATTGATCATGCGGCGCCCGGGCGGATGGGAGTGTACATTTACAGTATGAGATGAACTCTGATACACAACCCTGCAAATAACCCCCCATTTCACCCACTATTCATCCGATTAAAAGTGCTACAGAATCGGATAATCATGCCGATAACTCAAACTAACGCAGGGCTGTTTATCGTGAATTCACTCTATACCGCTGAAGGTGTAATGGATAAACACTCGCTGTGGCAGCGTTATGTACCTCTGGTGCGTCACGAAGCATTGCGCCTGCAGGTGCGTTTGCCGGCGAGTGTGGAACTGGACGATCTGCTACAGGCGGGCGGGATCGGGTTACTGAATGCAGTGGACCGATACGACGCTCTGCAAGGAACGGCATTTACCACTTACGCAGTGCAGCGCATTCGTGGGGCTATGCTGGATGAATTGCGCAGCCGTGATTGGGTACCGCGAAGTGTCCGGCGTAACGCTCGCGAGGTAGCACAGGCTATGGGGCAACTTGAGCAAGAGCTGGGACGTAATGCGACCGAAACAGAAGTTGCACAACGCCTCGGTGTTCCGGTTGAAGAATACCGTCAGATGCTGCTTGATACCAATAATAGCCAGCTTTTCTCCTATGACGAATGGCGAGAAGAGCATGGTGACAGTATCGAAGTGGTGACTGACGATCATCAACAGGAAAACCCGTTATTCCAGTTAATGGAAAGTAATTTGCGTCACCGTGTAATGGAAGCCATTGAATCCTTACCGGAGCGCGAACAACTGGTTCTGACGCTTTATTATCAGGAAGAGCTTAATCTCAAAGAGATTGGTGCTGTTCTTGACGTCGGAGAGTCTCGGGTTAGCCAATTGCATAGTCAGGCTATTAAGCGCTTACGTACAAAGCTGGGTAAGTTATAGGTTGGTGAGACTGTCTGTACTGGATCGCCCCTGAAAAATGCCGCACAACGCATTGACAACCAGGAGTTATCATGACGGTGCAGCAACCTAAAAGACGGCCCTTAAGCCGCTATTTAAAAGACTTTAAACACAGCCAAACGCATTGCGCACATTGTCACAAATTACTCGACCGCATCACCCTGGTGCGTCGAGGCGAAATTGTGAACAAAATTGCAATCTCACGCCTGGATATGCTTCTGGATGAGGCAGCCTGGCAGCAGGAACAGAAAGAATGGGTGGCACTCTGCCGATTCTGCGGGGACCTGCATTGCAAAGAGCAAAGTGATTTCTTCGATATCATTGGATTTAAACAATTCCTGTTCGATCACACTGAAATGAGCCATGGCACGGTGCGTGAATACGTCGTTCGTCTTCGCCGCCTCGGAAATCATTTGAGTGAGCTTAATATCTCCCGTGACCTTCTTGACGAAGGGTATCCTGATGAGAATCTGGAGCCCTGGTTACCGACCACCAGTACCAATAATTACCGTATCGCGTTGCGTAAGTACGCACAATTTAAAGCACAATCACGCTTTAACGTTGTGCAAAAGATCGCTGTCGGTGCTCGATCTGATATATATTAAAAATGAATAAAATGTGACGCACAGGTGCCTGAAAATGATTCAGGCACCGTGCGTTACGCTCTTCATTTTCTGGTCGGAGTCACTATGAAACTTGCACTTTTGGGTCGTCAGGCGCTGATGGGGGTTATGGCTGTCGCGCTGGTTGCGGGGATGAGCGTCAAAACGTTCGCCGCTGAAAATCTACTGAATAAAGTTAAAGAGCGTGGCACCTTGCTGGTTGGACTGGAAGGCACTTATCCGCCGTTCAGTTTTCAGGGGGATGATGGCAAGCTCACCGGGTTTGAAGTGGAGTTTGCCGATGCGCTGGCGAAACATTTGGGCGTGAAAGCGGACCTGAAACCCACCAAGTGGGATGGCATGCTGGCGTCGCTGGATTCAAAACGTATTGATGTGGTGATTAACCAGGTCACTATCTCTGACGAACGTAAGAAAAAATATGATTTCTCCACTCCCTACACCGTCTCCGGGATTCAGGCGCTGGTGAAAAAAGGCAATGAAGGAAGCATCAAATCCGCCGCCGATCTGAAAGGCAAAAAAGTGGGTGTGGGGCTGGGTACCAACTATGAAGAGTGGCTGCGTGCCAACGTGCAGGGCGTGGATATCCGCACCTACGATGATGACCCGACCAAATACCAGGATCTGCGTGTAGGCCGCATTGACGCCATTCTGGTGGACCGTCTTGCCGCCCTCGATCTGGTGAAAAAAACCAACAATACGCTGGCCGTTGCGGGTGATGCTTTCTCTCGTCAGGAATCTGGCATCGCATTGCGCAAAGGTAACGAAGACTTGCTGAAAGCCATTGATGCCGCGATTGCCGACATGCAGAAAGACGGCACGCTGAAAGCGCTATCTGAAAAATGGTTCGGCGCTGATGTAACGAAGTAATCTCTCCGTAAGAAAAAGGCGCTACCTTCAGCGCCTTTTTTATTTACGCGCGGTATACGTGCATAATAAAAGCCATTCCTATCTCGCTACCGGAGAATCGATGTCCTTACAAAATCTCACCCATTTTCCCCGCCTGGAATTTATCGGTGCGCCGACGCCGCTTGAATACCTGCCGCGTTTTTCTGATTTCGTCGGTCGTGACATCTTTATTAAGCGCGATGATGTTACTCCGATGGCGATGGGGGGGAACAAGCTGCGTAAGCTGGAGTTTCTCGCCGCAGACGCGCTACGCGAAGGGGCCGACACGCTGATTACCGCAGGGGCTATTCAGTCTAACCACGTGCGCCAGACGGCGGCAGTGGCGGCAAAGTTGGGGCTGCACTGCGTGGCGCTGTTGGAAAATCCTATTGGCACGACCGCGGAAAACTATCTGACCAACGGTAATCGCCTGTTGCTGGACCTGTTTAATACGCAAATCGAAATGTGCGACGCGCTGACCGATCCCAAACGCCAACTGGATGAGCTGGCAACACGTATTGAAGCGCAGGGTTTTCGCCCTTACGTGATTCCGGTTGGCGGCTCAAACGCATTGGGGGCGCTGGGTTATGTCGAAAGTGCGTTAGAAATTGCCCAACAGTGTGAAGGTGCTGTAGGACTCTCTTCAGTCGTGGTGGCGTCGGGCAGCGCCGGAACGCATGCAGGGCTGGCGATTGGCCTGGAACAACTGCTCCCGGATGTCGAGTTAATCGGCGTGACGGTATCGCGCAGTGTGGCCGACCAAAAACCCAAAGTAGTGACCCTGCAACAGGAGATCGCGCAACTGCTGGAGGTGAAGGCCAGCGCAGAGATTACTCTCTGGGATGACTATTTTGCGCCGGGATACGGTCAGCCGAATGATGAAGGCATGGAGGCGGTTAAACTGCTTGCGCGCCTGGAAGGTATTCTTCTCGATCCCGTCTATACCGGCAAGGCGATGGCAGGGCTGCTCGATGGGATTGAGCAAAAGCGATTTAAAGATGATGGCCCGATTTTGTTTGTCCACACCGGTGGCGCTCCGGCGCTGTTTGCCTATCACCCACATGTTTAATTGCCGGGCAGAACAACCATAATGCAAGAAAGTCTACAACTGGTGATCGACTCTGCGCCGTACCTGCTTAAAGGGGCGGTATTTACGCTGCAACTGAGCATTGGCGGCATGTTCTTTGGCTTGCTGCTGGGGTTTGTGCTGGCGTTAATGCGTCTCTCCCCGCTGCTCCCTGTGCGCTGGCTGGCGCGCATTTATATCTCGATTTTTCGCGGTACGCCGCTCATCGCCCAGCTTTTTATGATCTACTACGGGTTGCCGCAATTTGGCATAGAGCTGGACCCGATCCCGGCGGCGATGATCGGTCTGTCGCTTAATACCGCCGCCTACGCCTCGGAAACCTTGCGTGCGGCTATCTCGTCTATCGATAAAGGGCAGTGGGAGGCCGCCGCCAGTATAGGGATGACACCCTGGCAAACGTTACGGCGTGCAATACTGCCACAGGCCGCGCGTGTGGCACTGCCGCCGCTCTCTAACAGTTTTATCAGCCTGGTGAAAGATACCTCGCTGGCGGCGACGATTCAGGTGCCGGAACTGTTCCGTCAGGCGCAACTGATCACCTCACGTACGCTGGAAGTGTTCACAATGTATCTGGCCGCTTCGCTCATTTACTGGGTTATGGCGACGGTACTCTCTGCGTTGCAGAACTATTTTGAAAACCAGTTGAACCGGCAGGAGCGCGATCCGAAATGAGTGCCATCGAAGTGAAAAACCTGGTGAAACAATTCCATGGCCAGACGGTGCTACATGGCATCGATCTGGATGTGGCGCAAGGGGAAGTGGTGGCTATTATTGGGCCCAGTGGATCCGGTAAAACCACGCTATTGCGCAGTATCAATCTCCTGGAGCAGCCTGAAAGCGGTACGATTCGGGTAGGTGACATAACCATCGATACGGCAAAACCGATAGGACAACAGAAAAACCTGATTCGCCAGTTGCGCCAGCATGTAGGCTTTGTGTTCCAGAACTTCAATCTCTTTCCGCATCGTACGGTGCTGGAAAACATTATTGAAGGCCCGGTCATTGTGAAAGGCGAACCGAAAGAGGAAGCGACAGCGCGGGCGCGAGAGTTGCTGGCTAAAGTCGGGTTAAGTGGTAAAGAGACCAGCTATCCGCGGCGTTTATCCGGCGGACAGCAGCAGCGTGTGGCGATTGCGCGCGCGCTGGCAATGCGCCCGGATGTCATTCTGTTCGATGAACCGACCTCGGCGTTGGATCCCGAACTGGTAGGGGAGGTGCTCAATACCATCAGGCAACTGGCGCAGGAAAAACGGACAATGGTGATTGTCACCCATGAAATGAGCTTTGCGCGCGATGTGGCGGACCGGGCTATCTTCATGGACCAGGGACGCATTGTTGAACAGGGAGCTGCAAAGTCGCTATTCGCCAATCCGCAGCAGCCACGCACCCAGCAGTTTCTGGAAAAATTCCTGATGCAGTAAGGATTCACCGATTCGGCAGCCACTCGCTTTCCGAATCGGTGATTGAAGCTGACTTAAGCTAAATTTATTTGTGCGCTTTTAATCATATGCTTTGCAAATAATGATATTTGACCACGCTTCGCCGTCACGTTTTCCCACAAAAACAGTGTTTTCTGCCTTATCTGCTCGCCATAACCTGCGAAAATTTTTACTGATTTTCGCTGATACCGATATTTCACACTTATAAAAAAGATTTATGTGTTAATTTAATGTATTCATAATAATGATTATTATTGTCAGGGGTGATATCGGTCAGTATGCAGGATAATGACTTTTTCTCGTGGCGCAGGGAGATGCTGCTACGTTTTCAGGAGATAACAGACAAGGAAGAGGTATATTCAACATTAGAGCAGCAAACGCAGCTGCTTGAATTTGATTTTTTTGCACTGTGTGTCCGACATCCGGTGCCGTTCACGCGCCCGAAAATCAATGTACACACCACGTATCCGGATGCCTGGATGGCGCATTATCAGTCCGAAAATTATTTCGCTGTCGACCCGGTACTCAAACCAGAGAATTTCCTGCACGGGCATTTGCCGTGGAATGACAAATTATTTCACGAGACGCCGGAATTATGGAATGGTGCGCGGGATTTTGGCTTACGCAAAGGGATTACGCAGTGTTTAATGCTGCCAAATCACGCAATGGGTTTCTTGTCAGTGTCCCGCACAAGTATTCTCCATCATCCACAGCATGATGAAGAGATTGAGTTGCGCCTGCAAACGCTGATTCAGCAAAGCCTGATTACGCTTTCCCGGCTGGGGGACAATATGGTCATTGCGCCAGAAATGAAATTCAGTAAGCGCGAGAAAGAAATTCTGAAATGGACAGCGGAAGGGAAGACGTCGGCCGAAATCGCTATGATTTTGTCCATATCTGAGAATACGGTGAATTTTCACCAGAAGAACATGCAGAAAAAATTCAACGCACCGAATAAAACGCAGATTGCCTGCTATGCGGCTGCGACGGGAATTATCTGACCTGAACCTTCGTTCTGCGTGCCAGACGTATACCGGCTGCCAGCTTTTGTAGGCTGCCAGCCGGATTCAGTCACTGGCGATAAGCCTGTTTGATCTGCTTCACCGTGTTGGTGAACACCGCCGCCTGGGTTTCATCTTCCAGTGCTGAGATCTGTTTTTCCATTTTAAGGATGACGCGACCTGCATCGGCCTGCCCCATAGCCTGCAACATCAGCGTGATCATCATTTTCAGGCATGAGACTTCCTGAGCCAGTTCCTGGCTATTATCAGCAGTGGAAAAATCAGGTGTGCTCATTTATTTACCTCGTTATGTTACCGTGCTTAGCGTGACGGTGAATGTCAAAGCGGCGGAGTATACCACAAGCCAGGGGAAAAATAGCAGTGGTTGTTTTTTGCACGTACCCGCTGTCTGGTTTATTAAATTAAACATTAGCCATATATTTAATTTGAATAGTGTAGGCAAAATATATGTTTAATAGAGGTAGAATGACGGTTAATTATTGTTACAAAGTGCCGCTTTAAATTCCCCATCAGAATAAAACTGTGCGTTCAGGCAGCTTTCCGTAAAGTACTTTTAAACACGCAAACCAGATATGGAGCGGGGCGTGAAAGTTTCCACAAAATGTACAGGTTAATTTCCAAAAACGAGACCGAAATCGAATGAGTGGCATTTTTTAACTTTCATTAACGCAGTAAAAACCGTTAGTATGTGAAGAATTAGCTTGCAGCAGCGTCATCCCTTTTCTGGAGATATTCCATTGATCAACGTACTTCTTGTTGATGACCACGAACTGGTGCGCGCAGGGATACGACGCATTCTCGAAGATATTAAAGGCATAAAAATTTCTGGCGAAGTTTGTTGCGGTGAGGATGCCGTAAAATGGTGCCGGGCGCATTCCGTTGACGTTGTGTTGATGGACATGAACATGCCGGGCATCGGTGGCCTTGAAGCCACACGCAAGATTGCGCGCGCTAATATCGACACCAAAGTCATCATGCTTACCATTCATACAGAAAACCCGCTTCCGGCGAAAGTAATGCAAGCTGGCGCGTCAGGTTATCTCAGCAAAGGCGCTGCCCCACAGGAAGTCGTCAATGCGATTCGCTCCGTCCATTCCGGGCAGCGATACATTGCGTCCGACATTGCTCAGCAGATGGCTCTCAGCCAGATTGAACCGGAAAAAACCGACTCACCGTTCGAGAGTTTGTCTGAACGCGAATTGCAGATTATGCTGATGATCACTAAAGGTCAGAAGGTCAATGAGATCTCTGAGCAACTGAATCTCAGCCCCAAAACGGTGAACAGCTATCGCTACCGTATGTTCAGTAAATTGAACATTCATGGTGATGTGGAGCTGACTCACCTGGCGATTCGCCATGGTCTGTGCAATGCGGAGACGTTAGCAAGTCAGTGAATGAAGTTTTCGATTCAAAAGCCTTTCTCAAGACAGTGACCAGCAAACCGGGTGTCTACCGTATGTATGACACCGGTGGCACAGTTATCTATGTAGGCAAAGCAAAAGATCTTAAAAAGCGCCTCTCCAGTTATTTTCGCAGCAATCTCGCCTCGCGAAAGACAGAAGCGCTGGTTGCACAGATCCAACAGATTGACGTCACGGTAACCCATACCGAGACGGAAGCGTTATTGCTGGAACACAACTACATCAAGCTCTATCAGCCGCGCTACAACGTGCTGCTGCGCGATGATAAATCCTATCCATTTATTTTCCTAAGCGGCGACACCCATCCGCGCCTGGCGATGCACCGTGGTGCGAAGCACGCGAAAGGGGAGTACTTTGGCCCGTTTCCTAATGGTTATGCTGTGCGGGAAACACTGGCGCTCTTGCAGAAAATATTTCCCGTCCGGCAATGCGAAAATAGCGTCTATCGCAATCGCTCTCGTCCGTGTCTGCAATACCAGATTGGCCGCTGTCTTGGCCCCTGCGTGGCGGGGCTGGTGAGCGAAGAGGAATACGCACAGCAGGTGGACTATGTGCGTCTGTTCCTTGCCGGTAAAGATGATCAGGTGCTCACGAAACTGATTACCCGGATGGAAAAAGCCAGTCAGGCGCTGGAATTTGAAGAGGCGGCGCGTATTCGCGATCAAATTCAGGCCGTACGCCGGGTCACCGAAAAACAGTTTGTCTCAAATACCGGGGACGATCTGGATGTGATCGGCGTGGCGTTCGATGCTGGCATGGCGTGCGTGCATGTGCTCTTTATTCGTCAGGGCAAGGTTCTGGGTAGCCGGAGTTATTTCCCGAAAGTGCCGAATGGCACTGAACTTGGCGAGGTGGTGGAGACCTTTGTCGGGCAGTTTTACCTGCAGGGAAGCCAGATGCGCACGCTGCCAGGTGAGATCCTTCTTGATTTTAACCTCAATGACAAAACGCTGTTGGCGGATTCGTTGTCCGAGCTTGCCGGACGGAAAGTTAACGTGCAGACCAAACCGCGAGGCGATCGGGCGCGTTACCTGAAGCTGGCACGTACGAACGCGGCAACGGCGCTCAGTACGAAATTGTCGCAGCAGTCGACCGTCCACCAACGCCTGACCGCGCTGGCGAGCTTGCTCAAATTACCGGAAGTGAAGCGTATGGAGTGTTTCGATATTAGCCATACGATGGGCGAGCAGACGGTTGCGTCCTGTGTGGTGTTTGATGCCAACGGGCCGCTACGTGCGGAATACCGTCGATATAACATTACGGGCATCACGCCTGGTGATGATTATGCTGCCATGAATCAGGTGCTGCGTCGTCGTTACGGGAAAGCGATTGAAGAGAACAAAATTCCGGATGTGATTCTGATTGATGGCGGGAAAGGGCAGTTAGGGCAGGCCAAAACGGTGTTTGCCGAACTCGACGTCCCGTGGGATAAACATCATCCGTTGCTGTTGGGCGTAGCGAAAGGAACAGACCGCAAAGCGGGGCTTGAGACCTTGTTCTTTGAACCGGAAGGCGAAGGGTTTAACCTACCGCCAGATTCCCCGGCGTTACATGTGATTCAGCATATTCGCGACGAGTCACACGATCATGCCATCAGCGGCCACCGTAAAAAGCGGGCAAAGGTGAAGAATACCAGTATGCTGGAAACCATCGAAGGCGTTGGTCCAAAACGCCGTCAGATGCTGTTAAAGTACATGGGTGGTCTGCAGGGACTGCTGAATGCGAGCATTGAAGAAATTGCAAAAGTGCCGGGCATCTCGCAAGGTCTGGCAGAAAAGATCTACTACTCGTTGAAACATTAAGGGCTCTGTAGCAACATAGGGTCAAAATTTACTGACAACAGATAGTTACCGTCATTATGCGATTTAATATCCCTACGTTGCTTACCCTGTTTCGCGTCATTCTTATCCCGTTTTTTGTTTTGGCATTTTACCTGCCTTTTCAATGGGCTTCGTTCGCATGCGCGCTGATCTTTCTGGTTGCCGCCGTAACCGACTGGTTTGACGGCTTCCTTGCGCGTCGCTGGAACCAGAGTACGCGCTTTGGCGCATTCCTGGACCCGGTGGCGGACAAAGTGATGGTCGCAATCGCAATGGTGCTGGTAGCAGAGCATTACCATACCTGGTGGGTGACGTTGCCGGCGGCTACCATGATTGCCCGTGAGATCATTATTTCGGCCCTGCGTGAATGGATGGCGGAACTGGGGAAACGCAACAGTGTTGCCGTTTCCTGGATCGGGAAAGTGAAAACGACCGCGCAGATGACTGCACTGGTCTGGATGTTGTGGCGTCCAAACGAGTGGGTTGAGTGGGCGGGGATTGGCCTGTTCCTGGTTGCTGCGGTACTGACTTTGTGGTCGATGTTGCAATATCTGAACGCGGCACGCGGAGATTTGCTTGAACAGTGATCGTTTCGCGTTAATTTTCAGCAAACGATCCGGGTTTTGAAAAATATCGTTGACTCAGTGCGTCAGGTAAGTAGAATGCATCGCATCAGACGGCAGCGTAGCTCGCCAGAAGATAACAAAATCAAGTGATTAGAACAAAACTTGATATTGCGGGAATAGCTCAGTTGGTAGAGCACGACCTTGCCAAGGTCGGGGTCGCGAGTTCGAGTCTCGTTTCCCGCTCCAGTTTAAAAGACATCGGCGTCAAGCGGATGTCTGGCTGAAAGGCCTGAAGAATTTGGCGCGTTAACAAAGCGGTTATGTAGCGGATTGCAAATCCGTCTAGTCCGGTTCGACTCCGGAACGCGCCTCCACTTTCTTCCCGAGCCCGGATGGTGGAATCGGTAGACACAAGGGATTTAAAATCCCTCGGCGTTCGCGCTGTGCGGGTTCAAGTCCCGCCCCGGGTACCATGGGAAAGATAAGAATAATCAAAGCAATAAGCAGTGTCGTGAAACCACCTCCGGGTGGTTTTTTTGTTTTTATACTCTCCATTCCGAAGATGCGGCCTAAGGTGCTTTTCCCCTGACCGCGTAGCCATTCACGCTTTCTGATTCCCGATAACAGTAACAGTTTTCATTTTTCGGTCTTCTATTGTTGCCTGATGTGCGTCCTCTGGCTGCAGTTTGGTGGCCAGATGAAAGCGTCCATAGCTGATGACATCAACTCACTGAAAATGGGCAACGATGTGCTGCTGAGTTTTAGTTGCTTGCGAAGACTCAGAGGATCCGCTGGCGTTCTGCGGGTTCAGCATTCGCACTGTCATCAATTCCCGGAGAGCTAAGAATTGGGAAGGGCAGCTTCCTCGCAGGCTCGTCATCTGTCCACCCGGCTGGCGCCGGTTGTCGAGCCCCCGGTCGGGGGTTCTCATCCCCCCGGATTGGGAGATTATAAAAAGAAAAAAGCCCGTACTTTCGTACAGGCTCTTATCTGAAATGATGGCGGTGAGGGGGACCGCTAAATATGAATGCAAAGATGTTCAATCTAATCCTGTAACCTAATAAAATTAAGCGTTTTTTCTTGATGCCTGTCCGATTGAAACCAATATAACCCTGACGAAACACACCACAGATGGCATACTGAATGGCATACCAGAAATGTGCAAGAATTTTTCATGGCATACTGGATGGCATACTGAAAACAGCAGGATTTTCCCTTTTATGGCACTACTTACTGACACTAAAGCCAGGCACATTAAACCTGATGACAGGCCGTTGCCTCATGGCGGAATTACGGGACTTACGCTTCATCCTTCATCAGCAAAGGGGAGGGGAAAGTGGGTTTTACGCTATGTAAGTCCTGTTACTCAAAAAAGGCGAAATGCCGGACTGGGGACTTATCCCGAAATCGGTATCGCGGAAGCAGCACGTATGGCGCAGGCCATGCGCGAACAACTGGCGACTGGTGATGATCCGCTTGAGTTGAAAAAAGCCGAAGCTGAGAAGGTTATTATTCCGACATTTGAAGCAGCAGCGCGTCAGGTTCACGCTGAACTCTCGCCGGGATGGAAAAACCAGAAGCACAGAAAGCAGTGGCTATCAACACTGGAGCAGTATGCGTTTCCGTCATTAGGAACTAAACCACTCGACCGCATCACGCCTGCTGATGTGGCAGAAACATTGCGCCCTGTGTGGCTCACGCTGGCAGAAACAGCCAGTCGCGTAAAACAGCGAATCCATGCGGTAATGCAATGGGGATGGGCTCACGGGCACTGTGTTGCCAATCCTGTTGATGTTGTTGACCATTTACTGCCGGTACAGGCGGGTATTAATGTACGAACTGAGCACCAACCGGCGATGCCCTGGCGAAATGTACCGCTTTACGTGGCGACGAAAGTCTACAGTGACGAGCGCTATAACGTGACCCGTGCGTTGTTGCTGATTGTGATCCTTACCGGGGCGAGGTCAGGAGAAGCCCGTGGTATGCGCTGGCAGGAAGTTGATTTGGACAAGCGAATATGGATTGTTCCACCGGAAAGAATGAAGGCGGGGATTCAGCATCGTGTTCCATTATCTTTGCAGGCTGTCGCTGTGCTTGAAAAAATGCAGGGTTTGCACGATGAGCTGGTTTTCCCGTCACCACGAAAACAAATTGTATTGTCTGATATGGTGATGACCACTTTCCTGCGTAAAACGGGGGCTGTCAGCGATACGCCAGGACGCCTCGCAACCGCTCATGGATTTCGTTCCAGTTTCAGAGACTGGTGCAGTGAGCAGGGGATATCACGGGATGTGGCCGAACGGGCACTGGCACATACGCTGAAAAACAAAGTAGAGGCTGCGTACCATCGTACTGATTTACTGGAACAGCGTATTCCGGTGATGCAGGCTTGGGCTGATTACGTGTTTTCGGCAGTGAAGTAAACTTGTTCTGCGCCTTTCGGGGCGCTTTTCTTTTTTGGGCTTAACTGTTGATTGGGACAGAACTACGGGTACTACCTGTTCACCATAACCACCATGCAAATCCAGCCAGTGTTATATGAACAGGTAGGTTTATTAATAAGTCCAGGTTACTCTCCCGCTTCAAACTTCAGTGCCATTTCGTAATAGCTGTTATCATTAAGGTACCAGGGGAACATACATGACTGATTCATTAGAAGATCTCGATAATATCGAATTTTAGAGTAACTATCTTTTTTTATCACTTTATGCCGCAAATACAAACTTCTTGCTGACACTATAAAATTATAATCCTCAAGTTTTGATTTGACTTTATCTGAAATTGTATTTTTATTATTCATCTCGTAATAAATCGCTACCCCAGGCTCTTCCCAACGGCTGACCTCAATATCAAATGCTCCCAGCGTCCCCAGCCAGCTTCCCTGCGTACCACCAAACATTCGTTTATGAAAATAAAATCGGCTCATGTTTTTAAGGAGCCGTTCGGCATTTGTTGCCGAAGCACGGTCTTTACACTTAAAATATGCAAAAGAATGTGGTTGTGCCTCCAGCAACCAGATATCAACAATCCTTTTGTAGTAATCGGCAATATTCTTTCGTGCTGGACGAGGCATCCGGGAGTCAAGAGCAGGGAGAGCAATTGTACCATTCTCCTTGAGAGAAATTATTACTGCCAGTGATCTTTGTAGCATCTTAAACTCAAACAGCAGGCCTGCACGGATGAACAGTAGCGATAATTCCGAACCAGACTCCTTCACGATCTTGTCATTTTTAGATGAGTATTTTTCACATGGAATAACACCAAGACTCACCAGTTCCCGATAAAAACCGAGAGGGGCATCGGGATATTCCAGCGCATAGCAACATTCAGTTAGTCGGTATCTGATTAGATGCGGCATGGTTGATAATGCCAGCGCCTTATCATTCATCAACTCTTCCGTTACTCCAACAAGGAATTCACTGCCCACACCATTCTCGCGAGCAAGCTTGCTCAGCATAGCAATACTAAAATTTCGGGCGTATTCAGCAAATTGTTCATGCATAGTCCTGTTATAAGGCGTACCGCCAGCATCAGTTTTTTTATGGTACTCATCCATATTAGAAAAATAGTTGCTGTCAACAGACAGGTGAATTTCAAGAGCTGCCAGCAGATAGTGCCGGGTTATCTCAGCCGGTTTTCCGGTTATCCCTGTTTTCTGAAGTAGACCGTTGATTCTGCCAAATATGCGCGGATACCACTCTGCAGCGGGTTCTCCGTAGATGAAACTCATTACAACCTGACTGAAGTGAAGGCTGTCGATGGCATCAAACGCTGCTTTCTGTAAGGGGGTTGTTGCTGGCATAAGTTAGTGTCAAAAAAAGTAAGTGATAACTGCCAATTTTAGACACTATCAGACCTCATTACAATCCATCGCATACCAGCCAGTTGGCTCAGGTGGAGAATAACGGCGAATCGTTATTCAACAGACAACTTAATTTCGAACAGTTTAATGAGGTAGAAATATGATCGTCCATACCCCGACCGTGAAGATTCTTCGCATGCGTGCAGTTACAGCCAAACTCGGCATCGCCCGTTCGACCATTTACGACTGGCTCAATCCGAAGTCACCACGCTACGATGCTACTTTTCCAAAGCAGCGGCGACTGGGGCAACAGTCTGTAGGATGGCTGGAAGCAGAACTGGATCAATGGCTGCAGGAACGTGAAACGCCAAATATTTGAACACATTTTACCTGACAGGCTGGCATATAGCTCGTGCCCGGGAAAGGAATGCTGAAATATAGTCGGGGATAAGCGTTAATCCAGCCAGTCACGTATAAGTCGAGGTCGTTATTTTATTCTGGGTAGAGCAATAAATCTATTGAGGTACGGTATTTAAAAATTGTTATTTAATCTAAAAATATCCAAGGGATATATTATCTGATTGAGTATTACCTTCTAATTCTTAAAGAGGAAAATAACTAATGCACCTTGCGTATAATAAATATATTAATTTTTTAGCAACTTCAATTATTGATAAAGTTTGTGTTAACAAACCAGATATACCGATTTCTCATATTTGTCTTACTGGAGACGCTACTTTTTCTCGCTGAGCGCTGGCTGACACTGATTCATCTCGCTTTGCTCTCAATTTTAAAGAAATAAACGCTCTTCATGCGGTCCGGTAACGCCGGACGGCTCAATATCCACACACATTTGACTCAATTAAGGTGCAATATGCGCATTTACATCGACGATGGTTCTACACATATCAAAATGCTGTGGGAACAGCACGGCAGGACTTTCAGCCACCTCAGCCCTAACAACTTCAAACGCGGATGGTCAGCCACGTTTGGTAACGGTAAGCCGTTTAACTACACCGCAGACAAAGAGAAATACTCGTTTGACCTGATTTCCCCCGACTCACTTACCACCAGCAATATTAAGTGGCAGTACAGCCCGCTCAATACCCTGGCAGTCCATCACGCGCTACAGACCAGCGGACTTAAGCCACAGGGCGTGGATATCGTGGTGACGCTACCGCTTGCGGAGTTCTATGATGAAGACGCCCAGTACCGGCTTGATAACATTGAGCGCAAGAAACAGAACCTGCTGCAACCGGTGGTGCTGAATAACGGTCACGTCTTTACCATTACCCGCGTCACCGTGCGCCCGGAGTCCATTCCTGCTGGGATTGCGCTGTGCGATCAACTCTCGTCCTCCAACTCGGTACTGATTATTGACCTTGGCGGAACGACGCTGGATATCTCGCAGGTCGCAGGCCAGATGTCTTCAGTATCGCGTATTTATGGCGATCCGGCGTTGGGTGTATCGCTGGTGACCGACGAGGTACAACAGGCATTACGTAAAGCCGGTATGGCGCTGTCCCGCTTCAACGTGGACCGGTTGATTATCAATCGTTTCGACGATACGTACTTAGCGAACAATATCAACGATCCGCGTGCTGTCGATAGCATAAAGCAGGCAATCCACAGCGGTATTGCACGTTACCGTGTGAGGGTACTGGAAGCGATGGATCGCTTCAAAGGCTATACCCATGTTGCGGTTGTTGGCGGAGGGGCCTGCCTGCTGGCTGATGACATTCGTACTCATGTTAACCTGCGCGAAGATCGTTTCTTTGTAGCACAGGAGCCGCAGTTCGCGCTGGTGCACGGACTGAAAGCCATTGGTTAACGGAGGTGGTCATGACTCGCAGAAAAGTATTGATTTATCTACGGCCTGAAACACATGCCAGCGAGCGCTTTGCTGATACAAGGATAGAGGCGCGTCATCGGGGTGATCGCGGTGAACTATCGCGGACAGCATTGCTGGCAGGTATAGCGCTGGGGGAAATTGACAGTCGGTTGCCGTCGGTGCTGGCGGCTCTGTTAGCTGACAATACGAGCCCGGAAACATTACGTATCATGCTGTCGTCGTTTCTGAACATTCAACCGGGTTCTGCTCCGTCTGTAATGGTGACGGCTACGGTGCCATCCCCTGCGGCAACGGAACAACCCACCAGCAGTGTTTCGGCAAAGAATCTGGCGGGTGCTCTGCCAGAGTGATTTGTTTTTGATGTTATATTATTACATAATTCAGATAAAAAACAAGACGCTCAGCCTTTGTGGCCGGGCGTCCTTTGCTTATTTCATTCTGTTCAATATTCTATAATACCATGAATACATGGATGAATTATGTTTCCCTCCATCACACAAGGTCTCCTCACGCACATCATAGTTATGCATCTCATTACTCAGAAAAAGCTTCGCGAATGGCACTATGGATGTATATACAGGGAATTGTTTTGTGCTAATCTGTCACTAATTTAACCCAGAAGAAAAATGTCATGAAAGAATTGCAGCCTATCGTCAGAAAATTGATGGAAGAATCACAACAGGCAGCCCAGCTACGTCTGGCCGAAGACCTTGCCCTTCTGAAGCAGGTTCTCGAAATTTATGATCAAAAAACTGTCGCAGAATGCTTACGTTCTGTCAGCAATAATGACTGGACAAGGGAATCCATTAATCGATGGATAAATGGTAAAACTGCCCCCAAACAGCTTGTTGAAGTCGAAGTAAAAATGCTTCATAACCTTTTGCCTGAACCACCAGCCCACCATCCTCATTATGAATTCCGCTTCATCGATCTTTTTGCAGGCATTGGCGGTATTCGTAGTGGTTTCGAAGCGATTGGCGGACAGTGTGTATTCACCAGCGAATGGAACGAGCAAGCGGTCAGAACCTACAAAGCAAACTGGTATAGCGACCCGAATGAGCATACATTCAACTCCGACATCCGCGAAATCACCTTAAGTGATAAGCCTGACATCCCGGAGTCTGAAGCCTACGCAAACATAGACAAACATATTCCACAGCATGATGTCCTGCTAGCGGGATTCCCCTGTCAGCCTTTCAGTCTGGCAGGGGTCAGCAAAAAGAATTCACTCGGCAGGGCACATGGGTTTGAGTGCGAAACTCAGGGAACACTCTTCTTTGATGTCGCCAGGATCATCGCGGTGAAAAAACCATCAATTTTCGTACTCGAAAACGTGAAAAACCTGAAGAGCCACGATAAAGGGAAAACATTCAAAGTGATTCAACAAACCCTCGATGAACTTGGATATGATGTCGCCGATGTTGACAGCTCAGGAGCATCAGATCCTAAAATCATCGATGGTAAACACTTTTTGCCCCAACACCGCGAACGTATCATTCTTGTTGGTTTTCGACGTGATCTCAAACTGGCAGAAAATTTCTCACTGCAGGATATTCAGAAATACTATCCCGCAGTTCGTCCTGCATTTAGAGAGCTACTTGATGATGAGGTAGATGAAAAATACATACTAACCGTCAAGCTCTGGGAATATCTCTACAATTACGCGAAAAAACATCAGGCTAAGGGTAATGGTTTTGGATTTGGACTGGTGTCACCCGATGACAGTCATGCTGTGGCAAGAACACTTTCGGCACGCTATCACAAAGACGGCTCAGAGATCCTCATTGACAGGGGATGGGATAAGGATAAGGGCGAAAAAGATTTTGGCGATGCGACAAATCTTGAACACCGCCCCCGTCGTCTGACCCCGCGAGAATGTGCGCGTCTCATGGGTTTTGAAAAACCTGGTGAATGCAAATTCCGTATTCCTGTTTCTGATACGCAGGCTTACCGCCAGTTTGGTAATTCGGTTGTAGTGCCCGTCTTTGAGGCCGTTGCAAAGCTACTGAAGCCGTACATTCAGAAAGCGGTTAGCAGCACTGATGAGCTAATACAAAAGGCAGGCTGATATGATTAAGGGCTGGCGAACACCTGCCCTTAATGTTTTATTTTTTCTCTTATCCCTGTAGATTGGTATCTCTTCGATAAAGGATTGTCCCTTATGAATCAGAACCTAAGAGATATCTTTCAGGCCGCTGCCGGAAAGTACCTGAGCGCTGTCGATGCCGAAGTCACGCGCTCTCATCAGCATGAAATTGGCGGGCTCGTAAAAGTGGGGTTTGGCGATGTACTGGGACGCCCTGGGAAAGATGAAACGCTGGAGCTCATGTGCAAAATGGTTTATATCACCGATGAAACAGGTGAGCCATTGATTGCTGATGATCTCGTCACCTGGTACGATGTCCGCCGAAAATCAAAGACCCGCGCTCCCGAGTACCGGCTTTACTACCGCGAGAATTCAGTTACTGAATCCATCAATGAAGGTGATTTTCTCCTCATCACAAGGCTGGCTAACGGCTCACTCCTGATGTGTTTCACTCCGGCTGACTCTGTCATTGAAGCGCAACTACGCGAACTGTTTGGATTGTCGGGCCAGCTTGACGAAACATTCCACCGGGCTGACACAGGCGATAAAAAACTTCTCCTGCCTGTGCAGACTCTGTTTGAACAATTGGGAATAAGCTTCGAGTCTGAACAAAAAACCGACAAGGAACTATTGGCGTTTCTTCTTGAGCACTACCCTGAAGGTCTCCCTAAATCCCATGTATTCTCCGAACTTGCGCGGAAACGTAAACCTGCAAATCCCAGGAAGGATCCAGACGAAGCTCTTATGGAATGGCTCACCGAAGAAGAACATATTTTTCGAACCTACGAGCGCTATCTCGTCAGTAACCGTCTGCGTCATGGATTTGGAGATGATGGCAGTGATGTCGATACCTTCATCGATTTTTCGTTAAGTGTACACAATCGCAGAAAATCACGCATGGGGTTCTCATTTGAAAACCACCTTGGACATCTTTTTAATTTACATGGACTTAAGTTTGAGAAAGGTTCATCGAAAAAGACAACTGAGAATAAGTCAAAACCAGATTTTCTTTTTCCTTCGTTCGATGCATATCACGATAAAAATTATGATGCAGAAAAATTAATTCTGCTTGGTGCCAAAACAACATGTAAAGATCGCTGGCGTCAGGTACTGGCTGAAGGCGACCGTCTTAAGACGAAGTATCTGGTGACAATACAACCCGGCATAAGTAAAGCCCAACTGACTGAAATGAGAGATAAACACCTAAATCTCATAGTCCCCTTTCCATTATGGGAAACCTATCCCCATGATGTTCATCAGGAACTGATGTCGGTAAAAGAATTTATAGAATTAGTGGCATCAACTTAGCATGGCTGAACATTGACGCACGATTATCGACAACCCAAAAATTAATATCGCTGTGATATCATTTCTGTACCAAATACAGCAAACAGTATGGTGAAAGGAGTCAACATGAGCGACGAGGAAGTAAGCAAGTATCCGCATAGCGCTATTTCCACCTGGAGCGGATTTGTCTACCAGGGTAAAGTGGCGCTCTATCATTGTCTCAAATTAATTAGTGCAGGTGATAGTGGATTCGAGTTACAACTGGATAGTACAGATGATTTCGCAATTTACAAAGATGATAAACTCATCAGCGCCCATCAGGTTAAAGCAAAAATTGGTGATTATCGCAGTAACTATAAGGATGCTTTAGAAAAATCGGCCGCAATAGAACTGGATAGAATAGCAGGGATCAAAAGATATTTTCATATATCACAACCCATAAACGACCATAGTGATTACATAGATGCGAATCGCGAACGAGTTGAATTCTATCCATATGGTGAACACCGGCACTGTGAACTTGACAGGATAGAAGATCTAACGAAAGATTTTATTAAAGAAATATATTTCCGTCAGGCCATATTTTTTGATGATAGCCTTATAGATGCAAACTACTGTCTACTATCAGATAAAATTAGCTCACATGCGCTAGCCATTCACAAAAAAATACAAAATGATGGTGATGCTCAACGTAAAGCAGCTTATGAATACCGTATATCGGCAGAAAGTATTCTTGCAGACATAACGGATTCGAGTCCATACGAAAGAAAGGACTACTACGCGATCGAGCTAAAAGCGCGCCTATACACTCACCTGGAAGAAAGGCTAGCTGAATCACTTCCAGGTATGTCGGACGCGGCCTACGAAAGAGCAAGACATATCTACGAGCTTATAAGAGGCTCTGAGGGTGGCGATTTCAAAACACTCTGCCAACTGATGAAGCCCTCAGAAAAGTTTTCACGCATTCAGAACTCTGATATACGTCGGTACACGGACCTCGTGCACACCATTAATGTCGAACCAATTTTAAAACGACTACCGCACTATTTAGACAGCAACAATAAGTTTTACGCACCGACGGCATTGTATTTACCAGAACCAACAGACAAAAAATACTGTACCTCCGAAATTATCGCTGAAATAAAAAATAATGATGATCTAGGCAGGCTGTTGTTCGAATTTAACAATCTCATTGCAGCCAAGGCTAATGAGAGTTTCATAATTGACACCAAGTATACAAACTGCTTCGATATAATCTCCACTGACGATCAAAATCGCATCGACAGCAACATCACCAAAAGTTTATGCATCAGCATTTTAACGAAAGACGACGCAGAGGCTCGACTTAAATGATTATTGACCTCATACATCAAGCTCTGGATGCACACAATTTCTCCAAAATACACGAGAATGACACAACCAGCTTCTATGTTAGAGAGAACGGTACGGCTGTACGATTTGCAGTCTTGCACAGGTTGGATAATTTGATGAAGCCTGGCGATCTTAACGCAACAATCAACCAGTCCGCGCCAGTGGTATTTACATCTGATCCAGCATTTAAAAAGAATTGCGATTTAATCTGCATTCATCACCTTGACAAGCTGGCAGAATTCAAAAATTATGAAGAGCAGATTTTTGAAATCGAAGAAGACCCACATTTCTACAAAAAATACGTACTTTACTATAGTGATGCAGAAGTTGAAGCCATTAAAGGACTAAACTTCACCAAGTTAAACGAATTGATTTCAGATAAAAAACAATTCGATGCTTACAAAAAAGAACCCACATCAGCGACTAAGTACAGTGCGGCTGCTAAGATATTCATTAAGCTGCCTTTTTTGGAGCTTAGTATTAACAAAGCGGAACTAGTTCCACTCCGTTTACAAATTGAAGAGGCTGTGGCAGAAGCAGACCTTACTAAGACGTATGAAACGGTAAAAAAAAACGGCCAATTAAATGCAGAGGATTTGATCAAGGAACTGATTAATGATGAACTGGCAAATTTCTAAAATTGAGATTTCAAGCTTTAAAGCTTTCAAAAAAATTCATCTGGATTTCGGTGATTCATCACTTTTGACATTAGATGGACCCAATGGATTTGGCAAAACTAGCATATTCGATGCTATTGAACTATTGCTAACCGGTAGAATAAAAAGAATTTGTCACCTATTTACAACTTTAATGATGGGTAAAAGAACGAATTATGAAGACAACTTGCTTTGGAATAACCGTTCAGGCAATAATGACCTGACTATAAAAATAGAGTTTATTAGTGGCTTGCACAAGCTTACCCTAGCCAGACATACTCCTGCAGCAAACTTTGACGAGAAATCAAACAATCGAGCAGACCAATTTATCCACCTTAAGCTTTACGAGTTGCCCGAATTCGCGTCCAACGATTATATAGCAGAAAACCTTCGCAACGAAAACATCATTGAGGAGATTTTTGGCAAAAACTTCAAAGAAAATTTTTCTTATTTGAATTATTTGGAACAAGGCCAAAACCAGCTCCTGCACACACGAGTAGACAAACGTAAAGAGGCATTAAACAACCTCTTCAATATTAGTGATGTAAAAGCAGAAACTGATAGCTGTAAAGCTATTGCTTTGCGGCTTACAAAGTTCATTGGTGATCCAAAGCGTGCTGCAGATTTATCAAGGTTAGAAACAGAGGCCAGTTCACTCAAGGAAATGATTCAAGCTGACCTGGGAGCAATTGAATATAAAAAAATTTCTACCGCAGTGCTACAACCTGGCTGGGATAAAGAGAGCCCATTTCCCACCTATTCTGCGGAAATTCATAGAGAATACATTGAGAATATCCAGAGTCTTCAAAGATTGGTTCTGCTAAAGAGTGCAATACAGACCAGAGATAAAAATGACTCGATCGAAAATTTTATTGAACTTAACAAGGACTCCATAAAAAGCCTGGCGCGTTTTGGCAACGATTTGAACAAACTGGATGGTCTCGAATCCACCAAAAAAGAATTGAACCAGCTGTTCAAGCAAGGAGGGATTATCAAACGTGGCGCTACAGTCATCAAGGCCGATGAGGCCAAGAGCCTTATTGGATGGCCCCAAGAGCGCTTAAAATTGTTTCTTGAACAAATAGTTACTCGTGATTTGCTTCAGCAAAAGAGCGCTTCTAATACCAACGCTGCAGCCGAGCTGAATCGTCTAAAAAAAGAGCTGGTGACTGAGCACGCTAAACTCTATCCCAATGATCAGCATTGCCCACTGTGTGGGGCAGAATGGCATTCCCATGATATTATGCTGCAAAAGATTGAGATCCGAACCACGCAGATTAATGACGTGCTAAACACCGATGGTCAGACCCTGATAAATCTCACTGGGCTGATGGCTGCGGAGCTGGCTCAAATTGGCTCTCAGATACAAGGCCGGATAACGCAACTATCCGTTGGTTATAACCAAGCCCTACATAGCTTTCTGCTCCGTGATAAAACACGGTTACCAGCAATTAACCAACTAGCCTCCCGACTTCAAGCCTTAGGGGGAGAGCTAAACCATTCGTTCTCCGAAAATGATGAAGAAGTGGATACTCGAACTCAGTCTTTGATAGCGTTCATCAGAAACCAGAAAATAGCAGAGACAGAGCCTTTGCCGCAAGATTGGAGAAATGTCATCACCTTTGCTTTTAAAGAGTTGCAGGACTTTTATATCGTTGAACTTCAGAATCTGAAAGACAAAGAGCTGTATATCGCAGCTAAAGCAAACGAGGCCCAGAGCGTAAGACTCAAGCAGTGCCTTGATGAGCTACAGGTTATTCAGCGTGAAACCAAAGCAGCGCAGATTGCTAAAGGTAAGGTTACTAACCTAAAGGCTACATTGGAGAAAACAGAACGCCGCTACTCGGAACAAACGATTGCTGAAATTGAGTTGATTTTCCATATTTATAGCGGAAGGCTTATCCAAAACTATCAGCGTGGTTTGGGTCTGTTTATTGAAAGCAAAGATGGTAAAGAGCTCAGGTTTCTTACAGCCGAGAAATCTGAATATGACGCAATTCTGTCGATGAGTTCCGGGCAGGTATCGGCGCTCAGCCTGGGATTTTTCCTCTCGCTGAATAGAGTTTACTCAAACGTACCGCTGATCCTGATCGATGACCCATCCCAGTCGCTGGATGAGGTGAATATTGCCTCTTTGACTGATCTTCTTCGCTGCGAGTTCAGCAATCGTCAGTTGATCGTTTCCTCACACGAGGATGACATTTCCTCCTATATGCGCTATCGGTTTACCAAGGCCGGTTTGAGCACCCGATCGTTAAACATGCAACGCTTAGCTAAGGAAGCTCTGGTCGCTGCAGGCTGAGTCATCATGATAGGGGCATATGGAGCGTGCCCACAGGTCTATGGACTGAGATAGAGGTGTGAAATGTCCGCTTCACGCCCTGAGACATTCGACAAGCTTTTTATGGCTTCAGTAAGGGCGACTTTCGCGCCTCCAGTGCCAGCAAGTATTTCGCCGCATTGACTCAGCATTTTTGTTACCCAATACGCACTGTTGCCTCACCAAAATTGTTACTTTGGCTGTGTGATAAATAATGGACTTGACCTGCCCCCACGATTAGATACAACACTCAGTTAGTAACGTCGGAATCTTCAT
>OKPX01000008.1_pt1 | contig 209061 bp, 209 predicted proteins | sample 1613911 | NCBI WGS metagenome assembly OKPX01 (sample SAMN04436892, study PRJEB24849) | human gut metagenome | biome: human gut; feature: NICU; material: stool | host: Homo sapiens | place: USA: Saint Louis, MO | collected 2012-02-03 | reverse complement strand
TTACTGCTTAGGAGAAGATCATGGGTTTGTTCGATAAACTGAAATCTCTGGTTTCTGATGATAAAAAAGACACTGGAACCATTGAGATTGTTGCTCCGCTTTCCGGCGAAATCGTCAACATTGAAGATGTTCCGGATGTTGTATTCGCTGAGAAAATCGTTGGTGATGGCATCGCTATCAAACCAACTGGCAACAAAATGGTAGCGCCTGTTGACGGTACTATCGGCAAAATCTTTGAAACCAACCATGCCTTCTCTATCGAATCCGATAGCGGCATTGAGCTGTTCGTTCACTTCGGTATCGACACCGTTGAACTGAAAGGCGAAGGTTTCAAACGTATCGCAGAAGAAGGTCAGCGCGTGAAAGTCGGCGACCCGGTTATTGAATTCGATCTGCCGCTGCTGGAAGAGAAAGCCAAGTCTACCCTGACTCCGGTTGTTATCTCCAACATGGACGAAATCAAAGAACTGATTAAACTGACCGGTAGCGTTACCGTTGGTGAAACCCCGGTTATTCGTATTAAGAAGTAATTCTTAATGCATATAAGAATGGCACCCTTGCGGTGCCATTTTTGTTTGTTACGCTGGAAGAATCAGCTCGTCGTAGCCTTTCTCCAGCGTATAGCGCATAACGTCAGTCACGCGCGCCCCCGCTCCATTTACCGCCTCGGCCAATGGTTTCCCCTGGACAATATTACTGACCAGCTCAGAGCAGAACAGATCCCCGGTTCCTTTTAAATCCGCCGCAATACGCGGGTGAGAACTTATTTCAACGCTCTCCTTCGTCACCAGAACCACATGGATGCAGTTATCATCAGACGGGACTGGCGCGCTGGTAATGGCAACCCATTGCAAGATGTCAGAGAGCAGTCCTTTCGCTGCCTCTACCGCGCTTTGCATATCACGGCAGTGTTTACCGCTCAGAATTTCGAGCTCGAAAACATTGGGCGTAATCCCCTGCGCCAGCGGCAACAAATGTTGGCAATAGGCTTCGGGAATCTCAGGCTTCACGTACATACCACTGTCGATATCACCGATGACAGGGTCGACGAGCACCGGCAAATGTGGGTGCTTCTCTTTTAGCGTTTTTAACCACTGCGCCAGAAGCGCAATCTGGCTGGCGCTGCCCATATAGCCTGTTGTTACCGCTTTCAGTTCACGCAAGATATCGCGCTCTTCCAACGCCTGCAAATAGCCGCTGAACCATTCGTCAGGAATGATGCCGCCATAAAAGGTATCGTAATGGGGTGTATTACTGAAAAGCACCGTAGGCACTGCCGTCACGCTCAGACGATGCTGACGGATGTTCGGTACCGCGATACTGTTGCCTACGCTGCCATAGACAACTTGCGACTGTACAGCAACGATATCGGTCTGCTGCGCACGGGTTTTGTCCCTGAATAAGATCATTTCCATACTTAGATCCCTGCTCCCTGTGAATAGCTTTCTTCGCCAAATACGCCCGTTGAGAGATAACGATCGCCACGATCACAAATGATAGCAACAATGACTGCTCCCGGATTTGCTTTCGCAATACGCAGTGCGCCAGCAACCGCGCCGCCCGAACTCACGCCACAAAAAATACCTTCCTGTACCGCCAGCGCGCGCATGGTATTCTCCGCATCACGCTGATGAATATCCAGCACTTCATCCACCAGCGAAGCATTGAAAATGCCCGGCATATACTCCGCAGGCCAGCGACGAATACCCGGAATGCTGCTCCCCTCTTCCGGTTGTAAGCCAACAATGGAGACCGCTTTTTCTTGCTCGCGAAGGAAACGTGATACGCCGGTGATAGTCCCGGTCGTCCCCATGCTGGAGACAAAATGGGTGATTCGCCCCGCCGTTTGTTGCCAGATTTCTGGCCCGGTGGTCGTGTAGTGTGCGTAGGGGTTATCAGGATTATTAAATTGATCCAGCAGCTTGCCTTCGCCGCGCTGAGCCATGGATAGCGCCAGGTCACGCGCGCCTTCCATACCCTGCTCTTTGGTGACCAGAATCAGTTCTGCGCCATAGGCGCGCATCGCGGCGCGACGCTCCTGACTCATGTTGTCCGGCATCAGCAACTTCATGCGGTAGCCTTTCAGCGCAGCAATCATTGCCAGAGCAATACCGGTGTTGCCACTGGTCGCTTCGATCAGGACATCGCCCGGTTTGATTTCGCCGCGGTTTTCCGCCTGCACAATCATCGATAACGCGGCTCTGTCTTTGACCGAACCCGCCGGGTTGTTCCCTTCCAGTTTGACCCAGATCTCACTACCGTTATCGGGCCCAAGACGTTGCAATCTGACCAGCGGCGTGTTGCCAATGGTTTGCTCTAATGTATTGTTCACTCACCCTGTCCAATAAAAAAGCCCGGTCGCGCATTCGCTTACCGGGCCTACGGGCAAGTGCGTTCTGATGCACTCACCTCACCCCCCTTCCTGTGGGAGAGGGTGCAAATACTATAAACAACCTGAGGGTTGCTTTGCATTTACCGTGTAGGCCGGGTAAGCGCAGCGCCACCCGGCAACAATTTCTGATGCAATAACCTATCAGGCAGATTCTGCGAGAGCAAGCTCCTCGCGGTTTTCAATCCGCTCATTACCTGCGTAGAGGCGTGCCTTCTGTAAACCGACAAACAGGCGATCGCCGCGCTCTGGCGCGTCATTCCCGGTCAGTACCACGCTCAAGGGTTCGTTATGCCAGCCCAACGGCTGTACCACCAGTTGGGTGTAATGACCTTTAGGGGTAGCTTCGAGTACCTGTACCGGCAGTGGTGAATCCAGGCTGGTGCGGCGGCTGATGTCGACTTCCCACGGACGCAGGAACAGATCAACCTCACCCTGCTGCGACGGTGTATAACCCAGCGGCCAGCGGTGCGCCCCCACATGGAACTGCCCGCCGCTGATAGTGCCTTTCAAACGGTTAACTTCACCCATAAATTCCAGCACGAAACGGGTAGCGGGCTCGCGCCACACCTGATTAGGCGCATCTGCCTGTTCGATATTGCCCTGGCTCATCACCACCACGCGATCCGCGACTTCCATCGCCTCTTCCTGATCGTGAGTCACAAAGACGCTGGTAAATTTCAGCTCTTCGTGGAGCTGACGCAGCCAACGACGCAGTTCTTTACGCACCTGCGCATCCAGCGCGCCGAAAGGCTCATCAAGCAGCAGAATCTGTGGCTCTACCGCCAGCGCACGCGCTAACGCAACGCGCTGTTTCTGCCCGCCAGAAAGCTGGGCCGGAAAACGATCCGCCAGATGGGCCAACTGGACCATTTCCAGCAGACGGGTAACTTTCGCTTTAATGGTTGCGGAATCCGGGCGCTCGCGCTTCGGCAGTACGGTCAGACCGAACGCGATATTGTCGAACACGGTCATATGGCGGAAGAGTGCGTAATGCTGGAACACAAACCCCACTTTGCGCTCGCGCGCGTGAATGCGGCTGACATCGGTACCGTGAAAACGAATACGCCCGCTGGTCTGGTGTTCCAGACCCGCAATAATGCGCAGCAGCGTGGTTTTCCCGGAACCCGACGGCCCCAGCAGCGCGACCATTTGACCCGAAGGGATATCCAGAGAGATATCATTCAGCACCTGGGTGCGACCAAACGACTTCTTAATATTGGCAATCTCAATGCTCATGATTTCCCTCCTGCTGCGCGCGTTTTTCTTGATTGTTCAAACGCCATTGCAGCGCACTCTTTAAAAACAACGTCAAAATAGCCATCAATGTCAGCAGGGCGGCTGCGGTAAATGACCCCACCGCATTGTAATCCTGCTCGAGTAATTCAATTTGCAGCGGCAGCGTGAGCGTCTCGCCGCGGATCGATCCTGACACCACCGATACCGCGCCAAACTCACCAATAGCGCGCGCATTGGTCAGCACCACGCCATAGAGCAGCGCCCAGCGGATGTTTGGCAACGTTACACGCTTAAACATTTGCCAGCCTGATGCGCCTAGCAGAACCGCGGCTTCATCTTCCTGGCTGCCCTGACTCAGCATGACAGGCACCAGTTCGCGCACCACAAACGGACAGGTGACGAAGATAGTCACCAGGACCATACCCGGCCAGGCAAACATGATTTGCAGGTTATGAGCTTCAAGCCACGGCCCCAGCGGACCATTGGAGCCATAAAAAAGCAGATACACAAGACCTGCCACCACCGGTGAAACCGCGAATGGAATATCGAGCAGCGTAAGCAGCAACTGGCGCCCAGGAAAATCAAAGCGTGTCACCAGCCAGGCCAGTAACGTACCGAACACCAGGTTCACCGGAACCGAAATTAACGCAACCAGCACCGTGAGCCAGATGGCGTGCAGCATGTCTGGGTCGGCGAGATTTTGTAATACCGGGAGCAGCCCTTTGCTAAAGGCATGCACAAAAATGTAGACCATCGGCACCACGAGAATGAAGGCAGAGACCACCATCCCGGTGCCAATCAGAAACCATTTCCCCCAGTTGATGCGGGGGCTGTCATAGCGTTTCAATTCAGTAACTTCCGCCATTAGTGACCTACCACACGTCGACCAAAACGACTTTGCAGCGTATTGATGGAAAACAGCAACAGCAGCGAGGCCGCCAGAATCACAGACGCAATCGCACTGGCCGCCGGGTAATCAAACTCCTGCAGGCGCACAAAAATCATCAGCGAGGTCACTTCGGTTTTCCACGCAATGTTCCCGGCGATAAAAATCACCGCGCCAAATTCACCAAGGCTACGGGTAAAAGAGAGCGCCACGCCCGCTAACAGCGCAGGGGAAAGCTCCGGCAACACGACCTTGCTAAAACTCTGCCAACGGGTTGCGCCGAGCGTTTCAGCCGCCTCTTCGTACTCCGGACCCAGCTCTTCCAGAACGGGCTGGACGGTACGCACCACAAAAGGGATGCTGGTGAAAGACATCGCCACCGCGATACCGAGCCAGGTATAGGTCACTTTGATATCGAACTTCGCCAGCCACTCGCCGTAAAAGCCATTGACTGAAAACAGCGAAGCCAGCGTCAGGCCCGCAACGGCCGTGGGCAACGCGAACGGTAAGTCCATCAGCGCATCCAGCAGCGTGCGTCCCGGAAAGCGGTAACGGGTCAAGATCCATGCCATCAGCAAGCCAAACACGCCGTTAAAAAGCGATGCCACGAATGCCGACAGGAGCGTCACTTTGTAGGCGGCCACCACCTGCGGATTAGTGACGACCTCCCAGTACTGCGACCAGCTCATTTGCGCCAGTTGCATCACCAGCGCGCTTAAGGGCAACAGCAAAATCAGACAGACGAACAGCAGGCTGGTCCCGAGACTTAAGGTAAAACCGGGCAGCACACGTCTGGAGGAAACTGCAAACATTACTTACGCCCCGCCGCCAACAGTTTGTCTAACTCACCGCCGCTGGCGAAATGTGTTTTCATCACATCAGGCCAACTGCCAAATTTGTCTTCCACGCGGAATAACTCAGTCTGCGGAAATTTATCTTTAAGTTTGTCCATCACTTGCGGGTTATTCACGCGGTAGTAGAAGTCAGTGATAATGGTCTGTGCCTGCGGACTGTAAAGATAATTGAGATAGGCTTTCGCGGCCTTCTCAGTACCATTCGCTTCGACGTTTTTGTCGACCCATGCCACCGGGAATTCCGCCAGAATGTTGGTCTTCGGAATCACCACCTCAAAGCCCTGACCTTCATATTGCTTACGAATGTTGTTCACTTCCGATTCAAAGCTTATCAGCACATCACCCAGGCCACGTTCGGCAAAGGTGGTGGTCGCGCCACGGCCACCGGTGTCAAACACTTCGACGTTTTTCAGAAACTGGGTCATGAACTGTTCAGTTTTGGCTTTATCGCCGCCGTCCGCCTTGTCCGCCGCACCCCAGGCGCCTAAATAGGTATAGCGGGCGTTACCGGACGTTTTCGGGTTCGGGAAAATCAGCTTCACATCCGGACGCACCAGATCGCTCCAGTCGTGGATGTTTTTCGGGTTGCCCTTGCGCACCAGGAAACCCATGGTGGAGTAAAACGGTGAGCTGTTGTTCGGCAAACGGCTCTGCCAGTCCGCTGGGATCAGGTTGCCTTTATCATGCAGGATCTGCACGTCAGTTACCTGGTTGTAGGTGACAACGTCGGCTTTCAGGCCCTGTAAAATCGCCAGCGCCTGCTTAGAGGAGCCCGCGTGAGATTGTTTAATCGTCAGCGTGTCGCCCGCGTTATCCTTCGCCCATTGCTGTTCAAACGGGGTATTGAGGGCGGCAAACAGCTCGCGAGAGACATCATAGGAACTGTTTAACAACTCCGTTGCCTGCGCCTGGGAGACCAGTAAGGTCATCGCTGCCAGCGTCAGATATCCTTTTTTCAGTAAGTTAACGGCCATTGCGCACCCTTATAAGATGATGACGATACAAGCATCAGTTTATTTATAACGCGTGTGAAACCAGTAACGGTTTTATATACCGTTTGGTGCTTTGGAAGTTGAAAAGGGAATAAGCAATGCGGGGTAGATTGCCCTCCCCCCACGCTACCCGCATTCCGGTGAGCAACAAAGGGAGGGTGAAGAAATTATAACGACAGCAAACGTTCTACAGAAGGGGCGAAGTAGTAGCCGCCGGTGACCGGTTTGGTGAAGCGCAACATCGCATCACGTTTACCGTCAGCATCGCCAAACATACTCAGTAACTGCTGCTCAATGTTATATAAGCGCGCGCAATAGGCACAGAAATAGAGGCCATGCGTTCCGCTGGCAGTGCCGTATGGCAGGCTCTGACGTACAATTTTCAAACTCTTGCCGTCTTCTTTTAAATCGACGCGGGTCAGATGCGAAGTGACCGGACGATCGTCGCCATCAATCTCTTCGTTCTCCTCTTTGGTGCGGCCAATCATCATCTCCTGATCGCCCACGCTCATGCGATTAAGCTGTTTGAGGTTGTGTTCCCAGCGCTGTACCAGCACATAGCTGCCGCCTGCATCCACACCGTCTTTGATGACGGCGACATCGCGACGAATTTCATCACCGGCCGGGTTTTCAGTCCCGTCAACGAAGCCACTCAGATCGCGGTCTTCAACCCAGCGGAAACCGTGAGTCTCTTCTTTCACGTCAAGAGCGTCGCCAAACGCGGCCAGCGCCGCCTGCGCGACGGAGAAATTGACGTCGTGACGCACAGAGAGGATATGGATAAGCACGTCGAACTGTGTGGCAGGCGCCAGACCTTTACCCAGCGGTGTAAAATTCTTCAGCTCTTGCGCGCCTTCGCCGCCGCTCAGCTCACGCCAGGTATCATGCCCAAAGGCAACAACCGCGCCGAGGGCCGCATCGGGGAATTTCGCCTGCAGGGTCGCCAGTTTGTCGATAAACACCCGGCAGCCTTCACGCAGAGCGTTTTTGTCACCCACTACATTCGCTTCAATCCAAATCGCCGCACGGCAATGTTCTGGCAATATGCCGCTCTGAACCTGAGACATCATTCCTCCTGAAAAAAAGATGCCACGCAACCGTGGCATTGATGGGCGTATTGTACCCGTTTTTTGTTCAAGACGCGGCGCGTAGGATCAAATTAGCGGCGCCAGATAATTTTGTGCAATGTCCAGGTCTTGAGCGCATCGTCAGACGGCATTAACCCTTCTGGCCCATTCCAGTTGCCGGTGAAGACATAGCTAATATGCGCACTGCCCGGAGCCTTACATTCAACGCCTTTAGCATCGTCACCCGTTGCAGCAACACAGTTACCAAATGCTTTATCGTAAAGCCCACTAAACGCGGTGCCGGTTTTAACCCCATTAGCCGTTTCAATGCTGCTGTCGAGGACATCCACCTGGCTTACGGTACCGTTCTCGCCGTTCACCACCAGCGCCACTTTGTCATCTTTCAATGCTTCAAAGTAACGGACGATTTTGCCTTTCTCGGTTTTCATCCCGCTGCGCAGGTGATAATTGCCGTTCAGCGCATCATTGATCGCTTTTTCATCAAGCGCAGTCGTCGCTGCGATCCCCCCGACCCCCTGTTCACTCACCTCGATGGATGAGCCAAACCAGTTCCAGGGCAAGGCTGCAGACCAGTTGACCGAAGAGAGCGTTGAACAACCGGACAGTGCCAGTGCCAGCGCGCAGACGCTTATACGCAGGGATTTCATCTTTACATCCTTTCTTGTTAACTTGACGGCTATTGGAGTGCCGGAACCGTAAAAAGTGCCCGTTAATGATGATCAGGGTGAAAACAGGTCTGACAGCGCGGATTACTCAGCAGCCACACCAGCGCTATGATATCAGCCACGACAAGCCCCAGCCCCACGCCAGTGATAGCCTCTCCGCACAGCCATAGCAACGGCTGCCAGAATAATAACGTGGCCTGCGCGAGAATCAGCAACAGGCGCATCAGACGCCACAGACGCGGCAAGAGGTGCCTGCGGCCACTCAGTAAAAACGTGAAAACGGCCGGGACACCGGGCAACAGGCCCAGCCAGAAAGTATCATGATCGGGATAAAACAAGGTCAACAGCGCATCGCCCTGCCCCCGCGACGCTGCGGCAATCACAAATAAAACCCAGGTTCGCGCCTGTAATAACAACACACACCAGAATAAAAACGGCAGCCGCAAACGGCCATGGCTGTCAAAATCAGCAGGCGTTAACTCAATATTCTTCATCTTCTATCAGGCGTTTACCTAAACTCAGCGAGTCTGAATGCTCATAGCCCAGGCGTTCATACATTCCCAAAACCACGTCATTGTCTTCACGTACCATGATGTTGATTTTGGGACAGCCGCGAGCAATCAGCTTTTTCTCCAGGCGGCTTAATAACGCGTTGGCAATACCACGACCACGAAATTCCGGATGAACCCCCAGGTAGTAGGCTGAACCACGGTGTCCGTCATAGCCCCCCATCACGGTGCCGACGACTTCACCGTTGACCTCGGCGACCAGGAACAGGCTGACGTCGTGATTGATCTTACGTTCGATGTCCATTTCCGGGTCGTTCCACGGGCGCAGCAGTTCGCAGCGCTCCCACAGGGTGATCACTTCTTCGAAGTCTTCCTGGCGAAAAACACGTATTTCCATGGTGTTACCTGCCCTTTTTTACGGTCAAAGAGAGATTATCGCGCGACCAGCCGCCGTAGCCAATATGCGGCGAAATCGCAGCAGGAAAATGGCATAATGTCACTCTGTCACGTATTGAAATGAAAAGTAAAACATTTCTTAGTAAGGACTGTCGTAACGGCAAACCCAATACGATATAACTCCAGGGACTACGGATAAAAAGAACAGGCTGTATGAGCACTTTCAAACCCTTAAAAATATTCACCTCGCGTCGTCAGGTTCTGAAAGCCGGCCTTGCCGCTTTAACGCTCTCAGGCATGTCGCGGGCCATCGCAAAAGACGATTCATCCCTTAAAACCAGCAATGGGCATAGCCAGCCGAAAGCAAAGAAAGCCGGTTCGCGGCGTATCGTGATGCTGGATCCAGGCCACGGCGGCATTGATACCGGCGCAATAGGCGGCAACGGTTCGAAAGAGAAACATGTTGTGCTGGCGATTGCCAAAATCGTCCGCACCATTCTGCGTAACCGGGGCATTGACGCGCGCTTAACGCGCACCGGCGATACCTTTATCCCGCTTTACGACCGCGTGGAGATTGCCCATCAGCACGGTGCCGATCTGTTTATGTCCATTCATGCTGACGGTTTTACCAATCCCAGCGCGGCAGGGGCATCGGTCTTTGCGTTGTCTAACCGTGGAGCCAGTAGCGCCATGGCGAAATACCTCTCCGATCGCGAGAACGCCGCCGATGATCTCGCGGGCAAGAAAGCGAAAGATAAAGATCATTTGCTACAGCAGGTGCTGTTTGATCTCGTTCAAACCGATACCATCAAAAATAGCCTGACGCTCGGCTCACATATTCTGCGCCAGATTAAACCGGTGCACCGCCTGCACAGCCGGAACACGGAACAAGCGGCGTTCGTGGTGCTGAAATCGCCGTCCATCCCTTCGGTACTGGTGGAAACGTCGTTTATCACCAACCCGCAGGAAGAGAAGCTGCTTGGCACCACCGCATTTCGCCAAAAGATAGCCAACGCGATTGCTGACGGTATTATCAGTTACTTTAACTGGTTCGATAATCACAAAGCCCATTCGAAGAAACGCTGATGACCATACCGGATACCCACGATGTAAAATCCTTTCTGCTGTCACTGCAGGACGACATTTGCCAACAGCTTTCCGCGCTGGATGGCACCGCGTTCGTTGAAGATAACTGGCAGCGCGATGCCGGCGGCGGTGGCCGTAGCCGGGTCTTGCGTGATGGCGCGATTTTCGAGCAGGCGGGGGTTAACTTTTCTCATGTCACCGGCAGCGCTATGCCCGCTTCGGCAACAGCGCATCGCCCTGAGCTGGCCGGGCGCAGTTTCGAAGCCATGGGGGTTTCACTGGTGGTGCATCCGCGCAACCCGTATGTGCCAACCAGCCATGCCAATGTGCGCTTTTTTATTGCTGAAAAACCCGGCGCCGACCCGGTCTGGTGGTTTGGCGGCGGCTTTGATATGACGCCATTCTACGGTTTTGAGGAAGATGCCATTCACTGGCACCAGACGGCGCATGACCTGTGCCAGCCGTTCGGGGAAGAGGTCTATCCGCGTTATAAAAAGTGGTGCGATGACTATTTCTATCTTAAGCACCGGAACGAGCAGCGCGGGATTGGCGGGCTGTTTTTCGACGATTTGAACACACCTGATTTTGACACCAGCTTCGCTTTTATGCAGGCCGTGGGCAAAGGTTATACCGATGCCTTTCTGCCGATTGTCGAGCGGCGCAAGGGGATGCCATGGGGCGAGCGTGAGCGTGAGTTTCAGCTCTATCGTCGCGGACGTTATGTGGAATTTAATCTGGTGTGGGATCGCGGCACGCTGTTTGGCCTGCAAACTGGCGGGCGTACAGAGTCGATTTTAATGTCGATGCCGCCGCTGGTGCGTTGGGAATACAACTACCAGCCAGAAGAAGGCAGCCCGGAAGCTGCCTTAAGTACGTTTATAAAACCTCGGGACTGGATTACCGCGTAGCCCGGACAAAGCAGCCGCCGTATCCGGGACATCCCCGACAACCAGCTTACAGCGGCTGTGTCTGCGCCTCTACCACCGCAAGCGCCACCATGTTAACGATACGCCTTACGGAGGCGATAGGCGTCAGGACATGCACCGGCTTCGATACGCCCATGAGCACCGGCCCCACCGTCACCCCCTCGGAACTCGATACCCGTAGTAAGTTGTAACTAATACGGGCAGCCTCAACGTTTGGCATAATCAGGATATTCGCCGAGCCTTTCAGCGGACTGTCCGGCATACGTTCATGGCGGATACTCTCCACCAGCGCGGCGTCCCCGTGCATCTCACCGTCAATCATCAGCTCGGGTGCACGCTCGCGCACCAGCTCCAGCGTTTCACGCATTTTCAGCGCAGCCAGCGATTTCGAGGAACCAAACTGCGAATGGGATAACAGCGCCACTCTCGGCTCGATACCAAAACGGCGCACAGTTTCTGCCGCCAGCAAGGTAATCTCCGCCAGTTGTTCAGCGCTGGGGTTCTCATTCACATAGGTATCGGCGATAAAGGTGTTCCCGCTGGGCAGCAACAGCGCGTTCATCGCCCCGGCCGCATGCACGCCTTCGCGGTAGCCGAAGATCTCCTGCACAACGCTAAAGTGTTCATGATAATCACCGATGGTGCCGCAGATCATCGCATCCGCTTCACCGCGGTGAACCATGATCGCGCCAATCACCGTGGTATCGCTGATCACCGCACGCTGCGCCTGTTCCTGAGAGATACCGCGCCGTTTCATGATGCTGTAATACTCGGTCCAGTACTCTTTGAAGCGAGGATCCGATTCATTGTTGACGATCTCAAAGTCAACGTTGGGTCGAATTTGCAGCCCCAGTTTTTGGATACGCATTTCGATCACGCCCGGACGGCCCACCAGAATCGGCTTCGCCAGCCCCAGAGTGATCAGCTCCTGCGTCGCATGCAGCACGCGCGGCTCTTCCCCTTCGGTCAACACAACGCGTTTTGGCTCTTTACGTGCCTGCGAGAAGATAGGCTTCATAAACAGGTTTGTTTTGTAGACAAACTCGGTGAGCTTATCGACATAGGCGTCAAAATCAGCGATTGGACGGGTTGCGACGCCGGAATCCATCGCCGCTTTTGCCACCGCGGGGGCGATCTTCACAATCAAACGCGGATCGAACGGTTTCGGGATCAGATAATCCGGGCCAAAGCTCAGATCCTGATCGCCATAGGCGGAGGCCACCACCTCACTCTGCTCGGCATGCGCCAGCTCGGCAATCGCATGTACCGCCGCCAGCTTCATCTCTTCGTTAATCGCCGTCGCACCCACATCCAGCGCACCACGGAAGATAAACGGGAAGCAGAGTACGTTGTTGACCTGGTTAGGGTAATCGGAACGGCCAGTACAGATGATCGCATCCGGACGAACCTCTTTCGCCAGCGGCGGCAGAATTTCCGGTTCCGGGTTTGCCAGCGCCAGAATCAGCGGCTGACGCGCCATTTTTTTGACCATCTCCGGCGTCAGCACTTTCGGACCGGAACAGCCGAGGAAAATATCCGCGCCGTCAACCACATCTGCCAGCGTGCGTTTACCGTCATCCTCCACGGCATAAGCCGCTTTGGTTTCCGCCATGTTGGCTTCACGGCCTTTGTAGATAACCCCTTTGGAGTCACATACCACAATATTGTGTTTCTGCATGCCCAGCGCCACCAGCAGGTTCATACAGGCGATTGCCGCCGCCCCTGCCCCGGAGACCACCATGCGCACGTCAGAAAGATTTTTCTCTACCACGCGCAGGCCGTTCAGAATGGCTGCGGTACTGATGATGGCCGTCCCGTGCTGGTCATCATGAAAAACGGGAATGTTCATGCGTTCGCGCAGTTTTGCCTCAATATAGAAGCACTCTGGCGCCTTGATATCTTCCAGGTTGATGCCACCGAAGGTCGGCTCCAGCGCCGCCACCACATCGATCAGCTTGTCCGGATCATGCTCGTCGACTTCGATATCAAAAACATCAATGCCGGCGAATTTCTTAAACAGAACGCCCTTGCCTTCCATCACCGGCTTCCCGGCGAGGGCGCCAATGTTACCCAGCCCAAGCACGGCGGTACCGTTTGAGACGACGGCAACCAGGTTGCCACGCGCCGTATACTTGTAAGCTGCCAGCGGATCTTTCTCGATTTCAAGACACGGAGCCGCAACACCCGGCGAGTAAGCCAGCGCCAGATCGCGCTGTGTGGCCAGGGGCTTCGTTGGAGACACCTGAATTTTCCCAGGATGCGGGAACTCGTGGAAATCGAGGGCACTTTGTTTGAGTTGGTCGTCCATTTGCTGTTCCTTAACGCGTATCTTTCAGATAATTGAAGCGTGATAACCGTCCTGATGCGCCGCATAGTATGCCCCCAGCCACGCCCGCAAACTTTGAACACAACCAAACTCTGACCAACCCATAACAAAAATTGCTATCAATTCATAACACCAATGTTACAACCCGTTGAAAGCAAGACACTCCTCGTCTGCTATGCTTTTTTGTTATGCACAACACGATTCCGATAACAACACTCTCGAAATCATTCATATAACACCTTGCTTTTTAAGGAGTATTTTTCTATGAATTATTTAGACGGCATCAAACAGTTCACTACCGTGGTAGCCGATAGCGGCGATATTGAGTCCATTCGACATTATCAACCCGAAGATGCAACCACCAACCCCTCGCTACTACTGAAAGCAGCCGCGCTGGACCACTTTAAACACTTGATTGAAGACGCAATTGTCTATGGCAAAAGCCACGGCAAAACCCAGGAGCAGCAGGTAGCAGAAGCCTGCGACAAGCTGGCGGTAAATTTCGGTCAAGAAATTCTGAAAAGTATCCCCGGACGTGTTTCAACCGAAGTGGATGCCCGCCTCTCCTACGATAAAGAAAAAAGCGTCGCCAAAGCCCGCAAGCTGGTGCAGCTCTATGAGGAGTCAGGCATCGATAAATCACGCATCCTCATCAAACTGGCTTCAACCTGGGAAGGGATCCGCGCGGCGGAAATCCTCGAAAAAGAGGGGATCAAATGCAACCTGACGCTGTTATTCTCCTTCGCCCAGGCGCGTGCCTGTGCCGAAGCCGGGGTATTTTTAATCTCCCCATTTGTTGGACGTATCTACGACTGGTATCAGCAACGTAAACCCATGGACCCGTACGTGGTGGATGAAGACCCCGGCGTGAAATCCGTGCGGAATATCTATGATTATTTTAAACAGCATCGCTACGAGACCATCGTCATGGGCGCAAGCTTCCGTCGTACGGAACAGATCCTGGCGCTGGCAGGCTGCGACAGACTGACTATTTCGCCCGACCTGCTCAAAGCCCTGCACGGCGAGGAAGGCGTTGTTGAACGCAAACTGGTTCCGCCGTCACAAACCTTCCCGCGCCCTGAACCTCTGACCGAAGCGCAGTTCCGCTGGGAACACAACCAGGACGCAATGGCGGTGGAGAAACTGTCGGACGGTATCCGCCAGTTCGCCGTTGACCAGCGCAAACTCGAAGATCTGATCGCCGCCAAATTTTAACCCTTAGCAAGGAGAGAGTTATGTCTCGTAAAGAGCTCGCCAATGCGATTCGCGCCCTGAGTATGGATGCAGTGCAAAAAGCGAATTCCGGCCACCCTGGCGCACCGATGGGGATGGCGGATATTGCCGAAGTCCTGTGGAACGACTTCTTAAAACATAATCCGACAGACCCGACCTGGTACGATCGTGACCGTTTTATTCTGTCTAACGGCCACGCTTCCATGCTGCTCTATAGCCTGCTGCACTTAAGCGGTTATGACCTGTCGCTGGATGAGTTAAAAAACTTCCGCCAGCTACATTCGAAAACCCCGGGTCACCCGGAGATTGGCTATACGCCAGGTGTCGAAACCACTACCGGTCCGCTTGGGCAGGGGCTGGCGAACGCTGTCGGGCTGGCGATTGCCGAACGTACTCTCGCTGCACAGTTCAACCGCCCTGATCATGAGATTGTCGACCACTACACCTATGTGTTTATGGGCGATGGCTGTCTGATGGAGGGGATCTCGCATGAAGTCAGTTCGCTGGCAGGCACAGTGGGGCTCGGCAAACTGATCGGCTTTTACGATCACAACGGCATCTCAATTGATGGCGAAACTGAAGGCTGGTTTACCGACGATACGGCCAAACGTTTCGAGGCCTACCACTGGCATGTGGTACATGAAATCGACGGCCACGATCCCGAGGCGGTGAAAAAGGCCATTCTGGAAGCGCAAAGCGTTAAAGATAAACCGTCACTGATTATCTGTCGCACGGTCATTGGTTTCGGATCTCCCAATAAGGCCGGGAAAGAAGAGTCCCACGGTGCTGCGCTTGGGGAAGAGGAAGTCGCCTTAACCCGTCAGAAACTGGGCTGGAAATACCCTGCCTTTGAGATCCCAAAAGAGATCTATAAAGCATGGGATGCGCGTGAAAGCGGCGAGAAAGCGCAGCAGGCATGGAAGGAGAAATTTGCGGCCTATGAAAAGGCATACCCGGAACTGGCTGCGGAATTTAAACGTCGCCTGAGCGGTGGCCTGCCCGAAAACTGGGAACAAACCACCCAGGCGTATATTGAAAAACTGCAGGCGGAACCGGCAAAAATTGCCACCCGCAAAGCATCACAAAATGCCCTGAATACAATTGGTCCGGTTCTGCCGGAACTGCTCGGTGGTTCCGCCGACCTTGCCCCCAGTAACCTGACGATCTGGTCGGGCTCCCACTCATTAAAAGAAGATCCAGCCGGGAATTACATCCACTACGGCGTGCGTGAATTCGGGATGACCGCCATCGCCAATGGCATCGCCCATCACGGCGGCTTTGTGCCGTACACCGCCACCTTCCTGATGTTTGTGGAGTATGCGCGCAACGCGGCACGTATGGCGGCGCTGATGAAAGCCCGACAAATCATGGTCTATACCCATGACTCTATCGGTCTGGGGGAGGATGGCCCAACTCACCAGGCGGTGGAACAACTGGCCAGCCTGCGCCTGACACCGAATTTCAGTACCTGGCGCCCCTGCGATCAGGTCGAAGCTGCGGTTGGCTGGAAGCTGGCGGTGGAACGCCACACCGGCCCGACGGCCTTAATTCTGTCCCGACAAAACCTGGCGCAAATGGACAGGACACCGGAGCAGGTTAAAGCAATCGCCAAAGGCGGTTATATCCTCAAAGATGCCGATGGTAAGCCGGATATCATCCTGATTGCCACCGGCTCTGAGGTTGAAATCACGGTAAAAGCGGCAGAAAAACTGACTCAGGAGGGGCATAAAGTCCGCGTGGTATCGCTGCCTTCAACCGATATTTTTGATGCTCAGGATGAGCAATACCGCGAGTCGGTCCTGCCTTCAGATGTCAGCGCCCGCGTTGCCGTTGAAGCAGGTATTGCCGACTACTGGTACAAATATGTCGGGCTGAAAGGCGCGATTGTCGGCATGACTGGCTACGGCGAATCCGCGCCTGCGGATAAGCTCTTCCCGTACTTCGGCTTCACCGTCGAGAATATTGTCGAAAAGGCAAAGCGCCTGCTGTAAGCGCCCTGCCCGATTGCGCCGCCTGATACTCTCTCCCATGGGGCTGAGGGTATCAACACTAAAAACGCCAACGTTTGTTGGCGTTTTGCTTTTTTAACGCGTGATCCACAGGGTGGGCCAGGCATCTGGTCCATGCCAGTTATCACATTCAGGCTCTTCGGCGTAACGCGTCAGGCGAAAGCGCTGGCCATCAAAACGCCAGCGTGTCATTACGCCGCAATCGGCTAATCCACGACCTTTGGCAAGCGTCGTCAACTCGCGGGTTTTCTCATCAAACCGGGCGTTCATCAATTCCAGTTCGTTAGTGCCGCGCGAAGGGGTAAATGGCAAGTGTAAACGTAGCGGGCGTGAAGAGAACGGTTTTTCCCGCGAGACCATCCAGGCTAAATCTACCGTGTTGTACGCGCCTGCTTCGCAGTCAATAATCAGCAGGGCTTTATCATCCGTTAACGCCGTGACCCGGACCTCCCGGCGCATGGGGTCAAGCGAGCACTGGCTGTTATTCATCCGCCAGTTACCATAATCCAGTAAATCATTGAGTTCTTGCTGCGTTAACGGTGAGGGGCTGGAGTCAGTCAACGCGACTTCTTTAAGGGCCGGGGCCGGTGGTACACTCAGCGGTGGATCGTCCCCTTTTTTGATCCACGCCGTTTCGCTACCGACGCGTTTTTGCTGAGCATCAATAAACAGCAATGCCGCTTTTAGGCCAACCAGGGAAATCGTCCCCTTCCCGTCTTGCAAAGTGATCGCCTGGGCTTCCTGAATAGTTTGCAAAAAATCCGTAATGGTCTGTGCGTTATCGGTCATTAAATGCCAGGGAGCGATTTGCCAGCGTTGACCGACCAGCCCGAGCGGTTTGTCGTCCAGGCGCAGGCGTGGCGCTATGGGCGCCTCTTTTAAGGGGGGAAGTTCTTTGCCGCCCAGATCGATGCGCAAAGCGGCACTGGTCTGCGCCCCGGCACTGCGCCCCAGGGTCATGACAAGGCCATGGTGCTCACCCGTATTTCGTGCCACGCAGAAATTTTGATTATTACAGGTTACTTGCCAGTCGGAAAAAGCCTGCTGCGCGGGTGCAGCCCACAGGAAGGTCATCGGGCACACACCCAGAATGAAAGCAAGCAAAACGCGGTAACGCATGAATAAAACAGCCCCGGAAGAGAATCGCAACACACAACCCGCGTATCTTCGTGTTCCCGCGCCTGCCGCTCAATCGGATTTGTCGGATAGCTTTATCTAAAATTTATTTTTTAACCCTAGTAAAATCAATCCATTAGACCTGACGATTGCAAATATTGCAGTAAAATCACCGCCTTGCCGTCTCGTATCTCGCCGCTTTTCATCATCTCAAGGGCCTGCGCAAAAGGGAGTTCCAGCACTTCAATGTCTTCATCTTCGACACCGCCGCCATTATTCGTCCGGATGCTGTCGTCATAGCGGGCGATAAAGAAATGGACGATTTCGGTGACGCCACCGGGGGACATATAAAGCTCGAATACCTTACGAACCTCACTCACTGCATATCCCGTCTCTTCAACGGCCTCTTTGCGAATGCACACTTCCGGTTCATCGTCGTCCAGCAGGCCGGCGCAGGTTTCAATCAGGCGACCGTCTTCGTTACCGTTAACCCAGGTCGCGACGCGGAACTGGCGAATCAGAACCACGCTCTTTTTATCCGGGTTATACAGCAGAATAGTGGCGCCATTTCCCCTGTCATAAACCTCGCGTTTATGGCGAATCACATCACCATTTTTGCGGGTCAAATCGTAGGTAATATTGCGAAGAATGAAATAGTTATCTGAAAGGACTTTATCTTTAATGACTTCTATGTTGAACGACATACTGACTCCACAACGTAATACAGTCACTCTCATATTACGCTGCGAAGTCTGTTTTGTCGCGACGGGTAATCAGTGGCTTTTCGGCGCTGTAACGCCCAGCCAGTCCATCATCCCCTGTGCAGCATGACGACCTTCCGCCATGGCTGTCACCACCAAATCTGCACCGCGAACCGCATCGCCACCGGCGAAGATTTTCGGGTTGCTGGTCTGGTAACGGTATGCGCTGTTGACGTTCGCCGCGATACGGCCCCAGTCATCAACCTCCACGCCGTGCGTTTCCAGCCACGGCATGGAGTGCGGATTGAAACCAAAAGCCATGATGACGGCATCTGCTGGCATCACAAACTCGCTGCCCTCTATCGGCACCGGACGGCGACGCCCTTTCGCATCCGCTTCACCCAACTGCGTGCGCAGCAGGCGAACCCCCGTGACACTGCCCGATTCATCCAGCTCCAGGTTGACCGGCTGGACGTTAAACTCGAATTCAGCCCCCTCTTCCTTCGCGTTTTTTACCTCTTTTTTCGAACCCGGCATATTGGCCTCATCGCGACGATAGGCGCAGGTCACTTTGCTGGCCCCGTGACGCAGCGATGTCCGTACACAGTCCATCGCCGTATCACCACCACCCAGCACCACCACATTCAACCCGGCGGTGTTGATAAAGGGTTCTTCCGGCGAATCCGGTAGCCCCATCAGTTGTTTGGTGTTGGCGATGAGGAACGGCAGCGCGTCATAAACACCAGGCGCATCTTCATTCGGTAAATTCGCTTTCATCGACCGGTACGTACCGACGCCGACAAACACGGCATCGTACTCTTCAAGCAATGTGTCCAGGGTAATATCCCGGCCAATTTCGCAATTCAGTTCGAAGCGAATGCCCATCGCGCTGAAAATTTCCCGGCGGCGCGCAAGCAGTGATTTATCCAGTTTGAAGGCCGGAATACCGAAGGTCAGCAGGCCGCCGATTTCGGGGTGACGATCAAACACAGTGGTACTCACGCCGTTGCGCGCCAGCACGTCGGCGCATGCCAGACCGGCAGGCCCCGCGCCAATGATCGCAATGCGTTTATCTACCGCTGTCACATGCTTAAGGTCAGGTCGCCACCCTTTTGCCAGCGCCTGGTCGGAAATGTAACGCTCAATATTGCCGATAGTGACCGAGCCGTAATCGTCGCGAACGGTACACGCCCCCTCGCACAGACGATCCTGCGGACAGACGCGCCCGGTGATTTCCGGTAAGCAGTTCGTCTGATGCGATAACTCAACGGCTGCGGTGATATCCCCGGCTTTTACACGTTCAATCCACTGGGGAATATGGTTGTGCAGCGGGCAGGTCCACTCACAGACGCTGTGCTCACCGCATTTCAGGCAACGCTCCGCTTCCCGCTGAGCCTGATCGGCGCGGAACGGCAGATAGATTTCAGCAAAGCCGGTTTTGCGGGCCGCCAGCGCCAGCTTATCGGGCTCTCCACGCGGCGACGTTTTGAGCATCTGTTTGACCTTGCGATCGTTAAATGCCGGGACCAACGCCGCCATACTGTGCCACGGTTGAGCTTCCTGGCTGGCCGCACGTAAACGGCGCGCCTTCGCCAGGTCTGCCAGATCATCACGGCTCACGACCTGAATAGCGTCTGCCGGGCAGTTTTGCGCACAGGCGGGGCCTTCAGCGCGATCGACACAGAGATCACATTTGTGTGCCGTGGCTTTTACCATGCCATTGCCGACCGGCGTGACAAGGATCTGCATGGTGCCGAAGGGGCACGCCACCGCACAGGATTTACAACCGATGCATTTATCCTGGTTAACTTGCACCGAATCATTTACACGACTAATTGCGCCGTTCGGACAACTGCGGGCACAAGGGGCGGCTTCACAATGGTGACATGTTACCGCGCTGCGCTGGCGTTTATTCTTTACGACCGTAATTCGGGGATGAAAATGTTCGTGACTTAAAACGTGTTGTTCCTGGTTATGTGCCATTACGCAGGCCACTTCACAGGCGCGACACCCTATACATTGTTGGCTGTTAGCCATAATAAAACGATTCATGGCAATCTTCTTTTCTGGTTTAATAAACCTTATTTTTTATATGAACAATGTATTTACCTGGGCTATTCAGTGCAGGCAATGTACATTTGCCCAGAAGCGTTACTTAATTGTCACGCGCATGTTGCAGATCAATTTATCGTGGCATAAATAAAAATTAATCTCATTTGATGAGCCGTCCGGCGATGCCATTTCGTCCGCCACCCTTGGATAGCGGGAATTGCTGTTGTGACTGTAAAACGACCTGTTTCATCCAGCCTTGCCAGAGCCTTTTTTTATATCGTCTTGCTTTCGCTGCTCTCAACGGGCGCGGCGCTAATGACGCTTGCCAGCAGCTTGCGCGATGCGGAAGCCGTTAATATCGCCGGTTCTCTGCGTATGCAAAGCTATCGTCTGGGGTATGACCTGGAACGCGGCTCCGCAGAATTAAATGCACATCGCCAAATCTATCAGCAATCGCTGAACTCACCGGTTTTGCGCACGTTAAACCGCTGGTATGTGCCTGAAATTGTTGGGCAGCGCTATGCCCAGTTACAACAAAGCTGGCAGGAGATGGATGCCCGGCTAAGCACAGCCGACGCGGTCTGGTATCAGCATAATATTCAGCAATATGTCGATAACATCGACCAGTTTGTTCTGGCGCTGCAACACTATTCAGAACGGAAAATGTGGTTGGTGTTGGGTATCTCGCTCATCGGCGCGATGGGGATTTTCCTGCTGGTCTTTTTTACGCTACGGCGCATTCGCCAGCAGGTCGTCAAACCCCTTGCGCAACTGATGGTGGCCAGCCAGGAGATTCAGCAAGGACATTTTACCTATCCGTTACTCAATACCCATCTGGATAACGAATTGGGGCTGCTGGCGTCCACGTTTGACCGAATGTCTGGTGAATTGCACAAACTCTACCGCACACTCGAAGCCCAGGTCGCAGAGAAGACGCATGACCTGCAGGAAGCCCACCGTCGCCTCGAAGTGTTGTATCAATGTTCGCAAGCGCTCAACACCAGCCAGATCGACGTTATGTGTTTTCGTCACATTCTGCAGATAGTCTATGAGCACGAAGCGGCAAGCTATCTGGAGTTAACAATGGGCGATCACTGGTCCATTCATCACGGTGAGGCGCAGGAAGACCTTCCGGTTAACGTGTTACCCGTCAGCATGCAGGAGAGCGTTTTTGGCGAATTACGCTGGCAAAGCGTCAATGCCCAGGCTTCCACGCCATTACTGCAAAGCGTGGCCACGATTATGGGGCGCGGATTCTATTTTAATCAGGCGCAAAAACAGCACCAGCAACTGATTCTGATGGAAGAACGCGCCACCATCGCCATGGAACTTCATGATTCGCTGGCCCAGGTGCTTTCTTATCTGCGTATCCAACTGGCATTGCTCAAGCGAGCAGTGCCCGAGGACAACGCGCCCGCCCAGACCATCATCACCGATTTTTCCCGCGCCCTGAACGATGCCTGGCGTCAGTTGCGGGAATTACTGGCGACCTTCCGTCTGACGGTTTCCCAAAGCGATCTGCCTGCCGTTCTGAATGAAGCAATGGCGCTTCTCCAGAGCCAGACGACCGCGAAGCTCGAGCTGGATTGCCGACTGCCAACACTTATGCTGGATGCACAGCAGCAAGTAAATATCTTGCAGATAGTGCGCGAGGCGGTGATCAACGCAATTAAACATGCCGACGCCAGTACCATCACCGTCAGTTGCGTTACAGACCCGGACGATCACTATTCGGTTTATATTCGCGATAATGGAAAAGGCATCGGCACGACCGATGAACCTCGGGGACATTACGGATTGAATATTATGCGCGAACGAGCAAGCCGTCTTGGCGGTACGCTGAACTTTGCGCGCCCGCCCGGCGGTGGGACACTAGTCGAACTGCGTTTCCCGGCGCCACGCACGCTTAAAAGCCAGCAAACGTAAGGAAAAGAAAAGAATTTCTGAAACGGACGCAGCAAAACAGGGATAAAGGAGACACAGCATAATTGTGCCTTGAAAAAGCATGATAATTTACATTATCTCCTTTTTTTCTCCACGTTTGCTTTATCTGTTCCCGCTACATTGAGCACACATTCATTGATTTCAGCAATGTCAAAATAACAATGCGCAGCAAAACAACGAGGTCTTGTTTCTGATGGCGAATTTTTTTATTGATCGCCCCATTTTTGCGTGGGTACTGGCGATCCTGATCTGTTTAACCGGAACCCTTGCCATTATTTCTCTGCCAGTGGAGCAATACCCTAATCTGGCCCCACCTAATGTCCGTATTACCGCTAACTACCCAGGCGCATCTGCCCAGACGCTGGAAAATACCGTGACGCAGGTTATCGAGCAGAACATGACCGGCCTCGATAATCTGATGTACATGTCATCACAAAGCAGCAGCGCCGGGCAGGCCACGATTACACTCAGTTTCACCGCCGGTACGGACCCCGACGAGGCCGTGCAGCAGGTACAAAACCAGCTACAGTCTGCCCTGCGAAAACTCCCCCAGGCCGTTCAGAACCAGGGGGTAACGGTAAGAAAAACCGGTGACACAAACATCCTGACGCTGGCGTTTGTCTCTACCGACGGCTCGATGGATAAACAAGATATCGCCGACTATGTCGCCAGTAATATTCAGGATCCTATAAGCCGCGTGAATGGTGTTGGCGATATCGACGCCTACGGTTCGCAGTATTCTATGCGTATCTGGCTCGACCCGGCGAAGCTTAACAGCTACCAGATGACCACTGACGATGTGACCAGCGCGATTAAATCCCAAAACGCCCAGGTTGCCGTTGGTCAGCTCGGCGGATCACCTTCGGTAGACCGTCAGGCGCTGAACGCCTCGATTAACTCACAATCGCTACTCCAGACACCGCAGCAGTTTCGTAATATCACCCTGCGGGTTAATCAGGATGGTTCGGAAGTGCGCCTGGGCGATGTCGCCGAGGTTGAACTGGGTGCCGAGAAATATGACTTCCTGAGCCGCTTTAACGGTCTTGCCGCCTCAGGGCTTGGGATTAAGCTGGCCTCCGGTGCGAATGAGATGGCGACCTCGGAATTAGTGCTAAAACGCCTGGATGAGCTGTCGCAATATTTTCCGCATGGTCTGGAATATCGGGTCGCCTACGAGACAACGTCTTTCGTTAAAGAATCCATTATCGATGTGGTGAAAACGCTGCTGGAAGCTATCGCTCTGGTCTTCCTCGTGATGTATCTCTTTTTACAGAATTTCCGCGCAACGCTCATCCCGACGATTGCCGTGCCGGTGGTGTTGATGGGGACCTTCGCCGTTCTCTACGCCTTTGGCTATAGCATCAACACCCTCACCATGTTTGCGATGGTCCTCGCCATCGGCCTTTTGGTGGACGACGCGATTGTGGTGGTGGAAAACGTCGAACGAATCATGAGCGAGGAAGGCCTTTCGCCCAGAGAAGCGACGCGAAAATCGATGGCGCAAATTCAGGGTGCGCTGGTGGGTATCGCGATGGTGCTTTCGGCGGTATTTGTCCCGATGGCCTTTTTTGGTGGTACCACCGGGGCGATTTATCGTCAGTTCTCCATCACTATCGTTTCCGCTATGGTGTTATCCGTGCTGGTGGCGATGATCCTCACACCAGCCCTGTGCGCCACGCTGCTTAAACCTCTGCATAAAGGCGAGCACCACGGGGAAAAAGGTTTCTTCGGCGCGTTTAACCGCATGTTTAACCGCAACGCCGACCGTTACGAGCATGGCGTGGCGAAAATTCTGCACCGCAGCCTGCGCTGGATCCTGCTCTACGTTTTGTTGCTGGGCGGCATGGTGTTTTTATTCCTGCGCCTGCCAACGTCTTTTTTACCGCTTGAAGATCGCGGGATGTTTCTGGCATCGGTACAACTGCCAAGCGGCGCGACGCAGCAGCAGACGCTGAAAGTGGTGCAAAAGGTTGAAGATTACTTCTTCAAAAATGAGAAAAACAATGTCGCGTCCGTCTTCGCCACAGTTGGTTCCGGCCCCGGCGGGAACGGCCAGAACGTCGCACGTATGTTTGTGCGTCTGAAAGACTGGGGCGAACGCGATCCGAAAACCGGCAGTTCCTTTGCCATCATTGAGCGTGCCACCAAAGCGTTTCGCCAAATCAATGAAGCCCGCGTTATTGCCAGCAGTCCGCCGGCAATCAGTGGCCTGGGCAGCTCCGCCGGTTTCGATATGGAATTACAGGATCACGCGGGGGCCGGGCACGATGCGCTGATGGCGGCGCGCGACAAACTGATTCAAATGACCGACAACAATAAAATGCTGACGCGCGTGCGTCACAACGGCCTCGATGACAGCCCGCAATTACAGGTCGATATCGATCAGCGTAAAGCTCAGGCGCTGGGGGTCTCAATTGATGATATCAACGACACGCTGCAAACTGCGTGGGGTTCGAGTTATGTGAATGACTTTATGGATCGCGGCCGCGTGAAGAAAGTCTACGTTCAGTCAGCGGCAAAATACCGCATGCTGCCGAGCGACATTAATCTTTGGTATGTGCGTAACAGCAGCGGCGGCATGGTGCCCTTCTCCGCCTTTGCCACCTCGCACTGGGAAACCGGCTCCCCGCGTCTGGAACGTTATAACGGCTATGCGGCAGTAGAGATTGTCGGTGAAGCGGCACCGGGTATCAGTACCGGTACCGCCATGGATACCATGGAAAAACTGGTTAGCCAGATCCCCGGCGGTTTTGGTCTGGAGTGGACGGCCATGTCCTATCAGGAGCGCTTATCAGGCTCACAGGCACCGGCGCTTTATGCGATTTCTCTGCTGGTGGTATTCCTCTGCCTGGCCGCGCTGTATGAAAGCTGGTCAGTACCGTTCTCGGTGATGCTGGTCGTACCGCTCGGGGTGATTGGCGCGCTGCTCGCCACCTGGATGCGCGGACTGGAAAATGACGTCTACTTTCAGGTGGGTCTGCTGACGGTTATCGGGCTATCGGCGAAGAACGCCATCCTGATTGTCGAGTTCGCCAACGAAATGAACCAGAAGGGTCAGGATCTGCTGTCGGCCACACTGCACGCCTGCCGTCAGCGTCTGCGCCCGATTCTGATGACCTCTCTTGCCTTTGTCTTTGGCGTTTTGCCGATGGCAACCAGTACCGGCGCAGGCTCCGGTAGCCAACATGCGGTGGGTACCGGGGTAATGGGCGGGATGATTTCAGCAACCGTGCTGGCAATCTTTTTTGTTCCTCTGTTCTTTGTGCTGGTCAGACGGCGCTTCCCGCTGAAAGAACGTCAGGAATAATGAGCAAACAAAAAGGCGGCCTGTTAAGGTCGCCTTTTATTGCGTGATTAATTTCACACTTTTATCGTTTTAAGCAATCACTGCTTTTATGATTCTTCTGGAATTATTTACGAAGCATGCCTTCGATAAAGTCTTTCCAGTTCCCCAGTTCATGTTCAATCATAACTACCTCTCTTATTATTGTGCTTATTCTACGAGAATCCGACATCGCTGTGAAGATATTTCAACCAATTACTTTGATTGGTCTCTCATAGTATTTGCATTGACGAAATAACTATGCTCCAGAATTTGGCTATTTAATGTGAGCGATAGCAATATTCGGAAACATTTAGTTCAAACCCTGATGTACCCCGGCCTGTAGCGTCATCAAGGTGTAGTCAGAACGTATCTTTGAAGTAGCTAATAAGATGATTTTTTGCCATCAGGTGAAATTTTTGTTTATTTAACAAGCTGGGCAGGCTCGTAAATGACATCATTTTCACATTATTCATTATCACCCTTAGTATTTCTTTAAACTCGTACATATTGCTGATGGCAAACCCTGGCAGGTAAATTTAATAACAGGAAGTATGATTACCCTGCGAATGAAATGATATTATATGTTTATTCGCCCATTATTATTCTAATTTTTTGGGCAATTAACCAAAGATAAGACAAAAGGATTCACCATGCTTACTCTGTTTGGCATCAAAAACTGCGACACCATCAAAAAAGCCCGCCGCTGGCTGGAAGCCCATCAGGTTGATTATCGTTTTCACGATTACCGCGTAGACGGTCTTGATGCCGATCTGTTGCAGCAATTTATTGCAGAACTGGGGTGGGAAGCGCTGCTCAATACCCGGGGCACCACCTGGCGCAAACTGGATGAATCGCTGCGTGCAACCATTACAAACGCGGATTCCGCAGCCGCGCTGATGTTAGAAATGCCGGCAATTATCAAACGCCCATTGCTCTGCGCGCCCGGTAAGCCTATGCTGCTGGGTTTCAATGAATCCAGTTATGAGACGTTTATCAACGAGGTGTAGTTTATGTCGTGCCCGGTTATTGAGCTGACGCAACAGCTTATTCGTCACCCTTCTCTGAGCCCCGATGATGCAGGGTGTCAGGCGTTAATGATCGAACGTCTTCGCGCCATCGGTTTTACCATTGAGCCGATGAATTTTGGCGACACACAGAATTTCTGGGCATGGCGTGGACAGGGTGAAACATTGGCCTTCGCCGGACACACTGACGTTGTGCCTTCCGGGGATGCTGACCGCTGGATCAACCCGCCGTTTGAACCCACTATCCGCGATGGCATGCTGTTTGGTCGCGGCGCGGCCGACATGAAAGGCTCGCTGGCGGCCATGGTTGTCGCCGCTGAACGTTTTGTTGCCACTCACCCCAGGCACAAAGGCCGTCTGGCGTTTCTGATCACCTCTGACGAAGAGGCCAGCGCCGCCAACGGTACAGTGAAAGTCGTTGAAGCCTTAATGGCGCGCAACGAACGCCTGGACTACTGCCTGGTGGGTGAACCCTCCAGTACCGAAGTGGTGGGCGATGTGGTCAAAAATGGTCGTCGCGGTTCGCTGACCTGCAATTTAACCATTCACGGCGTGCAGGGGCATGTTGCTTATCCGCATCTGGCCGATAACCCGGTACATCGCGCGGCACCCATGCTCAATGAATTGGTGGCGATCGAATGGGATCAGGGTAATGAATATTTCCCACCGACCAGCATGCAGGTGGCAAACATTCAGGCAGGCACCGGCAGTAATAACGTGATCCCAGGCGATCTTTATCTACAGTTCAATTTCCGCTTTAGCACCGAACTTACCGATGGGATGATCAAAGAACGCGTTGCCGCACTGCTGGAGAAACATCAGTTGCGCTACACCATTGACTGGTGGCTCTCTGGTCAGCCGTTCCTGACCGGTCGGGGTAAGCTGGTTGATGCGGTGGTTAATGCCGTTGAGCACTATAATGAGATTAAACCGCAGTTGTTAACCACTGGCGGCACATCAGATGGTCGCTTTATTGCACGTATGGGCGCGCAGGTCGTGGAACTGGGGCCAGTTAACGCCACCATTCATAAAATCAATGAATGTGTGAACGCGGCTGATTTACAGCTGCTCGCCCGCATGTATCAACGCATTATGGAACAACTCATCGCCTGACGGGGAGGAACGCATGGAATGGTTCGCGAAATACTGGTGGATTCTGGTGCTGGTTTTTTTACTCGGCGTACTGCTGAATGTGATCAAAGACCTTAAACGCGTCGATCACAAAAAATTTCTGGCTAACAAACCGGACCTGCCACCGCATCGTGATTTTAACGATAAGTGGGATGATGAGGACGACTGGCCGAAGAAAGACCAGAAGAAGTAATCCCGCCCGATCTGCCCGGCTGCGTCATGAGCCGGGCACGTTTTTGTTAGATCAATTCAATAATGTCATCGTCGTCCGGTTTACCGCCACTCAGCGCTTCATCGAAATAGTGCTTCGGTACGGTATAACGCAGGTGATCGAGGGCGAACTGCAAACTGCGATCATCAATCGCATGCCCTAAATCCTCCACAATATCGAGCGTCACATCGCCACCTGCACGCAGCAACGCTTCCTGCGCCGCAACCGCATGGGCCAAATCAATGACGCGATCTTCACCACCGTGAATCAGGTGAATGGTTGATGCCGTCGAGGCCGTCTGCGGCAGACTGGCGTAACGTCCATTAAAGGCGATCACGCGGGATGCCAAATCGGGCTGCGCTTTCACCCCCTCCAGCGCCATGATGGAGCCTTGCGAAAAACCAATCAGGGCGGTGGCCTGTGCGTTTACGCCGCTTTGCTGCTGCCAGTAGCGAACCGTTTCAATAAATACCGGCATAATGGCATCAATGCGTGCCTGGCGGTTTTCTTCGGTAACACCCTGCACGGAGAACCACTGACGCCCCGTTGGACCGCAGGGTTCCACGCCCCCAATGCTGACAATCATCGCCTCAGGAAACAGCGGTGCGAAGTAGCTGCCGATCTGCCCCATATTCGCCGGGTTATCGCCAACGCCATGAAAGAAAAGCAGTAACTGTTTCGCGGCGCCTGCCGGTTGTTGAACAACAAAATGGTCATGTTTCATGGCGGTCTCCTTAATTCGTTGCCTGCAGTTTACGCCGGGGAGGAATAATCACCATGCCATTTAACTGAATGAGTTAGTTAAAAAAATTGCAGTTGCCGCACCTGCGCTTTCAGCAAAATCGTGCGTTCAGGATCGAGTAAGGAAAGTGCCGATGCGGCCTCCTGGCGCTGTGCGACCAACAGCGCTTTACGGCCCGAAAGCGCCCGTGCGTGGCAAATATCCGCCTCACTGCGCTTCTCTGTGAGCTGCATCCGTAATGCATTCAGGGGTAAATCGACCTGCATCAACAACCTTTGCAACGCACCCGTTGCCGAAGAGAGCGGGCGATGGGCAAAGGCAAACCCGGCCAGTTCCTGCCAGTCATCATTATTAAGGGTAGTCTCTGGACTGACGGTAAGGGGTAACTTTTCCCCTTTCCAGGCATCAAGCCAGGGTAAATCTCGCGCCAGCCTGCGCTGCTCATTGGCGGCAAGCGCCTGTCCTGCCACCGTCAGCGGCAATACTGCCATGGCGGTATAGCAGCCACTGCTCGCCTCCCGGTGGCTGCCAAGCCTGACCAGTTGGAACCCGCATCGCTGCCAGAAATGCCACAGCGAAGCCGTATACCCGAAACTCACCGAGAGGTAATCGCAGCCCGTGACATGCTGGCGGGCATGCGCAATTAACGCCTGTCCAAGCCCTTCCCGCTGACGTGACGGATGGACGGCAATGCGGCTCACGCGTAAACCGCGCAGCGTCGCAGCAAGCGGGCTGCCACCGTGGGCCGCCAGCGACTGCGCCACCAGATTCCCACGAGGACGACGAAATCCCGCCCAGACAGCCTGGCTGAGTCCGGCTGACAATCCCCCCTCCTCCACCAGCCAGAGCGCTGCCAGTAATGCATCCGGCGTTTTCGTGAGCCAGAAATGTTGCCCCGGCGCGTCCATCATACGGCGCAAATCCAGAGGAGAGGTGCGGTAATGGGCGCTGGCAAGCAGCCGATAGAGTGCAGACGGAAGTGAGGGGTGCGTGGACCATGCGGATTGGTCAAGCGAAAGGATTGTCGCCTCGCCCGTCGGTTTCGTCAGTGCCGACGCATCGTCAAACAGCAATACCCTGTTGATAAACGCTTCCAGCGGGCAGCCTTCTGCCCAGCGCAGGGGAGTGTGCAACTGGCGGTGTATGAGATGAGGAAAACCGGCACAGAATTTTAATAAGAAGCCCTGACCGGTTCCTTCGTAACCTTGTACCGTGGTGGTCAACAATACATAACGGAACGCCGAGACGAGCGTCGTCAACAGCGGCCCCGGAATGGCTGCCGCTTCATCGACGACTAACCACTCTGACAGCGGCTCCCCCCGGGCAATGCGTGCGAGTAACGCATCCGGGGCAATAAAAGTCATCTCTCCGGCATAGTGTGCCAGTACATCCGTTGCAGAACGTCCCGGTGCGGTAACAATGGCCGACGTCGCCAGACGCGCAATGTGCATACCCGCCAGGGCTGACTTCCCGCGCCCGCGCGGTGCCGTTACCACCATGACACCCGGCGGCATCGCGGCAAGTTCAGCCAGAATCGCTCGCTGTTCCTCTTCGGGCGCGCCTGTCGCGGCATGCCAGGCGGGGCGCACAGAAAAGTCAGGGGGACGGAATGGATGTGCGTGCGACCAGAGCATCACGTTTTCGTCTTGCCGCAGCGCCCGGTAAAAGTGTTCAACAAAGCGCGGCGTGGCAATCGGCTCGGCGGTGTCACTCCAGCGACAACTGTCGTTATCAGGCCGTTGCGCCCATGCATCAAGCGGCGGCGTAAGGAGGACCAGAAAACTGCCCGGTTTCAGCGTGCCGCTGAGCGCCGCGAGCGCGGCGACATCAAAACCGTAACGGGCATCCAGCACGGCATGGGTGAATTCGCGGCCAAGCAAGGTGGTGAGCGCACGCGGCGCGCAGTGTAGCGGCCAGTCTGTTGATTCACCTACCCACAGCCAGTCGCCGGGTAATGAGACGCGAAGGTGATTGGCCTGTTGCAGGCACACCTCACCTTCACCCGCGATAACCAGCAAACGGCGGATCCCCTGGTCTGCCATTTGGGCACTCAATGCAGTTAATGACATTCAGATGTCCCGGCACCGAACACTAAAGCGTACCGCTAAACGTATTGCACTGGGCCGGGTCGCCACTGTCCATTCCGCGTTTGAACCAGTTATAACGCTGTTCGGAGGTGCCATGGGTAAACGTATCGGGGATAACCAGCCCCTGGCTACGTTTCTGCAATCGATCGTCGCCCATTGCGGTCGCGGCGTTCAGCGCCTCTTCCAGATCGCCTGCATCCAACACACCTTGTTGTTGCATGCTGTGTCCCCAGACCCCGGCATAGCAGTCGGCCTGCAATTCCAGACGTACCGACAGCGCATTGGCTTCGGTTTGTGACGCGTTTTGCTGGAGCTGGCGTACTTTAGCCTCAGTACCGAGTAATTTTTGCACGTGATGTCCGACTTCATGAGCAATGACATACCCCTGAGCGAAATCACCGTTCGCCCCAAGCTTGTGCTTCATGTCGTCATAAAAGGAGAGATCAATATAGACTTTACTGTCCGCCGGGCAATAAAACGGCCCCATAACGGATTGCCCGGTGCCGCAGCCTGTTGTCACCCGGTTACGGTACATCACCAGTTTAGGTTGCTGGTAATGGCGCCCCATTTTTTCGAAAAGTTGCCCCCAGGTGTCTTCGGTCGTGGCGAAGATAACACTGGTGAATTTCGCCGCTTCATCTTCCTGCGGGCTGATGGAGCGCTGCTGAGAACTGTTGTCGACCGGTTCCCCGGTGATAAGGCCCGTTAAATCCACACCGTAGTAACTGGCGAAAATGACCACCACCAGCAGAATGATGCCGCCCTTACCGCCCGGCAGGCGAAATCCTGGCCCCCGAATAACGGGTCCGCCCGATTCATCGCGCCGGTCTTCAATATTGTTGCTTTCACGACGCCCTTGCCAGCGCATAACCACCTCATTATCTAACGTATTAATAATGATCGTAGGCGGTTGCGGGGAGGATTACCATAAGAAAAAAGAGGCAAGGAACCAGAGGATGCGCACATCCCCCGGTTTGCAGCGGATTATCGCTTAGTCCAGCTTAACACCCAGGCGATGGGCAACGGCTTCGTACGCTTCAATCACGCCGCCCAGGCTCTGACGGAAACGGTCTTTGTCCATTTTTGCCAGCGTTTCTTTATCCCACAGACGGCTACCGTCCGGTGAGAATTCATCGCCCAGTACCACTTCACCTTTGAACAGACCGAACTCCAGTTTGAAGTCGACCAGGATCAGGCCTGCGTCATCAAACAGTTTTTTCAGTACATCGTTCGCTTTGTAAGTCAGCTCTTTCATGCGCGCCAGGTTCTCTTTGCTCACCCAGCCAAACGTTTCACAGTAGGAGTCGTTCACCATCGGGTCATGCATGGCATCGTTTTTCAGGAACAGATCGAACAGCGGCGGATTCAGCTCGATGCCTTCTTCAATTCCTAAACGTTTTACCAGTGAACCCGCAGCACGGTTACGCACCACACACTCTACCGGTACCATGTCCAGCTTTTTCACCAGGCATTCGGTATCGGACAACAACGCTTCCATCTGAGTTGGGATGCCCGCTTCTGCCAGTTTGCTCATAATGAAATGGTTGAATTTGTTGTTAACCATACCTTTACGCTCGAACTGCTCAATACGCGCGCCGTCCCCTGCTGACGTATCATTGCGGAATTCGAGCACCAACAGGTCCGGGTTTTCCGTGCTGTATACGGTCTTCGCTTTGCCACGATACAACTCAGCTTGCTTTTGCATCTTTGTCACTCCAGGTGTGATGATTTAACTAAAAAAGCTATTTTACACCGACGCACACGTTTGCGTCAGCCAAATAAAAAAAGGCCGGAGGTATCCGGCCCTTATTCTTACTTGTTAAACGCGGCCTCAAACGCTGCCACCAGGGCGTCGTTTTGCGACTGCGTTAACGTATGACCTTTCGGGTCAATAAACTGGAGGCTACTGCGGTTATCTAAATCACCGACCTGCAGTTTATAGTCGCCAGATGTCAGGCCCGGGTCACGCGCGCCCAGATCGCGCCATGCGCTATCGGACAACGGTTTGTAGGTGACGGCCATGCTACCGGTAGAACGGGTGCTGTCGGTCACTTTCATGCCCACTTTTTCCAGCACTGTCGGCAGGCGCTGCCACACTACGTTGAACGGACCACGCACCACCAGCATCGGCAGACCGGTATCATCCGCGCCGGACTGAACATCAAGCGACTTCACGCTGCGGTTTTCGGCGGCAGCCTGAGCGTCAGTGGATGTTTTATCCAGGCTCTGGGAGATCACGTTCAGCATTTCCGTGCTATAGCGCTGTAACGATGCGCTATCTGCAACCGGCTTACCCGCCTGCTCCAGATTTACGAGTTTAACGGTCACCGCCTGCTGATAACCCTGCGGTTTCACCGAGATTTGATAACGGCCACGATACTGCTGATCTTCATCGAGGCGGTTCCAGTCAACCCAGTCGGTCGTTAACGTCTGACTGGCGTCGTCACGCTTCGCGATGGCGTAGTTTTTCGCCTGGATAATGCTGACAACCTGCGGCCACAGGTTTGTGTTGCGGCCATTTTCAACCAACAGGGTTGCCGTATCGCCAGTAAACTGAGTGCGCGCACCCGTTACCAGTGCCAGCGGCTGCGCCGGCGGACGGATATCCAGCTCTTTACCCACAGCACCACTGCCGTTAGTGGCAGGAATGTTATATTCGCCATTCTGCACCGGCAGGATCATGCCAGCTGGCGCATGAAGTTCCGCAAGCGGCGCGGCATCCAGATAGGACTCGTCACCACTGACCTGACGTTTGTAGCGTGAATCCGAACTGCAGGCAGCGAGTAACATTACAAATGAAACTCCCGCCACCTTCGCCAGGCGCGACTTCTGTACTGAGTAAGCCATCAAATCTCCCTAAACTTTACAGCAATCCGGCATGCTTAAGCGCGGAGCGAACCACTTCACGACCGTGATCGGTGATCGGTGTCATCGGCAGGCGCAGCGTATCGGTTGCCACAAGCCCCAACTCCTTACATGCCCATTTCACCGGGATAGGATTGGGTTCGACAAATAGTTTGTTGTGTAACGGCATCAGGCGCTTGTTGATCACACGCGCTTCGGCGAACTGCCCTTCCGCTGCCAGTTTGCACATGTCGGCCATATCACGTGCCGCCACGTTCGAGGTAACGGAAATAACGCCGTGACCACCGAGTTGCATAAAGTCCATCGCGGTTGCATCGTCGCCGCTGAGCAGCAGAAAGTCATCTGAAACCAGCTCTTTGATCTGATGAACGCGACTTAAGTTCCCGGTCGCTTCTTTAATACCGATAATATTTTTAATTTCCGCCAGACGACCCACGGTTTCCGGCAGCAAATCGCAGCCGGTGCGCGATGGCACATTATACAGAATCTGGGGCAGATCGGTGTGTCCAGCGATGGCTTTGAAATGCTGGAACAGGCCTTCCTGTGTCGGACGGTTGTAATAAGGGGTTACTGTCAGACAGCCCACGATGCCGCTGTCATTGAAACGTTGCGTCAGGCTGATGGCCTCCGCGGTGGCGTTTGCGCCAGTCCCTGCGATAACAGGAATACGCCCGTCTGCCAGTTCCAGCGTCATCATCACCACATCCCCATGTTCTTCATGGCTGAGCGTGGCGGATTCGCCGGTCGTTCCTACAGAAACAATCGCCGATGTTCCACTGGCGACATGGTAATCAATCAGTTTTTTCAGGCTTGGCCGACAGACTTTACCGTTATCATCCATTGGCGTAACAAGCGCGACTATACTTCCCGTGAACATGGGCCATCCTCTGTGCAAACAAGAATCTCAATGGTACGTGTGGTGCTGTAATAAAAGCAAGTGACGTGAGGCGTTCCGGCGGTTGTATGCCGGTTTTTTTTATGCTTTCCTTATGATTATCTCAGGTTTGACAGGAAGCACAGGTTTGACTGCCTCATCACAACATTTTCTGGTTATTACTGCGCTGGGTGCCGACAGGCCGGGTATCGTTAATACCATCACGCGCCACGTCAGCAGTTGCGGTTGCAACATTGAAGACAGTCGTCTGGCTATGCTGGGAGAAGAGTTCACGTTTATTATGCTGCTCTCCGGCTCATGGAACGCTATTACGCTGATTGAATCAACGTTGCCGCTTAAGGGCGCAGAGCTGGATTTATTGATCGTGATGAAGCGTACCGCCGCGCGTCCTCGCCCTGCCATGCCTGCCACCGTCTGGGTTCAGGTTGAAGTCCCTGACTCGCCGCATCTGATTGAGCGTTTTACTGCCTTGTTCGACACCTTTCAGATGAATATCGCTGAGCTGGTCTCCCGCACACAACCGGGCGACGCCACCAGGGCTGCGCAGCTTTTTATTCAGATAACCGCTCACAGTCCTGCCTCGCAGGACGCATCAAATATTGACCAGGCATTCAAAGCCCTATGTACAGAATTGAATGCACAAGGCAGTATAAACGTGGTCAACTATTCACAGCATGATGAACAGGATGGAGTTAAGTAATGAATCCACTGAAAGCCGGTGATATCGCACCGAAATTTAGCTTGCCGGATCAAGACGGAGAACAAGTAAATTTGGCCGACTTCCAGGGACAGCGTGTTCTGGTGTATTTCTACCCGAAAGCGATGACGCCAGGCTGTACCGTCCAGGCATGCGGCCTGCGCGATAACATGGATGATTTGAAGAAAGCGGGCGTTGAAGTGTTGGGTATCAGCACTGACAAACCGGAAAAACTTTCCCGTTTTGCCGAAAAAGAGCTGCTGAACTTCACGCTGCTGTCCGATGAAGATCACCAAATTTGCGAGCAGTTTGGCGTCTGGGGTGAAAAGACCTTTATGGGCAAAACCTACGACGGCATTCACCGCATTAGTTTCCTTGTCGACGCCGATGGCAAAGTCGAGCATGTTTTTGATGATTTCAAAACCAGCAATCATCACGACATCGTGCTCAACTGGCTGAAAGAGAACGCCTAAGCGGGCTCAAATTGCATCCCCCTCTTCCGGGCGTCCCGTCTAAGGCCGCCCTTGTTTTCTGTCTTTGCCTCTCCCGCTAATTATTTGAAGTTGATCACACTTTATCACTCATTTCGACACTAGTGCCGACAATGGCTACTTCTCGTTCGCCCCTGACCATCACTTTTGTTGACTCAACACTGAGCAATCACATAAGCAACTGATAAATAATCATTTTAACATTTGGCATGACTTGTGCTTAAGAAGGCTCAACGATTTTCTCGCTTTCTTCTCAAGGAGCCGACATGAACCGCTTTGTGATTGCAGATCCCGAGTGGTGTATAGGATGCAATACCTGCCTTGCCGCGTGTTCGGATGTTCATAAAATTGAAGGGTTGCAGTACCACCCACGATTAACGCTGGTTAAAACGGACACCAAAACCGCGCCGGTCATGTGCCGACACTGTGACGATGCGCCCTGTAAACAGGTTTGCCCGGTGAACGCGATTTCCTTCAAGGATGACGCGGTCTATCTCAACGAAACGCTCTGTATCGGCTGCAAACTCTGCGGTCTGGTCTGTCCGTTTGGTGCGATTACCCCGTCAGGCAGCCGTCCACTCAACATTCCTGCACGCTACGAAAACTTCGTTCCGGAAGAGCAACTCCGGGATGTTCCCGCCAGCCCGCCAACCATGCAGCCGTTTTTACGCTGGAACGCGGGTGTACAGACTATCGCCGTCAAATGCGACCTCTGTCACTTCCTGCCGGAAGGTCCCGCCTGCATCAGATCCTGTCCGACACATGCGCTGCATCTGGTGCAGGAAGACGCGCTCAATAAACAGTTGAAAGCGCGCCGGCTGCTGGCCGCGCTCAACACGACGGACATGACCTTCAACTCTTCTTCACCCACGCCGGAGCAACGCTAATGGATGCCCTGCAATTATTGATGTGGTCAATCTTGTTATATGTCGCTGGCGGCGTCGCGTCACTGTTACTGGCCCGCCAGGAGGAACTGGCGATCAAGGTCGCCGGTCTGTCGGCGATGGCGGGCGGATTACTCGGTCTGGCGAGCGCCGTCACCGCGTTAACGGGGGCGCAGACGCTGCACTGGCAGGCCGTCGGCCCCTTCGCGTTTGCCCATTTTATCGTGCGGATGGACAGTCTGGCGGCTTTTATGGTGCTGGTGATTTCCCTGCTGGTGACCGTCTGCGGCCTCTATTCGCTCTCCTACGTGCGCGAATATGTCGGCAAAGGTGTCGGCGCGATGGGCTTCTTTATGAACCTGTTCATCGCATCGATGGTCGGTCTGGTAGTGATGGACAACGCGTTCTGGTTCATCGTGCTGTTTGAAATGATGTCGCTGGCCTCGTGGTTTTTGGTCATCACCGATCAGGACGACGAATCCATTCACGCCGGTCTGCTCTACTTCTTTATCGCCCACGCCGGGTCGGTACTGATCATGGTTGCCTTCTTCCTGATGTGGCGCCAGAGCGGCAACCTGGATTTCGCCAGCTTCCGTGAGTTGTCGCTATCACCGGGCGTCGCCTCCTCCGTCTTCCTGCTGGCGTTCTTCGGTTTTGGCGCCAAAGCGGGGATGCTGCCACTGCACAGTTGGCTAACGCGCGCGCACCCGGCCGCGCCGTCACACGCGTCGGCATTAATGTCGGGGGTGATGGTCAAAATTGGTATCTTCGGGATCATCAAGGTCGGTATCGACCTGCTCGGACATAGCGGTATTCCGCTGTGGTGGGGCGTGGTGGTACTGGCCTTCGGCGCGGTGTCGTCGGTGCTTGGCGTGCTCTACGCGCTGGCAGAGCATGACATCAAACGCCTGCTTGCCTGGCATACGGTTGAAAACATCGGCATCATTTTGATGGGCGTCGGCGTCGGCATGGCTGGCATTGCGCTACACCATCCGGTGATCGCCGCCGTCGGTCTGCTCGGCGCGCTTTTCCATCTGCTCAACCACGCGCTGTTTAAAGGGCTGCTGTTCCTCGGCGCCGGGGCGATTATCTTTCGTCTGCACACACGGGATATGGAAAAAATGGGTGCGCTGGCCAAACGGATGCCGTGGACCGCAGGCGCGTTCCTGATTGGCTGTCTGGCCATTTCCGCCATGCCGCCGCTCAACGGCTTTATCAGTGAATGGTATACCTACCAGTCGCTGTTCTCCCTCACCCGCGTGGACGCCATTATTCCCCGGCTGGCAGGCCCCATCGCCATCGTCATGCTGGCCATCACCGGCGCACTGGCCGCGATGTGCTTCGTCAAAGTTTACGGCGTGAGTTTCTGCGGTAACGCGCGCAGCGAAAAAGCCGACCATGCCCGGGAAGTCCCCTGGCCGATGGTGATTGCCATGTGTCTGCTGGCGCTGTTCTGCGTACTGGCAGGCGTCGGGGCAAATCTGGTTGCGCCACACCTGCTGCACATTGCCCAGTCGCTTTCTTCCCAGCAAACGCTGGCCGTGGCGCAAGGCGCAACGCTGATGCCGGGTGACGCACAGCAGGCGGTGCTGACGCCCTCGGTGGTCTTCCTGCTGCTTATCGCGATGCCCATACTGCCGGGCCTCTTCTGGTACATCAACCGTCACACCCGTGGCAACTTCCGGCGAACCGGTGATGCATGGGCATGCGGCTATGCCTGGGAAAAAGGGATGGCCCCGTCTGCCGGCAGTTTTACGCAGCCCCTGCGTGTGGTATTTGGCCCGCTTTATCGCATGCGTAAACAGCTCGATCCTGCCCAGCCGTTACAGCGCAGCCTGGGGGGCGTAACTATTGCCGCCACCTGCACAGAGCCGTTCTGGGACGACAAAATCATCCTGCCGCTGGTCAGGATAACCAAACGCATTGCCCGTGCGGTGCAGTATCTGCAAAGCGGCGATTTCCGTCTCTATTGCCTGTATGTGATCGCCGCGCTGGTGATCCTGCTGCTGACTATCGCCGTCTAAGGAGGGAGAGAAGATGATACAACCAACCCCTGACTGGTCACTGGGTCTGTTTGCCCTCTGCCAGGCGGCGTTTCTGCTGGCATTAACGCCATTATTTACTGGCATCTCCCGGCAGATTCGCGCACGGATGCACTCTCGCCAGGGTCCTGGCGTCTTACAGGACTATCGCGATCTGCAAAAACTGCTTAAGCGCCAGGAGGTGGCTCCGGCCTCGTCCGGCATGATGTTCCGCGTCATGCCCTGGGTGCTGCTGAGCAGCATGCTGGTGGTGGCGATGACATTGCCGCTGTTTGTGCGCACCTCACCTTTCGCCGGTGCGGGCGACTTAATCACCCTGATTTACCTGTTTGCCCTGTTCCGCTTCTTCTTTGCGCTCTCCGGCCTTGATACCGGCAGTCCGTTTTCCGGGATTGGCGCCAGCCGCGAACTGACGCTCGGCATCCTGGTGGAACCGATGCTAATTCTCTCGCTGCTGGTGCTGGCACTGCTGGCCGGGTCGACCAATATCGGCGCGATCAGCACCACGCTGGCGGCCGGTTGGGTCTCCCCTGTTGCTACGCTGCTGGCGATGCTCGCCTGTGGATTCGCCTGTTTTATTGAGATGGGCAAAATCCCCTTCGATGTTGCAGAGGCGGAACAAGAGTTACAGGAAGGGCCGCTGACCGAATACTCCGGGGCAGGACTGGCGCTGGTGAAATGGGGGATCGGCCTGAAACAGGTGGTGATGGCCTCGCTGTTCCTGGCGCTCTTCTTCCCGTTCGGCAATGCCGGCTCGCTGACCGTCGGGGCCATGCTGCTTTCGCTGGTCATCACGCTGGTCAAATTACTGGTGGTGTTTGTCATTGCGTCAGTGGTGGAAAACTCGCTCGCTCGCGGGCGGTTTTTACTGACGCACCACCTTACCTGGCTCGGTTTTAGTCTCGCCGCGCTGTCATATGTTCTTTGGTTAACCGGTCTGTAAGGAGCGCTGAATTACTATGGAAACAATTGCCCTGACGACCCTGCTCCTGCCGTTTATCGGCGCGCTGGTCGTCTCTTTGGCCCCCAGACAGACCGCCCCCATGCTGTCCACCGTGTTCGCACTGCTGGCAACTATCGCCACGGTCGCACTGGCGGCGGGCTTTCATGCCGCAGGCAGCGAGGTTGTAGATATCCCACTGCTTAGCGCCGGACAGATAGCGTTGTTCGGGATGACGGTAGACAAAATCAGTACTCTGATTTTGTTTGTGGTGGTCTTCCTCGGTCTGCTGGTGGCGCTCTACTCCACGGGATATCTGACCCGTGGCAATAAGGAACACCCGCACGATGGCAGCAATCGCTACTACGCATTCTTGCTGATTTTTATCGGTGCGATGTCCGGCCTGGTGCTCTCCTCCACGCTGCTGGGCCAGTTACTGTTTTTTGAAATCACCGGCGGCTGCTCCTGGGCGCTCATCAGCTATTACCAGTCCGAGAAATCCCAACGCTCGGCGATGAAAGCGCTGCTGATCACCCACGTCGGTTCGCTGGGCTTGTATCTGGCAGCGGCCACGCTGTTTCTGCAAACCGGCACCTTCGCGCTGAGCGCCTTAAGCCAGTTAAACGGCAGCGGCGCCTTAATCGTCTACGGTGGGATTTTGTTTGCCGCCTGGGGGAAATCGGCACAACTGCCGTTGCAGGCCTGGCTGCCGGATGCGATGGAAGCGCCGACGCCAGTCAGTGCATACCTGCACGCCGCGTCGATGGTGAAAGTGGGTGTTTACATTTTTGCCCGCGCTATTTCCGAAGGCGGGCAGATCCCGGAAGTCATTGGCTGGGTCGGCGTCACCATGGCGACCATCACCCTGGTGTACGGTTTCCTGATGTACCTGCCGCAAAAAGACATGAAGCGCCTGCTTGCCTGGTCGACCATTTCCCAACTGGCGTGGATTTTCCTCGCCCTGTCGATGTCGATTTTCGGTTCAAAAATGGCCTTCAACGCGGGGATTGTTTACATCTTTAACCACGCCTTCGCCAAGAGCCTGTTCTTCCTGGTCGCCGGGGCACTCAGCTATAGCTGCGGTACGCGTATGCTGCCGCGTCTTCGTGGCGTGATGCGCACGCTCCCCATTGCCGGGATCGGCTTTTGCGTTGCGGCGCTCGCCATTACCGGTGTGCCGCCGTTCAACGGTTTTTTCAGCAAGTTCCCCCTGTTTGCCGCCGGGTTCGCCCTCTCCGATCAGCACCCCATTCTGCTCGCGGTGATGATCCTGGCGCTGGTGGAATCGGTCGCCAGCTTCGGCTGGTTTATCTACTGGTTCGGGCGCGTGGTGCCGGGTGAACCCAGCGAAGAGGTGGCACAGGCGGCACCGCTACCGTATGCCATGAAACTGGTGCTGGGGATTCTGGTGGTGATGTCGCTGTGCTCAAGTCTCATTGCCGCAGCGTGGATTGGATAAAGGGAGTCGAAGATGACGGGAACATTGGTAGTTAACAATCTGGCGGGGCTGATGATGTTCACCTCGTTATTGGTCACTTGCGCCAGACGCTACACCGTCTCCTGCTGGTTGTACGCCCTGCAATCACTGGTGCTGGTGTCGATATTTTTCACCCTCTCACAACTGCTGGATGCAGAACAACTGCGGATGTGGTCCATCAGCGCCTTCTTTACCAAGGTCCTGATGGTGCCGCTCATCATGGGTTATGCGTTTCGCAAAATGGCGCCAGAGGGTCAGGGAGAACGCCTGTTTGGCCCTGCCGCACTGGTGCTGATGGCCGCAGGCATCGTGCTGCTGTGCTGGTTTGTAGTGCGTCCGGTGCAGTTGCCGCTGGTCGCGCAACTTAAACCCGCGCTGGCGGTGGCGCTCGGCCACTTCCTGCTGGGGCTACTGTGCATCGTCAGCCAGCGCAATATCCTGCGCCAGGTGTTTGGCTACTGCCTGATGGAGAACGGCTCGCATCTGGTGCTGGCGCTGCTGGCATGGCGTGCGCCGGAGTTGGTTGAAATCGGCATCGCCACCGACGCCATTTTCGCGGTGATCGTCATGACAATACTGGCGCGAAAAATCTGGCGTACCCACGGCACGCTGGACGTTAATAACCTTACGGCGCTGAAAGGATAACAACATGAGTCACGCATTGATGTTCACCTTGCTGTTGCTCACGCCGCTGGTCATCTCCGCACTCTGCTTCCTGTGCCGTCTGCGAGGAAATGCCGCGCGCGCTCTGGTCACCACCGTGCATTTCGTCGGTATCGTCGTGCTGATGGTCGTGGCACTGTGGACGGTCGCAGAGGCCGTGACTGAGGGCGAGATATTCGCCGCCCATCGCTGGCTACATATTGACAGCTTAAGCGGGTTGTTCTTGTCGCTTCTTGGGATCATCGGTTTTATCACCGGGTTGTACTCCATTGGCTATATGCGCCATGAGGTCGATCACGGGGAAATTACCGTCGGCACCCTGTGCAACTACTACGGTTTCTTCCATCTGTTTCTCTTCACCATGCTGTTGGTGGTCACCAGTAACAACCTGATTGTCATGTGGGCAGCCATTGAGGCCACCACACTAAGCTCAGCGTTTTTGGTGGGGATTTACGGTCAGCGTTCTTCGCTGGAAGCCGCGTGGAAATACATCATTATCTGTACCGTTGGCGTCGCGTTTGGCCTGTTCGGTACGGTACTGGTGTATGCCAATGCCGCCAGCTTTATGGTAGAGCCTGACCATGCGATTTTCTGGACCGAAGTCCTTAAAGAGAGCAGTAAGCTCGACCCCACGCTAATGGTGCTGGCATTTGTCTTCGTGCTGATCGGTTTTGGGACCAAAACCGGGTTGTTCCCGATGCACGCCTGGCTGCCGGATGCCCACAGTGAAGCGCCAAGCCCGGTCAGCGCCCTGCTCTCAGCGGTGCTGCTGAACTGTGCGCTGCTGGTGCTGATTCGCTACTACATCATTATCTGCCATGCCATCGGCAGCACGTTCCCCAATACCTTACTGATGATTTTCGGCCTGCTCTCGGTGGCGGTGGCGGCGTTCTTTATCCTCGTTCAACAGGATATGAAACGCCTGCTCGCCTACTCGAGCGTGGAAAACATGGGGCTGGTGGCGGTGGCGCTCGGTATCGGCGGCCCGCTGGGTATTCTCGCCGCGCTGCTGCACACGCTGAACCATAGCCTGACCAAAACGCTGTTGTTCTGCGGTTCCGGCAACGTGCTGCTGAAATACGGCACCCGCAATCTGGACGTGGTGTGCGGCATGCTGAAAGTCATGCCGTTTACCGCAGTCCTGCTCGGCGGCGGCGCGCTGGCACTGGGCGGCATGCCCCCGTTCAATATTTTCCTCAGCGAGTTTATGACCGTTACCGCCGGGCTGGCGGCCGATCATCTGCTGGTGACTATCGTACTGCTGCTGTTGCTGACGATTGTGCTTGGTGGACTGGTGCGCATGGTCGCCAAAGCGCTATTTGCCGCACCGCCTCAGGAAGTCGCCAGCGGTGAACTGGGCTGGCTCACCACAGTGCCGATGGTCATTTTGCTGGTGATGATGCTGGTGATGGGGACCCATATTCCGCAACCGGTAAGCAAAATGCTGGCAAATGCTTCTGCCATCGTGATGTCCGGTAATGATGAACAATCAACACAATTTAGTTGGCTGTGGGCGTCGTTTGACACCACCGCCGCAACCGCAACACCCGCGCGGGTTCAGGGAGAGTTAAAGTGAGTTATTTAGAGAGTATCAGTCTCGATGCCCCTCGTGGCGGTGCCTGTCTTGCGGCGTTGAACGCGCAATTTCCCGGTGCCATTCTTGAAGAAGAGCGGCAAACCTTTGAGCAGACCACCATTACGGTAAAACTCAATCTGCTGCCGGATATTGTGCATTATCTCTATTACCAGCATGACGGCTGGTTACCGGTGTTATTCGGTAACGATGAACGTACTCTGAATGGTCATTACGCGGTCTACTACGCCCTTTCTATGGAAGGGGCGGAAAAATGCTGGATTGTGGTAAAAGCGCTGGTGGATGCCAACACGCGTGAATTCCCCTCCGTCACTCCGAAGGTGCCCGCCGCCGTCTGGGGCGAGCGTGAAATCCGCGACATGTACGGTCTGATCCCGGTAGGCCTGCCGGATCAGCGCCGTCTGGTGCTACCGGACGACTGGCCGGACGATTTGCATCCGCTGCGTAAAGACACCATGGATTACCGTCTGCGCCCGGAGCCAACCACCGATACGGAAAACTATCCGTTTATCAATGATGGCGATAGCTCGGCGCGTATTGTGCCCATCGGCCCGCTGCACATCACGTCGGACGAACCCGGCCACTTCCGTCTGTTTGTTGATGGCGAGCGCATTGTCGATGCCGATTACCGCCTGTTCTATGTTCACCGCGGTATGGAAAAACTGGCGGAAACCCGCATGGGTTATAACGAAGTGACGTTCCTGTCAGACCGCGTCTGCGGAATATGCGGCTTCGCCCACAGCGTGGCCTACACCACCTCGGTAGAAAACGCCCTGGGCATTGTTGTGCCGCAACGCGCTCATACTATCCGCTCGGTGCTACTGGAAGTGGAACGTCTGCACAGCCATCTGTTAAACATTGGGCTTTCCAGCCACTTCGTCGGCTTCGATACTGGCTTTATGCAATTTTTCCGCATCCGCGAAAAATCGATGACCATGGCAGAACTGCTGACCGGCTCGCGTAAAACGTACGGTCTGAATCTGATTGGCGGCGTGCGGCGCGACATACTGAAAGAGCAGCGCATTAAAACCATCCAACTGGTGAAGGAGATGCGCGCGGAAGTCATCCAACTGGTGGATATGCTGCTCTCAACGCCGAATATGGCACAGCGTACCCAGGGGGTTGGGGTGCTGGACCGTCAGATTGCGCGCGACTACAGCCCGGTCGGCCCGCTGATTCGCGGCAGTGGCTTTAACCGTGATCTGCGCTTTGACCATCCTTATGCCGACTACGGCAATCTGCCAAAAACTTTGTTTAGCTGGCCTGCCGGGGATGTTTTCTCGCGCGTGATGGTGCGTATCAAAGAGACGCTTGATTCCCTCTCGATGATTGAGTTTGCCCTCGACAATATGCCAGACACCGCGCTGTTAACCGAAGGGTTCAGCTACAAGCCGCATAAATTCGCGCTGGGTTATGTGGAAGCACCGCGCGGCGAGGATGTGCACTGGAGCATGCTCGGCGACAACCAGAAGCTGTTCCGCTGGCGCTGCCGTGCGGCGACCTATGCTAACTGGCCGGTGCTGCGCTATATGCTGCGCGGCAATACCGTTTCCGATGCGCCGTTGATTATCGGGAGTCTCGATCCCTGCTATTCCTGTACGGACCGCGTCACGCTGGTGGATGTACGTAAGCGCAAGTCCACCACCGTGCCGTACAAAGAGATCGAGCGTTACAGTATTGAACGTCGCAATTCGCCGCTGAGATAAGGAAGATACGATGCTTAAATTGTGGAAAACCATTATCAGAGCGGGCGAAGTCACGGTGAAATACCCGTTTGCGCCGCTGGAGGTCTGCCCTGGATTTCGCGGCAAACCCGAGCTTAATCCTGAGCAGTGTATCGCCTGCGGCGCCTGCACCACCGCCTGCCCTGCCAACGCGCTGACGATGGAAACCCATCCGGATGACAACGCCCGCATCTGGCAACTGTTTATCGGCCGCTGCATCTACTGTGGCCGCTGCGAAGAGGTGTGCCCAACGCACGCCATTCGCCTGTCAGAGGAGTTTGAGCTGGCAGTGACCCGCAAAGAAGACCTCTATGTGCGCGCGACCTTTCGGCTGCAGCATTGCAGTGAGTGCCACGCCCCCTTTGCGCCGGAAAAATCCGTCGCCCTGGCGGCTGAATTACAGGCACTTCATCAATCGAACCCGGCGCTGGTGGAAACCCTGCGCGCCCAGGCGAATGTCTGCCCGGCATGTAAACGTCGGGCGGCACTGGAGCATCGCGGCAGCACCAACGTTCATTATTATATTGAGGAGCAAGCATGAGCGCCGATTCCCTGACGTTAAAGCAGCATGTCAGTCAGCCCATAACGCTGGATGAACAAGCGCAAAAACTCAAGCAAGTGCTGCTTCGCGATATTCAACGTTCTGCCTATGTTTACCGCGTGGACTGCGGGGGATGTAACGGCTGTGAAATTGAGATCTTCGCCGCGATCACCCCGCTGTTCGATGCCGAACGCTTCGGCATTAAAGTCGTTGCGTCACCGCGTCACGCCGACATTTTACTGTTTACCGGCGCGGTCACCCGCGCCATGCGTATGCCCGCGCTGCGTGCCTGGCATTCCGCGCCTGACCACAAAATCGCGATCTCCTATGGCGCATGCGGCGTCGGCGGCGGTATTTTTCACGATCTCTACAGCGTCTGGGGCGGCAGCGATACCATCGTCCCCATTGATGTATGGATCCCCGGCTGCCCGCCGACCCCGGCGGCAACGGTGCACGGTTTCGCTGTCGCGCTCGGCCTGCTGGAGCAGAAACTGCACGCCGAAGATCATCACCAGGCTGAAAATGAAACGGCGACCGTCCGTTGGCCTGCCGTACCGCTGGCCATGCGCGTTAATATCGAGCGTCTGGCGCGTCGACTGGCAGGCTATCGCCAGGGACGTGAAATTGCCGATCACTTCTTCGCGCTGTTGACCGAAGGCGATCCACGCGAAAGTTCCGCGCGCATTAATGCCTGGTTGCAGCAGGCGGCCGATCCGCGTCTGGACACCATCGTGCAGCAACTGCGCGCCGAGATGGAGGGAAAGCATGTCTGAGAAGGGCAGCAAAGTGATGTTCTGGACGCTGCGGCAGAAATTTGTCGATGACAGCGTCAATGTCGAGGAAAAAAGCCGCCAGGTGATGTACTACTCGCTGGCCATTGGTCACCACGTGGGGGTAATCGACTGCCTCAACGTGGTGCTGGAATGTCCACTTGCCGACTACGAGCGCTGGCTTGCGCTACTGGAAGAGGGCGCACGTAAGAAAATGCAGGGGCTGCTCACGTTTGGCGAAATCATCATTGATGCCAGTCACGTCAATAAACTGGCCCCCGCCTTTGCTAAACTGGCAGAAGAAGCGGATGATCCCTGGCGTAGCTGGAGCCAGCTCATCTTGCAGCAATTGAAAGACATTGCCGGTGAACCGGCGATTTATCTGATGGTGCGGCGACTGGATTAACCATTAGTGATATCAATAAAACGTCAATTCGTATGACAATTAGCTATACGTGAAGCGGGTAACACTACAAAATAAGGGGGTATAGTAGTATACCGGGTGGCCCGCTCTCTTACCGAAGAACAATCACTTGATATGAAAAAACGGATAAGGAAGTCACATTATGTTGATTTATGACTGTTTTTTTCTGCTTTTCTGTACAATTGATTCTGGAAGGATGCAGTATCCATGATTTTACAGCATTTGCTGGAACAGAAAGATAAGGCGTCCGTCCTGCGGGCGTTCATTCCCCTACCACCTCCGTTCAGCCCCATTCAGTTTGTCGAACTTCGCCTCAGTAATTCGCGATTCTACCGCTGTTTTGATGACGGAAGCGTTGAGTTCTGCACCAGTGAATATGCCGGTTCAATCAGCGATAGCTCAAAACAGGTGATTTTACTTGCCGGAGAAACCATGGCTGAGCTGCGCTTTGTGCGCACCGATGGCGGTAAATTTTGCGAAAAAGACAGCACTATGTTTGCCTGGCTGGCACGCCTCGCGGCGCAAGGTTTAGAGGGTGATATTGAGCGCGACAAGCTGGAGCAATCTGTTTCGCTGTTGCGCCAGGAGCTTGACCATGACCGGGTTCTGGTCGATATCACCAACTCAGTACTGTCTCACCTTGATATTGATGAACTGGTGGCGGATGTCTCACGTGAAATCCACCGCTTCTTTGGCGTGGATACGGTCGCAATGGTGCTCCGTGATGCCCTGCGCTCGCGCCAGCTTATGTGGAACTCGACGGATTTCACGGTTCAGCCGCCAACAAGCCAGCAATACCCGCTACGCAGTGATAGCCAGTTGCTGCATACGGCGCTCAATGAAAATCATGCGACCCTGTTGCAAAAAAGGGACGAGCCGCAAATATGGCAAAATGATCCCTTGCTGCAACAGTTGGAGGCGCAAGGTCTGGAGACGGTCTTTATTCTGCCGCTGGCTTTTAGCCATCAGTCTACCGGCGTACTGGTCCTGGCACACCGGGATTTGTCGATTTTTAACGCACAAAACTGTCGATTACTTCGACAGATTGCCGACAGAATTGGCATTGCTGTCGATAATGCCGATGCCTATCGCAAAGTGACGCATCTGAAAGAAAACCTCAAAAACGAGAACAACAAACTTAACGAGCAAATTCTTTCCAGCCAGAGCTTTGGCGACATTATTTATCAGAGCGACGCCATGCGCGATGTGCTCCAGCAGGTCAATATTGTTGCCCTGAGTGACAGTACAGTGCTGATTCTTGGCGAAACCGGTACAGGGAAAGAGATTATTGCCCGTGCTATTCACCAGATGAGTCTGCGCAAAGATAAACCGCTGGTGAAAATCAACTGTGCCGCAATTCCGTCCACCCTGCTAGAAAGCGAACTGTTTGGTCATGATAAAGGGGCGTTTACCGGCGCTATCAACACCCACCGTGGGCGCTTTGAAATGGCGGATGGGGGAACGCTGTTCCTCGATGAAATCGGCGATATGCCGATTGAACTGCAGCCTAAATTATTGCGTGTGCTACAGGAACGGGAGATTGAGCGCATTGGCGGCACCCGCACCATTCCCGTTAACGTTCGGGTCATTGCCGCGACTAATCGCGACCTGAAACAGATGGTCATTGACCGGGAGTTTCGCAACGACCTGTTCTATCGCCTGAATGTGTTCCCGCTGGTGTTGCCGCCGCTGCGCGATCGCCCGGACGATATCCCGTTGCTGGTCAGGTACTTCACACAAAAACTGGCGCGCCGTTTAAACCGCCAAATCGACACCATTCCTGCCGATGCAATGCGCCAGTTGATGCGCTACGAATGGCCTGGCAACGTGCGCGAACTGGAAAATATTCTCGAACGTGCGGTCCTGCTCTCACGCGATAATACGCTGAGCCTGCATTTGAATGCGCAACCCAGCAGCATGGTGCAGCCTGTGGCCCATGATCCTTTTCCTTTCCCCCTGCCCCGCGTGGCGGAAATGATGCACACCGAGCCGCCGGAAAACGATGAAGAGGAACGTCAGCGTATTATTCAGGTGCTGCGAGAAACAAACGGTATTGTTGCCGGGCCGCGCGGTGCGGCGTCAAAATTAGGGATGAAACGTACCACGCTGTTATCACGTATGCAGCGGCTGGGCATTACCGTTAGGGAAGTATTGTAATTGAGTTTCTGAGTTTAAGTGTGAGCGAATTAACGCTTTAGAGGCGATACCGGCTATATAGCTGGTACGCCCTATGCATATAAATGCGGGTGTCGATATTGCTCCCTCATTAATGCATAGACTCAGGAGATTCTGATGGATACCAGCAATGCTTTTGATCTGCGACTTCCCGCAGAAATGGCAAAGGTCGCCGAACAGGCAGGGTTATATAAAGTCAGCAAGAAGAAAGAGCTGTCATTCTTTCTCGCGGTCACGGCTGGTGTATTTATTTCCATTGCATTCGTTTTCTATATTACCGTCACAACCGGGCCTGCCCCTGCAACCGCCCTGGCAAAACTGGCCGGCGGCGTGTGCTTCTCGCTGGGCCTCATCCTGGTGGTGGTCTGTGGCGCAGATTTGTTCACCTCGACAGTATTGACGGTGATGGCAAAAGCCAGCGGGCTAATAAGTTGGCGACAGTTAATTATCAACTGGATAATTGTCTATTTTGGTAACCTTGTCGGCGCCCTGTTTTTTGTCGCGCTGATTTGGTTTGCCGGGCAATATATGAGTGGCAATGGTCTTTGGGGACTAAATGTATTACAAACCGCCGACCATAAAATGCATCATACATTTGTTGAAGCCGTTTGCCTGGGGACGCTTTGTAATTTAATGGTATGTCTGGCTGTGTGGATGAGTTATTCCGGGCATACGCTAACCGATAAAATTATGGCGATGCTGTTGCCTATCGGTATGTTTGTTGCCAGCGGCTTCGAACACAGCATCGCGAATATGTTTTTGATCCCGCTTTCTATTGTTATTCGTTATTTTGCACCCGAAGGATTCTGGACCAGCATTCACGCCAGCCCGGAACATTTTCCGGCATTAACGGTCAGCAATTTTATCACGGCCAATCTGATCCCGGTGACGATAGGTAATATTATCGGCGGCGGGCTGCTGGTGGGGATCACTTACTGGATTATCTATTTGCGTAACCAAAATAACGGGCACTGAACGCGTCCCTGATGGCGCTGCGCTTATCAGGGCTACGATTGGTAGCCCCGCTAAGCACCGCGCCAGCGGGGAAGACATCACGTCAGACGTGATGGTCGTCAACCACCACGGTATCTGGCCATGCGTGAATAACTGCCTGCACCAGCGTTGCCAGCGGGATGGCGAAGAACACCCCCCAGAACCCCCACAGGCCGCCAAAGATAATTACCGACAGGATAATGACCAACGGGTGCAGGTTAACCGCTTCGGAAAACAGTAACGGCACAAGCAGGTTGCCATCCAGCCCCTGGATTATCAGGTAGACGGCAAAACAGCTCCAGAACTCGGTGCCCGCACCAAACTGAAACAGCGCCACGCCAATCACCGGAATGGTGACCACAAACGCGCCGATGTAAGGAATCAGCACCGAGAAGCCCACCAGCACCGCCAGCAGCAATGAATAGTTAAGGCCAAAGAGCTGAAAACCTAACCAGGTGGCAACGCCGACGACAACCATCTCCAGCACTTTGCCGCGAATGTAGTTGGTTATCTGCTGGTTCATCTCTTTCCAGACCTGCCCTGCCAGCCCACGGTTACGCGGTAAGACGCGGCGCACCGCATTGAGCATCTGTTCTTTATCCTTCACCAGGAAGAAGACCATCAGAGGCACCAGAACCAGATAGACCGCCAGCGTCAACAGCCCGACCAGCGATGCAAGGGAATATTTCACCACCGAATCGCCCATGCCCAGCATCCGGGCACGCATGTTTTCCGCCATTGCATCGATGATGCCCGCATCCATTAACATCGGATAACGTCGTGGCAGCGTGGCGGCATAATCGGAAAGTTTATTAAGCATACCCGGCATGTCGCGAATCAGATTCATCCCCTGCTGCCAGGCAACCGGCATCACAACAAATGCCATAATCATCAGGATGCCGACAAACAGTAGCAGCACCATCGTGGCGGCCCAGCGGCGGGAGAAACCGACTCTTTCCAGACGAACGGTTGGCCATTCGAGCAGATAGGCCAGCACGATGGCAACCAGCAGCGGCGCAAGAAGACCGCTAAAAAAGAAGAGAATGACAAAACCTGCCAGCAAAATGACCAGCAGCGCGATCGCTTCCGGGTCGCTAAAGCGACGGCGATACCACTGCATCAACAATTCAAGCATATGTTCCTTCCAGGAGCCGGATTGACCGGTGTGAGTTCAGGAATTGTATCGAAATGTCACAAAAAAGACTTCGCTTTTCGTCGCCTTTACAGGAAACATGATGAACGGGCAAAAAGGTGTTATTCCCCCATCAGGGGGGATAAACTCTCTCTTTTATTTCGCCGGAACGAACCCCGGCTCGTCAGGTCAAATGATTACCCGAAAAATTACAGGATTGAGGTTATGTTCAGGCAGTTGAAAAAAACGCTGGTCGCAACCCTTATCGCCACGCTGACGCTCGGCCAGATGATGCCCGCGTTTGCGGATTCTGCAGACAGTCTGCCCGATATGGGAACCTCCGCAGGAAGCACCCTGTCCATTGGTCAGGAAATGCAGATGGGCGACTATTATGTTCGCCAGCTGCGCGGCAGTGCGCCGCTGATCAACGACCCTTTACTGGTTCAGTACATCAACGGACTGGGCATGCGCCTGGTCTCGCATGCAAACTCGGTAAAGACCCCGTTTCATTTCTACTTAGTCAATAATGACGAAATCAACGCCTTTGCTTTCTTTGGCGGCAACGTGGTGCTGCATTCAGCGCTGTTTCGCTATGCGGATAACGAAAGCCAACTGGCGTCGGTGATGGCGCACGAAATTTCCCACGTGACCCAGCGCCATCTGGCGCGAGCCATGGAAGATCAGAAGCGTAGCGCCCCCCTGACCTGGGCTGGCGCACTGGGCTCCATTCTGTTAGCCATGGCAAGCCCGCAGGCCGGGATGGCGGCGCTCACCGGTACACTGGCCGGTACGCAACAGGGCATGATCACCTTTACGCAGCAGAACGAACAGGAAGCGGACCGCATCGGGATTCAGGTTTTGCAACGCTCCGGTTTTGATCCGCAGGCAATGCCGACCTTCCTGGAAAAGCTGCTTGATCAATCACGTTACGCCTCGCGTCCACCGGAAATTTTGCTGACTCACCCCTTACCGGAAAGCCGTCTTGCCGATGCGCGTAACCGCGCCAACCAGATGCGCCCGGTGGTCGTGCAATCCTCCGAAGAATTTTACCTGGCCAAAGCCAGAGCCCTGGGGATGTATAACTCCGGGCGTAATCAGCTCACCAGCGATATGTTAGATGCCTGGGCAAAAGGCAATGTGCGCGAGCAACATGCCGCGCAATATGGTCGCGCCCTGCAGGCAATGGAGGCGAAGAACTTCGCCGACGCCGCTAAAACGCTGCAACCTCTGCTGAGTGCCAATCCGACAAATGCCTGGTATATCGACCTGGCGACCGACATTGATTTAGGGCAGAACAAAAACAACGAAGCGATTAACCGCCTGAAAAATGCGGCGGAAATTAAAACCAACCCGGTATTGCAGCTCAACCTGGCAAACGCCTATCTGAGCAGCGGTCAGGCTGCCGCGGCAGAGGCGATACTCAATCGTTACACCTTTAACTGGAAGGACGATGTAAACGGCTGGGAGTTGCTGGCGCAAGCGGAAGCCACATTAGGCCATCGCGATGAAGAGCTGGCGGCGCGTGCCGAAGGGTTGGCGCTGACGGGTAAGCTTGATCAGGCCATTACGCTGCTGGGAAGCGCCAGTTCGCAGGTCAAATTGGGCAGCCTGCAGCAGGCCCGTTACGATGCGCGTATCGATCAGCTTCGTCAGTTGCAGAAAACGTTCCGCCCGTATCAGAAGATGTAACAAGGAGAACCGATGACAGACGCGGTGAAGATTTACCACAACCCTCGCTGCTCCAAGAGCCGCGATACCCTCAGCCTGCTGAAAGCCAACGGCATTGATCCGCAGGTTGTTCTGTATCTGGAAACGCCGCCGGATGCCGACACGCTTAAAGCGCTGTTGAAAATGCTGGGGATGACCAGCGCGCGGGAGCTGATGCGCCAGAAAGAAGATCTCTATAAATCACTGGGACTGGGGGATAGCCATCTCTCAGAAGAGGCGCTGTTGCAGGCGCTGCTTGATAATCCCAAGCTAATGGAGCGTCCAATCGTTGTGGCGAACGGTAAGGCGCGCATTGGTCGCCCGCCAGAACAGGTTCTTGAGATCGTCTACTAATGCCACAGGCCCGCAGGTGCAATACTTGTCGGGCCTACAGTTTCAGAATGTCTTTTACGAAGGGGATGGTCAGCTTACGCTGGGCGGTAATAGAGGCACGGTCGAGCTGATCAAGCGTGTCAAAGAGCGTGCGCATTTCGCGATCCAGTCGCTTGAGCAGAAAACGTCCCACATCTTCCGGCAACTCAAACCCGCGCTGCCTTGCACGCAGTTGGAGCGCCTGCAGTTTGTCTTCATCAGAGAGCGGTTGCAGCTTGTAGATTTGCCCCCAGTCCAGGCGCGACGCCAGGTCGGGCAACCCCAGATTCAACTGCCGTGGCGGACGATCGCCGGTGATCAGTAACCGCGTTTTGCCTGATTCCAGAATACGGTTATAGAGATTGAAGATGGCCATCTCCCACGGTTCATCGCCTGCGACACACTCGATATTATCGATACAGACCAGCGAGAGATGCTCCATTCCTTCAAGCACTTCCGGTACAAACCAGGTGCGCTTATCAAGCGGCACATAGCCGACCGCATCACCACGCTGAGAGAGTTCGGCACACGCCGCATGAAGCAGATGGCTACGTCCTGCCCCTTCACGCGACCAGAAATAGATGTATCCGCTATGATCCTGGCGTAGGACATTTTGCAACGCCGCCAGCAAAGAAGGGTTATCGCCCGGCCAGAAACTCGCAAAAGTTTCATCGTCAGGAAGATAGAGTGGCAGGGAAAGCTGCGCCGGTGTGTTCAGACGTACCTCAACAGGGCTTTAAAAAACGCGGTAAGTTTATCATAAAACTTTACCGCGTTTGAACCGGGCATGACACCCGGTTTGCAGAGCAACAATTAATGCTGATTTGCTTCGCTGTCTTCGGCGTCCAGTACCACTTCTTCCGGACGCAGGACACTGATCAATTTGAAGATCAGGCTCAGCGCAACACCCACGATAGTCGCCAGCGCCATCCCTTTCAGTTCAGCCGCGCCAATGTGCACTTTCGCGCCGCTGACGCCGATGATCAGAATGACGGAGGTCAGGATCAAGTTTTGCGCTTTGCTGTAATCCACTTTGGATTCGATCAACACGCGAATACCGGATGCGCCGATTACCCCGTACAGCAGCAGAGAGACACCGCCCATCACCGGTACCGGGATAATCTGAATTGCCGCCGCCAGTTTACCTACGCAGGAGAGCAGAATCGCGATGATAGCCGCGCCACCGATAACCCAGGTACTGTAGACGCGGGTGATCGCCATAACGCCAATATTCTCACCATAGGTGGTATTCGGCGTTGAGCCGAAGAAACCGGAAATAATGGTTGAGAAGCCATTGGCAAACATGGAACGGTGCAGGCCCGGGTCACGGATCAGATCGCGTTTCACGATATTGGCGGTAACGACCAGATGGCCCACATGCTCAGCAATAACCACCAGCGCCGCAGGCAGAATGGTGAAGATAGCAAACCATTCGAAACGCGGCGTGTAGAAGGTTGGCAGCGCGAACCAGTGCGCATTGGCAATCGGCGTGGTATCAACAACACCCATTGCAAACGACAGCGCATAACCGGCCAGCACGCCGATCAGAATCGGGATTATCGCCATAAAACCACGGAACAGTACGGAACCAAACACGGTCACACCCAGCGTTACCAGCGAGATGAGCACGGTTCTGGAATCCGCAGACTGACCATCCGCAGGCAGCAGGCCGGCCATATTGGCCGCAACACCGGCCAGCTCCAGACCGATGACGGCAACGATTGCGCCCATTGCCGCAGGCGGGAACATCACGTCCAGCCAGCCGGTGCCTGCTTTCTTCACGATGAAGGAAACAATGCAGAACAGCACGCCGCACATGATAAAACCACCCAGCGCCACTTCGTAGCCCAGCGGCAGAAGCAGCAGTACCGGCGAAATAAACGCAAAGCTCGATCCCAGATAAGCCGGGATTTTGCCCTTACAGATAAAGAGATAAAGCAGCGTTCCGATACCGTTAAATAACAGTACGGTGGCCGGGTTAATATGAAACAGGATTGGCACCAGCACGGTTGCGCCAAACATAGCGAACAAGTGCTGCAAACTAAGCGGGATTGTCTGTAAAAGCGGCGGTCTTTCACTCACCCCGATAGCACGGCGCGTCATAGTGTTTTCCTCTGAGTGTTGTTGTTTATCCCCGTCACACGTCAAGACGCTGGTGCGTTGGCCATACTCGTCCACCCGAATCACTTATTTACGTAAGATCATCAGGATTCGCTCGCTTGTCCTTGCCGGCAACTCGACGTTGTTAGGGTATATGTTCCGCTCATCACCCATCCCGCAGTGTTGTGGACTGCGTGATGAAATCAGGCGGATTCTGTTCTGGTTTACGCCAAAAAAAAGCCGACTTTCAAAGTCGGCTTTTGATTTTTAAAGCATTTATTTCGTACCAAAGATTTTGTCGCCGGCATCGCCGAGGCCCGGAATAATGTATCCGTGCTCATTGAGGCCCTTGTCGATGGACGCGGTATACAGCTCAACGTCCGGGTGCGCTTTCTCCAGCGCGGCGAGGCCTTCCGGGGCAGCAACCAGCACCAGCACTTTGATGCTGTGGCAGCCTGCATTTTTCAGCAGGTCGATGGTGGCAATCATAGAACCGCCCGTTGCCAGCATCGGGTCAACGACCAGCGCCATACGCTCGTCGATGTTAGAAACCAGTTTCTGGAAATACGGTACCGGCTCCAGGGTCTCTTCATTACGATAGATACCCACCACGCTGATGCGTGCGCTCGGAACGTGTTCCAGCACCCCTTCCATCATGCCCAGGCCGGCACGCAGAATAGGGACTACGGTGATTTTTTTGCCTTTGATTTGTTCGACTTCTACCGGGCCGTTCCAGCCTTCGATAGTCACACGTTCCGTTTCCAGATCGGCAGTCGCTTCATAGGTCAGCAGACTACCGACTTCCGAGGCGAGTTCACGAAAGCGTTTGGTGCTGATGTCATTTTCACGCATCAGGCCCAGCTTGTGTTTGACGAGTGGGTGTTTTACTTCCACGACCTTCATACTCTTCTCCTTCCCCAAAACGGTGGCAGCCACAAAAAAAATCGCCGGATTATACCGCTTTTTCTCCGCCACGCTACAGGTGCGGCGTTGATCCGGATCAAACAGACTGGAAAAGAGTATACCGTAATAATCCCCGGCGGCCTGAAATAATGGACTCGCAAACGTTTGCCTTCACTGTTAGAATTGCGCCGAATTTTATTTCCAAAACCTGATTAGTTCGGGTAACAGCCTGAAATATGACGGGTGAACCGCAAGCAAACGCGTGGGGACTCAAGCAGTGACCGATAAAACCTCTCTTAGCTACAAAGATGCCGGTGTTGATATTGACGCAGGTAATGCTCTGGTTGACCGAATCAAAGGTGTGGTGAAGAAAACTCGTCGTCCGGAAGTGATGGGCGGTCTGGGTGGCTTCGGCGCGCTGTGCGCATTGCCGCAAAAATATCGTGAACCAGTACTGGTTTCCGGCACTGACGGCGTAGGTACCAAACTGCGTCTGGCGATGGATCTGAAACGCCATGACAGCATCGGCATCGACCTGGTCGCCATGTGTGTGAATGACCTGGTTGTACAGGGCGCAGAGCCGCTGTTTTTCCTCGATTATTACGCAACCGGCAAACTGGATGTCGACACCGCAGCCAGTGTGATTAACGGTATCGCGGAAGGCTGCCTGCAGTCTGGCTGTGCGCTGGTTGGCGGCGAAACCGCTGAAATGCCGGGCATGTACCACGGCGAAGACTACGATGTTGCCGGTTTCTGCGTTGGCGTTGTTGAGAAATCCGAGATTATTGACGGTTCCAAAGTGGCCGACGGTGATGTGCTGATTGCACTGGCGTCCAGCGGTCCGCACTCCAACGGCTACTCCCTGGTGCGTAAAGTCATCGAAGTGAGCGGTTGCGATCCTGAGACGACACAGCTTGAAGGGAAATCCCTCGCGGATCACCTGCTGACTCCGACCCGCATCTACGTGAAATCGATCCTCGAGCTGATTGAAAACGTAGACGTGCACGCCATCGCCCACCTGACCGGCGGCGGCTTTTGGGAAAATATCCCGCGCGTGCTGCCAGACAATACCCAGGCGGTGATCGATGAGTCCTCCTGGCAATGGCCGGCCGTCTTCAACTGGCTGCAAACGGCGGGCAATGTCAGCCGTCACGAGATGTATCGCACCTTCAACTGTGGTGTCGGTATGGTTATCGCCCTGCCTGCTGATGAAGCAGATAAGGCCATCGCATTCCTGAATGCCAAAGGTGAAAACGCGTGGAAAATCGGTATTATCAAAGCATCCGATTCCAGTGAACGCGTGGTCATCGAATGAAAAACATTGTGGTGCTCATTTCCGGCAACGGAAGCAACTTGCAGGCAATAATTGATGCCTGCAAGCAGAAGAAAATAAATGGCACCATCCGGGCAGTATTCAGTAACAAGGCCGATGCATTCGGCCTTGAGCGTGCGCGGGAAGCCAATATTCCCGCCCATGCGCTTCTTGCCTCTCAGTTTGCCAGTCGCGAAGCGTTTGACCGTGAACTGATGCAGGAGATTGACGCTTACGCCCCGGATATCGTTGTGCTGGCTGGCTACATGCGTATCCTCAGCCCGGACTTCGTGGCACATTACGCCGGTCGCCTTATCAATATCCACCCTTCCCTGCTACCTAAATATCCCGGTTTACACACCCACCGTCAGGTACTGGAGAACGGTGATGACGTTCACGGCACCACCGTGCATTTTGTTACCGACGAACTGGACGGCGGCCCGGTGATTTTACAGGCACAGGTACCGGTGTTTGAGGGCGATACCGAAGAAGACGTGACCGCCCGCGTCCAGACTCAGGAACATGCGATTTACCCGCTGGTCGTGAGTTGGTTTGTTGATGGCCGTCTGGCTATGCAAGAAAACAGAGCCTGGCTTGATGGCGTTTGTCTGCCAGAACAGGGCTACGCGGCCGAGTAAGCAAATCTTTTCTTTGCCTGCGCGTAACATACCGTTGCGCGCAACACCTTTCTGCGGGTAAAACCGGATTACTGTCATACTTATCTGTCACAGTTGGACATCTAATGGCAAAGCTCGCCATAATATGGGTGTCACTCAAACGAACGCCAACACGTTTACCTGCACACGAGGACACTGCCATAGCGAGAAGGAATTGCCGTGTCCCGAGAGTTAACCGGAGTGTAAGTTGTAATGGGTCAGGAAAAGCTATATCTGGAAAAAGAACTAAGTTGGTTGTGCTTTAACGAGCGCGTTCTGCAGGAAGCGGCGGATAAGAGTAACCCGCTCATTGAACGCATGCGCTTTTTAGGGATTTATTCCAACAACCTTGATGAATTCTATAAAGTTCGCTTCGCAGAACTTAAACGCCGCATCATTATTAGCGAAGAACAAGGACAAGGCACCAACACCCATTCACGCCACCTGCTGGGTAAAATACAGGCCCGCGTACTGAAAGCCGATCAGGAATTTGACGGCCTGTATAACGAACTCCTGCTGGAAATGGCACGTAATCAGATCTTTTTGATTAACGAACGCCAGCTTTCCGCCAATCAGCAAAACTGGCTGCGCCACTACTTCCGACAGTATCTGCGCCAGCACATCACGCCGACACTGATTAATCGCGAAACCAATCTGATTCGCTTCTTAAAAGACGACTACACCTACCTGGCGGTGGAAATCATCCGTGGCGAAGATATCCGCTACGCCCTGCTAGAAATTCCGTCTGATAAAGTGCCGCGTTTTGTAAACCTGCCGCCGGAAGCGCCGCGCCGTCGCAAGCCGATGATCCTGCTGGATAATATCCTGCGTTATTGCCTGGATGATATCTTCAAAGGCTTCTTTGATTACGACGCGCTGAACGCCTACTCGATGAAAATGACCCGTGACGCCGAATACGATCTGGTGCACGAGATGGAATCGAGTCTGATGGAGCTGATGTCTTCAAGCCTGAAACAGCGTCTGACGGCAGAGCCGGTACGCTTTGTGTATCAGCGTGATATGCCGGATGCCATGGTTGAGATGCTTCGCGAGAAGCTGACCATTTCCCGCTACGACTCCATTATTCCGGGCGGTCGCTACCACAACTTTAAAGACTTCATCAACTTCCCGAACGTTGGGAAAGCAAACCTGGTGAACAAACCGTTGCCGCGCCTGCGCCATGTCTGGTTTGATAAGTTCCGCAACGGCTTTGATGCCATTCGCGAGCGCGATGTGCTGCTCTATTATCCGTATCACACCTTTGAGCACGTGCTGGAACTGCTGCGCCAGGCGTCGTTTGACCCAAGCGTGCTGGCAATAAAAATCAATATCTACCGCGTGGCCAAAGACTCGCGCATCATCGACTCCATGATCCACGCCGCCCATAACGGCAAGAAAGTGACCGTGGTGGTTGAGCTGCAGGCGCGTTTCGATGAAGAGGCTAACATCCACTGGGCGAAGCGACTGACCGAAGCCGGTGTGCAGGTTATCTTCTCGGCGCCGGGGCTGAAAATCCACGCCAAGCTGTTCCTGGTGTCGCGTATGGAAAACGATGAAGTGGTGCGTTACGCTCATATCGGTACCGGCAACTTTAACGAAAAGACCGCACGTATCTATACCGACTACTCATTGCTGACCGCCGATGCGCGTATCACCAATGAAGTGCGCCGGGTCTTTAACTTTATTGAGAACCCGTACCGTCCGGTGAATTTCGATTATTTGATGGTTTCGCCGCAAAACTCGCGCGATCTGCTCTACAAAATGATCGATACCGAAATTGCCAATGCGCAGAAAGGCATTCCTTCGGGCATTACGCTAAAAATCAACAACCTGGTGGATAAAGGCCTGGTTGACCGGCTGTATACGGCCTCCAGTTCTGGCGTGCCGGTGAATTTGCTGGTGCGCGGTATGTGCTCGCTTATCCCTGAACTGGAAGGCATCAGCGATAATATTCGCGTAATTAGCATTGTTGACCGTTTCCTTGAACACGATCGCATCTATATTTTTGAGAATGGCGGCGATAAAAAAGTGTATCTGTCGTCTGCTGACTGGATGACGCGAAACATCGATTACCGTATTGAAGTAGCGGCGCCGTTGCTCGATCCGCGCCTTAAACAGCAGGTACTGGATATCATTGATCTTCTGTTCAGTGATACCGTCAAAGCACGCTACGTCGATAAAGAACTCAGTAATCGATATGTGCCGCGCGGCAACCGCCGCAAAGTACGCGCACAGCTCGCGATTCATGAATATCTGACATCACTTGAACAGTCTGACTAATCTATGCCGATAAATGAAAAGACAGCACGACCGCAGGAATTTGCTGCGGTCGACCTGGGTTCGAACAGTTTTCATATGGTGATTGCCCGCGTTGTTGATGGCGCCATGCAGATCATTGGCCGTCTGAAACAACGCGTACATCTGGCGGATGGCCTCGACAGCAATAATATGCTGAGTGAAGAGGCTATGGAGCGCGGTCTCGCGTGTCTGTCGCTGTTTGCAGAACGCCTGCAAGGTTTTGATCCTTCAAGCGTGTGTATTGTAGGGACCCACACGTTGCGCCAGGCGCTCAACGCACCGGAGTTTCTTAAACGGGCAGAAAAGGTTATTCCCTACCCCATCGAAATCATCGCGGGTAATGAAGAAGCGCGCCTGATTTTTATGGGCGTTGAACATACGCAGCCGGAAAAAGGCCGCAAGCTGGTTATTGATATCGGCGGCGGTTCGACCGAACTGGTCATTGGCGAAGATTTTGAACCCAAACTGGTGGAAAGCCGTCGTATGGGCTGCGTCAGCTTCGCGCAGCTTTATTTCGCGGGCGGAACAATCAATGCGGAAAACTTCCAGCGCGCCCGCGTTGCCGCAACGCAGAAACTGGAAACGCTGGCCTGGCAGTTCCGTATTCAGGGCTGGGACGTCGCGCTTGGCGCGTCCGGCAGTATCAAAGCGGCCCATGAAGTGCTACTGGCGTTAGGGGAAAAGGACGGCATCATCACGCCTGAGCGCCTCAAAAAACTGGTCGCCGAAGTTGTGAAGTTCAAAAACTTCGACGAACTGAACTTGCCGGGTCTGTCCGACGAACGTAAAGCGGTCTTCGTTCCAGGTCTGGCAATTCTCTGCGGGGTATTTGACGCGCTGGCAATTAATGAACTTCGCCTCTCAGACGGTGCGCTGCGCGAAGGCGTGCTGTATGAAATGGAAGGCCGTTTCCGCCATCAGGATATTCGCAGCCGTACGGCACAGAGCCTTGCTAATCAATACAATATCGACCGCGAACAGGCGCGTCGCGTGCTGGAAACTACCATGCACATGTACGATCAGTGGCAGGCGCAAAATCCGAAGCTCATTAATCCGCAACTGGCGGCGCTACTGAAATGGGCAGCCATGCTGCATGAAGTCGGTTTAAATATTAACCACAGCGGTATGCATCGTCATTCGGCTTATATCCTGCAAAACAGCGATCTGCCGGGCTATAACCAGGAGCAGCAACTGATGATGGCCACGCTGGTGCGCTATCACCGCAAAGCGATCAAGCTGGATGACTTACCGCGCTTCACGTTGTTCAAGAAAAAGCACTATCTGCCGTTAATTCAGCTTTTACGCCTTGGGGTGTTGCTGAATAACCAGCGCCAGGCGACAACGACGCCACCAACTCTGCGTCTTACGACCGATGATAACCACTGGACGCTGAGCTTCCCGCACGACTGGTTCAGCCAGAATGCACTGGTTCTCTTCGACCTGGAACGGGAACAGGAGTACTGGGAAGCCGTCACCGGCTGGCGACTCAAAGTTGAAGAAGAGCAGTCGCCCGGCGTAGCGGCATAAAATCAGGCCGCCTGAATCTGCCCTGGCAGATTTTCCAGCGGCTCTGGTTTACCAATCAAATATCCCTGCAAATAATCGATACCCAGCGCAACCACTGCGCTGCGTATCTCTTCATTCTCGACATACTCCGCCACGACCTGCATCTTTTTCATTCTCGCCAGATGGCAAATAGAGGCGACAATCTGATAATCCAGACTATTGGATACGATATTGCGGATAAAGCTGCCGTCGATTTTCAGGATATCGGCATTCACATTTTTCAGTCGGGAATAACTGGCGTAACCGGTACCAAAATCGTCAATCGCTACGCTACAGCCCATTTTTTGCAGTTGGCCGAGCGTTTGATTTGCCTGCTCCAGATTAGTTAACGAGTTACTCTCGGTTATCTCAAAGATCAACTGCCACGCCTCGATACCATATTTTTTCAGTAGCCGCCCCACCTCCAGAGAAAACTGTGCCCGACACACAGAGGCGGGCGACAGGTTAATGGCAAAACGCTGCGCGGGTAGCGTTGCGCGATGAGCAGACATAAAACTCAGCACATGTTCCACTACCCAAAGATCGATACGTGATGACAGGCCGAACTCATGGGCAACCGGCAGAAAATCATCCGGATTAATGTACTGGCCGTTCTCTTCATTCATGCGTAGCAGAATTTCGTAGTAGCTGTCACCGCGCATCCCGGCGATAGGCTGCACCAGTAAACTAAAGCGGTTCTCTTCCAGCGCGAGTTGCAGACGGTTCATCATATCCACCTTGTCCTTAAGGCTACGCTGGAGGTTCGCCGCCCCGCTATGCTGCAAGCTTTCCGGATGATTTGTCGCCAGCGACAAGTCTGCAATGGTACTCAGTTCGCCAAGCAGCAAGTAGAGGTGCTGCACCGGTGAGCGCACATAGCAATAGCTCATGCCCACCTGTGGCTGCAGCGGCATATCATCCCAGAAGAAACGAAACGCCTTAATTTGGGCATCCAGCGCTTCAATCCGGTTCTGGTGCGACTGGGTGTTAAGACGAATAGCCAGATCATGGCCTGAGAGATGGTAGACACGTTCGTCTTCATCAAGGCTGTTTTTAAGCCAGTCCGACAGTTTTTGCTTGTACTGAATACGCAGCATCACGCCATAGTTACGCCCCAGCACTTCCAGTTCCGGCACACTTAAATAACAAAGAACAGACCAGGGTGAGCCCGCAAGCGCACGATTGAGGGCGCGCAGATTGGGTATCTGAACGACGGGATCAAGATAGGCAAGACGACGAGCACGGGCATGAACATGCCGTTGTCGTGTTGCCAGTACCGATACACAAAGAATGATAAAAGAGTAAACCAGGTAACTCGACGAGGCGATAGCCAGTTGAATTTCATAAGCCGGATAGACGGGAAGATAACGATAAAAATAGTGTACCGAGACAATCAACAGCAGCGTCCAGAGCACCGATATAAACCGGTATCCATAGCGTAACGCCCCCCATAGCATGACAGGCAATACCAGAGAGAGCGTGTAGTTGGTGCTGAAAATGGAGCTATTTTCATTCAGCGGCATGAGCAACAGTATGACCAATCCGGCCAGGATACTCAGCCAGATAGCCATCTCACAGCGAGTCACTTTCGGGTCGAATTCATGGCGCAGTTGCGATAACCAGCTTCGCAGATAACGCGGATGGCGGATGATACGAATAACCAAATAGCAGAGCGGAATACCGGTCATGGTCCCGACCAGTAACGCCTGATAATCAATCAGTAAATGAATATTTAACGATAATATATCGGTCTTACTAAAATCCGTATCGTACAGCGCCAGCCAGATAACGAACTCGAGAATAATCAAATAAATCGTTGCCGGGCAAAAGACCTGCCAGAAAATTCGCTGGGCAATAAAAGCGGCGTTTCCGTAGGCAATATTTTGCCGACGCGTAACAAAAACGCGATAGCCGCCCCAACTGATGACCACGGGAATAAGCAAATGAAAAATTTGCGCCACAAGCTCAGAGATATCGTGCATGCCGATATTCAGGACCAGTGCGAGAACCATGCCGGGTAGCGCTGCCCAGCCAAAGACCACCATCAGACTGAACATCAGCGCCATTGGCAGGGAGAAAAGGACAACCGTTTCACCCGCGACATGCGTATAGGTATTCGCCAGGTTAAACAGTGGCAGTAAAAGACATGGCAACACGAGCGGTAATGCCCACCATTTGTCTTTGTGCTGATGATATTTTTTTAACGGAGTCATAGATGCTCGACAAAAAACCCAGTTTCCCAATGGGTATTTCAGGCAGGCATCCAACCTGACTGTAAGCGCGTAAATAGCAAATGAGCGTGAATTTTAGTTCTGTAGGGCAATCAGTGATTGATGCACATCAAATAAAACTCGCCGAATTAATCAATTTTTACGCTTTTTAAAAAGAGACGCAGATTAGCATTCATGACTTAAATACTTAATTTATTTTATATAAAACTCATTAATATTTTCCTCCGGTAAAATTTTGCGTGGTTAAGAATTGACCTCACCCGCACTCTGTGCCTTAATGTCAAGGTCGCCCTTTTTATGGGGTAAACCTTAAGGAACCTTTTGTGAGTCAGGCAACCCCTATGCGAAAACGCCATCGATTTGACAGTCGCATGACCCGTATCGTACTGCTAATCAGCTTTATTTTTTTCTTTGGTCGTTTTATCTATTCCTCAATTGGTGCCTGGTATCATCATCAGGATAAGCTCCAGTCTCAGCAAGTAAGCCAACCTATCGATTCTTCCGCACAACGCTAACGCACTGTTTTTATTTGTACACGTCTTTACGTGGGGTTTGTCACATCAACGCATGACGCACCATCGTCAGGATCATCGCCACGCCAAATCCGGCGAGGACAGCTCCGGCTACGCGCTCAATAATATGCACCCAGGCTGTGAGACGTATCTGTATGGCGGATAATCCGATCAATGTCGCGATGGCAAGATTCCATGCCAGCACCGCCAGGCTCATCCATACGCCGGAAAAGATCTGCTGCGCAAATGTGACGTTCGCGCCCAGGATCGAGGTCATCAGCGCCAGATAAAAAAGCGCATTTTTGGGATTAAGTAACGCGGACCCCAGCCCAAGTAGAAACTGTTTTCGCCACGACGGGCAATCCATCCGGGTGGCGTTGAGCGCCAGCACCTGCTTACGGCTGCGCAACAGATGCCCGCCAATCCAGATTAAATAGAGCGCGCCAGCAATTTCAATCAGACGAAACAGCAGCCCGTAATCCTGTAATAGCCGCCAGCCACACATCGCCACCACAATATAAAACGCGTTTCCCAGCGCGATCCCCGGACCAATTCCGGCGCTGCCCCGCAGGCGATAACGGATGGCGTAACCGGCCAGCAGGAAGAAATCAGGGCCAGGACTGACCAGCGCTACAAAGTGTGAAAGCGCAAGCAGTGGAAACGCGGCGGGAATAAATTCGGGTAACAAAGACATAGCAACCTCATCAGTAAAAGACGAGGTCACTTTATGGCGTTGTCAGACTTAATTATTGTCTGATATTGATCGCCCCTGCGCATACTGGCGGGGCGTGGAAGAGGTAAAACTGACGAACGTGCGGTGAAAATGGCTTTGATCGGCAAAACCGCTTTGATAACCCACATCGGCGATATCACTGCCCGCCCGCAACTGTGCTTTAGCAAATTCCACACGGGCATTATTGACCCAGGCTCCTGGCGTCAGCCCTGTCGCCAGCTTGAACTGGCGAATCAGCGTCTCTTTACGCAGCATGTACCGCTGTGCCAGGCAATCCAGCGACGGGGGCTGCTGAATATCGGCCAGTAGCGTCGTTTGCATATAGTTGCAGAGTTCAGCCGGTTTCGCCGCAGTTTGCAGGCCGGGCAGGCTGACAAGCAGCGCACGTACCGCCTCCTGTAATTCCCCAGTCTGGTTATCTTCCAACAGGGAGATAATGTGCATAAAGGCGGTGAAGAATGAAGGATTGCGTAACACCGTTTGTGCGCAGTGAAGATGCTCCCCTGGCGCGAACCCCAACTGTTGCAGGCACCACGCCTCATCAAGGTACAACATGTGATAGCTACGTGGACGTTCGGCTGCCGGATTGCAACTGTGCGCTTCACGGGGCGCTATCAGCACCATATCGCCCTGAGAGAGGTGATATTCATGACCACTGCAACGCGTAACGGTCTCGCCGTCGATAATCGCGCCAATAGACAACTGAGGGTGCTGGTGCAGTTTATAGGCCTGCGTACTTTGTACGGTAGAACGCCATTCGACCCACGGCACAAGCGGAGAGCGCCAGAAGCGTTGTTCAATGTTCCGCGTTGTCATCTCTCCCTCCTCCTCACATGATTCCAGACTTCGAGCAGCTACTTTTCGGCAACGCGCGTGAGCCACTCAGCATAAGCCGGGCTGGCGTGCGCTGGCATATTTTGCTGCCCGGCGCTGAATTCATCCTGCATGCCAAATATTTTCCAGACCAGGGGGGCAAGCTGTGCCGCCGGGCTGTTTTCCTGCGTGGTGGTGCGCAACAGCTCCAGCGTACGCTTTTTATATTCGCCCAGCACCTCCGATTGATAATCAAAAGCTTTCCCCAGCCCGGAGAAGTACATCAGCTTCGGCACTTCCGCCTGTGGCCACTGCAACGCCATGTTGAGCGGCCACTCCAGCATTGTCCGCTCACCCCATACGGCTGAACGCGGCACCTGCTGGTTAGCCACCAGCGTTAACATAAAGGCCTGGCCCAGTTCACCAAGATAGATATCCATCGCATCAACGGATGGACGCGCATAGAACGCATCCAGCGGCTGAGGGTTCACCGCTCCCACTTTTGCCAGCAGGCGTTGCTCCAGCTCAAGCACCAGCGCTCCCAGCTCAGACTGCGCTACCGTGCTGCTCTCAGTACCGCATTGGGTTCGTTGGGTACAATCCCAAAGGCTGAGCGTGAGCTGCCACTGACGCTGTTCCCCTTCTCCTGAGCAACCTATCTCCCCGGTCACGAAGTATTTCATTTCTGGCGGGACAAGGTCGAACAGCTCGTTGCCATCAAACACATGGGTTGAGACAACCGGCCCGATGCCCGTGGCGACCTGCACGTAACAACGGGCGGCATAATCACTCCAGTAGTGGGTTGCCTCGGCAAGATACAGTGGGATTGCACGGGTAAGGCGCCCCAGGTCATCCTCACGCTGAGATTCGGAAGGTGTCGGGTCATCGTCGATTTTACTCAGCACAAAGAAACCGACCGTGTTTGCCTCTTGCGGTTTCTGCCCGAAAAGCCAGTCGGCATTACACAGCCCGTACTGCCAGACAGGCTGCGTAAGGGCAAGCGTATTGATTTCCACCTCGCCAGGGTCGGTGGGTGTGCCCTGGGCGTACTGCTCGCGCATTTTCTGGAAGGCGCGGGCGGATTCATCCAGATACTGTTTAAGCGGTGGGTAGTCCAGCGCATACATCCGGCTTAACAGCTTTTCCCCTTCGTCGGGGTTACCCAGCTCCTGATAAGCTCGCAGCAGGTTAATACCGGCCATCGGATCGTGGCGCTGCTCGTCATACACGGGAGCAATGAGCTCAACAAGCAGCGCAATCTCGCCGTTTCTGCCCAGATCGCCGGAGATCATCATCAGCGAACTGCCGTCATATCTCCCACCGGCGAGAACTTCGTCATACAGTGCCCGGGCGGCCGCTACATTGTTATGTTCCAGGTGATAGCGCGCCAGCCAGAGTTGCGCGCGCCAGGAGCCGGGCAGCGCCGCAACGGTACGTAGACCCGCGACATATCCCGCTTCCCCTTCACGCTCCTGCTTAATACTCGCCCACCAGAGCAAGCCATTATCCAGATTGGGGTCGGCTTCGATAGCCTGCCAGAGCAGTTCCTCGGCACGGGCATCGTCACCCTTGTGAGAGAAAACTTTTGCCAGATTGGTCAGCAAAATTCCCGTAGCCCCGACTTTCGCTATACCGGCCTGCAGTGTGTTTTCGGCCTCAACCAGTCGTTTATTTTCCATCAGCACAATGCTCTGAATGGTATGACTGCGTTCGGGGTCGTCATCAATCTCCACCAGGCGCGCGGCGGCAGGAATAAGATCGGCGGCAAAACCATCGTTCAGGCCCCCCAGGATCGCATCATAAAGTTCTGCCGCGTTATTCCACTTTTGCTCAAGGCCGGGCAGGAAAACATTGTTTCGCCAGTCTCTGCGGGCGATATGCATTTCTCGCCCGTTGGCGTCGTATGCCACGATCATCTCTTCATTTGGAACCGGGGCGTGTCCTGCCTGCGTATGTTCAGATTCCACAGGGCCTGGGGTCTGTTCTTTTTTGCCACTAAGGGCGCTGAGAAGTTTTTTAAACATAGTGAGCATCGTGGCAAGTGAGAGGGGCCGAAGTCCGTGTTCCGATGATGATTCGCCCTTCGCTCGCATTCCTCGTATCCAATGAGGTCGCAAGCGCAATGAAGATAAAGCGTCGATGAGCAAATCCAGGACATACAAAGAACACTCAGCCAAAAGGTTGGCATAAAATGCCCGCCCCGTCTAATGCCTGGAATGGTGGGGCGAGAAGTCCATTTACTTTGTGTTTAAGCGCCTGTTCAAAATATCGTGCACATATTTTTCAATCACAATGTGGTTCTCCAGGCTTACTTTTGCGATGAAAGCCTCGAGAAAATCGCGCGTTGAATGGAGCGTATCGGCGACAAGACTATCGAATTCGCTTTGGGTAAAACGGGTATTACCGGGAAGCGTTGAGCGCTGGAGTAGCGTGTGTGCAATGACTTCAAGCACCGCACGGCGGTAGTCATCAGAAAGCAGGACATCAAGGTCGGCCTGGCAGATAGTAAATGTGAAGCTAAAACTGACGAATCCGGAGTCGACGGGCAATGAATAGCTCAGTTGCTCTCCCAATTGCGCCACATGAGGTTCATATCCGTCACCCATTAAACATACAGGCTGCATACTATGCGCTCCTTTAAATTTTATGTTAGATATCAAAAAACCTGCGCCAGGTAGCCACTTAGCGACTGCATAGTAAATATCATCAATCTGCTAACCACACATAAAAAAAACACCGGCAGCTTGAGGCTTACTGGTGTCTTCGTAGGTTCGTATTATTGCCGGAAAACGCGCATTCAGGTTTATCAGGCCATTATCAAACGCTTAAACAGTAACTGTTGGATGTCCTGCCGATGTGCCAGGATCGCATGCGCTGTTACTGATGTTCCCTCTACTGCATACAAAACCCTGTAACCGTCAGCGTGGTTAAACTCCCGGTATTTGGCGCAGCCAATTTTCAGCAGTTCAGGGCAAATCTGGCAGCCCAACGGGAACTGACCAACGGTACTCTCAAACTGTGCGAGAATATCTGCGATAACCGGACGCGGCTCGACATCAACACGGCGCAGATAACTCACTATTGTGTCGACACAGAGTCTTACAGTAAGCGTGTACTCGAAGGTAACCTGCGGTTCCATAGAAGTCCCTTAGCGTTGCGTGTTCTGCGTTTAATCCGCAAGACCATCCAGCAACTGGTCTTTTGAGAACACGCGCCCCTCAGCTTTATCTTTCTCTGACAGGGTTAGCAGTTTCAGCAAAGCGATGGCATTTTCTCGTTCCTGCTGCTGGTCATAGGACTCTATCACATAAGCAGGCACACCATTTTGCGTCACCAGAATGGGTTCTGACACATCGAGCGTGGCCACATTTTTTTTAACGTAGCTAATTGTCTCCACTTTCATTGCATCTTCCCCTCACACTCTACATGACACAGATGGTTTTAATATAGACCATATTCAGACCACCAACAATAAACCTTCTGTTTTGTCTTTTCTGATAAATGATTAGAGAAATAAAAACCCTCTGTAAAAACAGAGGGTTGGTTTAAGGCAGAAGGACGTTATCGCTTATTCCCACTCAATCGTCGCTGGCGGTTTACCGCTGATGTCATACACCACGCGGGAGATGCCATTCACTTCGTTGATGATGCGGTTGGAAACGCGGCCGAGGAAGTCGTACGGCAGGTGTGCCCAGTGCGCGGTCATAAAGTCGATGGTTTCAACGGCACGCAGAGAGACAACCCAGTCGTACTTACGGCCATCGCCCATCACGCCAACAGAGCGGACCGGCAGGAAGACGGTAAAAGCCTGGCTAACTTTGTTGTAAAGGTCAGCTTTACGCAGCTCTTCAATAAAGATGGCATCGGCACGACGCAGCAGGTCGCAGTACTCTTTCTTCACTTCGCCCAGAACGCGAACGCCAAGGCCTGGCCCCGGGAACGGATGGCGGTAAAGCATATCGTACGGCAGACCCAGCTCAAGGCCGATTTTACGTACTTCGTCTTTGAACAGCTCACGCAGCGGTTCAACCAGACCCATCTTCATCTCTTTCGGCAGGCCGCCCACGTTGTGGTGAGACTTAATCACGTGCGCTTTACCGGTCGCCGATGCGGCAGACTCGATCACGTCAGGGTAAATTGTGCCCTGCGCCAGCCATTTCACGTCTTCAAGTTTCAGGGCTTCTTCGTCGAAGATTTCAACGAACACGCGACCAATGATTTTGCGTTTGGCTTCCGGATCGTTCTCGCCCGCCAGTTCACTCAGGAAGCGTGATTCGCCTTCCACGTGAACAATGTTCAGGCCGAAGTGGTCGCCGAACATATCCATTACCTGCTCAGCTTCATTCAGACGCAGCAGACCGTTATCGACGAACACGCAGGTCAGGTTTTTGCCGATTGCACGGTGCAGCAGCATCGCCGTCACGGAGGAGTCAACGCCGCCGGACAGGCCGAGGATCACTTTGTCGTCACCAACCTGCGCGCGGATGCGTTCGATAGCGTCGTCGATGATTTTCGCCGGGGTCCACAGGGCTTCACACTGGCAGATATCGATAACGAAACGCTCCAGCATACGCAGGCCCTGACGGGTATGGGTCACTTCCGGGTGGAACTGTACGCCGTAGAAGCGTTTTTCTTCGTTAGCCATAATGGCGAACGGACAGGTTTCGGTGCTGGCAACGGTAACAAAGTCAGACGGGATAGCCGTCACTTTATCGCCATGGCTCATCCACACGTCCAGCAGCGGTTTGCCGTCTGCGGTCAGGGAATCTTCAATACCACGAATCAGGGCGCTGTCGGTCAGAACTTCTACCTGTGCATAGCCGAATTCGCGCTCGCTGGACGCTTCGACATGGCCGCCCAACTGCATCGCCATGGTCTGCATGCCGTAGCACACGCCAAATACCGGCACGCCAGCTTCAAACACATACTGCGGTGCGCGCGGGCTGTTATCCTCAGTGGTACTTTCCGGGCCGCCGGAAAGAATGATACCGCTTGGGTTAAATTCACGAATCTGCGCTTCGGTGACATCCCATGCCCACAGTTCACAGTAAACACCAAGCTCACGCACGCGGCGGGCAACAAGTTGCGTGTACTGAGAACCGAAATCGAGGATAAGGATGCGATGTTTATGAATGTTTTCCGTCATTGACGCTAATTCCGAGGCAAGTGAAACAAAATCGCCCGGCATTTAGCCGGGCGTGGAAAATATCAGGAGCCCATACGGTAGTTCGGGGATTCCTTGGTGATGGTCACATCATGGACGTGGCTTTCCTGGATGCCCGCACCGCTGATACGCACGAATTCCGCTTTAGTGCGCAGCAGGTCGATGGTACCACAGCCGGTCAGACCCATACAGGAACGCAGGCCGCCCATTTGCTGGTGAATGATCTCTTTCAGGCGACCTTTATACGCCACGCGACCTTCGATACCTTCCGGCACCAGTTTGTCAGCGGCATTATCCGTCTGGAAGTAACGGTCAGAGGAGCCTTTGGACATCGCGCCCAGAGAACCCATCCCGCGGTAAGATTTGTAAGAGCGGCCCTGGTAGAGTTCGATTTCGCCCGGGGATTCTTCGGTGCCTGCCAGCATTGAGCCCACCATCACCGCTGCCGCGCCAGCGGCAATCGCTTTGGCGATGTCGCCAGAGAAGCGGATACCACCGTCAGCGATAACCGGAATACCAGTGCCTTCCAGCGCTTCAACCGCGTCGGATACAGCCGTAATCTGCGGAACACCCACGCCGGTCACGATACGGGTGGTACAGATAGAGCCAGGGCCGATACCGACTTTCACTGCGCTGCAACCGGCTTCCGCCAGCGCACGTGCGCCTGCGCCCGTCGCTACGTTACCGCCAATGATTTGCAGATCGGGGTATTTGGCACGGGTTTCACGAATACGCTGCAGAACGCCTTCGGAATGGCCATGAGAGGAGTCAATCAGCAGAACGTCGACGCCCGCCGCAACCAGCGCATCAACACGCTCTTCGTTGCCCGCACCTGCGCCAACCGCCGCACCGACACGCAGACGGCCTTGCTCGTCCTTACAGGCGTTCGGTTTACGTTCCGCTTTCTGGAAGTCTTTCACGGTGATCATGCCGAGCAGACGGAATTTATCGTCGACAACCAGCGCTTTCTCTACGCGTTTTTCGTGCATTTTCGCGAATACAACTTCACGCGCTTCGCCTTCGCGAACGGTGACCAGACGCTCTTTCGGCGTCATGTATACGCTAACAGGCTGGTTCAGGTCGGTGACAAAGCGAACGTCACGACCGGTAATGATCCCCACCAGTGAATTGTCTTCGGCAACCACCGGGTAACCGGCAAAACCGTTACGCTCGGTCAGTTCTTTCACTTCGCGCAGGGTAGTGGTTGGCAAAACGGTCTGAGGGTCTTTAACCACGCCGGACTCGTGTTTTTTAACACGGCGAACTTCTTCAGCCTGGCGTTCGATGGACATGTTTTTATGAATAAAGCCAATGCCGCCTTCCTGTGCCAGGGCAATTGCCAGGCGCGCTTCCGTAACGGTGTCCATTGCTGCGGAGAGCATCGGAATATTCAGACGAATGGTCTTAGTGAGCTGAGTGCTCAAATCGGCAGTATTCGGCAGAACGGTGGAGTGAGCGGGAACGAGGAGGACGTCGTCAAACGTCAGGGCTTCTTTAGCGATACGTAGCATGGGCAATATCTCTGACCTGGGTGGTTAAATATTGCCGTGGCATTATACAGAGCGTAACCGATTGCTTCCACATTTTTTTGCGAAAAATACTTGCACTCATCTCTGAGCGGGTTACTATCGACTGAATAACCTGCTGATTTAGAATTTGATCTAGCTCACATGTCATCTCTTCAAAGCCCCGCAATTTTTACCGTTACTCGCCTGAATCAAACAGTACGTAGCCTGCTGGAACGCGAAATGGGCCAGGTCTGGATAACGGGTGAAATCTCCAATTTCACACAGCCTGCCTCTGGTCACTGGTATTTCACGCTTAAAGACGACACGGCGCAGGTTCGCGGTGCGATGTTCCGTAACAGCAACCGTCGCGTAACGTTCCGCCCGCAGCATGGCCAACAGGTACTGGTTCGCGCCTCCGTCACGCTCTATGACCCGCGCGGCGATTACCAGATAATCGTTGAAAGCATGCAGCCCGCCGGTGAAGGGTTGCTGCAGCAGAAATATGAGCAACTGAAAGCGGCGCTGTCAGCAGAAGGGCTTTTCGATCAGCAGTTCAAACAACCGCTCCCCACACCGGCCCACTGTATTGGCGTTATCACCTCGAAAACCGGCGCTGCGCTGCATGACATTCTTCACGTCCTGAGGCGACGCGATCCTTCTCTGCCGGTGGTCATTTACCCCACGGCGGTACAAGGTGACGATGCGCCGGGGCAGATTGTGCGCGCCATTGAACTGGCGAACGCACGTCAGGAATGTGATGTGCTGATTGTTGGCCGTGGCGGTGGCTCGCTGGAAGATTTATGGAGCTTTAACGACGAACGCGTGGCGCGCGCCATTTTTGCCAGCCGCATTCCGGTGGTCAGCGCCGTCGGCCACGAAACCGATGTGACCATTGCAGATTTTGTGGCGGATTTACGCGCCCCTACCCCCTCTGCCGCCGCGGAAATCGTCAGTCGCAACCAGACGGAACTGCTGCGCCAGATCCAGTCTGCTCAACAACGTCTTGAGATGGCGATGGACTTTTTCATTGCTAACCGTACCCGGCGTTTTACCCAACTTAATCACAGGCTGCAACAGCAGCATCCGCAGTTGCGCCTCGCCCGTCAGCAAACCGTGCTGGAAAAACTCCGCCAGCGGATGCGTGTCGCCCTGGATAGCCAGCTTAAACAGGCTAGCCAGCGACAACGCCGCGTCGCCCAGCGTTTGAATCAGCAAAACCCGCAGCCGCGGATCTGGCGTGCGCAGACGCGTATTCAGCAACTGGAATACCGGCTGGCGGAAAGCCTGCGCGCACAGTTAAGCGTGACGCGAGAGCGTTTCGGCAAGGCGGTGACGCACCTGGAGGCGGTCAGCCCGTTATCGACGCTGGCACGCGGGTATAGCGTCACCACGGCCGCCGATGGCAAGGTGCTGAAACAGGCGAAACAGGTCAAAACGGGCGATACGCTTACTACCCGTCTCGCCGATGGCTGGGTAGAAAGTGAAGTGAAAAGCGTCCAGCCCGTAAAAAAAACGCGGGCGTCTAAACCCCGCAACGCAGGCTAATTCACGGCTTCGTCGGGGTCAGCAACATAACAAAAAGCGCCAGTCCGGCAAAAATGAAAAGCGACCAGGCCGCCCCCAGTAATGCATAGAGTTGCCCAAAAATTATCGCCCCCGCCACCTGCCCCACCGCCAGCATAAAAAAGACGATGCCCACCCCGGCGGCGGGAGCATTTGCCGTTGCGGACGCACCGCAGACCAGCAGCACGCCGGAAAGCGTGATATAACCCACGCCACAGAGGGCCGCCGCCGGAATCAGCCACCCGCTATAACCATGACTTACCGCCAGTAGCACCAGCGGCGCGGCCATAAAAAGCAGCGACAGCCAGTAAACCGGGTTCCAGCCTGTCCGGGCGGCCAGCGCGCCAGTAAAGACGCCAGCAATTCCCGCCCCGCCGCTCACCAGCCACAACATGCTGGTGGTCTCTTTTTCAAGGTGCAGATGTTTTTGCAGAATATCGGGCCCAAAGTTCCACCACGCCGCGCTCGCTATCCCACAGATAAACGCAATCAGCGCCAGCCGCCGCAGTGCCTGGCACTGTAAGACCTGCCGCCAGGATTGCTCCTTTTTAGCCCCCGGCGCCCGGACGGCGGGTAAATAGCGCATCACCGGTAGCAGGCAAAGCAGAGCAAGCACCGCGAAAGCTACGCAGGCTCCACGCCACCCAAAGGGGATAAAAAGCAGTACCGGTACGGAAAGGATAATGCCGCCGCCAGTACCGGCATTGATAAAAGTGTTAGTGGTGGACTGCCGACGCTCTGCCACAGCCTGGCTGACCGCCGCAGCCAGTGACGGCGATGCCAGCCCCGAACTCAGACCGGCGATAAACAGCCCCAGCGCAAGGTGTAGTACACCCGAAGACAACGCCAGGATCAGTAGCCCAAACGCAGCGCAGAGTGCCGAAACGATCGCAGTGGTACGGGCGCCGTAACGCCCGGTTACCGGGGCAGCCCAGAGCGATGAAAAACAGTAGGCGATATAGCTACAGGCGGCGATAACACCGGCCGACCGTGGGCTCAGCGCAATATCCTGCCCTACCGATGGTAGCATCAGCCCCCAGGCAAAACGCGCCATGCCATACGTCACGGCGATGAGCAAAAATCCGGTTAACGCAAGCGGTGAAATCGTTTTAGCCACACCCGACCCTCTTTTTTGATTGAGCAGTTAATGATGGTCGAAACCGACAGTTTTGCCGCGTAAGGGGTAAAAAAGCCGAATGTCACATAAACTTGTAGTCAGCCTTGCCAACAATCAGGAGAGCAGCATGACAGCGACACGACTTCACAGTGTTATCCCGCCCTACATCCTGCGCCGCATTATTGATAACGGCTCCGACGTACAGCAAAAGTGCGCCCGCCAGACCCTAACCCATGTCCAGACGCTCATGGCGCATATGCCGGGTAAACCTGCCGCGCCGCATGTCGCGAAAGCGGGCCAGTTGCAGCGGGACATTTACGATGCGAAACAGACTCAGGAGTTGCCTGGCACGCAGGTGCGCTTTGAGGGGCAGTCATCAAATGGCGATATCGCCGTGGATGAAGCATGGGAATATCTGGGTGTGACGCACGATTTTTTCTGGAAAATTTTTCATCGCGATTCACTGGATAATAAGGGCCTGACGCTTATCGGTACCGTTCACTATGGACGTGATTACCAGAATGCGTTCTGGAACGGTCAGCAGATGGTATTTGGCGATGGTGACGGCGAGATCTTTAACCGTTTCACTATCGCGCCGGATATTGTCGCCCACGAACTTAGCCATGGCGTAACGGAGACCGAAGCCGGGCTGATTTATTTCGAACAGTCCGGGGCGCTTAATGAATCGTTATCCGATGTCTTCGGCTCGCTGGTGAAACAATATCTGCATAAACAGACCGCACAAGAAGCGGACTGGCTTATTGGCGAAGGGCTGTTGGCCGCAGGCATCAACGGTAAGGGGTTGCGTTCCATGGCAGAACCTGGCACCGCCTATGACGACCCGCTGCTCGGCAAAGACCCTCAGCCCGCGCATATGAAGGACTTTATAAAAACCCGCGAAGATAACGGCGGCGTGCATCTTAACTCCGGCATCCCTAACCGTGCGTTCTATCTCGCCGCCACCGCGCTCGGCGGCCACGCCTGGGAGAAAGCAGGCTACGCATGGTATGACACCGTCTGCGATCGGGCGCTGGCGCAGAACGCGGATTTTGCGGCGTTCGCCCGTCTGACCGTCGCCCACGGCGAAAAACGGTCGGGAAAAGAGACCGCGGAAGCCATTAAACAGGCCTGGATTGAGACAGGGGTACTGTGATGAATATTCCCGAGCTCACTGAAGACGCGGTCATTGAGCTTGCCCGCGAAGGGGGGGTGGCGTTTATCCCACAGTTGAGCGGCCTGCGCAGGATCGCCCTTTCCGCTCTCACACCAGAGCAGCGAGCGCGGGTGATTGATGTGTTACAGCAAGCGCTGCCTCGTGGCTTTCCGCCGGGGCAGACGGACTCTCCGGGGCGCGGCGACCAGCGTTATTTTCGCATTCAGATAATCTGGACCCACCACAACCAGGCGCACTATACCGATATCATCTTGCTGGTGCCGGAACAGGAGGCGCCGCCCTCGCTGGTGGATTTGTGGAAAAAGGGCGAAAGCGGCGTCTGTGATTAAGCGTCCTGCAGGGCGAAGACCACCCGCTTTTTGGAGATCAGGCCGTGGCCCTGCTGGCAGAAATAGTCAACCGCTCCGCAGGCTTTGAGCACGTCCAGCGGCTGCTGGCACTCCGGACATAGCGCACTGAGTGCGTAATCTTTATCACAGCCATGACAGTGACCATGCGTGCCAATCAATTCCAGCGGGTTGTGGCAGGTTGGGCATTTAAGATCCATAAATATCCTCCCAGAATGTCAACCGGTGGCGATAATGCCACCGGTATTTCCGACCTTACTTACTTTTCTTGATATGCTTAATCAAGCGCTTACGTTTACGCATCTGGTTTGGCGTCAGCGTATTGCGTTTATCTGCATACGGGTTTTCCCCTTCCTTAAACTGAATACGGATAGGTGTGCCCATCACATCCAGCGATTTACGGAAGTAGTTCATCAGATAACGCTTGTAGGAGTCCGGCAGGTCTTTTACCTGGTTGCCGTGAATCACCACAATCGGCGGGTTATAACCACCGGCATGCGCGTATTTCAGCTTCACGCGACGACCACGAACCAACGGCGGCTGGTGATCTTCAGACGCCATATTCATGATACGGGTCAGCATCGCGGTGCTCTGGCGACGGGTCGAGCTGTCATAGGCTTCACGCACGGATTCAAACAGGTTACCTACGCCGCTGCCATGCAGTGCGGAGATGAAGTGTACGCGAGCAAAGTCGATAAAGCCCAGACGGAAGTCCAGTGTCTCTTTGACCTGCTCTTTCACTTCCTGGCTGAGGCCATCCCATTTGTTGACCACGATAACCAGTGAGCGCCCACTATTGAGGATGAAGCCAAGCAGTGAGAGGTCCTGGTCAGAGATACCTTCACGGGCATCAATAACCAGCATCACGACGTTAGCGTCTTCAATCGCCTGCAGCGTTTTGATTACCGAGAATTTTTCCACCGCATCGGTGATTTTGCCGCGTTTACGCACGCCCGCGGTGTCGATCAGAACGTACTCGCGTCCATCACGCTCCATCGGGATATAAATACTGTCACGCGTGGTGCCCGGCATGTCATAAACCACAACACGCTCTTCCCCGAGGATACGGTTAGTCAGTGTGGACTTACCGACATTAGGACGCCCGACGATCGCCAGCTTGATAGGCAGGTCCTGCGGGTTGAAGTCGTCTTCCGGTTCTTCTTCGCCGTCTTCATCTTTACCGTCGTCGAACTGCGCCCAGTAGGCAGCGTCTTCATCCAGCTCTTCCGGCGGATCGATTTCATCCATCCACGGCAGCAGAACGTGTTCCAGCAGGCTGACAACACCACGGCCATGCGAGGCGGCAATCGGGTGAATCTCACCCAGGCCAAGCGCGTAGAAGTCGACAACCGCCTGATCCGGGTCCAGACCGTCCGTTTTGTTCGCGACGAGGAATGTCGGTTTTTCTCGCGAACGCAGGTGTTTGGCAATGGCTTCGTCAGCCGGCATCAGCCCGGCGCGCGCATCCACCATAAACAGCACCACATCGGCTTCTTCAATCGCCAGCAGCGACTGCTCCGCCATACGGGTTTCTACGCCGTCTTCCGTACCATCAATACCGCCCGTATCGATACAGATAAATTCACGACCTTCGACTTCAGCACGACCGTACTTACGGTCACGGGTCAGCCCCGGAAAATCCGCTACCAGCGCATCACGGGTGCGTGTTAAACGGTTAAAAAGCGTGGATTTTCCAACGTTAGGGCGCCCGACCAGCGCGACCACAGGTATCATGTTTAAAGCCTCATTACTAAGAATTCAAAATCAAAACGTCGCAACGCTGGCGACGTTTTAAAAACAGTAAAACGGCCCCTGCAACAGGAGCCGTCTTCTCACGAACGACCACCTTCGCGCGATTAACGCGTGATGGCGTACAGCGTACCGTCTTTAGCCTGGATAAGCAGTTTGCCTTCCGCAGCAACAGGATCGGTCAGGAAACCGGAGCCGTCCACTTTCTGCTGCGCGACAAAACGCCCGTCTTCGACGTTAATCCAGTGCATATAGCCTTCGCTGTCACCGGTCACGATGTAACCATTATACAACGCCGGAGCGGTAAGGTTACGGTGCAGGAGATCGCTTTGTGTCCACAGCGTCACACCACCGTCGGTGGTCAGCGCCAGAACGCGGTCATTCTGGTCAATCATGTAGATGCGGTTACCATCGACAATGAAATTGCTCACTGAACCCAGTTCACGTTTCCACATGATCTGGCCGCTACGCAAATCCAGCGCCGTCAGGTTACCGTTGTAAGCCAGCGCATAAACCACGCCGTTTACAATCACCGGCGTTGTATCGACATCGCTCAGACGGTCGATTTCAGTCGGACCCGTTGCCTGAGAAATACGCTGCTGCCAAATCATCTGGCCCTGCTGCATCAACACGGCGCTTACGCGACCGTTGTCGCCGCCCACAATGGCTGCGCCGTAGGCGGTAGCCGGTGCGGATTCGCCACGCAGGGACAGCGACGGCATATCAAGGTTAACCGTCCATTTCACCGCACCGTCGCTCTCATTAAGCGCCTGCAACTGGCCGTTACTGGTATGAATCAGCACCAGGCCGTCGCTGACAACAGGGCGGGATAACGCTTCACCGGCAACGTTGGTTTTCCATGCCTGGGAACCGTCGTTCGTATTCAGCGCATAGACCTTCGCTTTTTCGCTGCCCACGTAGACATGGCCGCCTGCGACGGTCACACCACCGGACAACAGCGCCGGGCTGCTGGAGAACCAGCCAGATTTTTCTGCCAGGTTAACGGACCAGACTTCTTTGCCGTCGCTCGCACTAACCGCTTTTACCGTACCGCGACGGTCAGCAGCGTAGACCACGCCACTATCCAGCGCCGGATGCAAATTAGAGTGAAAATCGCCAATACCGCTACCCACGGAAGTACTCCACGCGGTAGACGGGTTAAACTGGTTAGTCACCGTCGGCAGAGGGGACATTTTGACAACGTCTTCTTCGCTGTTAAACAGGGAACAACCGCTCAGTAAGGTGACGGACAGCAGTCCAGGCAGAAGTAATTTACGCAATTGCATCGGGTCCCTCTTAGATGGACAAATTGTTGATTTTCATCTGCATCATTTCACTCAGCGCCGGGGATGCGTTGTTTTTAACGCCATTTTCCCAGGCGGTGCGTGCACCTTGTTTGTCGCCTTTGCTGAGCAGCGCTTCGCCACGCAGGTCGGCAACAATGGCCGCCCAGCCGTCGCCTTTCACGTTATCAAGCGTTTTCAGCGCAGCATCTTGCTGCTTGAGCTGCACCTGGATACGGGCGAGACGAATGTTAATCATACCCTTAAGGTTTTCATCGCTGGTGGCGGCAAGACCTTGTTGCAGTTGCGCGGAAGCCTTTTCCAGCTCATCGCGTTGAACATACTGCTGTGCCAGCTCCAGTGATGCCAGCGCGCCATAGGTATTCTTATTCTCAGCCGCGAATTTCTCCGCCGCTGTCAGCGTTTCAGGTTTATCAGCACGAATCGCGGTAATGGCGTTTTCATAGCCTTGTGAAGCAGATCTCGCTGTTTCGGTTTGGTGACTTGTCCAGTAGCGCCAGCCAACTAACGCACCAATACCTAAAATGACACCAACAGCCAGCGCTTTGCCGTTCTCAGCAAAAAAGCGTTTGAGCGCGTCTACCTGTTCGTTGTCGTTCTCGTAAATTTCCACGCAGTCCTTCTCCTTAACGATAATTCACCGGGGAGATTAGCCCAGTAGTGTGCGCAAATGCGCCGCAACGCTGTCCTGCGTTACCGTATTTTGCTCACCAGAGCGTAAATCCTTCACTACAACGTTACCGTCAGCGATTTCAGACTCACCCAGCACCAGTGCGAGCTTAGCGCCCCACTTATCGGCACGGGCAAATTGCTTTTTGAAATTACCGCCGCCGTGGTTCGTCATGAGCTTAACGTCAGGTAACGCATCGCGTACCTGTTCAGCCAGTTGCATTGCAGCGGACTGTACGTTTTCGCCTGACGCTACCAGGTATATATCGACAACGGATTCTGCTTTAAATTCCGGATTAACTGCCTGAACCAACAAAACAAGTCGCTCAAGGCCCATCGCGAAGCCAACCGCCGGCGTTGCGCGCCCGCCAAGCTGCTCGACCAGACCATCGTAACGGCCACCTGCGCAGACCGTTCCCTGGGAACCCAGGCTGGTGGTCACCCACTCGAAAACGGTGCGGTTGTAATAATCAAGACCGCGCACCAGACGCTGGTTGACCGTGTAGGCAATACCCGCAGCTTCCAGCAGTTTGCACAGGCCCGCGAAGTGTTCGCGAGACTCTTCATCCAGATAATCGCCAAGGGCTGGCGCCGCGTTCAGAAGCGCCTGAATGTCTGGGTTTTTGGAATCCAGTACGCGCAGCGGGTTGCTGTACATACGGCGTTTGCAATCTTCGTCCAGTTGCTCTTTATGCTGCTCAAGAAACGCCACCAGCGCATCGCGATAGTTCGCACGTGCTTCCAGCGAGCCAATAGAGTTCAGTTCGAGGCTAACGTGATCGAAGATACCCAGCGCACGCCACCAGCGCGCAGTAAGCATAATCAGTTCGGCATCAATGTCCGGGCCCTGCAGACCAAACACTTCGACACCCAACTGATGGAACTGGCGGTAGCGACCTTTTTGCGGGCGCTCATAGCGGAACATCGGACCGACATACCACAGGCGCTGTTCCTGATTGTACAGAAGACCATGCTCGATGCCGGCGCGTACACAGCCCGCTGTACCTTCTGGACGCAGCGTCAGGCTATCGCCGTTGCGATCGTCAAAGGTGTACATCTCTTTTTCAACCACGTCGGTAACTTCACCGATCGCGCGTTTGAATAACGGGGTCTGCTCTACAATCGGCAAACGGATTTCATTGTAACCGTAGCTGCCGAGCACGTTTTTGAGTGTGCCTTCAATGCGCTGCCAGATGGCGGTTTCGCCAGGCAGATAATCGTTCATGCCGCGAATGGCTTGAATATTCTTTGCCACGTTTATTCTCTTTTTGAATACAAAAAATGAACCCTCAGGGCTTGCGCCTTGCGGGTTCATCATACACGGGAAGCCAGCCGCTTCCCATCACGTTATTTTTCTACCTGTTGCACAGCAATACGATTAGCTTCATCCAGGATTGATGCTTTCGCACGGATGCGGGCTTCAAGCTGGGTAATCATATCGTCGTTATCCAGTCTGTCCTTGCGTACGCCATCTTCGTAAAGGCCGCTTTTCTTGTTGCCACCGGTCACGCCAAGCGTAGAAACCAGCGCTTCGCCAGGACCGTTCACCACGCAACCGATGATCGAAACATCCATCGGCGTGATGATATCTTCCAGGCGCTGTTCAAGGGCATTTACGGTGCCGATCACGTCAAACTCCTGACGTGAGCAGGTAGGACAGGCGATAAAGTTGATGCCACGCGAACGGATGCGCAGTGATTTCAGGATATCGAAGCCAACTTTGATCTCTTCAACCGGATCCGCCGCCAGCGAGACACGCAGCGTATCGCCGATCCCTTCCGACAGCAGTAAGCCCAGGCCGATCGCTGACTTGACCGCGCCACTGCGCGCCCCACCCGCTTCGGTGATCCCAAGGTGTAACGGTTGATCGATCTGTTTTGCCAGCAGACGGTATGACTCCACCGCCAGGAATACATCGGAGGCTTTCACGCTGACTTTGAATTGATCGAAATTGAGTCTGTCGAGGTGATCGACATGGCGCATGGCGGATTCCAGCAGCGCCTGAGGCGTGGGCTCACCATATTTTTCCTGCAGATCCTTTTCCAGCGATCCGGCGTTAACGCCAATACGGATAGGGATATTTTTGTCGCGCGCACAATCAACAACCATGCGAATACGTTCTTCATTACCGATATTGCCTGGGTTGATACGCAGACAATCGACGCCGTATTCCGCGACTTTCAGCGCAATGCGGTAGTCAAAGTGAATATCCGCGACCAGCGGTACACTCACCTGTTGCTTAATCAGTTTGAAGGCTTCTGCCGCGTCCATGGTAGGAACGGAAACACGAACTATGTCAGCGCCAACGCGCTCAAGCGCTTTAATCTGCGCAACCGTCGCGTCCACGTCTGTGGTGCGGGTGTTTGTCATTGACTGCACGGCGATGGGGGCGCCATCGCCAATCGGCACATTACCAACGTAAATCCGTTTCGATTTCCGACGTTGAATCGGAGCCTGGTTATGCATGAAAAATCTCCCGCGTTGCCCGTCTGTTACTGTACTGCTGATTGTTCGGCATTGAGGGTCAGGCGTGCAACCTGGTTAGTTCTGATAAAGCGGCTCAGATCGACAGGTTTACCCTGATATTGAATCTGTACCGCAGCAGGTGCACCAATTTTGAGCTTGTAAGGCGCCTGGCCGGTCAAATTCAGCGTCGCGTCTTTACGCTGGATGCCGCTGAATAATTTTTTACCGCTTGCATCGCTCACTTCTAACCAGCAGTCGGCGTTGAAGTTCATGACCAGCGCATGTGCGGCGTCCGGGGAGGCGATACCCGCCTGGTCAGTCGGCAGTGGCGCGTTATTCGCGCTAGCCGATGGCTGAGCGGCAGGGGACTGAGTAACAGGTGCCTGAGAAGGCGAGACAACGGCGTTGGAATGCGCGGCTGTTGCAGGCGCTGCTGTTGTCGGCGCCGTTGGCTCAACTGGCGTAGTCGCAGCCGTAGTATTTGGGGTTTCTGTCGGAGTGCTGACTGCATCGTTATTCAGCGGAACGTTCTGCCCTTCGCTGCTACCACTGGCGTTCAGTTCTGCAGATGACTGATCGGCCATTGTGGTGATCTCTTGCTGCTGCGCTTTGTGGTTTTGCCACCACCATGCGCCCGTCAGGCCAACAACCACAAACAGTACCAGCCAGGTAAAGCTCATTAACCAGCCGTCACGTTTTTTACGACGTTTACCCAGAGAAAAGGTCTGCATCGGCGCGACTTTCGCCGCCCGAATCGGGGCCTGTTTCTCAATCATCGGCAGCAATTCTTCTTCCGGGATATGCACCAAACGCGCATACGAGCGGATGTAACCACGCAGGAATGTTGAAGCCAATTCGGCAGGAGCCTTATCGTCCTCAATATCGCGTACCGTGGAAACTTTGAGACAGAGGCGCTCAGCTACCGCCTGCTGGCTAAGTCCGAGTTGTTCACGGGCATTGCGCAGACGAACGCCCGTGGTTTGTGCTTCGTTTTGGTCGTGAGTGGCTTCAGTATTCATTCGCTACAACTGCTGGTACGTGAAAATTTAAGATTCAGGCGCGTAGTAAGCATTGCCTGGGCGCGCCGCGAAATGTCAGGGTCAGTTAAATTTAGACCGACAGTATAAGACTGTCAGGCCGGTCATAACAGAACAGCTTTTCGTACTTTTGCTAAGCTGTTGTTCCATCGCTACATACTGCCTTAAAGTCGAGAGAAACGCACAGTAATTATTGATTGCACAACTATAATCAGGCGATTAAATCAGCATATTTATGCGTCGCGACACAGAAGCCTGCCGCGACGCCAGAACACTAAACCGCCTTAATCGAAATCGGCTCACCCTGCATACGTTTACGCATCGTCCGTTTCGTACGGTCAATAACGTCACCAGCCAGCTGACCACATGCCGCGTCAATGTCATCACCGCGTGTTTTACGCACGATAGTGGTGAAGCCATAGCTCATCAGCACCTTACAGAAACGGTCGATACGGCTGTTCGAGCTGCGGCCATACGGCGCGCCCGGGAACGGGTTCCACGGAATCAGGTTGATCTTGCACGGCGTGTCTTTCAGCAAGGCCGCCAGCTCATGCGCATGCTCAGTGCCATCGTTCACATGGTCGAGCATGACGTATTCAATGGTCACGCGCCCCTGGTTAGCATTGGACTTCGAAATGTAGCCGCGAACCGATTCGAGGAAAGTCGCAATATTGTACTTTTTGTTGATCGGTACAATTTCGTCACGAATGGTATCATTCGGTGCATGCAGCGAAATCGCCAGCGCAACATCAATCATGTCACCCAGCTTATCCAGCGCAGGAACCACGCCAGAAGTCGACAGCGTAACGCGACGTTTGGACAAGCCGAAACCAAAGTCATCCAGCATGATTTCCATTGCCGGCACTACGTTAGTCAGGTTCAGCAACGGTTCGCCCATGCCCATCATTACCACGTTAGTGATAGGACGTACGCCGGTCGTTTTAACCGCACCGATAATTTTCGCCGCGCGCCAGACCTGGCCAATAATTTCTGACACTTTCAGGTTACGGTTGAAGCCCTGTTGCGCCGTGGAGCAGAATTTACACTCCAGCGCACAGCCAACCTGTGAGGAAACGCACAGCGTGGCGCGATCGTCTTCCGGAATGTATACCGTTTCAACGCGCTGATCGCCTACGGCAATCGCCCATTTGATGGTGCCATCGGAGGAACGTTGCTCTTCCACGACTTCAGGAGCGCGGATTACCGCGACCTCTTTGAGCTTATTACGCAGCACTTTATTGATGTCGGTCATCTCATCAAAATCGTCGCTGCAATAGTGGTACATCCACTTCATCACCTGATCGGCGCGGAAGGGTTTTTCGCCTAAGTTTTTGAAAAACTCGCGCATCTGCTGACGATTCAGATCCAGCAGGTTGATTTTTGCATCTTTATTGGGAACCGTCAGTGCGACGTTCTCAGGCGTGACAATCTGTTCAGACATAGTTGTGTATTCCGGCCTCGTTATTACACGTTATGGCCCCTGGAGGGTTGAAAAAAGAAGCGCCCCGGGAATGCGTTTTGCAATTCACGGGGCGCTGCATTGTACAAATTCTGCTGTGCAGATGCCACGACTGCGCGCGGCATTGGCAAAATAAAGTGTAAATCTGCTTACAATTTCCGATGGGCTTCGCACAACAGGGTGCGTAAGGCCGTGGAAATTAGCGAGTGCGTGGGCATACTTCGCCTTCGCCGAAGAAATAGGCGATTTCGCGCGCCGCAGATTCCAGAGAATCGGAACCGTGGGTGCCGTTCTCGGTGAAACTGTCAGCATAATCAGCGCGCAGAGTACCTGCCAGCGCGTTAGCCGGGTTGGTAGCGCCCAGCAGGTCACGGTGACGCTGCACCGCGTTTTCGCTTTCCAGCACGGAGACCACGATCGGGCCGGAGGTCATGAACTCAACCAGGCCGTCGAAGAACGGTTTGCCTTCGTGCTCAGCGTAGAAACCACGAGCCTGCTCAACGGACAGATGCAGCATTTTCGTGCCAACAATCTTGAAACCAGCAGATTCAAAACGCGCGAAAATACTACCAATAACGTTTTTTGCCACCGCGTTCGGCTTGATGATGGAAAAAGTACGTTCAATAGCCATGTTAACCCCTGTAAGTTGTTCTGTTGTCGTACATACATACGTATGACCTGGCGCGGATTATAAAGAGCAACGCGGGCATTGCCTATGGATAAAGGTAACATTTTTTTAAAATAAGACGAGTTTCAGCAACACCATTCACCAAAACGTCTCTTCACCACATTATTCAGGTTACATCAAGGCGGCAAGCGCAGGCATCCCCGGTACTTACATAAATCAGTCACCGGGGTGTACACGTGCAACCAACACAAAGGCAGCGTGAAAAAAGATGCGTATATGTGTTGCGTTATTGCACCGCGAACTCTACCGCCGCGACCTGCCCGGCGTCATCCATCACCAGTAACTGGTACTGACCGCTTTTATCAAGGTTAAGGCTTAATAGTTGATCATGACCGTCCAGCGGCTCTCCGTTTAAAAACCACCAGCGTCGCCCTTCGCCACCGGTGGCCTGTAGCGGCAATGTTGCCTGCGAACGCCCCGGTAACCGTTTGATCACTGCGCCATCGCGGATCCCCGAGAGCAACAGCGGCGGCGGTGCGTTCTCATCACGCGGAGGACAGGTTTTCGAGCGCGGAGGTAATCTTGCCGCCCGGCGCTCGCCATCAGGTAACCAGGGTTCCAGCGGCAAAGGCCAGACGATGATTGTGCGTTGTTGCGCATCGGGGCAATCTGCTGCGACCCGTTGTCCCTGCGCGTTAACCCACACCGGGAAACGAATGCCGCGCGCCCCTTCTTGTTCCGCCATCAGCATCGTGGGTGGCTGACTATTATCCAGAAGCCAGGTCGCCAGACGGCGGCGACAATTGCTGTCACCTTCCGGTAAGCTCTGCCCGCCAGGCCAGCAGATGACATCGCGGCTGACCGATTCCGGGCGCGGATCCTGCGGTAAACGCGCCAGCTCCAGCGCGGAACGGGGCTGCAGCATATTGTTCACCTGATTGAGCAATGGCACTGCGCTGGCGAAACCAAACTGGCCCGCAACCGGCGTGCCGTCCGGCCTGCCCGTCCAGATGCCAATCACATAGCGACTATTGAGCCCAATGGCCCAGGCGTCACGATAACCGTAGCTGGTGCCGGTTTTCCAGGCCAGCGGCACCACTTGCGGGAGCGCGCTGTCCGGTAACGGCTGCGCTTCTCCGGCAAGAATGCGGCGAATAATCCACGCCGCGCCCGGCGACATCAGCGTTCTTTCCATCAACGGATCGTCTGGCTGAAAGCGTAACTGTCCGGCCTTGCCGTGGCGCGCAAAGGCACTATACGCTGCGGTGATATCCGCCAGACGGGCGCCTGCCCCCCCCAGAATAAGTGACAGGTTCGGCTCCGCGCCTTCCGGCAATTTAAGCGGCAACCCGGCATTGCGCAGCGTAGCGGCAAATTTCTTCGGCCCGTAGGCCTCCAGAACCTGTACCGCCGGAAGGTTAAGTGAGCGAACCAGCGCCTCGTTCATGCTGACCGGCCCGTGAAAACCGCTGTCAAAATTACCGGGACGATAGTCCCCCGTTCGCCGTGGCACATCCTGTAGTAATGAGGCGGGATGAATCAGACCATCATCCATCGCCAGGCCATAAATGAAGGGTTTTAACACCGATCCCGGGGAGCGGGTGGCGCTGACCATATCGACATGGCCAAAACGGCTATCGTCATTAATGTCCACCGACCCCACCCAGCCCCGCACTTTCATGTCCGTATGGTCGACAACGATGATCGCCAGCGAGCTACGCTGGGGCAGACGAGATTTCACGCCAGCGGCCAGGTCTTCAAGCTGACGCTGGAGGCTGGCATCAAGTGTGGTGGTAATTTTGAGACCCGGGTCTTTGCTTAACATATAACGGGAGAAAAGGGGCGCGAGTTGCGGCATCTGACGCGGTGCCAGCCAGACCGGCTCTTCACGCGACTCCGCAACCTGTTTTTGGCTCCACACGCCCTGCGAGACCATGCGATCCAGTACTTTATCCCGCGCCGCCTGGGCACGCTCCGACCAGCGGTCAGGGCGCAGGCGACTCGGTGCTTGTGGTAAGACAGCGAGCAGTGCCGCCTCTGCATAGCTGAGCTGCGCGGGGGATTTGCCCAGATAAACCCAGCTTGCCGCCCCAACGCCCTGCAACGTACCGCCAAACGGGGCACGGTTGAGATAGAGCGTCAGAATGTCGCGCTTGGAGAGATGCCACTCGAGTTGCAACGCCCGCCATAGCTGGCGGACTTTACCGCCAAAGGTACGCGGATGGGGATCGAGCAGACGCGCAACCTGCATAGTGAGCGTACTGCCGCCAGAAATAACTCTGCCAGCCAGCAGATCCTGCCATGCAGCACGGGCGACCGAAAGCGGGTTTACGCCAGGGTGTTTCCAGAACCAGCGGTCCTCGTATTCGATAAGCGCCTGTAAATAACGCGGAGAGACATCTTCTATCGCCACCGGATAGCGCCAGATCCCCTCGGCATCAGCGAAGCGCCAGAGCGGCGTGCCATCCTCCGCCACAACGACGCGCGCCGGGTTGACCTCTTTTAGAGGCAGCGGCCAGAGTTTGTCGGCGATAAAAAGAACCAACGGAATAAGAAGAAACGCTCCCGCAAGCCAAAGCCCGCGGGAGCGCCAGGTGCGCCCTTTATTCATGCTATGGGCGAACGATCAACGGACCGCTTGCGGCCCCTGTTGCCCGCCACTGCGGCACATACATAGACTCCACCTGCGGCATCGGCAGTTGATAGGTTCCCGGCGTTACCGCACGCGCAAGGTAAACCAGCGTGACTGGCTGCCCTTCGCTAACGGAGACGGCGGCGACAAAGCGATCATCGCGGAATTCCATATGGGCAATATCTGCCTGCTGCATACGGTTAAGGAGTTCCTGCACTTCGCTGCCGCTATCCTGCAGGCTCGCGCTGCTGCTGGCCAGATTCTGGTTTTCCAGTTCCAGTCCGGCTGGCAGAAGGTCAACTACCAGCGCATCTGGCACGTTGTGGCTGGCGCGGACTTCAAGCCAGACCAGCACCAGTTCGCCGCTTTTCAGCGAGGCCAGTGATTTTGTCTGCCCATCGGTACCAAGGATCTGACGTTCGATATTCAGGACATTGCTGGCCGGTGCCGGGGTGTACTCCGGATACCCTGTACTGTCGAGACGCAGCCACATCGGGCTTTCACCGGTGTTTGTCACCGTCAGCGCCGTCATCTGGTCCGCGTTGAGTTCACGGGTTTGCGGTTTGTCGCCTTTCAGCTCTTCACTGGTCAGGGAGGTCTGTGCCTGCCATGTCCCCGGCAAGTTCTGCAAATGACGCCCCGCCAGATAAAGCGCATTGCTTTCCTGCGTGGAGAGCCAGCGTTGGCCATAGGCCTGTTCAGACAAGGTGGTCAGCAACTTGTTCTGCGCATCCGGCAACAGTGAGTTTTCTTCCAGCAGCGACAGCATCAGCGCATTATCACGCAGTTCGCTGCCGTAATCCGCCATCCAGCGCTGCGCTTTCGCACGCGGTGTCGTTAACGCCAGCGCCAGTGCCTGTTCACTGCGCGGAGCATCGCCCATCAGCTTGAGTGCCACCCCCAGTTGCAGCAGCGGCAGACCCGCTTTCGCCTGCGCATGACGCTGCCACAGTTCGCGCAGCGCGCCGAGTGGGGCTTTCTGCTGACGTGCAAGCACCAGCGCCGCATAGCTTTGCGCCGCAAATTTTGTCGCCTGGACATCGTCGCTGTAACGCACAGCCATCACCGCCGGGTCCTGCAAGTAACGCAGCAGACGGCTATTGGCGTTATTCAGCGCCTCCACAGGCACGCTGTAACCCTGCTCTGAGGCGCGTACCAGGAAGTCAGTCACATAGGCGGACAACCAGTACTCTTCCGGCCCGTTTTTATCCCATAACGAGAAACCACCGTCATCACGCTGCATTTGCAGCAAGCGGGCGATACCGATCTCCACTGCCGCACGGCGCTGTTCATCGCTGTCACCCTTGATACCCATCGACTTAAGCTGAGCCGCATTGGTATACAACGACGGGAACAGCCCGCTCGCCGTCTGCTCAAGGCATCCGTACGGGTAGGCTTTCAGCTCCTGAATGTAACGGGCGATGTTGAGCGAAGGACGTCCGCTCAGCAACAACTGCCCCTGCAGGGCCACTGGCGAAATACGTTTTGTATGCTCAGCCGGTGCATTCCAGCTCTCATGCGGATAGAGCATGACATCGCTGCTGATGGTCTGCGCCGGGTAAGCCGGGCGCACACCGATCTTCCACGATTTAGTCTGCGTCGCGAAGGTTTCCCCCGGCAATGTCAGGCCTGAAATGGCAGCCGTCACTTCGCCATCGCCATAACCGTCCAGCGCACGTACCGGAATAAAGAGTGTCATCCGCGCCCCTGGCGCTACGTTCACCGGCTTCGGTTGCTCGCTTTCCAGAGCCAGTAAGCCTTTTGCCGCCAGTGCAATGTTCAGCGTCTGCGGCTTATCGGTGAGGTTAGTAATATCGAGCGTCAGGCGGCTGGTATCGCCACCGGCCAGGAAGCGAGGCGTGTTGAGCTCGGTAATCACCGGTGCTGCGACAATCACTTTGCTTTCGCTGTTACCGAAGTCTTCCGCGGTCCAGGCCTGCGCCATCACGCGCAGTTCACCGTTAAAGTCGCCAATAGGCAGCGTAACCGTTCCTTCACCCTTGTCATCCAGCGTAACCGGCTGCGCCTGTTGGGCAATGATGGTGACATGGTTAACCGGTGGCTTGCCGCCACGGTTGAGCTCGTCACCATCACCACCAAAACGTAACGCGGCAAGACGCCCCTGCCCTTCAATCACCTGACCATAGATGTCATAGATATCGGCGCCATAGCGTTTTTGCCCAAAGAAGGCTTCCCACGGGTCTGGCGTAACATAATCCGTGATATTCAGCACCCCGCTATCCACTGCGGAGACCAGCACGTTGACCTGTTTTGGCACGGTGCCGTTTTTCAGGCTGGCCTTCACCTTGACCGTCAGCGGCTGGTTCGGGCGCATTTTTTGCGGACTTTCCAGGGCCACGGAGAGGCGGCGGTTTTCGTCCCCCATCGGCAGATGGAGCAAGCCCACGGCGCGTTTCGGCGTTGCCGATTTGGACTTATCCCCCGGACGCACTACCAGCGTGCTCAGGTAGAGGTCATGGCGACGCCATTTCTGATCCACCGGAATAGAGAGATCCAGCCCTGTCGCGGGCACGTCGATTTCCTGCCACCACAACGGCCCTTCGCTGGACTCAATCATGGCGTAGCCTTTGCCTGCCGCAGGTGCGGTGATGTGCAGCTTAATGGTATCGCCCGGCTGATAGGCAGGTTTGTCCAGCTTCATCGTGACACGGTCAGGGCGTGCGGCACCGGTGCCGTCGCTGTTATCCTGCCAGCTATAACCGGCCCAGAAACGGACGCTACTGACGCTTTCATCAGGCGCTTTGACTTCCAGGCGATATGAGCCCCACTCTACCGGTACGGTAATTTTCCCGGTTTCGTCAGCGGCGAGATCCAACGTCTGCTCATTCTCTACCAGATCTTTTTGATCAAACTGTGACTGCCAGCCTTCGCTTTCCGACCAGTTCCAGTAGTAGTCGCGACGTTCGCGAATCAATCGTACCTGCAGGCCAGAGACCGCTTTTTTCACGCCCTGCGCATCGGCATAGACAATGTCAAAACCGGCATTACCATTTTCATCAACAATCGGCTGGTTGACGGTGGTATCGGTGCGGTAATCGTAAACCGCCTTCGAGGCAAACTGCGGACGGATACCCGGCAGCACAGGCGCAGGCCAGATAGCCTGTTCAGCACGACGCGTGACCGGACGACCGCCCGATTCAAGCAGGCTTGCCTGCAAAATAACCTGCAACGGTGAGTGAGTTTCCTGCCACTGGCTGGGGGCTGTAACCTGGCCATGGCCTTTTTCATCCAGTGTCAGATGCACTTCATCCAGGGTACGCGTCAGATTTTCATCGGCAATGTCGCCAAACTGAAAACCTGGCAGGGCTTTTACCGCTTCGCGTAAAGGGCGCAAATAGAGCTGGCCCTGCAGGGTATTGCCGTTGGCCGGCGCACCGTACAGGTAATAGCCAGCGACGTTGAAATCCACATCCTCATCGGCCTTGAGCGGTGTCGGTTGAGGGCTCAGATTCAGCGCCATGCGTTCTGGCATAAAATCTTCTACATGGAAAGACCAGCTACGCAGTTGGTTATCCCCGGTATTGGCGCGAATTGACCATGTACCGGTCTGCGCGCTGGCATCCAGGGCGTAGGTAAAATGGTACAGACCGTTTGTCGGCTGGCTTACCACGGTACGCATCACCTGGCCATCCGGTTTGACCACCTCAAGCTTCACGGGCTGATCGGCGAGCGGTTTACCGTCGCTGTCACGCAGCAGAGCATTTACGATCACGGTTTCGCCGGGGCGGTAGAGATCGCGCGGACCAAACATAAAGAATTGCTTGCTGTAACCCGGATCACCGGCAATCGCAAATTCCGCCAGATCGAGGGCAGGAAGCTGCAAGTCGAGCAGGGTTGTTTCGCCGTCTTTACGCGCCAGAATCAGTGCCGCTTCTTTGTCCGTGGTCAGCGTGGCATGCCCCTGTGCATCGCTGGTCGCCTGCGCCAGCGTCTGACCTTTATCGTTCAGCAGGACAACATCGACGCCCGATTGCGCCGCACCGTTTTCGAGGCCCTGGGTGAAAATATCTAACCGATTATGGTAACGGTGGGCGGACAGGCCAATATTACTCAGCGTAAAAAGGGTCGCCGCATTGCTATAGCTATAGTGCCCCGCCTGGTTCATAACGGCGATATAGACTCCGGCCTGCTGTAGGGGCTTGATTTCTCCCAGCGGAAGCAGAAGTTTTTCGCGGGTGTTACGTGCCGGATTGAGGTCAAACCGACCGGTGTAAACCAGATCGGCCATTTTCAGCAAATTGTCCGACTCCCAGTTGGTCAGCGCGTTGCGGTATTCCCACTGGCTAACGAAAGCCGCCAGCGATTCCGGCTTCACGCGGTAGAAGTTAACGTCCACATTATTGACGTTAAGCGCCATAACCGGCAGCCCTTCCACCACTTTTCCGGGCAGTAAAGAACCACGGCTGGCAAAGCCAACGGTAGGCTGAATATCACGGGTGGTAATCGCCTTTTCGTAATCAATACCAAACGTGGCTTTATTAAGCGCCACCAGCCCGCGGTCAACGGATACCAACAGTTCGCGGTTGGGTTCCAGGTGACGCAGGCGAAGTTCTTTCAGGTTTGTGGAGAGTTCCCATGCCCCGTCGACTTTGCCATTCTTTTTATCCACCACGTGGACAGTCTGGGCAAAGTTCTGATCCGGGTCGAGCGGAACGGAAAAGGTCAATACCAGGGCGGCCGCGCCCTCAAGCTGGACCTCTGAGGCATCTACCAGCGTTAACGGCTTGCCTTCACTGCTCGCCGCGAGTTGTTTGAGTTTTTCGCCATCCGGTTTTGTCGCGGGTGGCGTTTGACTCGCGGCTGGCGCAGCAGCTGCCGGGGCGGCCTGCGCTTCCTGAGGTTTATCGTTGTTATCACAACCTGCCAATATGAACGCACTAAAGAAGACGATAGCGATCGCCGTCGAACGTTTCAGTTTCATCCTTTATCCCTGGCCCACAAAGCCTGTTAATTCGTTAAGCGTAAGTATTATGCGTGACTTTGCCGATTACAAACAGCCTCCCAGAATCTGGAAAGCGCTTCGCTGAGTTTAGCCGGTTCGTTCGGCCATGTTACCGCGATCACAGGTCGTAACGTTACATGTTACCTTTCAGGTCATTTGTTTTTAAAACAATAAGATAGATAGCTTACTTTTGCGTTCACCTGCTAACGTTAGTGCATCTTCACCCCTTTTTCGCGGTTCATATAAGAGAGAACGTTATGAGCAGAGCCGTTAACGCCCTACAAAATTTCGGTAAGTCCCTCTTTGGTCCGGTGCTGATTTTGCCGATTGTCGGCTTGTTTATCGCCTTCGGAAATATTTTTGGCAACGGCAACCTGGCAGAGTACCTGCCGTTTCTCGGTCATCCGCTGATTCAACATACCGGGCAACTGATTGCTAAATCCGCCGTCTCGGTGTTGGCAAATCTGGCGCTGGTCTTTGCAGTCGGCATTCCCGTTGGTCTCGCCGCACGCGATAAAGGCTATGCCGCGCTCATTGGTCTGGTCACCTTTATCGTGTTTATCAATGCCATGAATGTCACCTTGCAGATGCAGGGGGGGCTGGCAGCGGCCGATCAGATGAAAGCCGCGGGCCAAAGTATGGTGCTGGGTGTACAGGTGCTGGAGATGGGCGTCTTCGCCGGGATCCTCACCGGCGCGCTATCGGGATATCTGTACAACAAGTATTCCGGCGTACAGTTTTCCGGGGCGATGGCTATCTATTCCGGCCACTGCTTTGTCGCCATCATCATGCTCCCTGTCTCTATGATGCTGGGGGTTGTCATGAGCGAGCTGTGGCCTTTCGCCCAGCATGGCATCAGCACGCTGGCCATGGCCATTAAAGGTGCCGGGCCATTCGGCGTGGCCATTTATGGCTTCCTGGAGCGCATTCTGGTTCCCACGGGCCTGCATCACCTGGTCTACACGCCATTTTTATATACCGAACTGGGCGGTACGCAGGAAGTGTGCGGCTCGATGTATCAGGGCGCGCGCAATATCTATTTTGCCGAAATGGCCTGCCCGGACGTGAAACAACTGAGCAGCACAGTGGTGTGGGATGCGCGTGGCATCAGTAAAATGTTCGGCCTGCCCGCCGCAGCACTGGCCATGTATTTGACCGCCAGGCCCGAACGCAAAGCGGCGGCGAAAGCGATTCTTATCCCCGCAGCGCTCACCTCCCTTCTGGTTGGGGTGACCGAACCGCTTGAGTTTTCTTTTCTGTTCGTCGCACCACTGCTGTTCGTGGTGCACGCGGTGCTGACCGGCATCGGCATGATGCTTTTCTCCCTGCTTGGCGTCCATGCCATCGGCGCAAACGGCATCATTGATTTTATTCTCTATAACCTGCCGCTCGGCACTGAGAAGTCGAACTGGCCGATGTACATCGTGGTCGGGCTGATTATGTTCGCCCTCTACTTCGTTATTTTCCGTTTCCTGATTTTGCGTTTCGACATGAAGACGCCAGGCCGGGAAACCGAAGACGAAGAGACGCGTTTGTACAGCAAGCAGGATTACCAGGCCAAAGGCAACAACGATGGACTGGGCGAGGCGATCATCGAAGGACTCGGCGGACGCGGCAACATCGAGGTGGTAGACAACTGCTATACCCGTCTGCGCGTCACGGTGAAAGATGTCGCCACCATTGATGAACCTCGCCTGAAAGCAACGGGCGCGAAAGCGGTCATCAAACAAGGCAATAACGTTCAGGTGGTCTACGGGCTGCATGTCAAAAAAATGCGAGAAGCCGTTGAGGCGTTTCTCTAAAGGAGACTAAAGATGTTGAACCCCCCATTTATTCTCTCTATCGCCGGTGGCGGCAGCACCTACACGCCAGGGATTGTCAAAAGCCTGATGGTGCGTCTGGAGGATTTCCCGCTGGCGGAAATTCGCCTCTATGACATCGACGAAGCCCGACAGAGCACTATTGCGCCGGTGGTGGAAAAAGTGATTCGTGACCACAGCCAGAGCATCAAGTTTACCGTCACCAGCAACCCGGAAACGGCCTTTAGCGGTGCCCACTTCGTCTTCGCCCAAATGCGTGTCGGCCAGTACAAAATGCGCGAGCAGGATGAAAAAATTCCGCTGCGTCATGGTGTGGTGGGGCAGGAAACCTGTGGACCTGGCGGCCTGGCGTACGGTCTGCGCACCATTCTGCCAATGGTGGAACTCATTGACCTGGTCGAGCGCTACGCCGATAAACGCGCGTGGATTGTGAATTATTCCAACCCCGCTGCAATTGTTGCCGAAGGGGTACGTCGTCTGCGTCCGGACGCCCGCGTGCTCAATATTTGCGATATGCCAGTGGCGGCGATGCGCAATATGGGGGCGATCCTCGGCGTTGATCGCCACAAACTGGAGGTGGATTACTTCGGCCTGAACCATTTTGGCTGGTTTACCCGCGTGCTTGTTGATGGCGAAGACAGACTGCCTCAACTGCGTGAACACATTGCCCGCTTTGGCCTGCTCACCGAAGATGCCGCACAGACCGATCCGCAACACTCGGATCCGTCGTGGGTGAAGACATGGCGCAATATTAAACCGCTGATGGATCATTTCCCGGAATATCTGCCGAACCCCTATCTACAGTACTACCTGATGCCCAACGAGATTGTTGAACATCAGGATCCCAACTATACCCGCGCCAATGAGGTGATGAACGGCAGGGAGAAAAAGCTGTTTGCCGCAGCCCAGGAGTATCAACGTACCGGCGTCCTACCGGATGCGTTTCATGTCGGGGTTCACGGCGCGTTTATCGTTGATGTCGCCTGCTCGCTGGCCTTTGATTTACGTCAGCGCCATCTGGTGATCGTCGAAAACAAAGGGGCGATTGCGAACCTCCCCTACGATGCAATGGTAGAAGTACCGGCGTACATCACGGCAAACGGACCGGAGCCGGTGCGCATGGGGGCGGTGCCGTTGTTTCATCAAACGTTATTGATGCAGCAACTGGCTTCGGAACAACTGCTGGTTGAAGCCACCATTGAAGGTAGTTATGAAAAAGCCCTGCAGGCCTTTACGCTCAACCGCACAGTACCCACCATGCAACACGCTAAAGCGATTCTTGATGAAATGATCGCGGCGAATCGCGAATACTGGCCCGCGCTGCAAAAAGCCTGGGAAAATGGTCGGGCGATAAAAAAATAACGAGGATACTCGCGCCTTTTGCGATGGTTGCTTGTCGGGGCAGGAAAAAACGTTAACAATTCAGGATATACCCTGAATAATTCAAGTTGCAGGCAGGCGACAGGTGAGAGAATCTCCGAAGCTTACTGATGTAAGTGACCGGGATGAACGAATCCAGCCAATACACCTGTAGCCTGAAACATGGCGGGTTTCTTGTTGATGACACGGAGGCAACCATGTCCACCTCTTTTTTTGTCTCAGCCGACTGGCTGATTGAACACGCCGATGACCCCGAGGTTCAGGTCATCGATGCCCGTATGGCACCCGCAGGCCAGGAACACACCCGTAATATGACGGCTGAATACCGCGCCGGGCACATTCCCGGGGCGGTATTTTTTGATATCGAAGCCCTTTCTGACCACACCACTTCGCTGCCGCACATGTTACCGCGCCCGGAAGCCTTTGCCGTCGCCATGCGCGAACTGGGCGTAAGCCACGACAAACATCTGGTGGTCTATGACGAAGGCAATCTCTTCTCCGCACCGCGCGCCTGGTGGATGCTGCGTTATTTCGGTGTCGAGCGGGTTTCAATTCTGGCAGGCGGATTTGCAGGCTGGCAGCGCGATGAACTGCCACTTGAGCAGGGTGACGCCAACTTGCCGCAATCTGATTTCGAAGTGAAAGTTGACCCATCACTGGTTAAACGCCTGACCGATGTGCTGCTGGTCAGCCACGAGCGTACCGCACAGCTTGTGGATGCCCGCCCGGCGGCCCGTTTCAACGCCGAGGTGGATGAACCGCGTGCAGGCCTGAAACGCGGCCATATTCCCGGCGCGCTGAATGTACCGTGGGGCGATCTGGTGGTTAACGGTGAACTAAAAACGACAGACGAGCTGGAGGCCATTTTCACACGTCAGGGCGTTAATCTGCAGGAGCCGATTATTGTCAGTTGCGGCTCGGGTGTCACCGCCACTGTCGTCATCCTGGCACTGACCACGCTCGGCGCAAATAACGTGAAGTTATACGATGGTTCCTGGAGTGAATGGGGCGCGCGCGACGACTTGCCGATTGAACCTGCGTAAATGGATAACCGTTTAGCGCCCCTTTTAACGCGCGGGGAGTCTCTTACCCGCGCCGAATACCGGGTCCTTGCCCACCTCACGGATCACCCGCTGCTGGTGGGCAATATCACCGTCCGCGATCTGGCGACAGCGACATTTGTCTCTACTGCCACCATTATGCGGCTATGCCAGAAACTGGGGTTTAGCGGTTACAGCGAATTCATCTGGCACTGCAAACAGCTTCTGGCCGATACCCCTCATATTCCAGAGCAGGTTACGGGAAACGGCAATACCCTGCCTGCGCTTTTCCATCAGTTTATGGCGAACTACCAGCAGACCTTTCAATGGGTGACCGAGGAAAAACGCCAACAGTTCGTCACATTACTGCGCGAGAAAGAGAGTTTTTTCCTTTATGGCGCCGGCTTTTCATATCTGTTTGCGGAATACCTGACAAAAAAATTGCAGGTGCTGGGCAAGACGGCATTTATTTCCGGCCCCGGCGACAGCCGTAATATCTTCCTCAGCAACGCGGCGCGTTACCAGGTGTTTATCGCCGTCTCACGTAGCGGAGAAACGGAACAGGTTCTGGATAAAGCGCGTATTGCACAGAATGTCGGTATGACGGTTATCGCCTTTACTCGCGCCTCGGCGAATACGCTGGCAAACCTCGCGGATTTGCATTTTGCGTTGTATGACGAAGCGGTGCATTTTGCCGCCGAAGCGGCCGGGGTAACGTCGTTTGAGTCGAATCTGGTGTTACTGATGGATTTACTGCTGCTGGAAGCGACGGGCTAAGCCCGTCGACGTATCAGATAATGCGGTTGTTCTTCAGATCGCGCAGGAAACTGCCCCAGCGGCGCTCATAGAAGGGGGTGATATGGGCAATCATAAAATGGCTGACCCCGTGTTCCCCTTTTACTACCTGGCAAATATCCACTGGCTCATCACCCGGTAAGGTATCCATTGCCACACTGCCTGCCGCCTCAATCACGCTCTCAATGTCGCCTTCGGCTTCAATACCAATCAGCAGGTTCGGCTGGGCATCATTTTTCTCTTTGATAGAGCAAAGATACGCACATTTCACATGGTTGAAGGTCGAGAACAATTTGATCAACGAATCGATCATCTGCGCGGGCGGTTCTGCCACTTCGGACAGCAGCAGCGACATGCCGCCTTCCAGCACTTCCTGCTGGCTTAACGGACTGTCATCTTTACCCACCAGATGGCTGATTTCACGCGGCGTGAGCTCTTTACCGGTCGGTAACTTCGCATTGAGGAACAGCGTCTCACCGAGCGTCATTTCAAATAGTGTACGCGCAGGCATCACCACAAATGCCTGCTCCGTTTCCACCGCCTGCTGCAGGGCTTCGAGGGAGGTGAAAAAGGGGATCACCGACTGGCCGTCGTCCTTTTCCCAGTGCTGTAGATCCAACACGCTGTCTTCAACAATGGCTTCATCTTCCGCGGCAGTGCCTGGCACCCAAACAGTGGATTCCAGCAATTTGCGGAAAAATGCCGGACGATAAGCCGGCTCAGTCGCAGCTTTTTCCAGCAGGCTATCGAGGGTTTCAGGCTCGTGATGATGGTCGTGATCGTGGTCTGAATGAGACATAAATTTTACTGTTCGTTTAAGCTGTTTGAAGCCCTCACCCGGCCCTCTCCCATAGAGAGGGGGGGACGGCCTGCACCGTACAATCCCCCTCGTCCCTTTGGGGAGAAGGTCAGGATGAGGGGGAAAATTACTTCGCGGTCAACAGATTCGCGATGGCACGCACGCCAAGGCCCGTCGCACCCGCAGCCCACTGCTCCACCGCCGCTTTACGATAGGTCGCAGAGCAGTCGATATGCAGCCAGCCCTGCTGATAATTTTCCACAAAATGCGACAGGAAACCTGCCGCCGTGCTTGCCCCTGCCGGGAACGCCGCGCCAGCGGTGTTATTCAGCTCGGCAAAGTTTGACGGTAGCTGATTACGGTGGAATTCCGCCAGCGGCAAACGCCAGAACGGCTCGTTTTCCGCCGCAGCGCTGGCCAGTAAACGGTTTGCCAGTTTGTCATCGAAGCTAAACAGCGCATGATAGTCATTACCCAATGCGGTTTTAGCAGCCCCGGTCAGGGTCGCGGCATCAATGATAAATTGCGGTTTCTGCGCGGAAGCATTAATCAGACCGTCTGCCAGCACCAGACGCCCTTCCGCATCGGTGTTCATGACTTCTACGGTTTTGCCGTTGCGGTAGCGGATGATATCGCCCAGTTTGAAGGCATTGCCGCTGACCATGTTATCCGCGCAGCATAGGTAAAGTTTCACCCGCTTTTTCAGGCCGCGCGTAATCGCAAATGCCAGTGCACCGGTCACCAGCGCAGCGCCGCCCATATCGGATTTCATCGAATCCATAAACGCGGTCTGCTTGATGCTATAACCGCCGGAATCGAAGGTAATGCCTTTACCGACCAGGCAGGCATAGATTGGCGCTTCTGCATCACCCGTCGGGTTAAAATCCAGCGACAGCAGTACCGGCGGACGTTCAGAACCGCGCCCGACAGTATGGATGCCCATATATCCTTTTTCGCGCAGATCTTCGCCTTTCACGATCCGGTAAGAGACCGCCTCGCCGCCCACGTCATTGAGCAGATCCACAGCGCGTTGCGCCAGTTGTTCCGGCCCGAGATCTTCTGCCGGCGCATTGATGATGTCACGCACCCAGTCGATGGTTTTCAGACGGCTGTCGAGCTCTTTTTGATCGGACTCTGATAAGGTCGGCCACTCAACATTGCGCGTCCCTTTCGGCCCTTTGTAACCAGCCCAGAACGCCCAACTGCGATCCGCGTTCCAGCCTTCTCCGCTCAGCGCGACATGCTTTATGCCCATGCCATCAATTTTGCGCGCGGCGCGCTGAATTAAGCCCGTGTCATCTTTACCGGTCAGGTGCAGGGTGATGCCGTCGTTATTAATACTGTAGAGCGCTTTTTCGCCCCAACGAGCGTCTGCGCCCTGGGTCGTCAGCGTAATTTTCATCGCTTCTGTTGTCATTGTTTTGTCCTTTAGCGCATGGGATATGAAAACGGGCCGCCAGAAGGCAGCCCGTCGATATCAAGATGCTTCATCTAACCAGACTAGCAGAATTGCTTCGAGAATCTTTTCGTTCGATGCGTTCGGATCGTCATCAAAATCTTCCAGATCGCAAATCCACTGGTGCATATCGGTGAAGCGGACAGTTCTCGGATCGAGATCCGGGTTAGCGTCATACAGCGCCTCGCCGATCTCGCGACTGTCGGTCCATTTCAGTGCCATATTAATGCTCCCGGGCGTGGTTGATAGTGTAACGCGGGATCTCCACGACCAGATCTTCGTCGGTGACACGCGCCTGGCAACCCAGGCGACTTTCCGGCTCAAGACCCCAGGCTTTATCCAGCATGTCGTCTTCGTCTTCGCTGCTTTCCGGCAACGAATCAAACCCTTCACGCACGACACAGTGGCAGGTGGTGCAGGCGCAGGATTTCTCACAGGCGTGCTCAATCTCAATACCGCCACGCAGGGCTACATCAAGAATGGTCTCGCCGCTCTTAGCTTCCAGAACTGCGCCATCGGGACAGAGGTCCTGATGAGGCAGAAAAACGATCTTTGGCATGTTAAACCTCGTCGACGGAATGGCCTTTTAACGCGGTGCGCACGGACTGATCCATGCGGCGCGCGGCGAATTCCTGGGTTTGTTTGTCTAGATTTTTAATGGCTTGTTCTATGGCGTCAGTATCATCGCCGTTAGCAACCGCACTTAACTGTGCGATAGCCTCGTCGATAACCATCCGCTCTGCGGCGCTTAACAGCGCGGCATCTGTCGCCAGCGCACCGTTAAGGCTTTCCAGTACGCGGGCAGCTTCCACTTTTTGTTCGGCCAGCATACGCGCTTTCACGTCCTGCTCAGCGAAGCTCATGGAATCTTTAATCATGGTGGCGATTTCGTTGTCGGTCAGGCCGTAGGATGGCTTGACCTGGATAGCCGCTTCAACGCCGGTGGATTTCTCCATGGCTGTCACGCTGAGCAGGCCGTCCGCATCCACCTGGAAGGTAACACGGATATGTGCGCCACCCGCTGGCATCGCCGGGATACCACGAAGCGCAAAACGCGCCAGCGAACGGCAATCCTGCACCAGTTCGCGCTCGCCCTGCATTACGTGGATAGACATGGCCGTTTGCCCATCTTTGAAGGTGGTGAACTCCTGCGCACGCGCCACCGGAATGGTGGTATTACGCGGGATAACTTTTTCCACCAGCCCCCCCATGGTTTCCAGGCCAAGCGACAGCGGGATCACATCCAGCAGCAGCATGTCGCTGTCTGGCTTATTGCCCACCAGAATATCGGCCTGGATCGCCGCGCCAATCGCGACAACTTTATCCGGATCGATGGAGGTCAGCGGCGTACGACCAAAAAACTCACCCACTTGCTCGCGAACCAGAGGTACACGCGTGGAGCCGCCCACCATGACCACTTCCAGCACTTCGTTAGGCTCAACGCCCGCATCTTTCAGCGCGCGACGGCAAGAAAGCAAGGTACGTTTGACCAGCGTCGAAATCAGCGCTTCGAACTGTTCACGGGTCACTGTGCCCTGCCAGCCAGCCACCTCAACGGTGACGGACGCGGCATCGCTCAGCGCAATTTTTGCGGCAATAGCGGCGTCAAGCAGTTCACGCTGCAGACGGTTGTCGCCATGCTGAGGCAGGTTCGCCTGCTCGCGGATAAAATCTGCCAGCAGATGATCAAAGTCATCGCCACCCAGCGCGGAATCACCGCCGGTAGCCAGCACTTCAAACACCCCGCGGCTTAAGCGCAGAATGGAAATATCAAAGGTACCGCCGCCCAGATCGTAAACGGCAATCACCCCCTCTTTCCCGGAGTCCAGGCCATAGGCTATCGCCGCTGCGGTCGGTTCGTTGAGCAAACGCAGAACATGCAGGCCCGCCAGGCGCGCGGCATCTTTGGTGCCCTGACGCTGCGCATCGTCAAAATATGCCGGAACGGTGATAACCACGCCGTCCAGCTCGCCGGACAGGGATTCTTGCGCGCGCAGCGCAAGGGATTTCAGGATATCGGCAGAGACGCGGATCGGGTTTATCAGCCCCGCGCTGGTGGCGATCATCGGCAGACCGTTCTCGCTTGCCTGCAATTGATACGGCAGATGCGGGTAACGTACCTGGATATCGCTCAGCGCGCGGCCCAGCATACGTTTTACGGAACTGATGGTATTAACCGGATCCTGTGCGGCGTTGGCACGCGCGTCATAACCCACGGTATGTTCGGTGGCTGAATAGTGCACAACCGAAGGTAACAGATGACGCCCGGCGCTATCGGCAAGGGTCTCAGCCTGGCCGCTGCGTACAGTAGCAACCAGAGAATTGGTGGTGCCTAAATCGATGCCTGCCGCCAGACGACGCTGATGCGGCGCGGCACTCAAACCAGGCTCACTAATTTGTAATAAGGCCATCTTGTGCTTCCAGAAAAATTAAAAACCGAGCAGTTTTTCTTCGAGTTGTTCTATTGAGCTGCGCAGTTTATCGAGAAAACGCAGTTTACGCACGGTATCCGCCGCGACATCCCACGTTTCATTATTCAGTTGTTCAATCAGTTGCTGATGGCGGGAATCAAACATACCTTTCACGCGTTTGCTAAAGCTTTCCAGACGCGCCTGATCCCGCGCCTGTTCAATCTCATCAAGCTCTTCGCGCAATTCCAGTTGTTCCATCAGAAAAGCGGTATCGCGCACCGTGTGCTGCTCGCTGGCGAGATCGAAGCCGTGCAGTGAAAGGAGATATTCCGCGCGATTCAGCGGGCTACGCAGCGTCTGCCATGCCTGATTGATGGTTGCAGACTGCTGCAGCGCAGCCAGTTGTTCTGCCTGGGTTCCGCTGGCGAATTTATCCGGATGGTATTGACGCTGCAGATCCTGGTAGCGTGACGCCAGCGCCTGAATGTCAATCTGATAGTGGGCGGATAACCCAAAGAGAGTGAAGTAATCCATAGCAATCTCGGAATAGCCTGCTAAAACAAACCCCACACACAGTCATACTCTGCGTCCTTCACGCTGACTCAGCGCGAAGGATGTGAGTCTTTTCTATGGTGGGGCTTATCGGTGAAATGCAATTACACGTTAAAGCTTTCGCCGCAACCGCACTCGTCTTTGACGTTCGGGTTGGTGAACTTAAACCCTTCGTTCAGGCCTTCTTTAACGAAATCCAGTTGCGTGCCATCAAGGAATTGCAGGCTCTTGCCGTCGATAACGACCTTCACACCTTTATCTTCGAACACGGTGTCTTCCGCCGAGGGTTCGTCAACAAATTCCAGTACGTAGGCCATGCCAGAACAACCAGAGGTTCTGACCCCCAGACGCAGGCCAAACCCTTTACCGCGGTTGGCCAAAAAGTTATTCACTCGCGTTGCAGCACTGTCGCTCAGGGTAATCGACATACAATGCCCTCAATTATTTTGCTTCACGTTTACTTTTGTAGTCCGCAATTGCGGCCTTAATCGCATCTTCCGCCAGAATAGAGCAGTGGATTTTTACCGGCGGCAATTCCAGCTCTTCGGCAATGTCAGTGTTTTTAATTGCCTGCGCTTCATCCAGGGACTTGCCTTTTACCCACTCGGTGACGAGTGAACTGGAGGCGATTGCCGAACCGCAACCGTAGGTCTTGAAGCGCGCGTCTTCAATGATACCTTCATTGTTGACTTTGATCTGCAACTTCATTACGTCGCCACAGGCTGGTGCACCCACCATACCGCTACCAACGCTCTCATCGCTGTTGTCAAAAGAGCCGACGTTGCGCGGGTTTTCGTAGTGATCGATTACTTTTTCGCTGTAAGCCATGTTCTGTTCTCCTGATTCCGCTACCGATTAGTGATGTGACCATTCAATGGTGTTCAAATCCACGCCCTGCTTGAACATTTCCCACAGTGGAGAAAGTTCGCGCAGACGACCAATGGAGTTGCGAACCAGCTTGATGGCGTAGTCAATCTCTTCTTCGGTAGTGAAACGACCTAAAGAGAAACGAATAGAGCTGTGTGCCAGCTCGTCAGTCATACCCAGCGCGCGCAGCACGTAAGAGGGTTCCAGGCTCGCCGAGGTACAGGCAGAACCAGAGGAAACCGCCAGGTCTTTGAGCGCCATGATCAGCGACTCGCCTTCAACGTAGTTAAAGCTGACGTTGAGGATGTTCGGTGCGCCCTGGTCGAGATCGCCGTTCAGGTAGACCTCTTCCATATCTTTCACGCCGTCCCACAGACGGTTACGCAGACCGCGCAGACGCGCCATCTCGGTTTCCATCTCTTCTTTGGCGATACGGTAAGCTTCACCCATGCCGACAATCTGGTGTACTGGCAGGGTACCGGAACGCATACCGCGCTCGTGACCGCCGCCGTGCATCTGTGCTTCAATACGGATACGCGGTTTACGACGCACGTACAGCGCGCCAATCCCTTTCGGGCCATAGATTTTGTGGCCGGAGAAGGACATCAGATCCACTTTCAACTGGCTCAGGTCGATAGGCAGTTTGCCCACGCTCTGGGTCGCATCAACGTGGTAGATAATGCCGCGCGCACGGCACATTTCGCCGATGGTCGCGATATCCTGTACCACACCGATTTCGTTGTTCACGTGCATGATGGAGACGAGGATGGTGTCGTCACGCATGGCCGCTTCGAGCTCTTTCAGGTCGATGATGCCGTTGCGCTGAGGTGCCAGATAGGTCACGTCGAAACCTTCACGCTCGAGCTGACGGCAGGTGTCCAGCACGGCTTTGTGTTCGGTTTTGCTGGTGATGATGTGCTTGCCTTTTTTCTGATAGAAGTTAGCCGCACCTTTGATCGCCAGGTTATCGGATTCGGTCGCGCCAGAGGTGAAAACAATTTCACGCGGATCGGCACCAACCAGCTCAGCAATCTGATTACGGGCGATATCAACCGCCTCCTCAGCTTGCCAGCCAAAACGGTGAGAACGAGAAGCTGGGTTACCAAAAGTCCCGTCCAGAGTCAGACACTGCATCATTTTCTCAGCAACACGCGGATCCACCGGCGTCGTTGCGGAGTAATCGAGATAGATCGGTAATTTCATTGCTCTATAAACTCCGTACATCACTCAATGCAATGAATCAGGCTACCGGCTGGATGTACGACCGTTTATACGGGGTGACGGATCACCCCGGCCTGATTCTGAATTCTTATAGTGTTTTAACCTAACTGTTTTGCGGTGCGGCAAGGCGGCAGGCTTGTGAATGCCCAGGTGCTTACATAAGTAAGCGCCTGGGTTAAACAAGTGCGGCCAACGCAGCAGCGCCCCGAAACAGGACGGGTAAATTATGCGCGCAGCTTAACGTCGATGGCATCCTGACCACGGGTCGTGCGATGGGATTCGTGCGTATGCTGACGATCGGACACATCGAGGATTTCCTGGTTATTGACCAACTCACCCAGGGTGATGTTGTTCAGGAAACCGGTCAGACGATCGCTCAGGTCACGCCACAGCGCATGGGTCAGGCATTTGTCGCCGCCCTGGCAGCCGCTTTTACCCTGGCAACGGGTTGCATCAACAGATTCGTCAACGGCGCTGATCACTTCACCAACAGCGATACTGCCTGCATCTTTACCCAGCAGATAACCGCCGCCCGGGCCACGCACGCTGGCCACGAGGCCATTTTTGCGCAAGCGAGAGAACAGTTGTTCCAGATAAGAGAGGGAGATTCCCTGACGTTCGGAAATATCAGCCAACGGTACCGGGCCCGTTTCGGAGTTGAGCGCAACGTCCAGCATTGCGGTCACGGCATAACGCCCTTTAGATGTCAGTCTCATGTCTTAACTTAGCCTCAGACTCGCCCCTGCCCGGGGTTTTTATTAAAATTTAAAATAATGTCGCATAGCAGGGGCAAGTCTGACATTCCTGACTAAATTGGTCAACTATTTACTTGACTGTTTTAGTCAGGTATTTGGCTTTACGTGCCGTTTTGCTTAGGGGCATTTTTCGCCCGCAGAAGCAGTCGGGGCATACGCAGGAAAAACAGTAACCCTACTGTTTTTCCTGCGTTTTCTGCTCAATTGACGCCAGAATTCCGCGCAGGATATTCAGTTCCTGGCTTTCCGGACGCGCACGGGTAAAGAGGCGGCGCAACTTGTTCATGACCTGTCCTGGGTGGCTTTCACGGATAAACCCGGTGGAGAGCAGCGTCTTTTCCAGGTGACCATAGAAACGCTCCAGATCATCCACCAGCGGATACGGCGTCTCTTCATGTTCTTCCGTGCTGTCGTTTTCCTGCGTCGCCAGCCACGCCATACGGACTTCGTAAGCAATCACCTGAACCGCCATCGCCAGGTTCAGCGAGCTGTATTCCGGGTTGGCCGCAATCGCGACGTGATAATGACATTTTTGGAGTTCGTCATTGGTCAGGCCAACGCGTTCGCGACCAAATACCAGCGCCACCGGCGCATGCTGTGCCTCGGAAACGCTTTTTAAGCCACACTCACGCGGGTCGAGCATCGGCCACGGCAGCGTACGGGAGCGGGCGCTGGTACCGACAACGAGGCTACAGCCTGCCAGCGCCTCATCGAGGGTATCGACGATTTGCGCATTGCCAATCACATCGCTGGCACCTGCGGCCAGCGCGATTGCCTGGGAGTCCGGTTTAACCAGCGGGTTCACCAGCCAGAGGTTGGTTAAGCCCATCGTTTTCATTGCGCGGGCGACGGAGCCCATGTTGCCAGTGTGAGAGGTTTCAACCAGCACAATTCGAATATTTTGCAGCATATTTTTTCAACGGCTAAAGAATATTCGCGCATATTATCATAAAGCGAAGACATAATCCGAATTCGCTGCTATCATACGCGCCGTTTTCCGTTCTTTAACATCCAGTGAGAGAAACCGATGCATCCGATGCTGACCATCGCCGTGCGTGCTGCGCGCAAGGCGGGTAATGTAATTGCCAAACACTATGAAACCCCGGACGCTGTAGAAGCGAGCCAGAAAGGCAGTAACGATTTCGTGACTAACGTAGATAAAGCTGCAGAAGCAGTGATTATCGACACTATCCGTAAATCTTACCCGCAACACACCATTATCACCGAAGAAAGCGGTGAGCATGAAGGCACAGATCAGGATGTTCAATGGGTTATCGATCCACTGGATGGCACCACCAACTTCATCAAACGTCTGCCACACTTCTCCGTCTCTATCGCCGTGCGCATTAAAGGCCGCACCGAAGTCGCGGTCGTTTACGATCCAATGCGTAATGAACTCTTCACGGCAACCCGTGGTCAGGGCGCGCAATTGAACGGCTATCGTCTGCGTGGCAGCACTGCGCGCGACCTGGACGGCACCATTCTGGCGACCGGCTTCCCGTTCAAAGCCAAGCAACACGCGGCGACCTACATCAACATCGTTGGCAAACTGTTTACTGAGTGCGCGGATTTCCGTCGTACCGGTTCTGCTGCGCTGGACCTGGCCTATGTGGCTGCGGGCCGCGTTGACGGTTTCTTCGAAATCGCCCTCAAACCGTGGGATTTTGCGGCAGGCGAACTGCTGGTTCGTGAAGCTGGCGGTCTGGTGTGCGATTTCACCGGTGGTCATAACTATATGACAACCGGCAACATCGTTGCAGGTAACCCACGCGTTGTGAAAGCGATGCTGGCAAACATGCGCGAAGAGCTGAGCGACGCGCTCAAGCGTTAATGCCTGATAACCGCTTGCGGCCTGGCTGCAAGCGGTACTCTCTTTCGGCGAATCAAAAAGGCCGAAGCCCTCTTCCCATTATTTCCGCACTGAGCCACATCACAACCGATGCGGTGACAAGAATCGCCCCACCCGCCAGCGCGAGCGTCGTCCAGCCAACCTGCTTCCATAGGGCGGGGGCTTTATTCGCACTCAATTTCACCGCCAGTTGACGAAAACTGTGCACCAGCAGCGCCAGCGTCGAGATTGTCAATGATGTCCCGGCCGCCATCGCCATCGCCGAGGCAACACCCCAGCCGAAAACGCCAATCACCTTACTGAACAGCAGTACCATAATGGCCCCGGAACAGGGCCGCATCCCCATCGAGAGAATGATCATCAAACGCGCGCGCCAGTCGTCGCCCTGCTGTAGCTGCTCCGCCGTGGGCAGATGCTGATGTCCACAACCGCAGTGTTCATGATGCTCATGGTGGGGCGTAAACGCGGTAAATGTAGGTTTGCGTAACAGGCCGCGGAGTTTATTGACAGCACGCCAGCAGAGCAACAGGCCCAGCACCCCCACCAGCGCGTAGCTAAATTTCTCCAGCCAGAAGCTGCTTAAATGAAGCTGACGGGCCGGTAGCGCCAGTACGCTCAATACGACAAACACCAGCGTCACCGCCACCATCCCTTGCAGTAAGGAAGAAGCCAGCGTCAGCCCAATACTGGATTTCAGGCGTGAAGGATGCGTTGCAAGCCAGGTGGTGATCACCACCTTGCCATGCCCCGGCCCGAGCGCATGCAGTACGCCATACATAAAGCTCACCATCAGCAGAGCCCCCCCCGCAGTAGTCGGGTTTTCTGCCACGGCCTGAATCAGGGCACTCATTTGCCGGTTAAACGCACGCTGCCAGCCGACACTTTCACGCAGTACCTGCGGCCAGACGTGCCAGAGCCAGAAGACGCCCGCCAGCGCGAGCACGATAAAGAGGGCCAGAGGCCACCACTGCCGCCAGCGCCGCAGCGGTCGGCGTGTTGTGTTAATTACGGACATTGTACCGTCACCGTCTGCGCGAACTGTTTACCCAACTGCATGTCTTCCTCCGGCGCATCCGCTTTATCCAGCGATTGTGCATAGTTCAGCACATCTTCCCCCGGCTTCGGTGTTTTAACTGTAAGTTTGCATGTCTTCTGTACAACATCCGGCAGCGTGGCATCGCTCTCACTGGCGTAACTCATGTCGACAAAATAGGTCGGATCATAGGTGGAAAAAGTATACGTCTGCCCGCTCAGCGGCTGTGGTTCTGCCAGCGGCAACACAAAGGTTAACACTGCCTTATGCCCTTCCCTCGCAAGGCCATAGCTTAAGGGTCGATTTTGAAATTTCACTTTTTGCCCGTTATGCCAGACTTCGGTGAAGTAATGCTGCCCCAGTACATTGGCCATCACTTCCGCCGCCAGCTTTTTCCAGATCTCGTCACCCGGTTTGGCATCACCCGCATCATAGAGGAGATCGGCGGAGGTAATTTCATCCATCGTCCAGCGCATATTCAGCCCGGTCCATTGCCCGTTATCCACCACAAGCTGCATTTTTATGCGGATGAAACTGTGCGGATGCGCCAGCGCACTGAATGATAAAAATGCGAGAAAGAGCCCAAAAGCGCATTGTTTAACTGCTTGCATGTGTTCCTCACGAGAAAAATTCTGTGATGCTCTCCGGCAATCCTGAAGGAAAGGGCTGCGGCTGCGCTTTCACCAGACATACCTTTAGCTATTCTTATCAAACAACCTTACTGGAGCCTGACAGATGACTATAGAAATGACACCGCCATCTGTGCTCTCCAGTCCGCAGCGCCGCTGCCAGGTGCTTTTGATGCTCGCACTCCCAGGGCACACTGTCACCACGGAAATCATACGTGCCATGAATGGCGTGGATGAAGAGGTCACCCGGCAGGATATTGCCGAGACCGACCATGAGATCCAGCGTTTTCATCGGCTGACTATTACGTCCCGACAGGACGGCAGCTACCGGATTGAAGGCACAGCACTCGACCAACGTTTATGCCTGTTGCAATGGCTCCGGCGTGGGCTGCGCTTATGTCCCCATTTTATCACTCAACAGTATGCGCCAGCGCTCAAAGCCGCCCTTAAACAACAGGGGGTTGCCCGCACGCTGTATGACGACACCAATTTGCGCGCGTTGATTAACCTCTGCGCCCGGCGCTTAGAACGGTCATTTGAATGCCGCGACATTCAGTTTCTGCGTCTCTATCTCCAGTACTGCCTGCTGCAAAGTCACTACGGTTTTACGCCGGAGTTTAACCCGGTTCAGCAGGCATGGACACAGATGCGCGCAGAATACGCAGCGGCGCATGAAATCGTGCGTCACTGGCGCCGTCGTGTTACCGCGTTACCTCCCGGTAACGAACATGCCTTTCTCTCGCTGCTGTTTATGATGTTGCGTACCCCGGACCCACTGAACGACAGCCAGCAACAGGATAAACGCCTGCAACAAGCCATTGCGCATATGATTGCCCGTTTTCGCGCGCTTGCCGGGCTGCGTTTCAGCGATGAGCAAGGGCTGGCGGCACAGCTTTATGTTCACCTGGCCCAGGCGCTGGATCGTAATCTCTTTGGAATTGGTATTGATGACAGCCTGCAGGAGGAGATTTTCCGTCTTTATCCACGGCTGGTACGCACCGCGCGCGAGGCGTTATTGGTGGTGGAAAAAGAATACGGCCTGCGTTTTAGCGACGAGGAAGCGGGCCTGGTGGCGGTCATCTTCGGGGCATGGCTAATGCAGGAAAGCGACCTGCATGAAAAACAGGTCGTACTGCTTACCGGCCACGAGCCAGAGCGCGAACAGGAAATTGAATTGCAACTGCGCGAACTCACGCTGCTGCCGCTCAATATTAAGTATTTGTCGCTACAGGACTTTCAGAAACAGGGGGCGCCACGCGATGTCACGCTGATCGTGACCCCGTACACAACTCCACTCCCCCTCTTTTCACCGCCGCTGATCCATGCGGATCGCCCGCTGACCGGTCATCAGCAGGCGCATATCCGTGAAATGCTTGAAGCTTAAGGCTGAGCGGCAACCTTCGGGCGCAAAAACAGTGCAGGCACTGCCAGTAGCGCCATCACCCAGAACAGCCCCTGATGCAGATGCTGGAATAAGAATCCGGAAAACATGGTCATCACCGCAATACTTCCGCCCATCGCGATGGCCGAATAGACAGCCTGCAGACGAATTATCTCATTGTCTTTGCGGGCAGCGATGTAGCGCATACCGGCCAGATGGCAGACGGTAAAGGTACCGCAGTGCAGAATTTGTACGACGATAAGCCACGACAGATCGGTCGTCCATCCCATCAGGCCCCAACGCACCAGCCCACAAACAGCAGACAGTAAAAGCAAATCGCGGGCGCTAAAGCGGCGGAACAACCGGTTACTGAGCGTAAAGACAACGACTTCTGCGACCACCCCAAGTGACCAGAGATAGCCCACCGTTGAAGCGGAATACCCCGCTTCCTGCCAGTAGATGGCACTGAAACCATAGTAGGCAGCGTGCGCCCCCTGCAGTAGCGAAACGCAAACCAGGAAACGCCAGCTTTTTACGACCAGGTCGCGCCATGCCTTCCAGCCGGTGGCATCCTGATGGCGGGTATCTCCCTGCGGTAAAATCGACGGGCGTAGCAGCATTCCCAGCAGCATAGAAGCAACCCCCAGCGTCAGCATCGCCAGCACCGCACGATAATCAAATTCGCTAACCAGTTTTCCGGTTGCCGCCGAGCCAATCACAAAGGCGATAGAGCCCCAGACGCGAACCCGACCGTAGTCCATGGGAAACTGTTTCTGCCAGGTGTTGGCAAGCGCATCCGTCAAGGGAACCAGCGGCGAGAAAAAGAGGTTAAAACCGATAATCACTACCATGAGCCAGGCCACATTCGTCCCGGCCCAAAAGGCGAGCGCGAACACCAGCGTCATCAACGCAAGGAGACGTAAGGCGTTAATAAGAAGTGAGGGGTTACTGACGCGAGGTGCGATAAGCAGGCTGCCGAGGAAACGGGCTACCAGGCCTGCACCGAGCAAGATCCCGATGGTTTCCGGCGTGAGTCCTGTGCCTTTGAGCCAGACGCTCCAGAAGGGCAAAAAGATGCCGTAACTAAAAAAGTAGGTGAAATAAGCGAGCGCCAGCCAGCGCGTGGACTGCAAAACCATGATTCCCTCCTGAATGAGGCGATAGTCTGGAGGTAAATCAATAAACTGGCAAGTAACAGTTATATAACAGATTGGGGAGGCGTGTTATTCCCTTACCGTTAGCGGATATAGGAATCCAGCACACTCAGCACCACGTCAAGGTCGGCTTCACGTTTAACTTCGTCATTTTCATGAACGATATGATCGGTCAAATGTCCTTTAATAACCTCACGCATCAAACCGTTAACCGCCCCGCGAATGGCCGCGATTTGCTGCAAAACCTGTGCGCATTCATGCGGTTCATCAAGCATCTTTTTCAGCGCCGCAACTTGCCCTTCAATCTTACTCGCCCGTGCTTTGAGCTTTCTTTTATCCCGAATGGTATGCGACATACTGACCTCATTTTCGCGTCTGCTGAGTGGAAAAATCATATCACAGAACAACTGGGGGGGAGTTTCTTTCTACTGGGGGATAGTATTTTTTACTGGGGGGGAGTAGATTTAAAAGAGATAACAATTAGCGAGAATTATTCTCATGACCGATTTTGCGACCCTCTTTCAGCAGGGAAATGGCTGGTTTTTCATACCGAGCGCCATTCTGCTCGGCGCGCTGCACGGCCTTGAACCGGGGCATTCAAAAACGATGATGGCAGCCTTTATCGTGGCGATCAAAGGCACCGTTAAACAGGCCGTTATGCTCGGTCTTGCGGCTACGCTGTCTCATACGGCGGTGGTCTGGCTTATCGCGATGGGCGGGATGTTTATCAGCCGTCGGTTCACTGCCGAGGCCGTTGAGCCGTGGATGCAGATGATCTCAGCAGTGATTATTCTGGGGACAGCCGCATGGATGTTCTGGCGTACCTGGCAAGGTGAGCGCCAGTGGCATGCGGGTCACCACCATGATCATCACCACGATCATGACCACCATCACGATCATCCGCATCCCCACCCTCATGCTCAAGGTTTGATTTTCCAGCCTGCACAAGCCGCCAGCCTGAGCCTGCGCCAGCCGGTGATCCTCTCTGCGCGGAAAGTGGAGAAACAAGAAGAGTATCGTGACGCGCACGAACTGGCCCATGCCCGGGATATCGAGCGCCGCTTTAACGGCACAAAGGTGACCAACGGGCAAATTCTGCTGTTTGGCCTGACAGGTGGACTCATCCCCTGCCCGGCAGCGATTACCGTGCTGCTGATCTGTATTCAGCTTAAGGCGTTAACGCTGGGCGCTACGATGGTGGTGTGTTTCAGTATCGGTCTGGCATTAACCCTGGTTGCGGTGGGCGTGGGAGCGGCAGTGAGTGTGCAACATGCAGCGAAACGCTGGTCAGGATTCAATACTCTTGCGCGGCGCGCGCCCTATTTCTCAAACGTATTGATTGCACTGGTAGGGATTTATATGGGCGTTCACGGCTATTTCACCCTGCGATAAGGCAAAAAAATGCCCGCAAGATGCGGGCATTTTTGTATGCTTTCAGGGCTTATGCATAAACAGGGAAGCGTGCGCAGATATCCAGAACTTTACCTTTGACGCGCTCGATAACCGCTTCATCATTGATGTTGTCCAGTACATCACACATCCAGCCAGCCAGCTCTTTCACTTCCGCTTCTTTAAAGCCGCGACGGGTTACCGCCGGAGAACCAATACGGATACCGGAAGTGACAAACGGGCTTTTCGGATCGTTCGGCACGCTGTTTTTGTTAACGGTGATGTTGGCGCGGCCCAGCGCAGCGTCTGCTTCTTTACCGGTCAGGTTTTTGTCCACCAGATCCAGCAGGAACAGATGGTTTTCCGTACCGCCGGAGACCACTTTGTAGCCACGGTTCAGGAACACTTCCACCATTGCTTTCGCGTTCTTAGCAACCTGCTGCTGGTAGACTTTGAACTCTGGCTCCATCGCTTCTTTCAGCGCGACGGCTTTCGCGGCGATGACGTGCATCAGCGGGCCGCCCTGTGCGCTTGGGAACACAGCGGAGTTCAGTTTTTTGTACAGATCTTCGTTACCGCCTTTCGCCAGGATCAGGCCACCGCGCGGACCCGCCAGGGTTTTGTGCGTGGTCGTCGTGACGACGTGAGCGTGTGGAACCGGGTTCGGGTAAACGCCTGCCGCAATCAGACCGGCAACGTGGGCCATGTCAACGAACAGGTATGCGCCGATGCTGTCTGCGATTTCACGCATTTTTGCCCAGTCAACGATACCGGAGTAAGCAGAGAAACCACCGATGATCATCTTCGGTTTGTGTTCCTGAGCCTGCTTCGCCATGTCTTCATAGTCAATTTTACCGGACTCATCGATACCGTAAGGGATGATGTTGTACAGTTTACCGGAGAAGTTAACCGGGGAGCCGTGAGTCAGGTGGCCGCCCTGTGCCAGGTTCATACCCAGAACAGTATCGCCCGGTTGCAGCAGCGCGGTGTAGACCGCGAAGTTAGCCTGAGAACCGGAGTGCGGCTGCACGTTCGCATAGTCAGCGCCGAACAGCTCTTTTGCACGGTCGATAGCCAGTTGTTCAACGATATCGACATACTCGCAACCGCCATAGTAGCGTTTGCCCGGATAACCTTCGGCATATTTGTTGGTCAGCTGAGAGCCCTGTGCCTGCATTACACGCGGGCTGGTGTAGTTCTCGGAGGCGATCAGTTCAATGTGTTCTTCCTGACGTACTTTTTCCTGCTCCATAGCCTGCCACAGTTCGGCATCATAATCGGCAATGTTCATTTCACGTTTTAACATCCGCATCTCCTGCTCAGCTAACAATAAAGCAACTCAAATTTGAGGGCCCGTTTTGGGGAACGGCTCACAGTATAACTGATTCATATCGCGATAACAGGTCTTGACAAAGGTTTTTACGCAAACGATTGGCTGCGCGCCAGACAAGGGTTTGAGAGATAATGCACTTTGCCTTTGCAACGGAATTCTTTTCACGTTTGTGATGCAACTTCTTCACGTTTGAAATTCATCACCGCAGCCGCTTCCCTCTTTACAACTCCGCTGCCTCACCTATAAGATGCATTTTAAATGCATCTTATAAATCACCTGACAGGAAGCGACTATGCTTGACGTTCAAACCATCGAGACAGTGAAAGCCACCATTCCTCTGCTGCTGGAAACCGGTCCAAAACTGACCGCCCATTTTTACGACCGGATGTTTACGCACAATCCCGAACTCAAAGACATTTTTAACATGAGCAATCAGCGTAACGGCGATCAGCGCGAAGCGTTGTTCAACGCTATTGCGGCCTATGCCAGCAACCTTGATAACCTCGCCGCGTTACTGCCTGCGGTGGAAAAGATTGCCCAAAAACATACCAGTTTTCAGATCCAGCCTGCGCAATACGACATTGTTGGCCATCATCTGCTGGCGACCCTTGATGAGATGTTCAGCCCAGGCCAGAAAGTCCTCGACGCATGGGGTAAAGCTTATGGGGTATTGGCTGGCGTCTTTATTCAGCGAGAAGCGCAACTGTATGATGAAAATGCGAGCAAAACCGGCGGCTGGGAAGGAACGCGCCCGTTTCGTCTGGTGGAAAAAACCGGGCAAAGCACGTTAATCACCAGTTTTGAATTCGCCCCTGTTGATGGGCAACCCGTTGCTGATTTCCGTCCGGGACAATACATCGGCATCTGGCTCAAACCGGAAGAATTTGCTTATCAGGAAATCCGCCAGTACTCCCTGACACGCGCCCCTGACGGTAAACATTATCGTATTGCGGTTAAACGTGAAGAAGGTGGGCAGGTCTCAACCTGGCTGCATCAGCGCGCGCAGGTCGGCGACGTGGTACATCTGGTGGCCCCGGCAGGCGACTTCTTTATGAATGTCGAGGGCAACACCCCGGTTACGCTCATCTCCGCAGGCGTCGGCCAGACACCAATGCTGGCGATGCTCGATACACTCGCCCGGACTGGGCATAAAGCTCAGGTAAACTGGTTCCATGCAGCAGAAAATGGCGATGTTCACGCCTTTGCCGATGAGGTGAAAACACTGAGCAGCAAACTGCCTCGCGTGACGTCTCATGTCTGGTACCGCGCGCCTACCCATTTTGATAAGCAGGCGCAGGCCTTTGATAGCGAAGGGTTGATGGATCTGAGTAAGCACGAGTCAGCATTCAGCGATCCGGCCATGCAGTTTTATCTTTGTGGCCCGGTGGCGTTTATGCAGTTTGCCGCGAAGCAACTGGTCGGGTTGGGGATGAAGGCAGAGAACATTCATTACGAATGTTTTGGCCCCCACAAGGTGCTGTAAGAGCAGGAGGAATAGCCCTCACCCGACAGGGTGAGGGAGAGGATCAGATAGCCGCGTCGTCTTCTTCGCCGGTACGGATACGTACCACGCGGGCAACATCAAAGACAAAAATCTTACCGTCGCCGATTTTACCGGTCTGGGCCGTGCGGATAATGGTATCTACGCAGGTCTCAACGATATCATCGGTGACAACGATTTCGATTTTTACTTTCGGCAGAAAGTCCACCATGTACTCTGCACCACGGTACAGTTCGGTATGGCCTTTCTGGCGACCAAACCCTTTCACTTCGGTCACCGTCATCCCGGTAATGCCGACTTCGGCCAGCGCTTCACGCACGTCATCCAGTTTGAAAGGTTTAATAATTGCATCAATCTTTTTCATGGTTGGTCCTTAAAAACGCTTGCCAGTAAGCTACTTCGTAATCGGTTGCTCACACTACCATATTCACTACGCCATTACTCTTTAAAGTCGTTGGCATCCAGCTCATGGCGCGAGAGCAATTTGTAAAATTCAGTACGGTTGCGCCCGGCCATCCTCGCCGCGTGGGTGACGTTACCTTTGGTGATTTGCAGCAGCTTGCGCAGGTAATTGAGCTCAAACTGATTCCGTGCCTCCACAAACGTGGGCAGGGCCGTGTTCTCACCTTCCAGCGCCTGCTCAACCAGCGCGTCGCTGATGACCGGCGATGAGGTCAGCGCTACACATTGCTCAATGACGTTGACCAGTTGGCGCACGTTACCCGGCCAGCCTGCGGTCATCAGCCGTTTCAACGCATCGGTGGAAAAAGCGCGCACAAAGGGTTTATGTCTGTCAGCCGCCTGACGCAATAGATGGTTGGCCAGCAGAGGGATATCCTCCGCACGTTCCGCCAGCGCCGGGATTTTGAGGTTAACCACATTCAGGCGATAAAACAGGTCTTCACGAAATTCGCCGCGCGCCATTGCTTTGGGCAGGTCGCGGTGGGTCGCGGAGATAATCCGCACATTGATGTCGATATCACGGTTGCTGCCGAGCGGCCGGACTTTGCGTTCCTGCAACACACGCAGCAGTTTAACCTGTAACGGAATGGGCATATCGCCGATTTCATCAAGAAACAGCGTACCGCCTTCTGCCGCCTGGAAAAGCCCCTCACGGCTGCTGACCGCGCCGGTAAAGGCACCGCGCGCGTGACCAAAGAGTTCAGATTCCAGCAACTGCTCCGGTAACGCACCACAGTTGATGGCGATAAAGGCATTTTTGCTGCGCGGACTGGCATTGTGGATCGCCTGCGCCAGGATCTCTTTCCCGGTCCCGCTCTGGCCGTTAATCAGCACGCTGACATCAGACTGCGCCACCATTCTCGCCTGCTCAAGCAGGCGCAGCATGACCGGGCTGCGGGTAATGATCGTATCGCGCCACTGATCGTCTGAGGCGGGTGCAGAGTGCTCCAGCGCATCGTCAATCGCCTTGTACAATGCATCTTTATCGACCGGCTTGGTCAGGAAGCTGAACACCCCCTGCTGCGTTGCGGCGACCGCATCCGGAATGGAACCATGCGCGGTGAGAATAATGACGGGCATACCCGGCTGCACCTTCTGGATCTCCGTGAACAGTTGCATACCGTCCATCTCATCCATACGCAGGTCGCTGATGACCAGGTCCACTTTCTCGCGAGCCAGCACGCGAAGCCCCTCCTGCCCGCTCTCGGCAGTGACAATGCTGTAGCCTTCACTGGTCAGGCGCAAACCAAGCAGTTTTAACAGGCCCGGATCGTCATCCACCAGCAGCAGATGGGCAGGTTTTCGGCTGGTCATGGTTTCGCGTCCTCTTGTTTCGTTTCGGTCCTTGCGGGGCGCGCGCTATCCGGTAGATCATTGCCCGCCGGTTTGCGGCTGGAGAGTCGACGTTCTATATCGGTCAGGTTTTCCAGTTTGCGCGTGGTCGTGTCCAGTTGCTCACGCAGAAATTGTTGCTGCTGGCGTAAGGTATCCAGCTCGGCATCCGTCGACTGCTGGAGCTTGCCATAACGGCCACGCTCTTCTGCAAGCTGGAGCTGTGATGTCTGACCGTCGCGCCAGAGCTGATAAAGCGGACGCACAGGTGCAGGAATTTGCGGGCTTAACACATCAAGACGCGTGATATTCTCACGCCGTTCCAGTGGGGTAATTTTCGCACTCGACAGTAAAATGCCGCGCTTAAAGGCGTCCTGCCACGTATCGTCGGGCCAGACGCGCGCCTCAGCACGCGCTTCTGCTGGCGCCAGGCGCCCGGCACAATCCATACTGCGCAGCCAGAATAACGGGTTGGTATCGAAAGCCTGGCCGGTTAATGACCAGATATTACCGCAGTCCGTCAGCAGGAAATCGGCCAGTTGATGTTCCGGAAGCTGCTCTTCGAATTGTTCATGTACAGCATGCTCAGGCGTCTGGGATACACAACCCGCCAGTAGCAGGCCGGGTAATGCACGAAGCATTTTCTTAGGCAACAACACCGCGCCAGCCACGCGGGAAAAAACGTGCGACATACTCACCTGATTTCGCTTCATTTGTTGGATTTTTCCGACGCATTAAGCGGTAGCTCAATGCGAAAACAGACATCTGCATGATCGACGTCCACCAGATGCAACTCGCCGTGCATACGGCGAACGCAGTCTCTGGCGATACTTAACCCCAGGCCACTCCCCTTCACCGCGCCTTTTCGCTGATGGCTCCCCTGAAAAAAGGGTTCAAAAATCATACTGCGTTCCGCCTCAGGAATCGGCGTACCGGTATTGGATATCTCAATACGCAGCCGCGAGCCTGCAAGATAGCTGTGAATATAAATGTTACCGGATTCAGCCCCATAGTGCACCGCGTTCGAATAAAGATTATCCAGCACGCTCATCAGCAACATCGGCTCAGACCAGCATGAAGCCGCATCCAGCACAACCTCGGTATGCATCATTTTAGCTCGCGCGGGCAAACTGTGAGCCGTAAGAACCATATCCACCAGCGGCTCGATCTCAACGTCTTCCAGCTCAACCGCGCCATCCGCCAGTTTCCGGTTATAGTCGAGTAATTGTTCAATCAGTTTTTGCAGATTACGGCTGCTGTCATCGAGGATAGCCACCACCTCTTCCTGCTCCACTGTTAACGGCCCGACGACCTGATCGGCAAGCAGTTCCGTCCCTTCACGCATGCTGGCAAGCGGGGTTTTCAATTCATGAGAGATATGGCGTAAAAATTGATGACGCTGTGATTCAAGCCAGGAAAGGCGTTCACTTAGCCAGATGATGCGTTCCCCCACGTAGCGCAACTCACGCGGGCCTTTAAAGACTACCGTATGCCCAAGGGAACGCCCTTCCCCCAACCGGTTGATCATCCGTTCAATGCCCTTCACCGGGCCGATAATCATCCGTGTAAACAGCAGAACCATCGCGAGGCTAACCAGAAACAGCACCAGTGCCTGCCAGCCGAAGAACTGACCGCGCTCGGCAATTTCCTGCTGCAACTGCTGTCCACGGGAAAACACCACCTGCCGCGTTGACTGCACCATCTCGGTATTCGCCGCCGCAAAGGCTTCGAGTCGTGCGGATGCCTCTGCGGTTGGGCCACTGCTTTTGCACTGTAACTGAGCGAGATCGTTCAAATCCTGACGCAGCGCCTGGTAGAGTTTTTCGTCCGGTAACACGCCTGCATGGGCATCCAGCATCTCGCTGTAGCGTTTACGTTGGCTCTGATACACCTTTGACAGGGTTGCGTCGTCCAGCACACAGTACTGACGGTAACTGCGTTCCATTTCCAGCGCGGCATTGGTCATCGCCTCGCTGCGTCGGGCATCGATAAGCGTGGTGCGATTCGTTTGTGCCGCCTGGGCGCTCAGGGCATTCAGGCTTTGCCATGCCTGCCAGGCAAGCACCAACAAAGGCAATAAGATCAGTAAGAACGCCATCATAACGACCTGGCGTAGGGAGCGGGGAAAAATGGGCCAGCGTTTCAACGCAATACTCTCGCAAATCGGGTTTAACAGGATGCTAGCTGAGTAATGTGCTACGGGGAAGCCAGAAAAAGCAAAGCCGGGTATAAACCCGGCTTTGCTTAGAAATTAGGCGGTGCCTAACTCGACGTTTCGCCCGATATCTGAAAAAGCGAACTTTTATCAGCAGTTGGACGGCAGGCACCTTTAAGTGCGTCATTCGAAGTTTATGTAGCACGTCCCGAAGGGGCTGACATAAGGAGGTGAATGAGCCACTGGTTATTATTATGCAACACTTATGCCAAAACGCAAAACAAAATATTAACTAACTGAAATATAAGAAGTTAACAACATTCTGGCATTAAATAGCGGTTGAATGATTTTCACGCTAAGTGTCTCCGATCAGCAACACCCTTTTATCCCAAACTCATCCACCATATAAATCAAACACTTAAATGTCTCCTTTTGGAGACATCAGAACGGTGGCTTTGTCGCGGTTTCCCGACACTGCAACATGACACAGATAACATTTAAAACATCCGCGCCAGAATCATAATCAGCAGCACAAGGATAAGCACCCAGAAGAAACGTAAAGGGGAACGAGAATTATCAGGCACCTGACCGGCATGAACATCAGGCTGCGCGTCGGAATGCAGCTCCCCTGTCGCCGGTGATGTCGCCTTTTGCGTTGCCTGCTGCTGCGCGGTTTGTTCCAGAACGGGTGGCGGGGCTTCTTGTGCCTGCCACCAGTTATCACGTGGCGATTCCCCACGAGCGGCTTTTGCCCGGAACAACTTCTTGTTCAGCGCTGTAATTCGCCCCGGCTGGGTTGTGTATCCATATTGCCGTTTTAAGTCGGTGACCTGCTTTTGCAAAGCAATGCCCTTCTCAGGCGCCACCATTGCCACGAAATTAGCATAGCCTTCAAGGCTCGCCATCAGCTCGCCCGGTCCCCAGCGTTTCCCTTCCATTCCATCTTTTGCAATCTGAAACAGCAATGCGCGAAAGCGTTTTAGCGTTTTGCGATCCACGGAGGGCTTTTCATTCACCACAATACCGGTGACTTCCTGCTTTTGCGGCTTGCGCATTACCCGGGTTTTCTCAGGGTGGATCTTAAAACCTTCATCCTGAACAATTTGCTTGCAGCGCCATAATAGCTGTTGCACATTGGCGGACGGCTGCGCACTGGAAAAGGTCATGTCGTCAGCATAACGGGTGTAAACAAAGCCAAGCTTCTGTGCCATTGCCTGCAAACGGCTGTCGAGACGACGGCAGATGATGTTGGAAATCGCCGGACTGGTTGGCGCGCCCTGCGGCAGGAAACGGGCGTCTTCCTGCACAAACCAGGTCTCGCCATCCAACGCGACCTGTTCAACCTCTGGTTCAGTGGTTAACAATGCCAGTTGCGTGGCCAGTTGCTCGGCATAACCTAACTGGCGAAATAAACCTTTTACCCGGCGGTAATTCACCGTCGGGAAGAAGTTTTCCATATCCAGATTGACCACTATCGCCTGGTTCACATGCGGCAGCGCATTACTCAAAATGCTGCGCCCGGTAACAAAACCGTGGGCCGCTTCGTGTAACTTCACCCGATTCAGAATGTTTTCCAGAATCCAGTACTGCGCGCGCTTCATACGTGGCATAGGCGCCGAAATCAGTCGCTCATCGCCATTTTTTTTGGCGAGGGAAAAACGCCGGTAATGGTTTACTCGGGAGATGTTTTTCTGGAAGCAAAGAAAACGCAGCTCATTAATCGTGATGCCCATGGCGGCGGCCAGCGCCTGGCTGTCTGCAAGCTCGGGCAAGTTCTGCACCTGCAATCGGGCTGTATTGTGGGCGGTGTCGGCGAGGCCAAATGAAACCCCCTCCCCCAGCCAGGTTATCTCTGTTTGCTGCTTTTGATGCCATTGCAACGCACGCGCATAGCGCGCTTCGTTACGGGCAATGCGGGTTTGCTCGCGTTTCTCCAGGGCCGCTTTTTTGCGCGTCTTGTGCAATTCCCGCAATGCTTTTTGCGGGTCATCATAAAGCCGTTGTTTCTGCCCCAGCTCCGCAAGCTGTTTCTGTAACGCCGCACGTTGAGCAATAAATTCTGCGGTGAGAGCGGGTTTATCCTGCGTTTCGTCCCAGAAACCCAGACGGATCATTTCAGCGAGGATGTACTCCTCTTTACTGGTTTCTCGGATACGCTCGTAAATTTGCTGGCGGGTCAGCTTTGAAGATTCAGACATAACGAACGCCCCCTGACCGTGATGGACAAGAGAATACAGGGATGACCGGGAGGGATAGCGGCGTGGCGAATAAGGCCTTCGAAGAGTTCCTGGTACTGAGGTTATCCACTCGACGCAGAGTGGAGTACCTGTCACTCATTGGCTTCGTTGAAGCCATACTGCAATAGTGACAGGTACTCACACTCTGCCCAGTGAAGATGGCATCAGTGACGCGTGGGCAGTCATAAAACCTGAATGGCGATCCACCATCCGGGATGCAAGGTTTCCTTGCCACGCCGCTATTAACGTCGAGTATAACAGCAGAAAAAGTCCTTTTCATCATGCTTTTACCTTTGCTGCCAGCCGCAATGCCAGCATATGTTCACACGGACCACGACGCAGTCGGTTCTGATGGAAATAGTGACAATTGCACTCACCCACCGTCAGCCGCTGGTCTGTATCCAGCATCAGGGAAACGTTGTACCGTACGGCATTATCCAGAACCTGACCGCGCATTTGCGTTCCAGAGGCATTACTCAAGGCGCTTTCTACCTGCACCAGGCCAGCGTTGACGAAGTTGATAGCCTTCTCTTCCCGTTCGTTGCTAAAGCGCAGTTGTTCCAGTGGGATCGGCTCGCGGCAGAGCGCGCGAATACGATAAAGATCTTTGTTAAGATCATAGAGCACCTGGCCATGTTGGCTGTAGGCTGCCAGCGCCGCTTTTACTATGCTTTCGTCCAGCCCCAGCTCGGTGGCAAGAGCAGCGCATGAAGCCATATGGTGCCTGCTCAGTGCCTGATAAACCCGCTCCAGCGTCAGGGTATCGACTGCCTGGCGCGGCGCGAGCAAATCAAAATTGCCCTGGGCCGACCAGTCATTCGCGCTCCAGCCGGACAGGCCGAGCGTAAAACTCATCGCCCCTAAATCTGCGGTCCAGAAGGAAGGCATACCATCGTCGAGAAGGCAGACATCGAATTTTTCGGCAACGGGGATGAGACGTTCAAGAATGTGCAGTCTTCGCCGTCCCCAGACACGTATGGAACGCGGCTGATCGCCCTTGTAGAGCGAACGTGGGCAGACCAGCGTTTCATTCCACGGCTCAAAAATGATTTTGACGGGCTGCCCCGGCGTCAGCTCAAAACGCAGCGAGCGCGGCCCGCCACGCTCTTTCTTACGCCTGAGACGAAAGCAAATATTGTGCATATCCATGGGTGCGAGCGAAAATTTCACCATCGGCAGGGTCATCGCCGAGCTGACCTGTAAAAAACCGCGCACCCAACTGTCCGGCAGATCGATCTTCTTCTCTTCACACTCGCTGCCGGCAGTCTGAATGGCGAAGCCGTCCGGATCAATTTTCAACTGCGTCGGGTGATAATCACGGATTTTCTGAAATGCCTGATAGAGCCCTTCGGAGTAGTCGATATTAGTGGTGCCGTAAGCATGGTCGCTAATATTGTCGAACACATCGTAATGACAGCTCAATTTTCCATAGCTTGACTCGTCTTCGGAAAAGCATTCAAAGAAGACTTCGTCGGGATGTACGGTGATGACAGGATCCAACACATACCAGGCGTCAATATCGTTTTTATAGAGATAATCGAAATAGGCTTTTTGCGCCTGATGATAAGGTGCAAGCAATGTTGCAGCCTCTTTGTTCAGCACATGTAATCGCCCGCTAATTTCATTCGCTTCTTGCTCAAGCAGGCTTTTCTGCGCAATAAATTCCGCTAATAACCGCTGTTCTTCTCCCGCCAGCCAGCGCCGATACTCAGTTTTATCTTTCGGCTGAAAACGCATGTCCGATACCACCACGTTATGCAGCGCGGAGATGGCCTCGCGAAACGCCAGTTTCTGCCTGAGCTCACCGACGAAGAACGCCGGTGGGCGAAGGCTATCTGGCGAGAACGTCAAACCAGCTTCCGAGGCCTGACTCTTTCCCTGATAACGATAACTAACCTGCATGAGGCGCTCCTTGTTCGGGTCGGGCAATAATTTCCAGCGGCAAATTCAAATGGGGATACTGTTTTTGCAGTTGAAGCATGGCCTTGATCAGCGGTGCTTTGTCTTTCTGCACAACTGTCAGCGACAGACGAGTCAGCAATGACGCCACCATCTCAAGCACCAACGGGCTGGCAGCCGCCTGCTGCGTAAGAAACGCAAGCGTTCTGTCTTTAGCGACACGCCCACGGTTAACCTGGGAAAGGATTGTCAGGAAACAAGGTTTCAGCGCCAGGATGACGTCGGGCTTTCCGGCTGCGTACTCTTCAAAAAAATGGGTCACAAAGGTCTGTACTGTCAATGACGGATGCTGACTCAGCTTTAACAGGTACGCTTCCCCCTGCTCGCGCTGGAAGAACGTTTGTAACAGTTCCCGACCGTAAGCCTGCACATCGTCGCGGTTGCTGTCGCAGACCTTGACGATCAGCTCCGGGGTCCAGCCTTGGGAGGGGTAGTTCTGGCGGAAATACGCAAAACCAAATTCTCGGGTTGCGGGCCAGTCACTTTCCAGTAGCTCCAGCGCAGCACTGCTCTGTTCGCGGACAACATCTACATGTGAGGTGAAAGCCCTCAACGCATAATCACGAACATGATGGTCAGGATGATTTGCCAACGCCACCCATTGATTCACACTCCACGCCAGCGGAGAACGGGCCAGAAGACACTCACATCCCAGACTTTGTGCTGCCAGCGATCTGGCATGAATCAGCCGCCAGATGGTGTCCTTGTCCAGGGACATCAGGCAGGCATTAAGCTTGTGCGTGAAGAACGTTAACAGCGCCTGGTGTGCGCCTTCGTGGGCTTCTTTTTTAAAGACTAAGGGGAATAATCCCGCAAAGACCTCAGCAGCATGCTGCTCTGCCAGTTGCCCCAGTAGCATGTAACAGGCTTGCCGCTCTTCTGCCTCACCGCACTGGAGCAGATCAATTAGCTGCGGTAACTGCAGCAAGACCAATTCCGGATTTTGTTTGCCTAACAGCGCGATGCCCGCGGCGCGGATAGCCGCGACAGGCGAGTTGTGAATCTGAACCAGCAGGGCTTGCGAAAGCGGGCTCTGCGCCAAATCGGAACTCACCAACAACCGGGCGGCTAAAAGCTGCACACCCGTATCGGGATGGGCGAGCAGCTCGCTGAAATTCTCAATCGTCAGCGACGGGGCCATGGCAGACAGATGGCTCACCAGGCACATCGACAACCAGAGGGCATGTTGCTCAGAAAAGGTGGTCTGCGCGTCGGTAAGCCGGAGCAAAAGCGCCCGCGTTAACGTCTGCTGTTGCGAGGCGGTCAGAGGCTGCCGGGAAAAACGCTCTTCTAACCACGCGCTGATCTGCGCATCGTCAGCCAGCAAAAGCGCGGTAACCGGTTCGGCTTCGTCAAACAGTGCGCTAATGCTGTTTAAATGGGTCAGCGCCAGGCTGCGCGCTTGCGGGTGGACACTGTTAATCAGCCCCAGCAGCAGCTCAGGAGTGAGCGAACGCGCAGTAAGAAGCGAGAGCACAAAATCGGCAATGAGCGGGAACGGACGAGCCAGCAACTGCACCAGTTGGCTATCGGTGAGGGCCTTGCAGAAGGAGGCATTATCTTTCATTGCCCTGAGCGCAAACGTGCAAACGGCTTCACTCTCGCTCAGGCACAATAACGTCAGCAGTGCGTCAGGGCGTTGATCCCAGAGTAGTGGAAATGCCTCGGCGCGGCGTTCATCCTTTTCATCGTTGACCCGAATCCATAACGCTCTCTGCCTGTGGCGCTGATAGTGAGGGTGATGTAAGCGCAGAACGGCGTTCCACGCGAAGAGATGCGCATCGCAGGCGAAGACGCCTGAATCACTCTGCTTTTCTGGCACCAGGCATTCTTTTTTATACTGGAGCAGAAGCGCGCAGGCCATATCGACATAGCGAGCGTCGCCACGGGCGCCGAGACGCCGCAGGGCACGCCAGCTACGACGCCGCAGGTAGTCGCGCGTTTTACGCGAATAGGCCAGCCTGCTATCGTCGCGCAGAAGTTCCTGGCTGGGTTTCAGATAGCCCACGCCGTTCACCCAGACGCCGTCCCACTGGGCAGAATAAAATTCCCGCGTAGTATCAAAACGCCAGGCCAGCAGGGCAAACACTGGCGCATCCAGGCGGAACTCGGCCATTTTGAACAGGTAGCGCACACCTTTAAACAGATTAGGGCGCAGAGGCAGAACGTATAGCAGACGAATCAGGCCTTGATGCAATAGCGGGTTGTCCAGCGCTACCCGATAGAGCGTTTTCAGTAATGTACTCGCGTTGGGATTCTGGTCATTAATGTGGCGCTGAAGTTGCGTATCGATTGCCACGGTATCACCAACGGCTAACGCCTGGGACAGATCTGATGGTAATGAGGCCAGCAAGTTTTGCCGCAGCACAGCGATATCGTCATCGTCACCCAGACGCAGATACACTTCATAAGCAAGGTTGTTTAATGGCGGATATGGGTTTTCAAGAAAGGGTCTCACACGCGCCAGGTTGTGCTGATTTCCCGTGCGCCCCAGCGTCCAGAGGCGGGCGTAATTTTCCAGCCAGTGATGTTCCTCGTTAAGCCCCTTTTCCAGCCAGTCTGCCAGCATAGCGTTCGGCTGCTGAGGGAGTCGCCATATGCTTCGGGCTCGTTGTTCGCTCTCTTTAATGCGATCGATTTGGCGTATTAAGGTGTGTAACGAAGAAGAGAAAGCGCTGACAGCGGAGGGGGAAAGTGAACCGGCCTCAACGTAGCCTTTGTTGGTTTTCGCAACCACCACGCTTGCGAAAATAGCCTCGGCATTTGTGAAATCAACGGGGGCAGGCGTTTTTGTCCCTTCCCGTAACGTGCCGCCACGCCGTCCGTAGCGAAAATTCACCCAGTAACGATTCACCTCGTTGCCAGGCTGTTCACAGAGATCCACCTCATAGACCTTGTCTGAGGCTCCCTGCGTAAAGGTTAATTTTACCTTTTTAATCAGCTTCATAACCGTTCCCTTCCCTGTTAGCGCCGGAAACGATTGTACTCAATATCGCCAGTTCTGTCTTTTAGATAAGCAATCGGAAAGAGGAAGCACGCCCGACCATGCGGGCCGGGCGTGCTGGATGGGGTTAACCTAACTGCTTACGCGCATTGCGGAAGATACGCATCCACGGGCTGTCCTCACCCCAGTTTTCCGGGTGCCAGGAGTTAGAAACCGTACGGAACACACGCTCCGGATGCGGCATCATCAGCGTCACGCGACCACTTTCGTTGGTAACCGCGGTAATACCGTTTGGCGAACCGTTCGGGTTAGCCGGGTAGGTTTGGGTCACTTTACCGAAGTTATCGACAAAGCGCAGCGCCACCAGACCTTTGCTTTCAAGCTGAGCCAGATGTGCGTCGTCACGCACTTCCACGCGGCCTTCACCGTGGGAAACCGCGATAGGCATTTGCGAACCCACCATACCCTGCAGCAGCAGCGACGGACTTTGGGTCACTTCGACCAGGCTGAAACGCGCTTCGAAGCGGTCAGAGTGGTTACGCACAAAGCGTGGCCACAACTCACTGCCCGGCACCAGCTCACGCAGGTTAGACATCATCTGGCAGCCGTTACATACGCCCAGCGCCAGCGTCTGCGGACGGTGGAAGAAGGTTTCGAACTCATCACGCACGCGGTTGTTGAACAGAATCGATTTCGCCCAACCTTCACCCGCGCCCAGTACGTCACCGTAAGAGAAGCCGCCACAGGCAACCAGCGCCTGGAAATCTTCCAGACCGGTACGCCCGGCCAGCAGATCGCTCATATGGACGTCGATGGCATCAAAGCCCGCACGGTAAAACGCTGCCGCCATCTCCACATGGGAGTTAACGCCCTGCTCACGCAGTACCGCCACTTTCGGGCGCGCGCCGGTCGCAATATAGGGTGCCGCAATGTCTTCGTTAATATCGAAAGAGAGCTTCACGTTCAGGCCCGGATCGCTATCGTTGGCTTTCGCCTGATGCTCTTCGTCAGCACATTCCGGGTTGTCACGCAGGCGCTGCATCTGCCAGGTGGTCTCTGCCCACCACATACGCAGGGTGGTACGACTTTCGCTGAACACAGCCTGACCTGCCGCCTCGATAACAAACCGATCGCTCGCCGTGGCCTGACCCAGGTAGTGAACACAATCCGCCAGACCGTTTGCCGCCAGCAGCGCTTCTACAGCTTCACGGTCCGCGGCACGAACCTGAATGACGCCACCCAGTTCTTCGTTAAACAGCGCCGCCAGATGATCCTGGCCCAGTGCGGCGATATCCACATTCACACCGCAGTGACCGGCAAACGCCATTTCGGCCAGCGTCACCAGCAGACCACCGTCGGAACGGTCATGCCAGGCCAGCAGTTTGCCCTCTGCCACCAGCGCCTGCATCGCATTCCAGAAACCTTTCAGTTGCTGGACATCACGCACATCGGCAGTTTTATCGCCCAGTTGACGGTAAACCTGCGCCAGCGCGGTTGCGCCCAGCGCATTGTGGCCTTTACCCAAATCAATCAACAGCAGGGCGTTGTCTTCGGTAGAAAGTTGCGGCGTCACGGTACGACGCACATCTTCGACGCGGGCAAAAGCGGTGATCACCAGCGACAGCGGCGAGGTCATCTCGCGCTGCTCGTGACCTTCCTGCCAGCGGGTCTTCATCGACATGGAGTCTTTACCCACCGGAATGGTCAGGCCCAGCGCCGGGCAGAGTTCCTCACCCACGGCTTTTACCGCGTCGTACAACCCGGCGTCTTCACCCGGATGACCGGCTGCGGACATCCAGTTTGCCGAGAGCTTAATGCGGTTGAGTTCACCGATTTGCGTGGCCGCCATGTTGGTCAGAGACTCACCGACCGCCAGACGGGCAGAGGCGGCGAAGTCCAGCAGTGCCACCGGCGCACGTTCGCCGATGGACATCGCTTCGCCGTAGTAGCTGTCCAGGCTGGCGGTGGTCACCGCACAGTTAGCGACAGGCACCTGCCACGGGCCAACCATCTGATCGCGCGACACCATACCGGTGACGGTACGGTCGCCGATGGTCACCAGGAAGGTTTTCTCGGCGACGGCAGGCAGATGCAGCACACGGTTTACCGCGTCAGCAATGGAAATGTCACGTGAATCGATGGCTTCACCGGCCGCTTTACGTGTCTGCACGTCGCGGGTCATTTTTGGGGTTTTACCCAGCAGCACATCCAGCGGCAAATCGATCGGCTGGTTGTCGAAGTGGCTGTCGCTCATGGTCAGATGTTGCTCTGCCACGGCTTCACCAATCACTGCGTACGGGGCGCGTTCGCGGCGGCAAAGTTCATCAAACAGCGGTAACTGATCGGCCGCAACGGACAGGACATAACGTTCCTGGGATTCGTTACACCAGATTTCCAGCGGGCTCATCCCCGGTTCGTCGCTAAGGATGTCGCGCAACTGGAATTTACCACCGCGCCCGCCATCGCTTACCAGTTCCGGCATGGCGTTGGACAGACCGCCCGCCCCCACGTCATGGATAAACTGGATCGGGTTGGCATCACCCAGTTGCCAGCAGCGGTCAATCACTTCCTGGCAACGACGCTCCATTTCCGGGTTGTCACGCTGGACGGAAGCAAAATCCAGGTCCGCGTCAGACTGGCCGGAGGCCATGGAGGAGGCAGCGCCACCGCCTAAACCGATGTTCATCGCCGGGCCGCCGAGGACGATCAGTTTCGCGCCAACGGTGATCTCACCTTTTTGTACGTGATCGGCGCGAATGTTGCCGATACCGCCTGCCAGCATGATCGGTTTGTGATAGCCACGCAGCTCTTCGCCGTTGTGGCTGTTCACTTTCTCTTCGTAAGTACGGAAGTAGCCGGTCAGCGCCGGACGGCCGAATTCGTTGTTAAACGCCGCGCCACCGAGTGGGCCTTCGGTCATGATATCCAGCGCAGAAACGATACGTTCCGGCTTACCGAAATCTTCTTCCCACGGCTGTTCAAAACCCGGAATACGCAGGTTAGAAACGGAGAAGCCCACCAGACCCGCTTTCGGCTTCGCGCCACGCCCGGTCGCCCCTTCGTCACGGATTTCACCACCAGAACCGGTTGCCGCGCCCGGCCACGGAGAAATCGCCGTCGGGTGGTTGTGGGTTTCCACTTTCATCAGAATGTGCGCCGCTTCCTGGTGGAAGTCATAACGACCATTCTCGTGGTCAGCGAAGAAACGCCCGACCTCAGAACCTTCCATCACCGCGGCGTTGTCTTTATAGGCAGACAGCACATAGTCCGGGGTTTTCTCGAAGGTGTTTTTGATCATCTTAAACAGCGATTTTGGCTGCTGTTCGCCGTCAATCACCCAGTCGGCGTTGAAAATTTTATGACGGCAGTGTTCAGAGTTCGCCTGCGCGAACATGTAGAGTTCGATATCATTCGGGTTGCGGCCAAGGCGGCTAAACGCATCCTGCAGATAATCAATTTCGTCTTCCGCCAGTGCCAGACCGAGACGCACGTTAGCGTCGATCAGCGCCTGACGCCCTTCACCCAACAAATCCACACTTTGCACCGGCGCAGGCTGATGATGTTCAAACAGGCGTGCCGCATCCGCTTCGGCGGTAAATACGGTCTCCATCATGCGGTCATGCAGTTCAGCCGCCACGCTTGCCCATTGCGCTTCGGTCAGCGTTGAGGCCTCAACATAGTAAGCCACGCCGCGCTCAAGGCGATTGATTTTGCCAAGGTCGCAGTTGTGCGCGATATCCGTTGCTTTAGAAGACCAGGGGGAGATGGTGCCAGGGCGGGGCGTAACGAGAAGTAATTTTCCGGTTGGGGTATGGCTGCTCAAGTTCGGACCATATTTCAGCAGGCGTTGCAGCCGCGTGAGCTCTTCCTCGTTCAGCCGATCGTTCACATCGGCAAAATGGACATACTCAGCGTAAATATTGCTCACCGGGAGCCGGGCTGCCTGAAAACGCGCCAGCAGTTTGTTGATACGAAATGCGGACAGTGCAGGCGAACCACGCAGAATTTCCATCATAAGTCTCTCGTCTTCGAAGCTTTAAGTGTGCATCAGGGGGAAAACGGGCGTCATTATAGAGAATCCTGAGCGGTGACGAAACCGTTTGCGTCGAAATAAAATCATGAGTGGCATTTGGCAGCAAACCGTAGCGGCTTCGCTAATTAGTTGCCAACTGGCGTATTGTTGCGCAAAATGCCGCTCAACGACCGATAAACATCCTTGTATTCATGGCGGCTATTTATTGAGGCATCGCACGGCGCAGAGAATTAACTAATTGAAAAAATTTAAGATTAATTATCTGCTTATCGGCATCGTCACCCTGCTGCTGGCAGCGGCCCTGTGGCCTTCTATCCCCTGGTTCGGCAAAGCCGACAACCGCGTTGCGGCCATCAAGGCGCGGGGCGAGCTTCGCATAAGCACTATCGCGTCCCCTTTGACGTATGCCAGTGTAGATAATAAACCTTACGGGCTTGATTACGAGCTCGCCCAACAGTTCGCCAGCTATCTTGGCGTTAAACTGAAAGTGACCGTACGCCAGAATATCAGCCAGCTTTTTGATGATCTCGACCACGGCAAGGCCGATATGCTGGCAGCCGGGCTGGTCTATAACAATGAGCGCCTCGAAAACTACCAGCCGGGCCCGGTTTACTATTGGGTTTCGCAGCAACTGGTTTACCGCGTTGGCAGCTACCGCCCCCGCAGCCTGGCCACCGTCAATGACACCCAACTCACCATCGCCCCAGGCCATGTGGCGATCAACGATTTACGTGAACTTAAAGAGAAGACGTTCCCGGATCTGAGCTGGAAGGTGGACGATAAAGCAGGCACCAACAATCTGCTTGAAGACGTGGTGAACGGCAAACTCAGCTATACCGTAGCGGATTCGGTCGCCGTGAGTCTGTTCCAGCGCGTCCATCCGGAACTGGCCGTCGCCCTCGATATCAGCGATGAGCAGCCGGTCACCTGGTTTAGCCGCCGCGATGACGACAATACCCTGTCGGCGGCGATGCTCGACTTCTTTAATAACATTAATGAAGACGGGACCCTGGCGCGCCTGGAAGAGAAATACCTCGGTCATGGCGATGATTTTGATTACGTCGACACGCGCACCTTCTTACGCGCGGTGGACAGCGTTCTGCCCGATCTCCAGCCGCTGTTTACGAAATACGCGCAGGATATTGACTGGCGTCTGCTGGCCGCGATTTCATATCAGGAATCCCACTGGGATACCCAGGCGACCTCCCCTACCGGCGTACGCGGCCTGATGATGCTTACCCGCAATACCGCGCAAAGCCTGGGACTGAGCGACCGCACGGATGCCGAGCAAAGCATCAGCGGCGGTGCACGCTACCTACAGGATATGATGGATAAAGTACCTGACAGCGTCCCTCGCGACGAGCGTATCTGGTTTGCGCTGGCAGCCTACAATATGGGTTATGCGCACATGCTCGACGCCCGGTCGCTCACGGTGAAAACAAAAGGCAATCCGGATAGCTGGGCGGACGTAAAACAGCGCCTGCCGCTGCTGAGTCAGAAACCCTATTACAGCAAACTCACCTATGGCTATGCGCGTGGGCATGAAGCTTACGCCTACGTGGAAAACATCCGTAAATACGAAATCAGCCTGGTGGGGTATTTGCTGGAAAAAGAGAAAGAGGCGGCGAAGAAATCACAACTGGCGCAAGGGTATCCGGCGGTGGCGGCGGAGGAGTTCAATCGTGCGCCTTACGGTATCATGCCCTTTAGCGCTTTTACGCCAGGCGAGGCCTTCCCGCGCAATCCGCTGACCGTACCGGACAAACTGGTGGTGCAAGTGCCTGGCGCGGCTAAATAAGCGGCTCCGGCCCTTTTTTCTGCGCTTTTTTCTCCAGCCGACGCTGACGGAAAAAATCGCTTAGCATGCCGGCGCACTCATCGCGCAAAACCCCTTCGACAATCTCAACCCGATGGTTCATGCCCGGGTGGTGCAGCACATCCATCAGCGAGCCTGCCGCACCGGTTTTCGCATCACGCGCACCGAAGACAAGCTGACCAATACGGCTATGCACCATCGCCCCGGCACACATCACGCAGGGTTCAAGCGTAACGTACAGGGTGGTATCAATCAGACGGTAGTTTTGCAACACCATCCCGCCCTGGCGCAGCGCCATGATTTCCGCATGTGCGGTGGGATCGTGGCGGCCAATGGGACGGTTCCAGCCTTCACCAATAACCTGATTATTGTGGACCAGCACCGCGCCAACCGGCACTTCGCCTTCTTCCCACGCGCGTTTTGCCAGCGCTAACGCATGGCGCATCCAGTAGTCGTGGTTGAGTTCAGGGTTGGACAAAGGGGGACACTCCAGTTAACAAGCGGGGCGCATTATACACAGCCGTTATGTGTTGCACACGCTCATTCCAGTTGCTGGAGCTGTCCACGCGGCGTCACCCGCCAGCGATGCTGGCAAAAATAGAGCAGTGGGTTGTCCTGTTTACTGTCGCTATAGCCACTGTACAAACGCAGCGGCGTGCCAATTTTGCGCTCAAGCTGAGCAACTTTTTCATGCCCCAGACAACGCAATGTAAGCACCCACCCACCGTAGCGGCGCTCAATCTGGCTGGCAATAATATTCACTCGCGGCAGCCAGGGGGTATCAAAATAGACCTGTTCCACCAGCGGCTGCGGCGAACCGGTGATAAGCCAGATATCTGCATCGGAGGCCAGAAGATAGTTGGTGAGTCGTTCCTGCACCACCGGAAATGCCGTGACATGCCCGCGAAACCAGGTGGCAAATTTCTGCTCAAGCCGCTTAAGGTGCGTTTCGCTATGACCGAAAGTACTTGCCCATAACAACAGACTCATTGGCCAGCGCGCGGCGCGCCCTTTGACTAACAGGGCGATACCAATGACGGGCAGTAAAGGCAGAACCAGCAAGACATTCAGAGGGTGATGGCGCAACGCGTAGCGCAGGAATGTGCCGAACATATCCTGCTGATGTAAAGTGCCATCAAGATCAAAAAAGACAATGCGACGCTCGCTGGTAGCCAAATGTTACTCCTCAGGATCGGTGAAACCCAACAGCCAGGTAAACAGGAACCCGGCTATCACTGCTACCAAATAGCCTAACAGATAGAGCATCACTTTTCCGGTAACAATGGTTAACGCAAGCGGTAATCCGGAGATACCGAAGGTGATAACCGTCGCCACTTTCCAGTAGCTTATCAGCGCACCGCCCACGGCGCCGCCTAAACACGCGCCGAGAAAAGGTTTCCCCAGCGGCAGAGTGACACCGAAAATCAGCGGCTCGCCAATTCCCAGTAATCCCACCGGGAGTGCGCCTTTGATTACTTTTTTCAGGCGGGCATTACGGGTTTTCATGAGCACCGCAATCGCCGCCCCCACCTGCCCGACCCCCGCCATCGCCAGAATCGGGAACAGGGCGTTGTAACCATGCGCCTGTACCAGCTCTACGTGGATGGGCACCAGCCCCTGATGAAGCCCGGTAAGCACGAGCGGCAGAAATGCGCCTGCAAGGATAGCCCCCACCAGCAGGCCGCCGCGATCAATAGCCCAGGAAGCCCCGTGCGCGATGCCCTCGGAAATCACGCCGCCCAAAGGTTGTAGCGCAATAATCGCCACCGTCCCTGCGATAAGCGTGGTCAGCAACGGGTTAAGGATAAGCTCGATCGAGCCGGGCAGAATGTCGCGAAATTTTTTCTCAATCCAGCACATTAAGGCCACGACCAGTAACACCGCGATAACCCCACCGCGGCCCGGCTGCAGCGCCTCGCCAAACAGGGTAATTTGCGCCAGTTGTGGGCTGGAGAGAATCCCGGCCATCACCCCACCCAGCGCCTGCGAGCCGCCAAATACCTTCGCGGTATTTACCCCCACCAGAATATTCATGATGGCAAACACGGCGCTGCCAAAAATGGCCAGCAAACCGAGCATATTGGGGTATTGTGTCGCAAAATCGCCGACAATATCCGGCCGTTTGAGGATATTGATAATACCCGTGATCAGCCCCGAGGCGATAAACGCCGGGATCAGCGGAATAAAGACGTTTGCCAGCTTACGCAGCGCATCACTCATTGGGGCTTTGTATTTGGCTTTCGCCTGTGCCTTGTTACGCTCGACATTATCTAGCGCCGCGTCCGCCCCGCTCATTTGTGCTCGCATCGCATCCACCAACTGCGCCGCCTTACCCGGCCCGACAATAAACTGATGCTGCTGGCCCTGTTTGACATAGCCGCTAACCCCTGGCAACTGTTTTGTGGCCGCCAGGTCCAGCTTCGCGTCATCGAAAAGTTCGACGCGCACGCGGGTCATGCAGTTTTCAAGACGCTGAATGTTACCCTGCCCGCCCACCCCGTTGAGGATGGCGCTGGCGAGCGCTGCTGTTTTGTCCATACACGCCTCTTTAGTTTTCTAACGCCGCCCGTAAAAAGCCCTGATGCGCCGTCAGTTTCGCGCGTGCCGCAGGCGCATCAAGCCCGGTCAACACCATCAAAATGGCCGGTTTGACGTCGAAATCAGTCTGCTTTAGTACGCTTTCCGCGACATCACGCGTGACGCCTGTTGCCTCTACTACCATGCGACAGGCACGGTCCACCAGCTTGATATTGGTCGCTTTCATATCGACCATCAGGTTTTGATAAACCTTACCAAATTTCACCATCGCCCCGGTGGAAATCATATTGAGTACCAATTTCTGCGCAGTGCCCGATTTCAGACGCGTGGAGCCAGTGAGCGCCTCCGGGCCAACCACCGGTGAAATGGCAATATCCGCTTCATGGGCAATAGGGGAATCCGGGTTACAGGAGACCGCCACGGTGGTGCAGCCCACGACATTGGCATATTTCAGGCCGCCGATGACATAGGGCGTGCGCCCGGACGCTGCCAGCCCCACCACCAGATCCGCAGCGTTCAGTGAGAGGGCTTTCAAATCGTCCTCGCCGAGCTGCGCATTGTCTTCCGCCCCTTCAACGGCTTTGAGCAATGCCCCAGGCCCACCGGCAATCAGCCCGACCACCAGACCGTGCGGCACGCCAAAGGTCGGCGGGCACTCAGAAGCATCCAGCACCCCAAGTCGCCCACTGGTACCGGCGCCCATATAAATAATTCTGCCGCCCGCTTTCAACGCCAGCGCCGCCGCATCCACCGCCCTGGCAACTTCCGGTAAGGTGGCTTTTACTGCCTGAGCGACCAGCGTATCCTGTTGGTTAAAACGGTTAACTAATTCGATGGTCGTTAATGCGTCTAAATCCATAGTTTCTGGATTGCGTGTCTCGGAAACCAGTGCGCCAAGATTCATTTTTGCTCCTAAAGAATTTTTTATTCATAATAATAGCAAGACATGGAATATAAAATTCATTTGCCTGCGTCAAATGCGTATTTGTAATTGTGGTCACATTTTGCATCAGGAGACGTGATGAACTGTTTACTTAGTATTCGCCAGCGTTATGCCGGATTTGCACAGAGCGATAAGAAGCTGGCGGATTTCTTGCTGGCCGAGCCCGATCGCGCTCGTCATTTAAGCTCTCAGCAACTGGCGCTGGAGGCGGGTGTGAGTCAGTCGAGCGTGGTGAAATTCGCCCAAAAGCTGGGGTTCAAAGGCTTTCCGGCACTGAAACTGGCGATCAGCGAGGCACTCGCCAGCAGCCCGGATCCCTTTTCCATCACTGTGCACAATCAGATTCTCGGTGACGATACGCTGCGCGTGGTTGGCGAAAAGCTTATCAATGAGAATCTGAGCGCCATGCGCGCCACCCTGGATGTGAACAGCGAAGAGAAGCTACAGCAAAGCGTGGAGATGCTGCGCACGGCAAGACGTATTGTGTTGACCGGGATTGGCGCGTCCGGTCTGGTGGCGCGTAATTTCGGCTGGAAGCTGATGAAAATTGGCCTGAATGCCATAGTCGAGCAGGATATGCACGCCCTGCTGGCCACAGTGCAGGCGATGGATCCACAAGATCTGTTGTTACCGATCTCGTATTCCGGTGAGCGCCGTGAGATCAATATGGCCGCCGATGAAATGTTGCGCGCCGGTGGACACATTCTGGCGATTACCGGTTTCACACCTAACGCCCTGCAACAGCGTGCCAACCACTGTCTGTACACAATTGCCGAAGAACAGGCGACCCGCAGCGCGGCTATCTCATCGACCAGCGCCCAAACGATGCTCACCGATCTGTTATTTATGGCCCTCGTTCAGCGCGATCTGGAACATGCGCCGGAGCGTATTCGCCACAGCGAGGAGCTGGTAAAAAAACTGGTTTGAACAGGGAATGATCGTATAATGCCCGCCCTGTTTGTGTGAGGTTTCTGAGATTTTCCTGATGGCGCTGTTAATCACCAAAAAATGCATCAATTGCGATATGTGCGAGCCCGAATGCCCTAATGAGGCCATTTCGATGGGCGAGAGCATTTATGAGATTAACAGCGATCGCTGCACGGAATGTATTGGGCACTACGAAACACCGACCTGCCAGAAAGTGTGCCCGATCCCCAATACCATTTTGAAAGATCCGGCACATGTCGAAAGCGAAGAGCAGTTGTGGGACAAGTTTGTACAAATGCACCACGCGGATAAGATCTAGAACCTGACTCAGGGCTATTTTACTTGTCATTTTAAACCAGGGCAGTGCTCGCAATCCTCACGTACCTGAGTACGCTCCGGTTTCTCCGCGCTATGCGTGTTTAAACTGATATCGTCAATGATGCCCTGAAATAAGGTCCTTAACTCTCGATAATCACCGTCGCGCAGGCATAGCGGCGCTCATCTGCCAACGTGACGTGCATGTGCGCCACGCCCAGTTTTTCCGCAAGCGCTAACGCTTCACCCCACAGTCGCAGACAGGGCTTGCCCAGCTCGTCATTAAATACTTCAAACTGGTTGAACGCGAGCCCGTTGCGGATACCCGTTCCAAACGCTTTTGCCGCCGCTTCTTTGACGGCAAAGCGTTTGGCGAGAAAACGCACCGGTTGCTGATGCCTCTCCCAGATGGCCCATTCATTATCGCTTAACACGCGTTTTGCCAGGCGATCGCCGCTACGGGCAATCACCGCTTCAATACGTTCAATTTCGACAATATCTGTGCCAATGCCAAGAATAGCCATTACTTACGCGCTTCCACCATGAGGCGTTTCATTTCCGCGACCGCCTCTTTCAGACCGCTCATGACAGCACGACCAATAATGGCATGGCCAATGTTCAGTTCATGCATTTCCGGCAGGCGTGCGATAGCCTGCACGTTATGGTAGGTGAGGCCGTGGCCGGCATTGACTTTCAGGCCGAGGCTTGCCGCATAGGTTGCCGCTTTAGCGATGCGATCCAGCTCTTTTGCCTGTTCCGCTTCGCTTTTCGCGTCGGCATAACAACCAGTGTGAATTTCGATGTATGGCGCGCCAACATCGGCAGCCGCTTTGATCTGCTCAACATCGGCGTCAATAAACAGTGAGACCAGGATACCGGCCTCTGCCAGACGCTTACAGGCATCACGCATTTTGTCACGTTGCCCGGCCACATCCAGACCGCCTTCGGTGGTCACTTCCTGGCGTTTCTCCGGCACCAGGCAGCAGAAATGCGGCTTCGTTTCGACTGCAATCCCCAGCATCTCTTCTGTGACGGCCATTTCAAGGTTCATTCGCGTGTCCAGGGTCTGGCGCAGTACGCGAACATCGCGGTCAGTGATATGGCGACGATCTTCACGCAAATGCACGGTAATACCGTCCGCACCGGCCTGTTCCGCAATAAATGCTGCTTGTACCGGGTCCGGATACGCCGTGCCGCGCGCATTGCGCAGGGTGGCAATGTGGTCAATGTTGACGCCTAACAGTAATTCAGCCATCACAATCCTCGTTTTCTTTTTCGTTCGTCTTTACGTTCTACTCACCCCGCCCTTCTGCTCACATGCGCAAAGGCGAAAGCGAGTCGGAAATTCGGCTCCGTTAACGTTTCGGCATAAACTGGCGAAACAGTTCCCGGCTCTTGAGCGGTTTGCCCCCAAGATACGGCTTTAACGCTATGCGGGTAAAGCGTTTCGCCGCCCTGAGCGTATCCATATCGGGAAATTCGCGTTCGGCAAGCGCACGCAAATGCCGCCCGGTAAATGTGGTGTTATCCACCACCACGCTGGCAATAAATCCCTTCTCTTCGCGATAACGGTAGGTCATGGTGTCGTCAACCGGTTCACCGCTGCCTGCACAGTGCAGAAAATCCACGCCATATCCGAGGTGCCCCAGCAACGCGAGTTCAAAACGACGCAAAACCGGTTCGGGCGTACCGATTGCGCCAGCCAGTGCCTGGATACAGTGCAGATAATCGAAGAAAAGTTCAGAGAAGCGAGTCTCATGTTCAAGAACCCGTGACAGGAGCTCGTTGACATACAGACCGCTGTATAGCGTAATCCCGGAAAGGGGAAGAGCCAGAGAGACGGCTTCAGCGCTGCGCAGCGTTTTGACTTCGCCGCGTCCGCCAAAGCGTACCAGCAAGGGGGTAAAAGGCTGTAATGCGCCTTTCAGGTTGGAACGTTTTGAACGTGCGCCTTTAGCGACCAGACGCACGCGGCCCGACTCTTCCGTGAAGACGTCCAGCATTAAGCTGGTTTCGCTCCAGGGGCGACTATGCAGGACGAATGCGCGCTGCCAGCCCTCCATCATACTCGTCGTCTTTCAAGCTGCAGGCGCGTTAACTGCGCCCGCTCCCCCCAGTCACTTACCGATGTAAGCTCCAGGGGATTCACGGTCTTGCCGCCTTCCTGCAACTCGAAATCCATAGAGTATCAACTCTTAAAGATCGTCAACGTAGCCAAGACTACGCAGTGCACGCTCGTCGTCGGCCCAGCCCGATTTCACTTTCACCCACAGCTCCAGGTGAACCGGGGCTTCGAACATCTCCTGCATGTCTTTACGGGCTTCGATACCGATGGTTTTAATTTTGGCCCCTTTGTTGCCAATCACCATCTTCTTCTGCCCTTCGCGTTCAACGAGGATCAATCCATTGATATCGTAACCACCACGTTCATTGGTAATGAAACGCTCAATTTCGACGGTGACAGAATACGGCAATTCAGCGCCCAGAAAACGCATCAGTTTTTCACGAATGATCTCGGATGCCATAAAACGCTGAGAGCGGTCGGTAATATAATCTTCCGGGAAATGGTGAACCGCTTCCGGCAGATGCTTGCGCACAATGCTGGCAATAGTATCAACGTTAAAGCCGGTCTCAGCAGAGATTGGGACGATATCGAGGAAGTTCATCTGGCTACCCAGGAACTGCAGATGCGGCAGCAAATCGGCCTTTTCCTGCACGTTATCGACTTTGTTGATAGCCAGGATAACCGGCGCTTTCCCTTCACGCAGTTTATTGAGTACCATTTCATCGTCCGGCGTCCAGCGGGTGCCTTCCACGACGAAAATGACCAGTTCTACATCACCAATCGAGCTGCTCGCCGCTTTGTTCATCAGGCGGTTAATCGCACGCTTTTCTTCCATGTGCAAGCCGGGGGTGTCCACGTAGATGGCCTGGTAAGCCCCCTCGGTGTGAATACCTACAATGCGGTGACGGGTGGTCTGCGCTTTGCGCGAGGTAATGGAAATCTTCTGCCCGAGCAGATTATTCAACAGCGTGGATTTACCCACGTTAGGGCGGCCGACGATGGCGATAAACCCACAATATGTTTTTTCAGTTTCAGTGCTCATTCCAGCTCCAGTTTTTTCAGCGCCTGTTCGGCTGCGGCCTGCTCTGCCTTACGGCGGCTTGAACCTGTGCCTACTACCGGTTCTTTCAGGCCACTGACCTGGCAGTGGATAGTGAATTCCTGATCGTGTGCTTCACCACGCACCTGCACCACCAGATAAGACGGCAGTGGGAGGTGGCGACCCTGCAAAAATTCCTGCAAACGGGTTTTCGGATCTTTTTGTTTATCACCCGGACTGATTTCGTCCAGACGTGTTTGATACCAGTTCAGGATCAGTTTCTCGACAGTCTGAATATCGCTGTCGAGGAATACCCCACCGATCAACGCTTCTACGGTATCGGCCAGAATGGATTCACGACGAAAACCACCGCTTTTCAGTTCACCAGGCCCTAAGCGCAGACATTCACCCAGTTCAAACTCACGGGCGATTTCCGCCAGTGTGTTTCCGCGAACCAGCGTTGCGCGCATACGGCTCATATCACCTTCGTCCACCCGCGGGAAACGGTGATATAGCGCATTGGCAATCACAAAACTTAAAATGGAGTCGCCTAAAAATTCGAGACGCTCGTTATGCTTGCTGCTGGCACTGCGATGCGTTAATGCCTGCTGCAACAGCTCCTGATGATGAAAAGTGTAGCCCAGCTTCCGCTGAAGCCGATTTATTACGATGGGGTTCATGCGATACCAATAGATGAATGCGTCAACAATGCAGCACACGAAACCGACCTGAAAGTACATATCATCGATTGGCAGCCTCTTTTAATCGATGGCGCGCATGATGAAGTGTAAGAACCAACGCGGTTTCGTGTGCTGTGGCGCCCTGAGGAGCCAGCCTGAAACTTCGGGGGAACATTCTATACGCAACGACATGGGATGTCGTTAGTCTGAACGGATTTATCGCGGAAATAATTCGGGGTGCGGATATTCTGTCCGCACCCCGTTCAATTAATGAATGCCACCAATGCGACTTAAGCGCACACCGGTTGGCCATTCACCTTCTTGTTTTTCAAAACTCATCCAGATAGCGGTAGCTCTGCCCACCAAATTGGCTTCTGGTACAAAGCCCCAATAACGGCTGTCAGCGCTGTTATCGCGGTTATCGCCCATCATGAAGTAATGACCCGGCGGAACAATCCACGTCGCCAGCGGCTGGCCCTGCTGTTTGTAATACATGCCCAGTTGATCCTGCGCGACCGGCACGGTCAGAATACGGTGGGTGACATCCCCCAGCGTCTCTTTGCGCTCACCCAGACGAATACCATCATCACGGTTCTCGCCTTTCGGCAACTGGAAGAAACCACTGCTGGCTTCCCCGCCCGTGCGGCGCCCGAAGGTCTGCACGAAATCACTCGGTTCAACATTACTGTAGGTGATTGGCAGCGCGTTATCACAAGCCTGGCCGGAGCTGCATTTTGGCTGAACGGTAACCTCTTTGGCGACAGGATCGTAACTCACTTTATCGCCCGGCAGGCCGACAACACGTTTGATGTAATCAAGACGCGGATCGTCCGGATATTTAAATACCGCGATGTCACCCCGTTTCGGATGACCAGTTTCGATCAGGGTTTTCTGGTAAATCGGATCTTTAATGCCATAGGCGAACTTCTCAACCAGAATAAAATCACCAATCAGCAGCGTTGGCATCATCGAACCTGACGGGATCTGGAAGGGTTCATAAATAAATGAACGCACGACCAGAACAATCGCCAGCACCGGGAAAACCGATGCGCCAGTTTCCAGCCAGCCCGGTTTCGGGCCGACTTTTTTCAGCGTTTTGTTATCGAGGGCATCACCTGTTGCCAGTTGGGCAACAGCCTGACGCTCACGGCGTTTGGGTGCAAAAATAAACTTATCCAGGCACCATAGAAATCCCGTCGCCAGGGTCGCAACGACCAGGATCAGGGCAAACATGTTCGCCATGCCAACTCCTTAAGGGTTATTTGCCGTCTTTACCGACATGCAGAATGGCGAGGAACGCTTCCTGCGGCAGTTCGACGTTGCCGACCTGCTTCATGCGTTTCTTACCTTCTTTCTGTTTCTGCAGCAGCTTTTTCTTACGGCTAACGTCACCGCCATAGCATTTTGCCAGAACGTTTTTACGCAGTTGTTTTACCGTCGAACGGGCAATGATGTGGTTACCAATGGCCGCCTGAATGGCAATATCAAACTGTTGACGCGGGATGAGCTCTTTCATCTTCTCAACCAGCTCGCGCCCGCGGTATGGTGCGTTGTCGTTGTGGGTGATCAGCGCCAGCGCATCAACACGTTCACCGTTGATCAGCACGTCCACACGAACCATGTTAGAAGCCTGGAAGCGTTTGAAGTTGTAATCCAGTGACGCATAGCCACGGGAGGTTGACTTCAGACGGTCGAAGAAGTCGAGCACCACTTCCGCCATCGGGATTTCATAGGTCAGCGCCACCTGGTTACCGTGGTAAACCATGTTGGTCTGCACGCCACGTTTCTCGATACAGAGCGTAATCACGTTGCCCAGGAACTCCTGTGGCAGCAGCATATGACACTCGGCGATCGGCTCACGCAGCTCATAAATATTGTTCAGCGGTGGCAGCTTGGACGGGCTGTCGACGTAGATAATCTCTTTCGAGGTGGTCTCAACTTCGTAGACTACCGTTGGTGCGGTGGTGATCAGATCCAGATCATATTCACGCTCCAGACGCTCCTGAATGATCTCCATATGCAGCAGACCAAGGAAGCCGCAGCGGAAACCAAAGCCCAGCGCGGTAGAACTTTCCGGTTCGTAGAACAGCGATGCATCGTTCAGGCTCAGCTTGCCGAGCGCATCACGGAAGTTCTCGTAATCGTCGGAGCTTACCGGGAACAGACCGGCATAAACCTGCGGCTTCACCTTTTTAAAGCCCGGCAGCGCTTTGTCAGCCGCATTTCGCGCCAGCGTCAGGGTATCGCCCACCGGCGCGCCCATAATGTCTTTAATGGCGCAAACCAGCCAGCCTACTTCGCCGCAATTCAGTTCAGTACGGTCAACCTGTTTCGGTGTGAAGATGCCCAGACGGTCAGCGTTATAGACCTGGCCGGTACTCATCACTTTAACTTTATCGCCTTTACGCAGCGTACCGTTTTTCACACGGATCAACGACACGACGCCCAGGTAGTTATCGAACCAGGAGTCAATAATCAGTGCCTGTAACGGTGCATCCGGATCACCTTGAGGTGCCGGAATTTCGCGCACCAGGCGTTCGAGGACATCGACAACACCCACACCGGTTTTTGCAGAGCAACGCACCGCGTCGGTGGCATCGATACCAACGATATCTTCAATTTCTTCCGCAACACGTTCCGGATCGGCTGCAGGCAGGTCGATTTTATTCAGTACCGGCACCACTTCCAGATCCATTTCCATGGCGGTATAGCAGTTTGCCAGCGTCTGCGCCTCTACCCCCTGGCCGGCATCCACCACCAGCAACGCACCTTCACAGGCGGCCAGCGAACGGGAAACTTCGTAGGAGAAGTCAACGTGACCAGGAGTATCGATAAAGTTCAGTTGATAGGTTTCGCCATCGGACGCTTTAAAGTCCAGCGTAACGCTCTGCGCCTTGATGGTAATACCGCGTTCACGTTCGAGATCCATAGAATCAAGAACCTGAGCTTCCATTTCGCGATCGGACAAGCCGCCACAAATTTGGATAATGCGGTCAGACAGCGTCGACTTACCGTGGTCGATGTGAGCAATGATGGAGAAATTTCTTATGTTCTTCATAAATATGAATTTATTAACTCGCTATGCTGATTGATTCTTCTTGATGGACACAGCGGTGGACATTCCACGATAACTACCCCATCAACGACTGGCGAGCATATTACACTGTAGCGCCGAAATCGTCAGCAAACGATCTATTGGTTAACATATGATGTTACATCACCGGGCTGTCGTCGAACTCACCCGTCCGCGCATCGTTGATGATGATTATGCGGCTTCCCTGCCGCAGGTTAGCCATCAAATCGGATCGACGAAATCACATTCCGGGCAAATCCAGCATAGCAACCCGTAACGCATCCCCTGGTACATCTGCGACCCGCAAATCGGACAGAATTTTACTGTCTCCGTCTGCGCGTTGCTTTCCTCGACTGCCGGTGCTTCTGTAGTCGTGGTGGTTTTATCTGCCATTATGCGATCCTTATTTTAAACGGGATATTGCGCAATCACTGCTGCGCGATCTGATGCGTACTGCGCTTTTCGTGCTGCAATCTGAGAAACAACTGCGCTTTTTTTTGCGCTTTCGGTTGTGCCATCGGCAACCGCAGCAGCCAGCCACGCGCGATTTAGCGATTCAATATCGGCCTGATACTGAATGGTCAGGTTTTGCAGGGCTATTTTCAGAAGCTCTGAGTTTGGCGGTTGCGGAATATCTACCCAGGCCGGTTCGCCATCAACCGCGCCGAGCTGTTTGCCGTCCGGCGGAGTTTGCTTCCAGAACGTCTGAGCCACTTCGTCCGTTACCAGTACCGCATCTGCAGGCCAGGTCTCAGTTGAGTAAGTGCCGTCGTCTTTCCATTTGGCAGGAATGAATGACAGTAATGACGGCGAAAAATAAACACTTTCCATATTAATACCCCAGTACAAAGTAACGAATTGCAGCTCCTGGCGCGGCTGCGCCAGTTGAAGAGACTGACGCAAATAACTGAATTGTGGTCTGAGTAATAGACGCAACCTGCGTTGTAATCGCGTTCCGGCTGCCGCTGTAATATGCACAAACGGCGCAAATTCCGTTCCCGTTCGGGAATGTTGTCGGTAATGTGGTTGTGATTAGACCATCTGACCCGGTACCGGCAGTTGTCCCCCACTGGAAAATCAGGCCGCCAGGCACGTCGGGAATGCGGATGAAGTCATTCAGACCGAATGATCGTTTAGGCAGAAACGCAGTCAGTGCTGCCGTAACAAAAGCCGTGGTTGCCAGCAGTGTTGAGTTATCGCCTGCGGCGGCGGTGGGTGCTGTAGGCGAACCGGTTAACGCGGGACTGGCCAGTGGCGCTTTAAGCGCCAGTGCCGCCACAACGTTGGTTGCGAATGCCGGATCATTGTTAATTGCCGCCGCAATTTTGTTAAGGGTATTTAATCCTGTAGGAGCGCCACCAATAAGCGCAGTGATCAGCGCCTGGGCAAACGCTGTTGTGGCGATCTGAGTGTTATTGGTGGCAGCAGCCGCAGTCGGCGCGGTTGGCGTGCCTGTCAGAGCCGGGCTGGCCAATGGCGCTTTTAGATTGAGTGCAGCATTAACGTTAGCAGCGTAAATCGGGTCGTTATTAATTGCTGACGCGAGTTTATTCAGCGTGTTCAGTACAGTTGGTGCGCCGTCCAGCAATGCAGTAATCAACGACTGCGCAAACTGCGTGGTTGCGATTTGCGTATTGTTTGTTCCCGCCGCTGCTGTCGGGGCAAACGGTGTTCCCGTAAACGACGGGGAGTTAATTGGCGCACCCTGCAAGTAAAACAACGCATTAGCGATAGAAGTCTGGCTAATAAGGTTACGTCCGACCGATGTCAGGGTGGTCAACGAAAACGTATCCAGGCCTGTAAAATATGGCAGTGTGTCAGCAGCACCGACCAGCGCCGCCAGAGAGGTCAGCCCGGCATCAAGCGCCTGAAAATCATGGCCGAACGCCGCTGCCATTTTGGTAATGAACGCAGCTATATCGCCGTTATCAAGTACATCCTGCCCGGTTTTATTGGTCATGTATTGCGCCAGCGCTGCCGCAACAAACGTTGCCTGTCGGATGGCCTTGTTGACCTGCGCAGAGCTGGCCTTTCCTGACTGAAAGCCCGTCGCCAACGCAGTCAGCGCTTCATAGTCCGCCTGGGGCGTTACATTTGCCCCGGTTCCTGTCGCAAATGGTTTAAAGTTATTTGTTGCCATTACAGTAAAGTCCCCCATGCGCCGGTATCGAAACCCGCTATGTATTCGTTATCCATGTCAAAACCAAAAAAGCGGTTTCCATCGGATGGTGTTTCAATCGTGGGTATCTGAATTGAACCGCCCCACACCCCCGCCGCCTTAATCGTCAGGTATCCCTGCTTAATGGCTGCAATGAGTTCCAGAGAGATGCTGGCGATATCCACTTCCTGGAAAACCCAGATAGAGATAGTCATGTCCTGGTTATCCACGATTTGCATCGTCAGACCGGAACCGGCCAGAGCGGCATCAAGGATGGGCGGTAACGTATCGTTTGAGCCGTCCCAGTTATTGATGGCAATTTTCGCTTTGAGGATGATTCGATAAGTTTCATCACTCAGTGCGGTATACCCTGAATCCGGGTCGTATGGCCCTTGCCAGACGCCCTGGTCGTAGCCGAGCCCGTCCATATCCCAGGAAAAGAAAATGCCTGAGATGGGGACAGCCACATACCGGCTACGCCCGATCCATTCCCCAAGAATGTCAAGTTGCACTCCCACCGCAGTATCAATATCAAATGCCGTCACCAGGCGGTTTAACGTAGTGCTGGTATCCAGAAGCGGACGTGTTGACAAATCGACATGCTGGAAGAACAGAGGCTTTGTGGCGTGATAATTGGTAATCAGGTCGGTGTATTTGCTCATGACGTCACCGTGAGCGCGATATTTGCAGTTAAGCAACTGGCTGCTTCGGCATAACTGATATCGATATTGGCAGCCGCCACGCTGCCCGCTGTTTTCCCGATCTGCAGGCTGGTTATGTCGTAATAGCGGGAATTACCGCCACTCACCACGCCGAGGTTAGCGGGCGAGTAAACACGGCTGAGAAGTACATCATCACCAATTTTTAGCGAGTTGATGTAGTCAGTAATGGCCGCTTTGATCTGGTCACCAATCAGCGACGTATAGCCTGCAAATACGCGGATAGTGATAGCAACATAAATTGGCACGTTGACCGGGCGAGAAAACGATGTCGGGTGTGGGTTTCCCCACGCATCCGGGACAACGATAGTAGTAGTGCCATAGGTTGCGACGCCCTGCCCTTTTTTACCCCGGATTATCTGAGCAATCGTGGTTGCGTCTCCGCCGTCGACAATGGCCGAAATGGAGTGAGCGGGCAGCCCGTTAATATCCACCGAACCCGTATCGTTTTCGTACAGTTTGTGACGGGTTACGCCGGAAATATTCGCCAGCGCGCCATCAACCGCATCAAATGGGGTAAGGGATGGTAATGCCGCGCTTTGCCCCTGGCGCACCCGCAATTCGGCATCGGTTTCTGCCGAAGCGCCCACGGTTGCCGCTAATGGGTTTGTCACAGTCAGCCAGCCGCGCGTCGGTGTGTTAATGCCCGTTATGCTGCCCGCGACCGCTGCTACTGCGCCGCTGGTCGCGCAAATGGCCGTAACGGTTACCGTTCCGTCAACGCCAATAGAAACCGATGACGGGAAATTCCAGATAACGCCGTTGGTATCCTTCGCTGAACCATTAGTAATAGTGGTTCCGGCTGTGCCGGTCAGAAGCAGATCAACCGTAGAACGGGTTTCCGCCTTACGCGCAATACCGTTAATTTTTACGTTCCGTGTCAGCGCATCGCTGAGGGCTGTAGACGGAGAAAAGCTGTTGTAGACGTTAATGGCCGTCGTGTTGGCATCGTGAATTGCGAGTGCCACCAGCGCGACCATCTGTCCGTCTTTGCTGTCTGGATCCAGATACGCATCAGTACCGTAAATCTGTTGAAAATACCCTGTCACGGTATCGAGTATTGTCTGGTAATCAGGCGCACTAATCCCCTGGGCGGTTACCGTTGCCGATAAACCCAGCGTGTCGAGGTTCAAAGCCATTTATGCCTCGCTGGTGACTGTCGTTGTTCCGTAGATGGTTTCGACCGTAGCGGTAAATAACACGCGCCGGGTTGAGGTATTCACTGTGGTATCAAATGCGGTGATTGAGCTGACGCCCTTCGTTTCAAGAATGCGCTGGCGTATGGCGAGGTTGTAGACTTCGGGTCGCTGCTTACCGAGCACAGACTGGATCCACGGCGTACCCTCGGTGGTGTCGAGGAACCACTGACCGTACCATAATTCGAAGCGTGTTTTGATGGCCTGCGCCACCGCTTCCGGTGAATTAATCAGCCAGGTGTCATCCCCCTGCCCAAAGGTATAATCACCGTTGCCATCTTCACGCCGGTATCGCATTAATTTGGCCCCCCGGTGTTTCCGCTGCCAGTCTGCACGCCGCCATGCGTGTGCGTCATCAGGCTCTTACCACCAGCCGTAACGTCGTTTATCACAGTCACCGGCCCATGCATTGTGGCACTGCCACCGCTGGCTCCCATGCCCTGCGACAGGTTGCCGTTAATCGTGACGTTGCCATTCAGTACAATGGTCGGAGAGGTAATCTCGGTACCACCGTCGGCGTTGGCCGTCAGTTTACCCGGCGTTTTAACGGTAATGGCATGCCCGGCGGCCACTTCTACAAACGCAGCCCCGTCATCAGTGCGCAGTTGTGCAGCGCTGGTACTGATGCCGCTGATCTTGTGCGCCTGCGATTGTGGGCCGACAATGGCGAATGCATCAGACAGGTCATGCATGCGCAGGTCTACCGGCTTCTGTACGCCGCCGTTCTGCCACCAAAAATCAATGCAGCGATCTGCAAAAATTAACAGGCATTCATCACCCTCTTTGACGGGAAACGTCAGCGTACAGCCGCCGCCACGCGGGAAAATTACAGGCACGTCCACCAGCAGCGGCAGTTCAATCCAGCCATCATCTTCTTTACCGCCGTCATAACCTTTTATTGCGGGCCGAATAGATGCGGTCACAGAGTCAGGATCAAACGATTCTATAACTCCTGGCATGGCGACTTTCAGCGTGGAAAAAACTTTTTGGACTAGCTCTGCGTTGTACTGCTCTTTGCTGCCGATTTGCGAGTTAAGCGAGGCTGGCATGTTTTCTCCAGGCAATAAAAAACCCGCTCGGTGGCGGGTTATAAATATAAATTCAATAATAGAGTGGCAGAGGTTTACCAGTAGCGTGGATGGGGATTAGCGGAACATCTTATAGGTGACGTCATGCTTTGCATCGCCTATAGTCCCGTAACACTCAACTGTATGAATATCTCTGACATTAAAAGAGTTTACGCCTGAGTAATGGAGCGTAAAGTAGTAAACCTTTTTGTTTCCCTGATCATCTATTCCACTCTCTGTTTGCTCTCGTTCATAAGATTCGGGGTTGGTTAATGAGCTTCTTGCGATATCTTCACAGGTAAATATGACATCATTTTGTAATAATTCTTGCTCAGATAATCTCTCATTCGCGAAAGACGAAAAACTCAATAAAAACAATAAAGAGATATAAGTTTTGTTCACTTTGGCATCCTTGATTTTTTATATCTAGTTGCAATAAGTTGTTCCGGTTATAGTAGTGTGGCATTGACGGTCAACTTTCCTGCCGCCCTCTGTACCGGTTGTTGTCGTCGTCCCTGTGATCGTTGTTGTGGTCTGGGTATCGACGGTTCGGCCTGCGCTGTCAGTGCCTGAGCAGTAAGTTGTACCGGTTATTGTCTTTGTGCAGGTTACTGTTGCAAGCGCCGGCAGAGTAAGCATCATCAGAACGCAGAGAATAGTAATTTTCATCTGATTTACGTTGTTTTTGCTATGGTTGATTGCGATTGCATATCTCTCGCCCCTTTAGCCAGGCAAAGCAGGTCCATGTACCACGCCTGCCCCCGCGTATCGCCAGTATAATCAATACTACCTACGATGTAATCACCATCAGCGTTAATAGCACTAAGCTGCCCCTTATCCGGAATGCCATCAACATAGATATTGCCCTCAGTGGTGCTTTCTCCAAGCCTTGAAGGCGACTTACCTATCTGCTCGTTACTGAGGGATGCGCGGTACACTGACGCCTGATCCAGACGAATCAGTCCACCCAGCTTAATGTTCGGATTAATCAGGCAGCGAACGTTAACCCCGGCCCCCATCGTCTGCTGCGGCATGCCGATCAAACCTGTCTGGCTGTTGAGTACAATCGCTTCCTCAATGTACTTATCATCCGGAACGATATTTACCTGGTTATTTTCATACCACCAGTTGCCATTGCACTGTCTGGCAATACTGTTCATCAGTTCCGATGAGTTCTGGTAAAGCACACGCCCGCGCGGAAACACAGTTGCAGGAAATTCAGGGATAGTGCCAGTCGTAATACCGTAGGGTTTATAGGATTCCATACCGAGACTGAACAACTGATCGTACTTCCAGTCAGCAGCAACCGTGGTTTTCACGCTCGACTTAAGATGCCCTTCCCAGGCATCAATGCACTGAATCAGCACCCATGTGTCAGTAGGGTTATCGCGCCCTGAAATGGTAAAGCGAATATCACCGTTGAAAATCAACCCTACATTGCGATCAGGGTAATTACCAGACTCATCTGGGTTTCCGTCATAACCAGCAATGACCTGAACTCGTGAAAATTCATTGCTTTTAATTCGATTCTGAGTTTCATCAGAAAGGTTATAAACCTTAAAATTCCCGACAAATCCATTAAAAATAGTCGCTGGCATTTTCTGGATCTGAAAAGTAACTTTCAGGTCAGAGAATTTAATGCCATTTCCGTCTTTATCCAGCAGCAGTAACTCAAAATGCCGCATCCAGTTTTTTGACATGGCTATTCACTCCGTAACAGCGTAGAGGTGACTGGTGATACCTAAATCTGTTTTTGTCGGGTATTCCTGTCCGGGGATATCGCAAACCACCGCCAGTTTAAAACCGAGATTCAGATACGAATACTGAGCCAGTAATTCAGCTCCGGTAACCAGAGGCAGATTCAACGCCAGCGGCGTTTTATCGCTGTGCATCAGATCCAGACACCAGACCGGATCACGCCAGATAATGCGCATCCGGTAGGTTGTTCCTGCCAGCGTGATAGCGAATTGCTGATTATCGGGCGATAGAGGTATTTCATTGACCGTCATTTATTCCACCACCAGATCAGTTTTTGCAGAAATGATGCATCATCACCAGGTATCGTCGATTTAGTTCCGGCGTTCTGCACCTGAGACGTTTCCACCGCCTTTTGCATCTCGGATTTATCGGCAACCTGCACCGTCTGGGTTGAAGTGATGATCACCTCTCGCAATGAAATCACCGCAGATAACACGTTTTCCGTGGCTTTATCCGTATTCACTTCCAGCGACCGGATCAGCATATTTTTATAAATGCGCTTCCCGGTCACCACATCAAACGGGGTGCGACTGGATTGCAGATCCAGCAGCTTTTGATACGTTTCGCGTGGACTCATACCCAGCAATGACGTACTGGTCAGGCTGCTGGCGAAATCAAGCAACGCACCGCCACCAGCAAAGCCGACTTCCATCACCACCTCAGACGGTCGCTTGTAGGCGTGATCGGATATTGCCGCGCCAGTTTCCACGGGATGTTCCGTTATCTCCAGAGCGTCGCTGTGCTTTTCAGAAACAACCACATCCGGAATAATCACCCCTATCTTTCGGCTTTGCAGCCTGAGCAGTGTCGACAAAATATCCATTAACGCGGCCCTGTGGTGAGTTGCTGAATACCGTTAGACATGATGCCCTGCTGTTTACCGGCTACAATATTTCCGGCCTCCCGTGGGTCAGAGACACCGTGAATATTGATTGTTGTTTCCTGGTTAATGGTCGGGCTGGATGACTGGGGCATGTTACTCTGCACCCGGGGAATGTATTCACGCGTTTCCTTTGGCAGCAGGTTCATTCCGTATTTCTCGACATTACCCATTCCCCAGTTGTAGGAGGCCAGAGCTTTGCTGAGGTCGCCACCACTGCGGCGCAGTAACTGACTGAGATAACGAGCGGCAGCATCGGCGGATTTCATCGGGTCGAATGCATCATTGCCCTTAAGCCCCAGGTCCTTAGCCGTGTCAGGCATAAACTGAAACATACCCTGCGCGCCTGCTTTCGAGGTGGCAAATTGATCTCCGCCAGATTCAGCGAGCGCAACGCTACGCAATAAGCCGGCAGGCAGGTTATACAGTCGTTCCAGATTCGCCATCGCCGGTCGCATCCAGCCCAGAAGCGCGGCACCTTCTTTCGTCGGTTTCGGGACTTTGACAGGAGCAGTTCCTTCCTGCTGTCCACGCATCAGATACGGTGCCTGCTCGCCTATATTCCCCTCAGTTTGCTGAGGAGCCAGCGCATCATGTAGTTGCTGAATGCCCAGAGAAATACGGCCCAGCCATGTATTGGCAACAGATGAGGCTGCGTTGCGTTCCTGACGGCTTTTCGCTGCATCCTGACGGGAATCTGCCTGCGTCCTGTTCAGTGTATCCAGTTGGGGATTTTTGACAGACTGCGCGTGCTGTTCTGGTTCAGTCTCTGATTCTGCTGGTTTACCCCCCATCCATTCCGGCAGGTATTTCCTGGCAGCATCGACTGCTTTATCAGACAGACCGACAGCAACTTTTGTCACACCTTTTGCAACAGGGCTGTCAGCAAGGATTTTCGCCGCGTCGACCATCGAATCCCACGCGCCGGAGAAATCGCCTTTAACCAGTTTTTTCATCACATCGACCAGCGCACCAATATATTTGATGGTGCTGCGGACCGAATCGATTATCTGGTCGAAAAGCCATTTACCGGAAAAATGCGAGGTATCAATGTTAAGGAATTCGAGAAAGGCAGCCCCGGCGTCAGCAATTGCGCGCCCCAGCTCAGCAACTTTATCAAACAGATCGCCGAAATCTTTCCCCAGGCTCTTAATGCCTTTAGTGGCATATTCAATGCCGGGTTGCCATTGGCTCCAGTCGATTAGCGACTTGCCACCTTCTTTCCAGGTGACGTAATCCTCAATCAGTGCAGCCAGCGCTGCCGCCAGCATGACAATCCGGCCAATGGGTGACATGGCAAACGCGCTGTTAAGGAATCGCCATGCGACCACCAGTGCGCCCAGCACTTCAATAACTCGCTGTGTGGACTTATCAAGCGAATGCCACCAGTCAATAATTCCGCCTGCGGCCTGAATAAGCCGGTATACAACGCGGCCAACTACATCGCCAAGCCACAAGATCCCTTTGACAACAGCGGTCACTACCTTCTCAATTTTCGGGAAGTTATCAAGGATCTGCTTACGCAGGCGGTCAATAGAGCCTGCCAGTCCGTCGGTCAGGCTGGATCCGATTTTGTCCCGCGCCAGTCCGGCCATCAGGCCAAACTCACGGATAGAGGTCATGAACCGGTTGGAGCTTTTCGCCGCGGTATCAGCATTGAAACCGATAGCTTTCGCCATCTGAGAATACTGCGCGTTGAAATCGCCCAGGCCGCGACGCATCGCCATCAGGGTGTTTTCATCAATGCCGAGCATCTGCGCATACTGGTTCGCCCGGTAATACGGCATGCTGCTCAGGCGCTGACCTACACCCGTGAAAATGGCCTCCATACTGCGCATCTGGCCGCTGGCATCGCGCGTCTGTACGCCCAGGCGCTGGAGAAAGCCCTCCGCACCCGGATTGGTACGCATGAAACGCGCCAGGCTCTCAAGCGAACCGCGCGCTGCGGCGGCACTACTGCCTGTTTGCGAGGCGGCATAACCGACAGACTGGAGTCCTGCCACCGTTGCGCCGGTGCGTTGTGAAGCCCAGTAAAGCTCATCAAGACCACTGGCTATCTTCGTGGTGAATGCCACGACAGAAAGCGCCGCGCCCTCGACAACCGCGCCCAGTTTAATAACTGACCGGGTCACTCCCGCAACGGTGGCATCAAATTTCGCGGCACCCGCGCCATCAATATCGAATCCCAGGGAGATCAGGAACGATTTCATGATTTCAGCGTTCACGGTTTTCATTCTCCCAGCGTTCTATACGGGCATCGTTGTCCGCTTTGATATCGATCCAGTCATTCATGCGTGCGATGTCCGCCAGGTCAACGGAACCATCAAGCAATGCGTTGTAGCGGATATAACCCGCCTGTACCGGACGGCGCAGAAAATCTTCACCGTCCGGCAGGGTGTTGAGCGTCAGGCTGACTGCTGGCCCTGCGTCACGCTCGTAAGGGGTGCGGGCAAAAAATTTCCCAGGTTATCGGCTGCCACCCGGCCAGCGATATTCAGCATGGTAAACAGGTCGATATCATCGAACATCAGGGAACCGTTACTGAAAACGGGCGTCCAGTTACCTGTTATCGCCTTGCGGGTCACCACCGACAGGCACGGGAATAAAATTGCATTAACGTCTTCTTCCGGCATCCCGGCCACCACGTCGGCAATTTTCGGCAGGATAGTACCGATCACCTGAGAGGTTTTTTCCCGGTCGCCTGCCGTCGCTGCCGCTGTTTCACGCAATAGAGCCAGGTCAGGGACGATACTGGACAGTACCGGAAGTAATTTCCGGCAGACTTTCAACTGGTCAAACACACTCAGCTTAGTGGCGCGATAATCCACGCTATTGATCGTAAATTCCATTGATTAAAATTCCCCTAACGTCTGGTCGATTTTGCCGCAGTCAAACACCCAGGAAACGGTCGCGCCGACTTTTGCGTTAGCATGATCGGGCTGTTTCTGAAAGGCCACAGTACGCGCGACAGTGGTATCCCCGGAGACGTGGTTACGCACCAGAATCACGTTATTTCCCCAGAGGGAAGATGAAAGCGACTGTGCGTTGTAGGCCAGTGACAGCTTTTTGTTGACCGGGGACGTTTTCAGCAGGGTGACGGTAATAGTTCCCGCTTTGCCAGCATGCAGTGAATGCATCACTTCACCATCAGCACCGACGGTCATGGTGTTTTTGGCCTCTGTCATTGTGACAGTAATGCCCTCTTCGGCGTTGGCTGAACCGTAGCCCAGGTCAATATCACCCGTCGGGCCAGCCAGTGTCGCCGTGACGTCCATAAAAGAATATGTAGACATGGTTTCCCCTTATCGAACAACGTTGATCTGAACGTCTGCGTAATGCACTGCGCCAGCCAGCTTACAGGCCACCTGAATGAGCGGTGATTTACGGGCTTCGCGGCTTGCCTGCGCCTGCTCTGAAATCGGCTGCGCATAGACGTAATACCCTTTCGTCAGCGTGTCGCCAGGTGCCAGTTGACCAATCGGGCCACCATTCCATACACCAGCCGCCACCAGCCCGTTAGTCACCGCCTGGTCCATAGACTGCTCGACGTTAGTCAGCAGACGGGTAACGCCAGCGTCGGTCTGTGGAATTTTGGTGGTGCTGGTATAGAGCAGGTTATACAGGTTGGTCTGTACGTAGTTCTGCAGCCAGTCGAGTCCGTGGCGCTCATCGAAGAAATCACCGTTAGCCATTACGCCCTGCTGGATGATGGCTGTGTCGTTCTGGTAATAGACGAAGACGTTACCCTTGATCGCGTCAATGGCGTTTGCCTGCGCCAGCGTCAGCGTTTCGTAGGTGATGCCAGGCTCCTGTTTGAATTTCAGGGTGATGGTGGTGTTGCTGCCCGTGAAATTCACCGTAAACGCACGGCCAAACGCGGAAATCGCCGCATACTTGCTGGACGAACTGTACTGCCAGAAGGTGCGCGCGTAGCCAGCCGTTTTCAGTTTGTAGCCGAGGTTTGTCGTGTCACCCACGGTCAGTGTTTTAACGTCACTGGTCGTGACCGCCAGAATACGGCTCAGGCTGGATGCCTCAATCGCACCGGCAACGGAAAGCACATCAGCGTCCACCAGCGCGGCACTGTCGGCAATCGCCAGTCCGTACCAGTTGGTGTACTGGAGGCAGGCATTGACAGCAGCAATCATTGTCTCAACCGTTCCCGTCTCACCCGATGCGAGCGTTTTCGCCCAGCGGCCAATCAGTACCATGGTTGGTTTTGGTGACTGAGAAAAGAAGACCGTAGCGGCGGCGTACTCCGGCGAATCAGTGCCAAAATCGGTACCGATGTCTTCAATGCTGGAATACTGACGGATGCGCTCAGCTACCGGAATCACCGTGGATGTGCCGAGGATCAACAGTGCGCCAAAATTTCGACCAGTGGCCGCCGTTGGCGCCATGATCACGTCGACGTTAACGACGTTTGAGACAGGTAAACCCTGTGCCATAACTTAATCTCCGAAGAATTGAACGGGGGCTGACTGGATGGTTTTGATATTGAAGTTGCGGGTATTTTTGCGCTGGAGTGTCACCGTAATGTCATACCGCCGAACCCACTGGTTATTGATTAACTCCGGCAGGTTGTAGATCTGACCATTGTCCACCAGTGACAGTCCGGCAGCGGTCCGTAACGTGGTGTTGTTCTGTTCAACGTACAAACCGTCGCGAAACCGTGCAGCCATGGCTGCACCTTGCGGTCCGTAGAAACAGGCCAGCACGGTGACCTGTTCCCATGCCCATTGTTCACTCTGCTCGTCGCTGACCTGAATTTCGGCGGTCATATTCTCCCGTGGCATTGTCGTTATGCCGAATGCAGCCCACGTTATGCCATTTTTCGGGATACTGGATTGCGGGTCGGTCCAGCGCGGATAAACCAGATTCGCATCCAGACCAGTAACGCCACGAATCCAGCGGCTTATTTGCCGTTCCAGTTCCTGATCATAATCAGGCTCTGAGCCGACGGGGGTCAGGTAACCCGGTTCAGTGCTGTCGTTACTCAATCGGAGCACCTCCGTCAAAATCGAGCAGTTCACAATGTGCCTGAACGAATCCGGCACCGTAATGGGTATACGGGTCGACAAACGTCACGCGGTAATCGCGCCCGCTGTACGTCACAATGTCGGCGTCAAGGCTCTGGTTTGTGTCCGTTTGCGCCTGTCCCTGGGTAAGCCGGAACTGCGTCACGATGAGAATTGCGCCGTTGATGTTCTGCCCTGCGGCCATGCGTTTCGCTTCCAGCGAACGGTCAACAGTCACCACCCCGGAAAACGGGAAATCCTGCGGCGTGTTAACAGGAAAATTGTCGGCGTCCCGCGTCTGAATTTGCCGATGGCAAATCAGCGACGTGTCGAGGAAATCCGGATCAATCAGGACGTCAGACATATCGAGAAACGGCATTATCCTTTCCTCACGACATAGGTGATCGAGCGCAACAGGTAGCCTCTGGCCCGTAATGGTTTATCACCAGCAATCGGCGGTTTTGCTTCGCGTCGTTTCTGGATGGTTTTTTCAGACAAGGGCGCGAGACGGTCGCCAGCTTCAATGACCGCTTTTGCGCCGTCAGAGGCGATAATCCCGGCGCGATCGAGCTCACGCTCTGCACCTTCCGCCTTACCTTCCAGCGCATACTGCGCGGCGGCCTTAAGGTGTGCCGTGGTGCGCTCCTGCGTATCCTCGATACCGATATCCAGAAAAGGCCTGGGAGGTAACGTCACCACTGCGCCATCAATTTCAATGGTCGCGCCAGTGGATTGCAGATAACCGATTTCGGCATTGTTTAACTGGCCATCCTCGCGCGCGGCGTTGCCCTCCGGTATGCCGACAAGCACATCCATACCGGAGAGTTTCGCCAGCGCACTAAGCACCGCGTCAGCATTATCAGTTGTTACCGTCAGGCCGCTTTTCATAACAACTGTCTCCCGCCAGCGCCGTACATCGACCACCACCAGAAAAACTCGCGACCGTAGCCCGTGTTGTTCCAGAAACCGGCATCGGGATCGACAATCCCCGATACGTCGTAGCTGGCAGACACCTTGTCCACGGATTTGGATGTCAATACTCCGCCACCAGCAGTACTCACACCACCAGCTGCAGCGGCGGCCAGTGTTTTGCCACCCAGTTCTGTGTAATGCGCCGCGCACAGCTCGGCGAGTTCAACGAACTGGCTACCCTGGATATTCTGATCAAGAACAGCGTCCGCCTTATTCAGTCCGCGATTGATAATGGCGTCCGGATAGCGGGTTTCGTTTGCGAATTCAGGGTAATCAGTGCGGAACTGCTGTACGGTAGGAAGCAGGCTATTTTTAGGCATTTTTCCACCTATTTTTTATCAGCTTTCCCGTCAGCAGATGCAGACGCGGCCAGTTGTGCTTTCAGGTCTGCAATTTCAGCATCACGCTCAGCCAGTTGTGCTTTCAGGTCGACTTCGCTGGCCAGTAACGCAGCCGCGTCACCGTCAGTGAGTTTTTCAGCATGATGGCTGAATGCCCAGTGAGCCTTAACCTCTTCCGGGAAATCGTCGAAGATGCCAGCTGTGAGGGAAAAGGAAGTGCCGTCAGCGAATTGCAGATTCGCCGAACCAGTAACGATGTATTTCATTGGAATGCTCCAGTGAGGCGGGTTTCCCCGCCGTTATCAGGATCAGGATGCCGGGACGTCCATGTAGGAAATTGTGTTGATGTACGGCGTTTCTACCTGCCCCAGGCGCCCGTAATAGTTCGTGAGCTGGAAGAGTCCGCGATACTCCAGCGGGGTATTCAGCAGCGGAACCATCGGGAAGCGGAGGTATTTTTCTTCCTGGGTATACGCAACCATACGATGCGCACCACCAGTCCCGCGGCCAGATGCCCATTTCATGGAGACAATCTCCAGAGGTTCGCCGTTTTCCTGGAAAGCAATCGTGTTGATTTTCAGGTATTCCAGCACAGAGATATTGCCCGCACTGGAAACCTTTTTGGTAACACAGAGGCTGAACAATTCAGGCGCCATGCCGATCTTACCGGGGCATACTGCATAACCTGAACGGACCCACGCATCACTCAGCAACAGGTTCACATACTGAGTAATGACGTCCGGATCCGTGGATGCCGTCCATGCAGCGGGGGCAACGAGTGGCGTAACACCTGAGAGATTCAGCAGACCATTGAAGCCCGCCTGCGGATCACCGATGTACACAACCTGGTCGGTGTCCATGTTCCATTTCAGCTGCATCGCTTCGTATTTCTGCGCGTCGATGGGACGGCCAACCTGTTGAGCAGCAGCTAACTCCAGCACTGACCAGCCAAGTTCAATGCCCCACGGACGGAGCGGCTGCGGTGTTTTTTCGGTATTCAGGTTGATGCCTGGTACGGCTGTTGATTCTTTGCCGATCCAGTTAATACCGTTCGGGTTAGGTCCGCCCACACCAGCAAAATCGGTGTTGGTGTAAGACGACACCTCATCAGCAATAGACACGTCGCTGCGCAACGGCATATCGCGTGACCACTTGTACGACACCAGTGGCATGTTGAGGGTCTGATCGAGGCGCTCCAGCTCGCCGACGAGGAACACGCCAGCCGCATCAGCGGTAGCTCTGTCAATTGTAAACATCTGGCTTTTCCTTAAATGTTGTAAGCGATTTCAACCAGGCCAGTTGCGTCACCCGGCCCCATTACAGAGGCAATCGTGAGTTGTGGCGTGTTGGTTGCTGTAGCGTCCGGGGTCAGCAGCAGGGATCCCAGCGGGCTGGATGCTGTCGGGGCAGCAACGCGGACATATACCGGGTCACCACGTTTTGCAGCAGCGGCGGTTGCAGGTGCCAGAACGCAGACATACCCACGCGCCAGCTTGTCGCCAACCTGAGTGGTATTTACACCGAGGTATGCCAGGTCAACAGGAGACATCACCGGGAACGGGCGCAAGTAAATGCCTGCCACGTTCGCTACCGTGTCCCCTGCGGCCAGCGGGACGAAGTTGTTATTCAGAAACTTGCCCGCCAGGCCAAAGCCGGTGAACAGGTTTGCCGGATCCAGGGATACCGGTTCAATGGTGCTTTCACGCGGACGCGTAACTGCGCCGGGATAGCCCAGCGGCATGCGCTGGAGGTAGGCTTTTCCACCCATGTCGATCACCTTATTTATTACGTTTCCAGAAATTGGCGTTGAGCTGGTTAAGCTGTGCCGGAGACATGCCTTTGGTGTTGACCGCGCCGTCAGTTGTACGCGTGGTTACCGATGGCGGCATGATGTGGTTTTTGGTTTTTTGCATTTCCACCGCAGCGCTGAAAACCGCATCTACGGTTGCTTTGGGCACTTTACTGAAATCAGAGATGCCAAACGCTTTCAGGCTATCACCCGTGCGAACGGCCTGATTCAGTACCTGGCGTTTCAGTGATTTGTCACCGTTCGGCTGGAATCCGGGGATCAGGATTTCTGCATCGGCAATAATGTTGCGTTTAAATGCCGCATCGCCGGTGACCTTCTTATCCTCCTCAGCATCTTCATCACCCGTTTTGTTATTCGGGTCTTCGTCCGTGGTTTTACCTTCCAGCTTTTCGATACGGGCAATCAGCGCCTGGACCCACGCCGGAGCGTCGTCATCTGCTGTTTTACCCGGTTCGGTAGTCACGCCGGGGCTGTCGTCCGTAGTGGTGCGGTTTTCCGGCGGTAACGATGTGGCCTGTGACGGGATATTGATGTTGATGGTTGAACTGCCGGGGATAGAACTCATGCCGTCAGAAGGCATGTCCGGCGCTTCGTCGATGAGTTTATTGAGCGCATCCTCATCTTTCGTTTTGATGGCCTGAGCCACTTTTTTCAGCCAAGACATTGGCTTCTCCTTTTTGATGGATGGGGCTGAATCCCCGATTGCACATACCGCACCAGCACGACCTTTAGGGATGCCTACGGCCAGATGGTTTCCGGTGATTTGGTATTGCCGCCCCTTACCCGGAGCGAGTTGTTTGTACTGTGCGTCGTAGCCGCAACTGACGTCGGTCAGCCCGCTGTTTATCGCGTCGATGGCCTCCTGGCGCTTAACCAGCACGTCGGCCAGCAGCAGATCTGATTGCTCTCCGGCACCGCGCCGAACGTTCTGGATATGCCCGTGTGCAAGCTCGGCATAATTGGAAGGGTTAACGAAAACAATCTCTCCCCCTGGTCCTTCCGGATGTCCCAGCGTGACCGCGACACCCTCAAAGCTCGCCATGGTCTCGGGAGAGAAAACCTCATCCTCTGTGCGCCAGACAGTCACGGTGCCGCTGGCGTCAGGCTCAAGGTCGATTTCTTCCGGCAGATAAACCTGCGTGCCGGTTCGGGCTATCGGGACGTCTTTACACAGCAAGGATCCGTCAGCGGTGAGAAACCGCGTCTCACCCAGGCGGGTAGTGAAAAAATATTGCATGGGATTACCTGCTGAATTGCGGGCATTAAAAAGGCCGCTCATAGCGACCTGTTATTTTCTTGGCTCGGGTATGTGAACTTCCGGCCAGCAGTCACAATTAGGCAGGCATCCGGCGTGCCCGGTCATGCCGTCCAGTGTTGGCGGAGCATCCCAGCGAACAAACTTATCTTTCATCTTCGCGTGTGACGGGCGTGTGCCTGCACCTTTGATGCGCCACCAGTAGCCCTCCGAGCCAACCGATAACGCGCGGGCCTGCGTCAGCGCACCAGTAGCACGCCCGATTTCAGTACGTGCTATCAGTTGCGCCCTGCTGGCCGCCACATCTCCGGAGGCCATAATCATTTCGTACAGCGCATCGGGGCGTTCACCACGTATTACCGCTTCCATCGCCCGCGCCTGAATCTCAGAAACACGGCTGGCAGCCTCAAGCGGCAATGACTTCATGTACTGAACCTGACGGGCCACAATATCGCGCGCAACAGCACCGACAGGCGTATTACCCACAACATCGCGTAATCCGACAGAGATTTGCTCAGACACAGAGCGCCACTGGTTCCACTCTTCCTGCTCAACCTGGGCGAACATCTTCTTGCCAACCCTTTCAGCCCAGTCGTTGATCAATTCTGAATAATCGATAAGGGTGGAAGAAATACTGTCTGCGCTACCCTGCGAACCATCGTATGAGCCAGTTACGATTTCGTTTATCTGGGACACTATCGCCTGTAGGCTTTTGTTGTACTGGCGCTCCGACTTTCGGCGGAGGTTCGGTTTCAGATTCAGCCTTCTCCCATTCTGCTTTGGCATCTTCAATATCCTTGTCAGTAATGGCCCCGCCGATACCGATCACATCTGAAATATTGCGCAGGTCAGTCATCGCGGCATGGACTGGCATAATCTGGCGATCTACCAGCGTACTTAGTGCCGTAGCAACGTTATTCGCCATCGTCGCCCGGTCGGTGTCCGACATTTCCCACAGTTTGTTAAATTCAAATGTGAAATCGTCAGGCAGGCCGGTACCAAACAGAGAACGCCAGGAGATATCAAGCAACCAGCGGATATGACGCCGCAGTCGACGTTCCTGCAACGAGTTAACGCGGCTGTAGTAGTTTTCCAGGTCACCATCACCCGTACTGAAACCGGATGGCGACTGCCCGAACAGGCGTACTAACGGAATTCCCGTGGCGCCGGAGACCTGTTCAGCGAAGCGCAAAATTACATCAGCAATACCAGCGAATGAGTAACTATGGGTCGCGAAATCGTCGCTCTTATCCATCAGGGTCATGCCCTCGATGGTTTGATATTCACGGATCATATCCATGTGCTTTAACAAAGCAGCTTTTGCCGGGTTATCGTCTGGCATCGCCAGGATTTTGCGAAGACCATCGATGCTGTAGGTGCGCAGATGTGCTTTATGGATCAATTGCGTCGTACCGGCTGTAGCGGTGTCGAATGCCTCGATACGCTCGAAGATGCGCTCAACGACTGACATACCCCAGCCGTTTTCCGTTTGCGCCTGCTGGAATGGCAGGCTGTCACCTTCCATGCGAATCAGGCGGCTGTGATGGATTTTCCATGGTGGAATACCCTGCTGGTTGGTGATCACTTTGTAGAATTTTGGCTTGCCAAAATGCGGCCCGTAATCAGTCACCAGGTCGTAATAGCTCGGGTTAACCATCCAGCGGTCCAGGCACATTACGCCCTGAAATTGCCCCTGTTTGATGCGGTCGAGTTTAAGCGGCGTGGACATGTCCTGCCCTTCGATGAGCACCACCAGCAGCGCGCCGCCATAGAGACGTGACCATTTGAGCGTGTCATTGATACCGTCCCAGATGCCGATTTCGTCCCAGAACGTATCGAGCATTCCCTTCTGCCCCGGTTCCAGCTTCGAGCTGATCGTGATGCCCTTGCGGGTCATATCGTCAGCCATTGCGTCTACACCAGCACCAACCAGGAAAGATGAGCGGTACGCAAATTCGAGCTCTACGCGATTACGGCTAACATAACCCGGTACGTATGTTCCATATGACTGAATATTTTTTGATTGGCCGCCAATTTTGGCCGGGAAATTGTTATACCCGTCAACGGTCGCAACGGGCTGATGTGCGCCGTTCCGGCGTTTTTTACGGGACATACAGCCTCACGTTAATTTGTTAAAAATAGGCTGGATTTAACATAATGGACGTTACACGCCCTGGTAGAAATGCATTCATCGCGCATTCAGCGTGAAAGCCTTATTTCTGATAACGAAGTGGGGAAAATATGATGAATAAAACATGCATAAATCAGGTCGAAAAATGCATAGCGTTATTTTTGGGTGAAACGACTGTTTTATTCAGTTTTCTACTTTCCGAGCGAAGCCCAGATATCCATTGATGTGTCGGTCGGAGCGAACGCCATAATAAACGCATCGGCGATATTGGGCGACGGTACGTCACGTTTGGCGAGGTCTTTTTTGGACTCAACCATGACACGACCGTTTTTATCAAAATCGCGGTGCGGGGTGGTCAATTCCAGCTTTAGCTTTTCAAGATGTGGGCAAGAGGAATCGATACTGATCAGCTCGTCGACGTTGAAACGTTCCCCCTGTACTCCCTCTTTTGCTGCCTTAACCGCGTTATAGGTATTTCTGAACCTGTCGGCCACCAGCCACCAGGCTTGCGCTTTGAGGTTCGCGAAAAAGTCTTTGTTCAGGATATCGACCTGATAAACCTCGTCAGGTTCGTGCACCCCTTCGCCTGCATTGAATTTGCTGTACTGGAGATAGATTGAGCCGGGGTTGTCTTTCTGCCTGTCTTCGTTTATCTCCTGGAATTTGGAGCCACAACCAGCACCCACGCCGATGGAGTCGTAAACAATTTCTGCACCACGTTCTAAGGCGTTGTTATAAGAGCGCGAGCAGCTCTTCATCAGCTCGTCCTCTTTCGCCTTCCATTCGTCAGCCCAGTAAACCACTGAGCCGTAGCGATAAACGTTAGCGCACTTATCCGCACCACTATCAGCAACGTCAAAACCAATGCGTTTTCGCCCCTCAGGCTCGAAGCCAAGCACCTTATGCGCGTCCACCGCCGCCTCTATCCAAGACAGCTTGATAATGGCTGCATCATCATCAGATTCCGGCACACCCTCGTAGACATGCTTAAACCCATCAGGATCCCGTCGCCGCGCAGCATCAATAACTTTCAGCATGGTGTCTGACAGGAAAGGGTTTTCATCGTAGTTAATTTTGCGGGTTAATGTATCCTCGGGCGGATCCACAACGAAGTTACGCCACACAAAATCAGTAACCAGTCCAGGGTTGAAGATAAACCAACACTCGGAACCACTTTTACGAATGGTTGGTTCAAGAATTTTCCATTGGTATTCGGTCAGGGCATGGGCCTCTTCCAGCCAAAGAACGCTTATACCTTCGAGGGATTTTATCTCTTCAATATTGCGCCAGAGGCCATAAAACACGAACTCAGAACCGGTTACCCGGTTGATGATTTTGTTGTTCAGGATGCGGAAGCGATGCCTGAGGCCAAATCTGTCGATCTGAATTTTGAGCAGCGTATAAACCGACTCCTCAATTTTATTCTGTATCTGGCGGGCGCAGCAGAAACGCAGACTGTACTTATTCGCCAAAAAAATCGCGAATCCCGCTGCATCCCATGACTTTGAAGAAGACCGGCCACCATAGAGAACTTTGTTACGCGCCTGAGTCGTCCAGAAGTTTTTCAGGACCGGATTCAGTGTTGGTCTGCATATCAGAGTAGAAGTCATTCAGGTCACGTTCTCCGTTACCATCATCAATACCGGCATCACGGCGCAGGCGATCCGCTTCCAAAGAAACTTTGTCAGTGGCGGCTTTGCGGTAATCGGTATCAGCAAAAATTTTACCAACAGTGGCAAGTGTGCCCACGATGGATTCAATTCGGACGGTGTTGCGCAGCATCGCTTTTTCAGCAGCGCCGATGCTCTCCATCAACACCTTTCTCTGCTGGGGTTCTTCTTCATCCTCTAATTTGGTCACCCAGCGCCCGATGTTTTCGGCGGCGACAAGGTTACTGGCGCGCAGACGGAATAATTCATCTTCCAGACTTAGCGCTTTTGCGTCCTCTATCACTTCATCGCTCAGTAGCAGACGACGAGCATAGCCACCGTGCTTAAGTGCGTGCTGGTTTCCGGGCTGGAATGGTGGATAATTAGTGACGACTTTTTTGCGTACCGGTTCGGGTTTCGTTTCTGGGGAATGTTCGGATTTCCCTTCTGCGTACTTTTCACCATCGCCAGACGCGGCAGGCTTCGGAGCGGTACGCGGTAATTTTTGCGTACCAGTTTTGCGTACCTGCGTACCGCCTTTGCGTACCCAATCCAGTTTTTTGGCTTTCTTCCTGATTGCACCCTCTGATACGCCGTATTGAGCGCCTATCTCTCTGAGGCTCATCACCCCGGCCCGGTATGCCGATTCAATGGCCTCCCAGTCCGGTGTTGCCATACATCCCTCACATTACGAACGTCACTTTCGTCTGTACCAGTCTTCTGATAAGTCGAGCTGCTTCGCGCTCCATTTCGTCAATGATTTCTGGTGTCAGTTGCTTTCTGCAATATTTCCATTCCATCTGAGCGAATATCTGATTCACCTTTTCATTCTTAGGAGGAATGATTTCAACGTTCAAACGTGCCATGGTGTTTCCTTTTAGGTGTGAGCCTGTCGCATGGCAAAGCCGCCAACAGTGAACGACTCGACCAGGCTCATACTGAAAGTCTCTTTTTAGAAAGCGCATGCGAAGCACAATAAAAAAGCCACCAATAGGTGGCCTTGTAATAGTTAGATTATTTAGGAAATCTGATCTCGGTGTTTTTGGATGATTTCTTCGATGGTGCTCTCAAAGACAGGTTTCGCATCAATGTTTACAGATTGTTGGAAGGTAGTAGATGGGTATTTCTGATTGTATTCTGCTCGGGTTATTTCAAAATCGTCGAGCTGGACCAGTAAGCTTGGGTGAGTAATACCGCGCTGTTGATCATCGATGACCTTCACTTGATAGACATCGTTATTTATTTTAATAACGTCATAACGGATAAGTCGTGAGTCTGTTTTACTACTTACGTAATAGGTTTCTACGTTAGAAAAAATCATAATTTATTCCTTTGTCTTGATTAAATTTCATAATCCAACACAACGGAAAAAACATTATCACAGGTACTCAATGAATACCTGTGATAATGCCTTTAACCAACCACCGGGCCGGATGTGCTCGTTGCTGTGGCGTCAGGCGCTGAATCGGCTTCTGCCTGTAGTTGTTTAAGCCGTACCTGAACCAGCGCTTCCACCTTATCGGCTTCTGCCTTTGCCGCCGCTGCGGCTTCCTGTGCTTTCGTTTCGGCGTGGGCTTTGAACCAGTCACGGATTTTTACCCAGCCACCAGCGATGAGCAGGAACGCACTGGTAGCAGCGGAGAAGTACAGCAATACACTCTCAAAGAACGTCATTTCGTTTTTCCTTGCCTGAGTTGTTCAGCCTGCCGGATGGCGGCCAGTTGGTTATTTGCTTTCTCTATCGCAGCCAGCAGAGGCTCTATCCAGAGAACAGCCTGGCAGTACGTCAGTTGGCTGGAGGAAGTGGCGCTACTACCGGTTTTGTCAGTTCCGGCGGTAGCGGTGTGCATTGCCCCGGCACGTAGACTGTTCGTGTAGTTGAGCAGCCCGTCAGAAACGTAAGCAGGCACAGGGTAATCACACGTTTTTTCACGGCGGAGTATCTCGCGGTATTCGATAACGGTTGTTTCTGCTTTGGCGTCCACGGCGGCATTGGCATCCAGCGTACCGGAGGCGATAGCGCTGAATGCCTGGCTTTCTGTTGCCTGCTGTTGAATGACTTTCGCCTGCATCAAAACATTGGCATCAGCGGTATCAGCGCGGCTGCTGTTGCTTGCATAACGGAAACCAAAGAACAGGCCAAGCCCGGACACCAGCAGGATCAGGAATACGATGATGCTGGCGCGCGCTTCGGCACTCATCACACACCATCCAGGCAGAGCTGTTTTTCCTCGGCTCGACGTTTAACCAGGCCGGGAAGTTGTTTGCCACCCGCATAAGTCCAGCGGGAGAACTGCTGGCAGGCGTCCGCAATGTGCCCCTGACGCAATTGCCAGAACATCGTTGATTTCTGCATGGCGCCGCAGCCAACGTTAAACGTAATCGACGTGACGGCAGAAAACGTGTTATCGCTCAGCTTCGAGCCATTGGCGTAAGCATTGACGCATTTCTCAGCGCTGAGGATGTTCCTTTCCCAGTCTGCGGCGATCTGCTGATCGTTTTTACGGGTTCCCTCTTTGACGCCGTGAGTATTGCCGATACCGTCAGTCAGAACACCAGCAGGACAAACGTAAGGATCACGTCGGCAGGATTCCGCATTACCGATAAGCTCAAGTCCGCGTTGATTGGTTCGCACCTGCCCGTTGCTTACGACGATAGCGATGACTGCCATCACTGAGCAGATAGCACCACCAGCGATTTTAGCTTTACCCATCACTCACCCCTGGCGGCTTTGCGCCGGTCCTCTTTAATTTTGAAATACAGATTGGTCAGATACGTCAGCAGACCAAAAAGAATACTGGCGAGAACACCTAACGCTGCCCACTGTGAGGGCGAGACTTTATCCAGTAGCTGGAGCACCCAGAACCCTCCGTTTGCTCCGGCAAAACCGTAGCTCACACCAGTTGTTATTTTGTCCATTCGATACATACTCCACCTCCACGTTAGGGAAGTGCTGTGCGATGTGAGAAAGGGAATATCAGGCCCTCGGACTGCAATTAACAACGAGACATGAGGGTTGATTGTCCGGGGCCTGAAAATTTAAGTTCTTTTAAATTCACCAAAATATTTTTTGGCAGCTTCTTGATATGCTTTATGAGCCTCTAACTTAGTAGAAAAGTTACCTAAGCTAATTGGCTTTTTATTCACTACTATCCTTGCTCTCCATGGATTTTTTATCCTTGGAGAAGACTCAAAATAAACGCCTTTGAATCCTGATTTATTATTTTTATACTTTGGTTTGTTTTGTCTGTTTTGGTTGATGGTACAAATTCTTAGATTGGAAATTCGGTTATCACTTTTATCACCATTGATGTGGTCAATTTCCATTCCAGAAGGAATTGGCCCATTAGCCAATATCCACACAATTCTGTGAAGCCCAATAGGCCCACCAAGAGCCGACACCATGTGATAACCGCAATTATTTATGGTGATCTTGCATTCTCCAGCCTTGGCTATGCTTGAGTTAATAATGCGAGTGATTTTCCCAGTCACGGGATCGCAATAGAAAAATTTTTCTAATTCTTCTTTTGTTGGATCTTTGCGCATTGCGTTTACCTTCTTTGAGATGAACCTTTGTCGCATAGGAAATCAGCCCGTCGAGGCTCGCCAGCGCTAACTGACTTCCTCAAAGGCTCATTTCAAAGACATGGGTTCGACGATTAATACTGCGCATGCGAAGCGCGAAAAAAAGCCCGCTGCATGGCGGGCAATATGGGTCGAGCAATGTCGGCGGTAAGGCCGTAATGGTCCCAGGTAGAGGGATTTGGCGGGACAGCGTGGACTTGAACCACGATAAGCAGGTTAACAGCCTGCCGTAATGACCTTTATACGACTGACCCAGATACGAAAAAGCCCAAGGCGTTAACCTCGGGCTTGTAATTTTTTGCTTCGGAACGACTGAACGGATTCCCAGCGTTAGAGCTAAAGCTAACCAGTTTTTCCGCAGATTGCAACAAGTATTTCTATTCAATGCCAGATTATGAGAAATTATTTCTCACATGGTAACTTTTGAGAGCATGGTATCAGCATATGATTCCTGCTTATGGCACTCACCAACCAGATCTTCGAATAATGGCTGGTATTGCTCGTATCCGGATGTTTTTTTAATGTCTGTGACGGTCCTGATACCCTCAAGAACGGTTGAGAACTTAAGCCTTGCATAGCCTCTCCCGCCACACCGATCACATGTTTTATTTACCGGCATGCCCTGGCGCTCGCTCTCATCTTTATCCAGCACCTTCCCTTTCCCATGGCAGCGACACGAATTGCTGATAACACCCTTGCCGTCACAGGTCTTGCACTTGACCTTGACCACTTCACGAACTGAGCTCCACTTTTCCCAGTCACCCGGGCCAACGGCGCGGGACATTTTCGCCCAGTACGGAGCCTTTCCCCAGGGGAAGGAAACTTTATTAGTGAACACCTCAGCTTCGATAAAACCTTCTCCATTGCAGCAATCACACCGGCGCACGCTTGCCGCGCTGCGTGAGTAATCCTGGTATGCAAAAGCACACATGATTTCGAGAACTCTCCTGCGTTCGCTCTCATTGAGTTCTGACACGACTTTATAGCGTCTTGATATTTCAACGGCTGATTCATAAAGAGCCTCCATTGCCCGATCAGGGCTGCTAATGCCAATTTTCGCCAGATACAGATCAAATCCGAATCCGCATTTCGAACCGGCCAGGCCAAGGGCAGCCATAACGTCAGTACCGGTAAGACGTTCTGATGCAGTCGCGCGCGGGGAGTCGCTGAACATTGGTGATTTAGGTGCAAAATATTTCGCTATTGATTCAAGGCGCATGCTGCTACTCCCTTTGGCTGTTTCGTCTGTGTAGTCTTAACTGGCTTGCTGTGACGCTTTACGGCGGGCAGTTTCGCCCGCGCTACGCTTTCTGCCTGGTACTGGATGTATTCAGGTTTCAAGATGGCCTCCGGTTCCAGGCTCGAATTGCATCCCGCTTTGTGTGGTAGGTGTCAGTGATAGGCTTAATCAGGCATTCGTTGTTGGCGCATCCGGCATAAACACCTTCACCATCAGAAACCAGCTCAGATGGCCCGCCACAAAACGGGCAACTCAAAAGCGTTGCCCAATGAGGCAATTTGAGGTCATAAATCACGCGGCCTCCTGCTTTTTTAGGTCGCGAAGCTTTGCCCGGTATTCATCTCGGATCCGGATATAGTCGTCTCTGTTCCATTTCGGTAATGCGTGCGGCCACATCAGCGCGTCAAAGCGCGCCTGGCCGATTTTGGCGATCAGCGCCGGGCGGTATGCGGTGAGGTTTCCGGAAAGGTGGTTATTACAGGCGGAGCACTGTTTATGGCAGTTGTCCTCATCAAAGCGTAATTCAGGGCTGGCCCCGGTCGTGCGGAAGTGTCCGGCATGATACTGGCCGTCATGGTGGCGACCGCAACTTATGCACGGAAAATCCCTGTCCCGGTACCGGATAAACTCGTTGAAAGCATGCTGAGCCTGCTTGATGAAGTAACTCAGAGGTTTAACTGCCATCCGGCGTTCTGCCTGACGCTGGCGATCGGCTTTCTCTTCCTCCAGGCGGCGCTTTTTCTCTTTGCGCTGCTTATCGGCTTTGGCGGCATCGTTGGCGGCTTTGCCGTGTACGCAGGCGCATTCATACGAGCAAACGTATTGCTCGGCCCGGACCGGGTGAAACCATTCACGGCATACAGTGCATTTACGGCGCGGAGGCTTACGCATGGGATTCTCCCCAGCGCTTGGCCCATTCGATTTCGAGGCGGGATTTTTCGCTAAACTTCACGCCCTGCTGCGTGCCGAACCAGTAGATAGCCTCGATGACTTCCACCATCTCGCTGACGGTCATCTTGCTGGTACGCTGACCGAACATCACAACGCCGCCATCAAGCCCAGGAGCCATGCGTTGCTCTTGTTTTTTGGTCTTCGCCACCAGCGCGGTAATGAGGTCTTTCCAGTCGTCGGAGTCGTACCGGTTTCCGTACCAGATAACCTGATCTGACAGGTCTTTCAGTAGGGGCCACATTTTGCGATTCTGGACTAGCGTGCGTGTTGGCTCTTTAATGTCCAGCACCAGGGGGCGCTTATAGTCAACCGGGAGGCTGCGGATGTAGTTTATAGCGCTCTGTTTAACGCTTTCGCTTACGAGGTGGAATTGCTGGCTCACGCTTCACCTCCGGAGAGGCTAAACGCAGAATGCAAAAAAACGCAGGTGCATTTCTGCATCTGTGACAGGTAGAAATATTCGGATTGTGTGTGCGCCATAATGTCCCCATCGTGGCGCAGATGGTCAACGGTTTCTCAGGCCGTTATGGATATTATGGACGTGGCGAGGCGGGAAATCAACGAAACGCGGAGCATAAAAAAGCCCATGTGTAGGGGTTATGGACTGGTTAAGCGGTTACTTTTTATTGGCCTCTGCCATTTCTGCATAACGCGGATCGCTGGCGCGCGGAAGCGTCAGACTCTTTTCCCGGTAAAAGCGCACGCGCTCCATGAAGTACTCACGCAGATGCTCAGGCTGTTGTCTCGCTTCCTGCTCTGCGACAACGGGCATGTTCATCCGTTCTTTATACGCCACGCCGGACGCTGCAAGGTCGACGTTAACCTTGTCCATTTCATCCTGGCTCTTTGCTGCTAAATTCCACTCTGACATAATAAATTTCCACTCCAAAATGGACGCATCTTTTGAAAAAGAAAACCATTCGATTAATCGCAGCAATCATTATTGCATGCATGTTTATTATCGTGCCATCAACGATGGAATTGAACGGTTCAAATTTTGGTTTTGCTTACCGATTCATCTGGGATCTCGACAGACATGAAGATGAGGTAATGTCACGAACTGTCGATGCTGCATATCAGTTAGTGCAAATAATAGGCGTCCTTGCCATTGCATGGCTTATTACCAAAGATATGAAGCGCTGAAATTACGCTACATCTTGATCAGCTTTATGACCAAGCCTTATCGGTGAATGAAATCACGACTTTTGTCGGGTCCGCGCATTGCGGCTTTTCACCGTTGCGGAACACAACAAAGCTTTGCCCGTAAATTTCAGCCTGCTTCTCGGCTTCGATACGCCATGGCTCATCAGGCACCGTTACAGGTTGCGCTGAATTACCGGGCTGTAGGGCGCGACGATTCCACACATCCCGCAAGGTTTCTCTTGCGTCAACGTCTGTATGATATGCAGTATCGGTTGAGATGCCGCATTTGCTGCAAGAAATCCAGTTGAGGCCATCGTCATCATAATCAAACTCGGCTTTGCCACCACAAAACGGGCACGGCAACAACGTTTCGTCTTTCATGATTTACTCCCGTTGAGCATGGCGGCGCGGCACATAGAGTCTCAGATATCGACGGAGTATTGCCAGTCAGCGCCACGGTCATATTCTGCTGCTGTAAGCATATCTTTGGTTGGTTTTAATGGCACCAGTACGTAACCTTCCGGCACCGCATGGACTGGTGCTGGGTGGGAAAACACTTCGTCACCGTCTTCCGGTTCGTTAGCCATTTGGACAACATACGTCGGATTTTCATAGCCACGCAGTTGCTGAATGACATGCCCTACCGGCTCTTGCTCATGCGCCGCCAGGAGTGCGTGGGCCATTGCTTCGATTTCGTCATGAGACGGCGGTAGCGTCATGCTTTTTGTAAAACTGGCTATCTGTGCCAGTCTGACTTTGCTCGGTAATTGTGCTGTCATACGGCCTCCTTAAAAAGCTCACATTGACAGTTTTTTGCTTTTCTTCCGCTTCCGCATGGGCATTTTTCATTGCGGATAGCTCCTGGAACTTTTTTAACCATCGCTCGCAAACGTGACTTTTCCCGTTCTTCTTCACGTAATACCAATCGCCAATCGCGCATATCTACTCCCCCACGTCTAAAGTGATGCCAGCGGCGGCTAACTGGCTTTCGATAACCTCAAGAACAGCATCGCGCCCCTCTTCGAAATATTTGTTAGTAACGTGCGTGATATCTCTCGGCAACTTAACGGTGAGCGTGCGGGCCTCCAGTTCGGTTATGCGTTCCAGAAGCTTGTTAACAACACCAACATGGTGCTCTTCTCTTTCCATGAGAGATCCTCCGCAATGTTTTTTCTCCAGTTCAGCAATCAGCGCCTTATCAGCGTCACGATCTGCCAGCAGGGAGAGGATAGAATCAGACGTACATAATTCCGCCAGTCGCGCGTAATTCTCGTTTTCTGCTGAATACTCAGGAAAACAAATATCGCGAAGAACGGTAAACACAATGCCGCCTTTATTTCTCAGGCACATTTTCCCGTGATACACGACAAGCGATAATGGCTCTTGCTTACCGCACGACTCAGCAGCCGCTCTGAGTGCCTGAATCTGTTCGTTGTCAATGGTCATGACTGCGCTCCTTTGCTCTCGCGAAGCTGCGAAGAAAAGCAACGGCCCTTTCCATGATTTTCATGGAAATTAAGCTCTTTCTCTGCTGCCTTTCTTAATGCTATTGCTTCATTTATATTTTCAGATTCACCCAACTCAATCGTCTTCCCATCTTTAGATATTCTTGCTCTCCATTTATTGGTCTTCTTGCACAAACTAACTCCAACATATCCACTTTTATTTTTTATATTCATTGGGTAATTTTTCTTTTGTTCTTCTTCTGTGGCGAGTCTTAGGTTCACAATTGAGTTGTTTAATGGATTGTGGTCAATGTGGTCAATGCTCATTCCATCAGGAATAGCACCATTTACCATCTCCCATGCAACTCTATGTGCATTGTATTTTTTGTTATTGATAGTTATATAAATAGACATATGTCCACACTTCGAGGTGTGAACAGAACCAGCAAGCTTTCCTGAATACTTAGCATTCCAGACACTCATTGCCCTTTTGTTCTGAAAGTGCTTTTCGCTTCTCTTTTTCCATATGAATATTCCATCTTCCTTGTCATATTTTAAATATTCATCCCATACTGGCTTTTCTAATACATCAAGATTGAAATTATTTTTTAACTCTGCCAACTCTCTAACCACCGCGTCGCGCTGCTCAGTCACTGCTACCAGCTCGCGCAGGCAGGCAAGTTCAAACTCACTGCTCAGGCTCAGGCCACCAACAACTTTGCCTGCACTTTCCAGATCAACTATGCGCTGCTTTACGCTTTCCATCGTTACCTGTTTCATGCTCTTGCTCCTAAACCGAAAATTTTTTTGATGCGATAGCCGGCATAATTACGGCGGCGCTAGTCAAAAATGGCGTTAGCATCTGTGTCATCGGATAATCCCCCGAGCCTTACCTCGCAAATACTCTTCCCATAACCACTGAGCGGGAGTTAACGCGCCGAGCGTTGCCGCGTTTGGCATGCAACCAAAACTTTTACCTTCGGGGTGGTATCCTTCGGCGCGGCTCGCATGATTGACCGGAATCACTTCATCGGTGTGCTCAATTGCGATTACTGGTTCTGGAATTTTTTCTCCACCAGCGACTTTTAACGCCCATTCATCCAGTTTTTTTGAAGCGTATTTCTCCGTTTCAACTTCACTAAGCTGGCGTTGGTACATTGCGCGTCGGGCGTCGGTGACAATCCAGTACATGACAGGATGAGACCATGGGAAATGCTCAGCTCCGCCGGTATGAAGCCCCTTTTCGCGGTTGTACCGATGAAATTCATTCATCACATCCACAAGGGTAACCCCCAGGACTGTGCGGCTGTCTTTGCACCACTTGATGAACTGACCCGGCGATGGCCAGAATGGTGACTCACTGGATCTCGCGTTACGCACACCTGCCGAAAGCTGCTCACGGGTACGAATCCCGTTTTCGGAAAAGGCGGCAATCCATTGGCGCTTCGCTGTTTTTTCTTCGGCATCGGTGCGCAAATTGGTCTGAGTTGAGGCCGGGAAAATCTGTTTCAACTGCCGAAAAAGTGCGTCAACCAGTCTTTCAGCTTCAATGTTGATGAGCTTCTGTGGATCTTTTCCACCTGTAGCCATTCTGGCCATCGCATCGCCATCACGATTGTTTATCGCGGTCATAAGCTGAGCGATCATATGAAATCCTCCCATCCTTCGCGGCTGTTCCAGTGCGGAGTGTCAGGCTCATCTCTGCGTCGCATGGAAAGAGGATTCACTCTGGCGTTTCTGAGCCATACCCGGAATGCTGAATTCCAGTCGATCAGCTTTGTACCGCGAGACTGGTGATAATCACGGAAGTTCAGTAGCTCGGTTTCGATATTCACGCCTTTCTCAGAGGCAATGGCAATGTGATCAGCAGATGGCTTAAAAGCCTGCGGGAAAGGAATCTCCCCATTAGGTGAAATTCCGATTCGCCGCTTTGCAGCCTCGCTGATAAAAGCCCCTCGCGCATAGAGAGTTGGTTCTATGTTGGGTTCAATGACTGATTCTGCATCCCAATTTTGGGATCGTTTATTGTCCAAAATTGGGCTTGTTTCATGTCCGTTTTTGGTATTGTTACCAAATTTGGTACTGTTCCGTTTTTGGGCTTCTTTAACCTCAATGTTGAGACGCAGAACACGAACCTGTTTTGTCTTGCCTTTGCGCTCTCCGGTATCACTGATAAATCCATCTTCAATCATCTGATTGATCCACTTCCCAATGGTCTTCCTGTCCATTCCGGTATCTTTTACAAGGCGCTGTATGCTCGGGTAGCAGCAGTGCAATTCGTCAGCACGATCTGCCAGAGAGAGCATCAGCAGCTTTTGCGACGCCTTAATTTCAAGGCCCCACGCCCAGTCTGTTGCTGCTCTGCTCATAAAGACTCAACCTCAAAATGAAATAAGTGGGTAGGCAGGTTAATAAGCACCCCTCTTTCGTTGAGGTCTCGCCATTGCTTAAAGGTGATTACGTCAATGAATGCGGATTTTTTAATCATTACCTGCAATCGATAGTCTTCTAAATCCCTGTCACCTTTAGCTGTATTGCATGGTCCGCAGGAGCAATTAAGATTGCTAAGATCATTATTGCCGCCGCATTTCTTTGGCTTGATGTGATCAATGTGCATTCTTTCGATTGAGAGGGCATGTCCGCAATAAGCACACTTCCCAGAGGCTTTGGTAAAAACAGATAGCCTCTTTTGCATGGAAAATTGACGTGTCATTGCTCTCCCTCCCTATGATTTACATATTCAAAATTGCCTGGCATACTTACCTCGTAATTACCGCTGTAATTGCATTCGAAGGCCGGTACTGTTCGAGCAGTCCGGCTTTCACCCTTTCTGATTCATGCATTAGTCCCACCCCAGCGGGCCAGGCCTGCAACGTTCTGCGCGCAAACCGATATCAGCCAGCGTCTCGACCGATTTCAGATAGTCGCGTGAGACAACCACCGCTTCCGGCGGTACGACCTGCAACTCCAGCGCTGAAATCTCCTTGGCCATTTCGGTGAAATGGTTGTCAGCCTTACGTTTGCTGATAGCTGACTCACTGACACCGATGCGCTCGGCGTAATTCTTTTGCCCTATCGAGGCCAGTCGGTTGAGCAAAGTGCTTTCGATTTCAAGCGGGTTGAGAATCGGCGGTTCTAACTTGCGTGATATTGAGTGCTCCATTCGTGATACTTCCTCTTGGTGTTGGGCCGCCGGTCAGGCGGCGTGGTCTGGATGCGGAAACAGGTCAGGAAGGTCAGGTCGAATCTCATGGGCCTGAACTTCCCCGCCAGTTGCGTTAACGATGGCAGTTACTTTTTCAGGAGAAACAGATCCGCCATTCAGCCACTTATGAACCGCTGGCTGACTGACGCCGCAAATCTCCGCCAGTCGCTTTTGACTGCCAACGATTTTTAAGGCTCGCTGGATAACTTTATTCATGGATTTTACCTGTCCGGTGATTGGATAGAATGAAAGATAACTCAAGTTATGGGTAATGTCCATAACCTTTGTTATTTTACTATTGATAACCTCGGTTATAGATTTACGACATGAAAACTTTCGCAGAACGACTTAATGCAGCCATGAATATGGCCTCCCTTTCACAGGCTCAATTAGCTGAACGGGTTGGCATATCACAGCCAGCAGTGCAAAAAATGGCGTCAGGAAAAACTACCGGCAGTAGGAAGATGGTAGAGATCGCGCGCGCGTTGAATGTTCGACCTGAATGGTTGAGTGCTGGAATTGGCGCAATGAAAGTTAGTGACGATGCCCTGCCGCCGGAAAACGAATGGGGCACCGTAGACGCGTGGGACAAAAACACGCCACTACCAGCTGATGAGGTGGAAGTGCCGTTCTTGAAGGATATTGAATTTGCCTGTGGCAATGGGCGTGTGCAGGAAGAAGATCATAACGGCTTTAAGCTGAGGTTTTCAAAAGCGACACTGCGCCGGGTGGGGGCTAATACGGATGGTACTGGCGTTCTGTGCTTTCCGGCAGTAGGAAACAGCATGGAGCCGTTAATACCTGATGGCGCCACTGTGGCGATTAACTGCAACGATAAACGCATCGTGGATGGCAAAGTCTATGCCGTTAACCAGGATGGCTGGAAGCGGTTAAAAATGCTCTACCGCGTTGGCCCGGATAAAGTAAGCCTGCGCAGCTACAACAGCCAAGAACACCCCGATGAAGAGCACCTGTTATCAGAGATTGAGATCATCGGGCGCATGTTCTGGTCTTCAATGCTGTGGTGATGCCGCAGGCGTACAGGAAACATGGGTAGTCTTAATCTTAAAACAGTACTCAAGAAAACAGCGTTTTTGCCGATGATCAAATAAACGCGAATCCAGCCCAGACTGGATAGCTTTGCTTTTCCAGGGATTTGACGGAGAGGTTTATGCAAGATACAGACGTTTATGTTTATGTCGGAGATGTACATCGTTCTGGTCATCTTGATATCACAAATGCCATAAAGAACCGCAAAAAAGCACATGGCTTACAAAAAAATGTCCTTTTTTGTGTAGCGACATATGGCGGAGACCCCAGTGCAGGATATAGAATCGGGCGCGCTTTACAGCATAACTATGAGCATATAACCGTATTGGTAATAGGTCCCTGTAAAAGTGCTGGCACGTTGATGGCTGTAGCGGGTCATAAGTTGATGATAGGTGATATGGGTGAACTAGGCCCTCTAGACATACAACTTAAGAAAAACGATGAAATTGGTGAACTAAGCTCAGGTCTTGTCATTGCTACAGCAATAGATGAGATAAAAGAGTGTGCTATTTCGACGTTTAGATCCTACATTCTTGATATAAAATATCGGAATCAAATCAGTACAAAGATGTCAGCAGACATAGCAGCAAAGCTTACTGAGGCGATTATAGCGCCAATGGCTTCACAGATTGATCCGATTAAGCTTGGTGAACATCAACGCGCGATGAATATCGCGCTATCATATGGCGATAGGTTAAACAGTCACTCTCAAAACCTCAAGGAGAGCTCCTTAGGTAAATTGATTGCTGGTTACCCGGCGCATGGCTTTGTCATCGATCGCAAAGAGGCCCGTGAGCTTTTCAATAATGTTGAAAGCCCAACAGATTACGCTGGATTTCTTTATGAAATCTTAGGCGAAAAAATTTCGAGCGGTGAAATCTCAATTTCCGATCTACCAGTCGTAAGAGATTTCACCCCAGAACCAGATGAAACTACTAACGCAGAGGAAGAAGCTCATGGTAACAGCGGAACTCAGGAAGGGGATGAAATCTCTGACCAAGATCCAGGAGGAGCAGAATCGCCAGGGGATGAATTTGTCCAAAGAGGCGGTAGAGAACATGCGGAAGCTGAGCAAGCGCCTGGAGCCTTACCATCAGAACAACCAGATGAAAACGCTCACTGACCCATTTAGTTTCTGACTATAAACCCGGCCACCTCGCCGGGTTTTTTATACCCCTTTCCTGACCAACTCCGCCGCATCCCTGTTTGCCCCCTTCCCTATCACATTTCTGGTCTCGCGCCGGTTGTGCTCCAGCTTGTCAATCAGGTTATCCCTGGTGATCGGCACACGCTCGCCTATCAGTTCCATAACGGCAACCCCTATCGCGTTAACAATCAGCCCTGCTTTGTCTTCATTCATACGTCACCTTTGATGTTTTTTTGAGCATATCACCACGCATTTACAAAATAAATTACTTTTACTATCAGGTAATTATAACTTAATTATCAATATTTATAATTAAAGTTATTGCACACCATCATAACTAAGGTTATCTTTAACTCATCCAAACAACAGCGATGAGGCAGACCATGAAATTCGAAGATATCCCGTATGACGTGCAGCTAATTGCAGCCAAATGCCTGGCGCACAAATTGACTTCTTACGGCGCACTTTCTTGCGAAGCAGCCAAAGACGTTCCCGCAAGAGAACAGGCTCAGCAGGTTCGTGAAGCGTTTTTGGAGCTGTATCGGGAGAAAGAATCAGTGTTCGGAACAATGACATTTGAGATCAAAGTAATTCCTGCTTAAGGCACATATTGAGCCTCTCCTCCCGAGAGGCGTTACCAAAGCTGATTTACGAGTCGGTTTTGGTATCCAAACAACGGGCCTCGCGGCGGTGAATTGCAGTCCACCGAGACAACCAGAAGACAAGCGCCTGGCGCCGCCAGCGAAGCCCAAAAATACGCGCAGATGGTTTTAACTCCGCCAGCCGGGCGACAACGGCAGAGGATGAGATGGAAATTACGCACAACAACCATCAGTACAAAGTCACACCGATGGCTAATCAGTCGTTCTGGCGTCTTACCCGGGTTGATTCGCCTCGCGAGGGTTTCACGGTTAATCGTGACTGGCTGGTTAATCACGGTTACTGGCAGCAGATAGAGCAGGCGCGCATTGATGCCAACAATCTGCGCGCGGCCCGAAACAAAGCTGTGATTGCCGCCGGTATTCGTGATTACGGGATGTATGCGGAGGCATCGGAAGAATTCCGCATGGCAAAAAAATCCGCGTATGGCGACGTTGTGAAGTTCTGAGCCCTGACGGGCAAAACCAAATTAATCGACACAGGCAGCTTTTACGGTGCCGGGGTTTCTACAAAGAAAATTCAGGAGTGGCCATGTCAGCCTACCTCAATTGTGACCGTATCGAAGATCGCCGCTGGGTGGAGCAGCAACTCAGCGAAGAGCGCGAAAAATGGATTGATGACCGGGCGAAAGAAATTATCGCGTTATTCCCGGCAAATCCAGCTGCGCTTGTCGCCCTGTCCATTCCCGCAGACAAAAAGCCTTATGCGGGACTCAGCAGCGATTCGGCGATTGAAGCCTACAACGATTTTGTATCTGCGGTGGCTTATGCCCAGGCATCACATGAGTGGGATCACCGCACTGGCTGCCCGTTTTAATTCAGAGGAAAACAACAATGAGTACAGCTCTTCAAACCATGGCCGGAAAGCTGGCTAATCGTCTCGGGATGGATGCCGGGACAGATCTCATGAACACGCTGAAAAATACTGCGTTTAAGGGCGGTAACGTCACTGATGAACAGTTTACCGCGCTTCTGATTGTTGCAAATCAATACGGTCTTAACCCATGGACAAAAGAGATTTACGCATTCCCTGACAAGGGTGGAATTGTCCCTGTTGTTGGTGTTGATGGCTGGGCCAGAATTATCAATGAGCACCCGCAGTTTGATGGCATGGAGTTCTCTTACGACAAGGAAGAAGGTGCCTGCACATGCAAAATTTACCGCAAGGATCGCAAGCATCCGACTATCGTCACTGAGTACATGGGCGAGTGCAAACGTAACACTCAGCCATGGCAATCCCATCCCACCAGAATGCTCAGACATAAGACACTGATCCAGTGCGCTCGTTTGGCTTTTGGCTTCGCCGGTATTTTCGACCAAGACGAAGCAGAGCGAGTGATTGAAGGAACTACCACAGAAGTTCAGGTAGGCCATGAATCCGACACACGCCGACCAGAGCTTATTTCCAAAGGTGAAGCGGCAGCGCGGCTTGGTTCTGCAAAATATGAAGAGTTTTGGGTTGCTCTTTCACAGGAAGAAAAACAGATCATCGGCGCAGCAGAAAAAAGACGCATGTATGACCTTAGCCTGGCTGTCAATAATGCAACGCCTGTTAATGAAAGCAATGGGGAGTCAGCGTGATGGAACAGAGAACACCAGAATGGTTTGCCGCCAGATGCGGAAAAGTCACCGCAAGCCGACTCTCTGACGTCATGGCCAGGACGAAATCTGGCTATTCCGCCAGCCGCCAAAATTACATGGCGGAACTAATCTGCCAGCGCCTGACCGGGAAGTTAGAAGAAGGGTATTCGAATGCTGCAATGATGCGAGGTACTGAGCTTGAGCCAGTGGCTCGCGATATGTACGCGCTTAATGAGTTTGACGCCGTTATCACAGAGGTTGGTCTTATTGATCACCCAACAATTAATGGCTTTGCGGCGAGCCCTGACGGTCTGGTAAACGATGATGGGCTTATCGAAATTAAATGTCCGAACACCTGGACCCATCTCGAAACACTGAAAACAGGGGAACCTAAACGCCAGTACATGCTGCAGATGCATGCGCAGATGATGTGCACTGGCCGTAAATGGTGTGACTTTGTCAGCTTTGATGATCGCCTGCCTCCTGATCTTTCTTATTTCAAAACGCGCATTTACTTCAATGACGCACTGGCTAAGGAAATTGAGTCAGAAGTAACTGCGTTTCTTGCTGAGCTATCAGCAGAAATAGAGATTATCACTCAGCGCGGGCATGCAGCATGAAACGCATGCCGTTTTACCGCCGTCCCGGCAAGAAAGGGAAGTTTAGCGGGCTGAAAGAGCGTGTCATCTGGATGATCAACAAACGTGGCCGCCCGGTTACCGGTTCTGAAATTGCCGAAGTATTCGGCGTCACGCTCATCGAGTTTAACCGCTGCGCTAACGGATTAACGCGCGGTAATGGCCGGATAGTTAAGCTGGTCGTGTCCGAAAAATGGGTGAATGAAGACGGTGTGGCTGATCGCTCTTTCAGCTTAAAAGGCTCGCCAAAAGTCATTACGCCAGTCGGTAAATCACGTCTGTTTACGAAGCGTGCCATTGCTCAGGCAGCCAAAGGGCAGCGCGAGCTGAATATTGAACGCGCCGCGCGCCGCAGCCGCCTGATTGCCGCTGGCCTCTATATCGACGAAATGGAGGCCGTTTTATGACCGACTGGACGCAGTCAGAACTGGCGCTGCTCGAATTGCTGCCGAATGACCGCGTAGCCGAAATGACAGGCCGCTCACTCGACGACATTCAGCAGCGCCGCCTGGCAGAAAACTACCGTCGCAATAACTGGCCTGAGTTTGACCCGGAGCGCATCCATGACTGATTTCAATGGCAGCAATACGCCACCCGAGCAACGCGATAGCTGGCGCACGCCGCCAGCATTGTTTGAAGCGCTGAATGCTGAATTCATCTTCCAGATGGACGCTGCAGCTACCGCAGAAAACCGCCTGTGCCGTCTGTTTATCTCGGAAGAAGAAAACACGCTGACCACATCGTGGCCACAGGCTATGGGGTACGCGGAGGGATATGTCTGGTTGAATCCCCCGTACAGCGACATTGGCCCATTCGTTGAAAAGGCGTCCAGCGAAAAGAAATGGAGTCGGATCGGCTGTGTGATGCTACTCCCTGCTGATACGTCCGTCGGCTGGTTCACCCGGCTATCGAGACCGCCAGCGAAGTGCGGTTTATCACCGGCGGCCGCCTGGCGTTTGTTAATCCTTCAAACGGCAAGCCGATCAGCGGGAACAACAAAGGGTCGATGCTCGTCATATGGCATCCGTGGCCGCGCACTCACTGCCGTTTTACCACGGTAAGCCGGGATGAGTTGATGGAGTTCGGGGCCAAAATCATCGCACGCCGGGAGGCAGCATGACGCCAGCAGAGCAGGAAAACGCGGTGCGCGCACAGTGTCGCCGTTGCACCGAGGAAATCAAAAAGGCGATGAGCAAAAAGCCAAAGCCTCAATGGGATGCAACGGTGAAACCCATCATCAAAAAACACCACCAGCAGATTGCGCCACTTGGCGTCAGCCTCCTGGAGTTCGTAGTTAAAACTGGCCGGCTTAATAATAGATTTGGAGTCGAATAATGCCTCTCACACAAGCAAGATTACGAGAAGTCATTCAATACAATCCTTACAGAGGAATTTTTTATTGGCTTAATCCACCAGCACGATGCATGCAACCCGGTGATGAAGCTGGTTTTATTGACTATACCGGATACCGGTATATCAAAATCGACAAGGTAAAATATTCAGCACATAGGCTTGCATGGTTGTACGTCTACGGTGAATTTCCGAAGGAACAAATCGACCATAAAAACAACGTTAGATCCGACAACAGGCTCTCTAATTTACGACTGGCCACTCATTCCCAAAATATGATGAACCAGCCCGCCAGAAAAAATAACACATCCGGAGTTAAAGGGGTTGACTGGGATAAAACGTGCAATAAATGGCGCGCCAGGTGTCAAGTTAACGGAAAAAGGAAAAGCGTCGGTTGGTTTGATTCACTTGAAGAGGCAGAAAATTTTCTAATTTGCTTTAGAAAACAAGTTCATGGTGAATTTGAAAATCATGGTGGTGCAGCATGAGACCAGACACTATCGACGCCGCCAGCGAGCTTGAAGAACTCCAGCGACAAGCGGCCATTCAGGCGCACCGTATCGACCGCAACGCGGTATCAGCGACTCACTGTAACGAATGCGGTGATGAAATCGAAGAGGCGCGGCGCCGGGCAATGCCAGGCTGCCGGATGTGTGCGAGTTGCCGGGCTGACGCAGAAAAGCGCGGCAAGTTGTGGGGGATGAAATCGTGATCGGAATACTTAAGCAAGTGCCTAAAGAAAGCTGGCCCATCAAAATGTATGACCCGAAACGCAGCCAGGTATGGGTTAACGCCTACTTTCTCGTGCAGGAATTTAAGGAAGCGGACGGCGTGATCAGGCTGTCAATCAACACCACCAGCATGGGCGGCAGTGGCCGCTGGAAAGACGGCATCACGTGGGACGCATTGCAGGAAATTAAAAACGCAGTCGGCTATCAGGACCGGGATGCCGTAGAGATTTTCCCAGCGCAAAAAGACCTGGTTAACGTAGCAAACATGCGTCACCTGTGGATTGTACCCGAATCTATCCCATTCGCATGGCGAAGAGACGGCCATTAAGACAAGCGGCCCCGGTTGGGGCCATAGGTGTGAAGATGAGCAAAAAACATAGCGAAAAATTTGAATGGATGAGCACCCGGGAGATCTGCGATCTACTGAGTATTTCGTCACGCACTCTGGAGCGCTACCGGAAACGCCCGGCGGGCAGCAACCCGTTCCCTGAGCCTGACTGTTCGTATATGGGCGGATCCAATAAGTGGCTCACGTCTAAAGTTACCGCCTGGCAAATCAGGGAAATGTCCCGGCAGACTCGCCGGCCCATGTCACACCTGAATGTTGCCCGCGACAGTAAAGGCCGAATTATCCGGCCTGACGCGGCGTGAACTCCAGAACGTCGGGCTCGATGATGCTCATCAGTCGGGCCCACCACTTACCGTATGCAACCCTCATCTCGTCGAGATACGTATGTTTGTCATATACCGACCAGACGCCAGGCAATTTATGCCCCAGCATTATCTCGGCAATATGCGGCTCAGTGAGTTCGGAAAAATTTGTGCGCGCGGTACGGCGCAGGTCATGAATCGTAAAGTGTGGAACCTGCTCGTTATAGGCTTTCAGCATAAACTTGACCAGGTTACTACTGATGCTCATGTGGAAACCTTCACTCATCGGCTTCTCAGCATAACGGGAAAATACATACCGACCCGGAGACAACTCAATAGCGCGCCTGATTAACGGGACAATCTCAGCAATGATTGGGCGAACAATCGGCTTTTTAGTTTTCCTGCCCGTTTTATGGTTTTCCCATGGAACAGTCCAGACCCCTTCTTCAAAATCAAAATGGCTGATTTCCGCCTGCCGCAACTCTCCGACCCTGCATGCCCACAACAGTGACAATTTATAGAGGATCTTGTTTCGCTCTATAAGCCGCGAATCCTCTATCGCGCGCCAGACAATCGCCAGTTCTTTACGGTCCAGGGTTCGCTCACCCATTTGTTTCTGGATGCCGAAATCACGCCCAGACATTTCTGACAGCGGGTTAACTTCCAGCAGTTGCCGTTTCACTGCCCAGGAATAACACTGTCGGCCGTTACTAATCACCCGACGGGTGATCTCAGAATAGCCCTCAGCCAGACGATCAAGAACGGTGAGCCAGTTATGTAGCGTTAACTGGTGCGCCGGGTACTTACCGATTTTGGGAAAAACGTGGAGTTCAAACGTTCGCATGATCTGACTGGCTGTTTCTTTCTGAATACAGACCATCAAATACCATTCACGAAACAACTCTTCAAAAGTGTACTGACTGTTTATTTTAACTTTATCAAGGCTCTGCCGGATGCGTGGATTTTCTCCCCTGGCGAGGACAGCCGACCATTTTGCAACTTCATCACGGGCAGCCTTGAGGCTGAATTCAGGGTAACTACCGATCGTCATCTTGTCCTGCTTTCCCAGGAACCGGAACCGGTAGAAAAACGTTACCGCCCCTTTCAGAGAAATGCGTACCCATAGGCCATCACGATCTGCTTTTTCTTCAATTTTTTCGCGCTCGCGCCCAAGGCACGATTTTAGATAACTATCTGAAATAGCCATATTTTTAACCCGCCCGTGTCCATCAGAATTTTGGATTCTGTGTCCATCATAGGATATGGACTCACTGATGGACACAAAAACCGTGTCTTATGGTGTCGCAGGTTGACTGTACATGCAACCAGTATATTTTTTCAGGTAGCTTATTTTGCAAGGATCTTTAGGGGAAAATGTCGGAGGTTTGCGGAGGGTGTCGGGGTATCAATTATCGATGTGAGCAATGATCGAAAAGTTACGTATATTCTTCATATAGGGAGATTTTTTGCCTTACGAATAACGAAGAGGCCGCGGTTCGGAGCCTGACGTCAAAAGTCTGAAACGCCGCATTCTACACTACAACCACAATGCGGGGAAATGCTCATACTGGCAACAAACCAGGCCGCGCATTCCCCCCGGTAAGACAGGAAAATCACTGGCATTATTCGGCAGGTGAATTGTCGATGCGCACCAGGTCGGGAGGGAGGCCAACGCTGATAATCACCGGCTGCCATTCGGAACGATTCGCCAGTTTGGGCGAAAAACTCCGCGCCAGTAAAAAACCGCCAACCCCACCCAATATGGCGCCGCACAACGTGGCCAAATCCTGATGAAACAAGGTCTGGAAGAGCGCCGACATCAGGAAAAGACCAACCAGCGGTGACATATACACCAGCAGCGCTGACGTCAATAAACTGGCTTCGCCAATCCCCAGTTCCACTTTTTGCCCGGCAACCAGCGGCTGATCGCACGGTACGGACAAGGTATGGGTCATTTGCGGCCCAAGTTTGTTCAATACGCGGCTCCCGCATCCACTTCGTGAAGCACAACTGCGGCAGGAGGCTTTAACGTCGCACTCCACCAGCGCTTCACCGTTTTTCCATGAGACGACGGTCGCCCACTCTTTGATCATTGTGCTGCCCTGAATTTGATGCTGTCCGCAATACGCTTGGCCGTTTGTGGGGGTAATTCGCCCACAATGGTAATTTCAGCGTTATCACGGATGGTTGTACTCACGGTCCGGCGTCCGGTACGCAACATCTGATCGGCACTGTTCTGATTAGCACGATTGACGTTCACCGAGAAACTAAACAGGCCATCGGAGTAAAGGCGGGATTCGACAGGCATGTCTATGGTCGGAAGCTGGCGACGACTGCTGGAGACTTCACTAAAACCTTGCGGTAACCAGGAAGGCAACCAGTTAAAGGCAACGCTGTCGCCCTGCGGAACGGACAGCAACGGCGGCAAGTTGGCGTTTGCCAGGGTCTGCATACTGCTGGCGATCTGTTGCCCGTTTACGGTGTAGGCAATCACGCGGAACTGTTCCAACGTTTCGCCATCTCTGTCGAGCAGATCCACGCGCATTGGCAGGCGCGTTTCCGCATCCATCCAGACAATGTAGCTATAACGCGTTCCGTCACGGGCAACAACCCGGATCACTTCACACAAGCGATCGGCAATACGCGTACGTCCGACAGAAATAAAATCGTAATAAGGCGCAAGGCGTTTGAAATCGGTATATACCAGCGAAGGGAGCGAATCGACAATGTAGTCGCCATTCAGCGTAAAGGGCTCAAGACCCGGCTCAAAGTAGCTTATCTCATTGCCACGCTGTACCACTTCCCGGCGGGGACCGTCCATTTGCAAAAGCTGAGCGAGCGGTTGATTGTTTACGCGCGCGTGGCGGTAACGCAGAGACTCTACCCCTTGCTTGTTAATGCTGATAAAGGACAGTTCATAGTTGAGTGACTGGCTCGCCACATTCATCTGCTGCAACAACGCCCCGGACGAGGTATCTGCCGAGGCGTTGCTTGAGAAGAACAGGCCTGCTGCCACAAAAGACATGGCACACCAAAGTTGCTTCATTACTGCGATTGGGTTCCTAACGTTTGATTTCCTGGCACTTGCACAGCAGCCTGCTGCGTTTGTGCCTGCTCAAACTTAAGCTGTTCGGAGTGCAGACGACGTTGCAGTTCGTAATCCTGCAACATGGCGTTAATACGGCGACGCTGTTCCTGCACCTGCTGTTGCTGACCGACATCCGCCGTTGCATCAGCCGGAACACCCAGACTTACCGGGCTGGCTTTGCCCATCATCGGCAGTGTATTAAACACTGGCGCTTCTGGCTGCTGGGTGGATTCAGACTGGCCATTATAGTGCTGGACACCCACAATAACTGCAAGCGATACGCATGCAGCCACGCCCATTTGCGTCAATTGACTGGCCCATGGTCGGACTTTTGTCCAGAATGGCATTTTCTGCCACTGGTGCGGCGCAGGCTGAGCCTCAGGGATTAATGGTGTCGTCGGTTGAACAGACTCATTTTCAATCGCGGCCATAACTTGGGCTGAGATATCGAAGTGGAGAACATCAGCCGTATCACCGCGCATTGCGTCGCGAATGAGATGGTAGCTCTCCCAGGTTTTCTGCATTTCAGGATCGCGAGACAGCTCAGAGAGCAGCTCCCTATCCAGCGTTTCACCGTCCATTAAAGCGGAAAGTTGTTCTTTCTGCATGCCTAATACCTTTTCCAGTATCCCGCTATCGTCAACGCCTGATAAGCGGTTGAACTTTATTATCAATAGCTTCCCGCGCTCGGAAGATACGTGAACGCACTGTACCTACCGGGCAATCCATGATAGCGGCTATCTCTTCATAGCTCAGACCATCCAACTCCCGTAACGTAATTGCCATGCGTAAATCTTCCGGGAGCGACTCAATAGTACGGAAAACTATTTGTCTCAGTTCTTCTGACAACATTAAGTTCTCAGGGTTCGAAATTTCTTTCAGTGCACCGCCACTTTCGAAGTTTTCTGCTTCAATCGCGTCGACATCACTTGATGGCGGCCTGCGTCCCTGAGCAACCAGATAATTTTTTGCTGTATTCACAGCGATACGGTATAGCCAGGTATAAAAAGCACTATCTCCCCGGAACGAGTCCAGCGCGCGATAAGCCTTAATAAATGACTCTTGTACGACATCAGGCACATCGCCAGAAGGTACATAGCGGGAAACCAGACTCGCCACTTTATGCTGGTAGCGCACTACCAGTAAGTTGAACGCCTTCTGATCTCCTTTCTGGACCCTCTCAACAAGGACCTGATCCGTTAACTGCTCGCTCATCCGAGGTAAAATCTCCCCAAAACCTATTTCCACGCGTAAATGAAACGCCACTCCAAAACTGCACTATATGAGCAAGCAGCCATTTAGAGCGAAGGTTCAGTAAAAAGTTCCGTTACGCCTTTGTTTTTGTGAATCGTTCTGCAGACTTTTCATTATGACTCATTATAAGTCCACAAACTCTGTATCGGGTATGTTGATTATGAAAAGACCCGAAGACCGCCAGAGAGTAACGCAACACAGCCTTTTTTTCATCACCTAATCCATATCAGCTAACAATCTGCCAGATAACGATTTTCTTGCGAGTATCGCATTTATGCCGCCATCGCATGTTTAGCCGTTAGTACAAATCATTAAAAAATGGCTACGCCAGGGCGGAATACGGTGCTATGCTGCCCGAACCTTGTTTAGTAAATTAAACACACCATCATGAAAACAACCCCTGAACTTTCGTGCGATGTGCTGGTCATCGGCAGCGGTGCCGCGGGCCTGTCTGTTGCTCTGCGCCTCGCTGAACGCCACAACGTTATCGTGTTAAGCAAAGGGCCGGTGAGTGAAGGCTCAACTTTTTACGCACAGGGCGGTATTGCCGCTGTGTTTGATGAAACCGACAGCGTTGAGTCTCATGTCGAAGATACGCTGATTGCCGGGGCTGGTATTGTCGAACGTCAGGCAGCAGAGTTTGTTGCCAGTAACGCCCGTCAGTGCGTGCAGTGGCTGATAGACCAGGGCGTCGCGTTCGATATGCAGGTGGATGCACAAGGAAGCGAAAGCTATCACCTGACCCGCGAAGGCGGCCACAGCCACCGCCGCATTCTGCATGCCGCCGATGCCACCGGAAAAGAGGTTGAAAACACCCTGGTCAGCAAGGCGCTGAATCACCCAAACATTCATATCATTGAACGCAGCAACGCGGTGGATTTGATTGTTTCCGATAAAATCGGCCTGCCCGGCACGCGTCGCGTCGTAGGCGCATGGATCTGGAACCGTAATAAAGAGATTGTGGAAACCTGCCATGCAAAAGCCGTCGTGCTGGCGACGGGTGGCGCATCAAAAGTATACCAATACACCACCAACCCGGATATCTCATCCGGCGACGGTATCGCCATGGCCTGGCGTGCCGGATGTCGCGTGGCAAACCTGGAGTTCAATCAGTTTCACCCAACAGCCCTGTTCCACCCACAGGCGCGCAATTTCCTGCTCACCGAAGCTCTGCGCGGTGAAGGGGCGCATCTTAAACGTCCGGACGGTACCCGTTTCATGCCCGATTTTGACCCTCGCGGCGAGCTGGCACCGCGCGATGTTGTCGCTCGCGCCATTGATCACGAGATGAAACGTCTGGGGGTTGATTGTATGTATCTCGACATCAGCCATAAACCTGAGGATTTTGTCCGCCAGCATTTCCCGATGATTTATGAAAAACTGCTGGGGCTGGGGATCGATTTAACCAAAGATCAGGTTCCTATCGTGCCTGCCGCGCATTACACCTGCGGCGGCGTCATGGTGGATGAACATGGTCGGGCCGATGTCGATGGATTGTATGCGATTGGCGAAGTGAGCTATACGGGCCTGCATGGTGCCAACCGCATGGCGTCCAACTCGCTGCTCGAATGTCTGGTTTACGGCTGGTCGGCGGCAGAAGATATTGATCGTCGGATCGGCATGACCCGCCCTGCCCCCACGCTTCCCGCCTGGGATGAAAGCCGCGTCGACGATGCCGATGAACGTGTGATTCTCCAGCATAACTGGCATGAACTGCGCTTGTTTATGTGGGATTACGTTGGCATTGTGCGTACCACCAAACGTCTGGAACGCGCCTTACGACGTATTACTTTGCTCCAGCAGGAAATTGACGAGTACTACGCCAATTTCCGCGTGTCGAACAATTTGCTGGAGCTACGTAACCTGGTGCAGGTGGCGGAGCTTATCGTGCGCTGCGCTATGGAACGTAAGGAAAGCCGCGGCTTGCACTATACGCTGGATTATCCGGATCAGTTGCCTGAATCCGGCCCAACGGTGTTGTCGCCACGCACTTACATGAATAAATAGAAAGCCTGAGTGAGCGCGGTGTAACTTTCAGAATAATGCTGATCGGCACCGCGGATCGCCAGCCAGTCGGTGAAGCATTCCCCCGGCGTTGGCGAAAAGGCCATTAATACGCGATGCGGCGGGCGATTTTCATACTCCGCCACATCCGTACGTAACCGTAAGTGCCAGCCTATACCCTGCGCTTTTTGGGCAAAGGCTTCACTCACGTCCACCGGGAGGATCACGCAGAAGAAACCGTCTTCGGTGATAAGCGACGCCGCACAATCCAGCAGCGCTGCGTGATCCAGCGTCGTGGTATAGCGCGCCTGTTCCCGCTCCGGGGTCGCACATTGCACGCCCTGCGCAAAAAAAGGCGGGTTACTGACAATCAGATCGTAACGTGCCGTTTGCCCCGCACACCAATCGCGAATATCCGCATGATGGACATGAAAACGCGCAGCCCAGGGTGTCGCCTGGCCATTCTCCTGCGCCTGTGTGGCCGCTTGCTCATCGAGTTCTACTGCATCGACGATAACCGCATCGGTTGTTCTCTGCGCCAACATCAGCGCCACCAGCCCGCTGCCCGTGCCAATATCCAGCACCCTTTTCGCCCGCGAAACAGGCGACCACGCACCGAGTAAGATGCCGTCGGTGCCGACTTTCATGGCGCAACGATCGTGTGCAACAAAAAACGTTTTAAATGTGAAACCATCGCGGCGCAACTGCGCCTTCTGGTGGGGCATCTTTACAACCTCTATACGGAAACAGACGTAGCATAGGTGAAAGCAAAGCGCCGGAAAAGTAATAAGCTTACAAACAGATGAAGATTGCAGCCGTAACGTCTATAATCAGCGCCCCACACAGAGGTAGATCATGACTGTAACGACTTTTTCCGAACTCGAACTCGACGACAGCCTACTGGACGCGCTCCAGGAGAAAGGTTTCACACGCCCGACCGCCATCCAGGCCGCCGCCATTCCGCCTGCGCTTGAAGGGCGTGATGTACTTGGCTCAGCGCCGACCGGTACGGGTAAAACGGCGGCATATTTGCTGCCAGCGTTGCAGCACCTGCTGGACTTCCCACGTAAGAAATCCGGCCCGCCGCGCATTCTCATCCTGACGCCGACTCGTGAACTGGCGATGCAGGTTGCCGACCACGCCCGCGAGCTGGCAAAAAATACCCACCTGGATATTGCTACCATCACCGGCGGTGTGGCCTATATGAACCACGCCGAAGTGTTCAGCGAAAACCAGGATATCGTGGTCGCAACCACAGGCCGACTGCTGCAATACATTAAAGAAGAGAATTTTGACTGCCGTGCGGTCGAAACATTGATCCTCGACGAAGCGGATCGCATGCTGGATCTGGGCTTTGCGCAGGACATCGAGCATATTTCTGGCGAAACACGCTGGCGCAAACAGACCATGCTGTTTTCCGCAACGCTGGAAGGCGAAGCGATCAAAGACTTCGCCGAGCGTCTGCTGGAAGATCCGGTTGAAGTTTCTGCAACGCCGTCCACCCGCGAGCGTAAAAAGATCCACCAGTGGTACTACCGCGCGGACAACTACGAACACAAGCTGGAACTGCTCAAGCATTTGCTCAAGCAAGACGGCGTGACCCGTTCAATCGTCTTCGTGCGTAAACGCGAGCGTGTCCATGAACTGGCGGAGCAGTTACGTGCAGCGGGTATCAACAACTGCTATCTTGAGGGTGAGATGGCACAGGCGAAACGCGTTGAAGGCATCAAACGCCTGACCGAGGGTCGCGTTAATGTGCTGGTTGCCACCGACGTCGCCGCCCGTGGTATCGATATTCCTGACGTGAGCCATGTGTTTAACTTTGATATGCCGCGCAGTGGTGACACCTATCTGCACCGTATCGGCCGTACCGGTCGCGCGGGACGCAAAGGAACCGCGATTTCACTGGTCGAAACCCACGATCATCTGCTATTGCAAAAGATTGGTCGCTACGTTGAAGAACCGCTGAAAATCCGCGTGATTGATGAACTGCGCCCCACTACGCGCGCGCCGAGCGAAAAAATGACCGGCAAGCCGTCGAAGAAAGTGCTGGCTAAGCGTGCAGAGAAGAAAAAAGAGAAAGAAAAAGAGAAGCCGCGCGTTAAACAGCGCCACCGCGATACCAAAAATATTGGTAAGCGTCGTAAGCCAAGCGCCGCCACGACAGAACAACAAAATAACGAAGAGTAAAAAAACGCCGGGATAGCCCGGCGTTTTTATTTCTGCAGCCTGCGAATTACAGGCTTTCAGTAAAGGTACGAGCGATAACGTCGCGCTGCTGTTCCGGCGTCAGAGAATTGAAACGTACGGCATAGCCAGAAACACGGATGGTCAGCTGTGGGTATTTTTCCGGATGTTCTACAGCATCCAGAAGCGTTTCGCGACGCAGCACGTTTACGTTCAGATGCTGACCGCCTTCTACACGGACTTCCGGTTTCACTTCCATCGGAATTTCACGGTATTCAATGTCACCCAGTTTGCTAACGGCAACGACTTCGTCTTCGGAATAACCGGCTTTTGCACAAACACAGCGCGCTTCGCCTTTTTCGCTGTCGAGCAACCAGAAAGAGTTCAACAGATCATCGTTTGCCGCTTTAGTAATTTGGATACCCGTAATCATGATGTGCCTCCCTTAGGCATTATTTTTGATTTGATCGGCCTTGTGGCGGCCAATTGGTAAAACCATTGTTGCTTGAGTGTATATATACCCTCCACACACCCCTGATTCTTTGATTAAAATCAATAAAAACCACACCACGAAAAAGGTAATAGGCGGAATTTATTGTTTTACATCAAGTTAGCGACTTTTCACCCCTTAAAATTTTTGTAAATTTTCAATTTTTTTTAAGCATCTAACGTTCTGTTTTACGTGTCGATTTTGCGCCAGCAGAAGAAGCAGTTAAGCTACAGTCACTGAAATTGGCAGGAGAGCGGGATGACCACCTCATTAACATGGCACGATGTGCTGGCAGAAGAGAAACAACAGCCTTACTTTATCAATACCCTCAGCGCGGTAGCGACAGAACGGCAGTCCGGTGTCACCATCTATCCGCCGCAAAAAGATGTCTTCAATGCGTTCCGTTTTACTGAACTGGGCGATGTCAAAGTCGTGATCCTCGGTCAGGATCCCTATCACGGCCCCGGTCAGGCTCATGGGCTGGCATTTTCGGTACGTCCCGGTATCGCCATCCCGCCATCATTACTGAATATGTATAAAGAGCTCGAACAGTCGGTACCCGGGTTCGTTCGCCCGACGCATGGTTATCTGGAAAGCTGGGCGCATCAGGGCGTGCTGCTTCTCAATACTGTCTTAACGGTACGCGCCGGGCAGGCGCACTCCCATGCCAGCCTTGGCTGGGAGACCTTTACCGATAAAGTGATCAGTCTCATCAATGAACACCGTGAAGGCGTGGTGTTTTTACTTTGGGGATCGCATGCGCAGAAGAAAGGGGCAATTATCGATGGTAAACGCCACCATGTATTGAAAGCGCCCCACCCGTCACCGTTATCCGCACACAGGGGCTTCTTCGGGTGTAAGCACTTTGTTCTGGCAAATGAATGGCTGGAAAAACACGGCCAGACACCAATCGACTGGATGCCTGTGTTACCGGCGGAAAGTGAATAAATATCGCAGATCACATCCCGCAGCGATGGCGGGATGTGTCGAACACATTTACAGGTACTCCTCTCCCGTCGCAATTTCCCGCACGGCCCGTTCCCGAAACTGACTGGGACTTACGCCCGTATGTTTATGAAAGAAACGGGTAAAATAAGCCTCATCGTTAAATCCCAGAAAGGCAGCCAGTTGTTTGATGGTCTTTGAGGTATAAACCAGCTCGCGCTGCGCTTCCTGAATCACCCGCATATTAATCACATCCAGACTCGACATGCCCAGCGTTAAACGGCACAGACGCGAGAGATGTCCGGGCGACATTCCCATTTCACAGGAGTAATCATTCACCGTCAGCCGCTGGCGAAATTTCTGGTCAACGATGGCGAGGAATTTGTTGATCTGCGATGCCTTGCGCGATGAGTTATCCATCTGCTGATCGACGAGACCGGGCTCGGTAATCCGCGATAGATGAACAAACATAGAGATAAACAGCGACGCGCACATTGCTGTCTGGTTAATCATGGGCACGCGTAATTCATTCAGCATAGAGTAATAAAACGCCCAGATGGCATCCTTCTCGTCGGGGAAATACTCCAGCGAAATAATGCACGGTTTATGCACCAGCTTGAGGATATCGGGTGCCAGCACGCCAATGACCGACTCAAGCGGCCGCTGCGAAGCCGTAATAGTGAGTCCTTCGGTATCTGGCGTGTAGTGAAAACCGTGAACAGTCTGCGCAGGGACCAGAATCAGACAGGGGGCTTTGGCCAGTTGTCGCGTGCAGTTCATCAATACTTCGACCTGCCCTCGCTGGATGAATAGCACCTGAATAAGCGAGTCATGTACATGCGGGCTTGCCCGCCAGTTCAGATCCTTTGATCGCAAGGAGATCATCTCGACATTGAAAAAATTCTCCCAGCTAAGCCCAGACTGCTCACCGTATAATGCATAAGTAGGAATAGTGGTTGCCATCAATGCTCCTCTACTCTTCTCAGTGCTGCTGCACGGCCTGGCTGGTCTGTCGGGAACTGTGAAAACAGCGGACTTATTCCGCAATATCTGCGTTCAGCACTCGAAGACCAGCGCAGCAAACGATTTAAAAAACGAGATCGTCAGGCGGGTAAAATGACTGCCCCCTCCTGACGTAACGACTCGATATCTTTAGCTGAGTATCCATATTCATTCAGAATTTGTTGTGAGTGATATCCCAGTCGCCGGGACGGTTGGATCTGCGATTCTCCCATGCCGTGGATCGTAACAGGCGGCGTCACCAGCACCCGTTTGTTTCCCGTGGGGTACTCAACGTGACGCAGGCAGTCGGTCGCCCATGCCTGGTCATCTTCCAGAATCTCATCCGGGGTATATCCTTTCTCATGGGCAAAATCGTTTTCTTTTAAGAGCCGCATCATCTCGCTAAGTGGACGTTTGGCGACCTGCTCACTGATAATATTGATAATGTCCCGATTACGACCAAACTGGTTCACATCGGCAATACGGCAAAATTCCGGACTGTCGACCAGATCCTCACGGCCAAGAAGCACCATAAACTTATTGAAGAAGCGATCGTATTCCGGAATACAAATCACCATCCATCGCCCATCAAGGGTTTTATAGGTGTTGTTGAACGGGTTGGAGACTTCACAGCGCGACTTCGGATAGACGTTGCCGTACTGTGCTGAGGTCACAGCAATGCTCATCATAAACAGCGCCGTATGGTGCAGGCTAACCGTCACCTTCTCGCCCGTTCCCGAAAGCGTACGCCCGTACAGCGCAGCGCAAATACCCGACACCAGGCACATGGACGCCTGAAAATCACCAAAGCCGTTTACCGAGTTGATCGGGGTTTCGCCGCGCTCATTGGTTGACCCAAGGATCCCGCCGCGACAAACGTAAGCCGTCGCATCAAACCCGGCGGTGTCTTTTTCCGGCCCTTTTTCGCCATACCCCAGGATCTGCGCGAAGATTAAGCGTGGAAAGCGCAAGTGCAACTCTTCCCAGGAAAACCCAAGCCGTTCAAGCGCTTTTGTGCGATAGCTGGTCACAACGACATCTGCCGTCGAGAGGATGCGGTACGCAATAGCTTTCGCGCTCTCTTTTTTCAGGTTCAGGCACAGGAATCGTTTATTAGCGTTAGAGATATCAAATGCCGGGTTTTCGTCATCCTCGTAAGGCATGTTGAACACAGAAGCCTGAGTACGTCCCGGATCGCCAGACGGCGGTTCGATTTTGATCACATCCGCCCCCCAGTCACCCAGAATACGTGCCACGGTGGGTGCTGCCAGGAATGACGTTAAATCCACTACTTTAATGCCTTCTAATGGCCTCATAAGTCATGCTCCTTCATTTTGGAAAAACCCTGTCGCCCCGCCAGTCCGCCCGCGCCGCGCAAATTCCCGTGCAATCCTTTCTTTTCAATGGGTTTAATCCGGGCGATAAGCATGAAGAATGCGCCCAGAATGGCGATGCTTGCCCCCAGATAGAGCGCGTACTCATACTGTCCGGAAACATCAATAACCCATCCCGCCAGAACCGGCGAAAGAATACCCGCCAGCGTGCCAAATACGCCGTTCAACCCCACCAGCATGCCGGTGTTTTTCTGGGAGAAAATAATCGGAATGGAGAAATGCGCAGCCATGGTGAAACAGAGGAAAAAATTCGAGGCGGAGATGAGCGTAGCCGCGCTCCAGAGGCTGTTTGCTCGCGTCCCCAGAATCAGAAACACCCCGGCCAGCAGCAGTCCGGCAACCGGAGAGAGCTTACGCCCGATATTTTGCCCAAAGCGCCGACAGGCGGCGTCCGTGACCAGACCGCCGAGCGGATAGGCCAGAATGGCCACCAGATACGGGAGCATGGAGTAAATCGCGCTTTGTTTAAGATCGATACCGCGTCCCATCGCGAAATAGGTCGGCAACCAGGTCATAAAGAGAAAAAACAGATAATTCGTACAGAAGTAACACAACGCGCAGGCCCAGATAGAGGGTGTTGACAGGATATCGGCTTTCGTCAGATCGCCCCCTGCCGTCTCTTTCTGAGCGGATGGTTCCGCGTTAGCAACAGCCTGCCCCGCCTGAATATACGCAAGCTCCTGACGGTTGATGCGATTATCCATTTGCGGGCGACTGTTACCCAGCCACCACCACAGCAGGCACCACACTAACCCCGGCACAGAGACGATGTAAAAAACGGATTTCCAGCCCCAGGTTTGAATAATCCAGGCCGCCAGCACCATGGCAAAGGCGATCCCCGCAGGACAACCAACCTGTAGTAAGCCGGTCGCTTTGCCGGATTCACTTTTAGGTACCCATCTGGCCGCCAGCGAAAAGTTCGCCGGAACCAGCAGCCCCTGCCCGACGCCAACCAGAATACGCAGCAGCATCATGATGCCGAGCGTGGAACCTAGCGGTGTTAAGAAAGTAAAAACGACCCACCACAAGGTACCGGTTACCAGCACAATCCCACCGCCAAAGCGGTCAGCCAGCAGCCCTGCCGGCAACATTGTTATCGCGTAACCAATAAAAAATGCGGTGGAGACCCAGCCAAACTGAATGGCGGTCCAGCCATATTCATGCATCAGTGCCGGCCCGCACATCGACATACTGCTACGGGCAACAAACATAACGAAATAATCAATAATCAGCAGAACAATAATGCCCCAACGTCTATTCCCAGGTGATGTACTCATAGGTCACTCTCGCGAGAAAATAAGAATGATCGCACCCACGAAATCACGCGCAGTGTGCGATCACAGGCGGGATATAACGGAATAACATCCCGTGATATCCCTTCGTTGCATGGGCTCAGGCGGATTAGCGAATTTCACCCGCGGCGGCAATCAGCGGACGTGCAATCGTCAGGCGCTGAACGGTACGCGGGCCTTCTTCAAACCACAGCGCGCGTGCATCGCGATACATTCTTTCCACCGGGCCATACGGGTTATCTTCGAAGTAACCAATCCCACCGAAGATCTCCAGGCAGCTATCCGACACAGTTCGCACCGTATCAATACCGTGCAGTTTGCACATCGCCGAAACCATCTCGATGTCTTCGCCGCGGTCGAATTTCTGCGCGCAATCACGCAGCATTACGCGCAGGGCATGAACCTGAGTGCCCATGTCTGCCAGCGTTTGCTGAATGGCCTGACGCGCTACCAGTGGCTTACCGAACGTCACACGATCCTTCGCACGGGCAATCGCCAGTTCCAGGAAGCGCTGCGACATGCCCAGGCAGGTAACAGCAATCATCGCTCTGGAGTGCGCCAACGCATCCATGAAGATATCCAGACCATCGCCCTCTTTGCCCATAATGTTGTGCGCAGGCACTTCGCAGTTTTCAAAACGCAGATACGCATGGCCCGCGCCACGGCAGCCCATCATGTGTGGCATCGGATCGATGTAATAACCCGGCGTGTTGGTTTCGATAAAGAAAGCGGTTAATCCCCCTTTTTTGCGTTTGCTTTCATCCGTTACTGCAATAACGTAGCTACCGTCAGAAATATCCGTATGGGAGATCAGGGTCTTGGTACCATTGAGAATGTATTTATCCCCTTTTCTTACTGCGGTTGTCCGGATATCCGCCCCGGAACCACACTCTGCTTCGGTCAGTGCAAAGTTGATGTAAGCATCTTTATTGGCCAGTAACGGCAGCCATTTAGCGCGAAGGTCGGGGGCGCCATGGTCATACATGATGCGCCAGTTCAGGCCGTTAGCATGGTGCAGGTTCATACGCATACCGCCAGGGCCGCGGCAGAACTCCTCCATGACGGAAAAGAATTGCTCGCAGTTCAGTCCCAGACCGCCAAACTCTTCAGGAATGGCCAGGCGAAATAAATCATTTTTGCGACATACGTCGTAATAGGAGTCCGGGAAGACATTAGTTCGCTCAACCACCAGTTGGATTTCCTCCAACTCTGTTTCCGTGACTTTTCTGACTTTTTGTTTCAGTGCTTCCAGTTGCTGTTGAGATAAAATAGCCATATACCAACCCCACTTCATATTAAATGATTAAATAACCATTGAAGAATTCAGACGATACCAATGTAAGTTGCAATAAATCCTGGGCCCCTTTTCGTCTTTCTTCACGAATTGACACCGGGATTATAAAAAGTGGCGCAAAGGCTTGATATTGACATATCCAACCAATTATTGGACAAATCGAACATACATGATGTAGCGATAGCATATAAAATAACAATAAAAACAAATATATAAATAAAATAATCAGGCGATAAAAAATTTAAAAATTACCAACACGCATCACAAAACGGGCTTTAATGTTCGTTTTGTCCAGGATCAAGTGAGATATGTCTATATATCCTCGCAACACCTGTAATTATTATTCCAGATAAAACAACATTCGAACCAGTAATTATAAAAGCTGGCGAAGCGGACAGAATGATCGGCGATAAATAATGCCGGGGAGTGCTTTATTTTATAAATCCCCACCGGAGAACCTATCAAGAGGATGCGTCATGGACTTTAGCCTGACCGAAGAACAGGAATTACTATTAGCAAGTATTCGGGAGTTGATTACCCGTAATTTTCCCGAAGAGTATTTCAAAAGATGCGATGAGACACGGACTTTCCCGCGCGAGTTCTTCAATGCCTTAGCCGAAAGCGGCATTGGTTTATTGGGCATTCCCGAAGAGCTGGGCGGCGTGCCCGCCGACATGATGACCCAGGTACTGGTGCTCGAAGAGATTGCCCGCATGGGCGCCCCGGCCTACATCATGACCGAGGGGCAATGCATCCATAACATGCAGCGGTTTGGTAACGCAGAGCAACTGGCCAAAACCGCCGAGGTGGGCCTGACGGGGATCCCCGCCTACTCTCTGGCATTTACCGAACCCCAGGCCGGTTCAGACAACAATCGCATCGCCACCACCTACACCCGTAAGAACGGCAAAGTGTATCTGAATGGTCAAAAGACCTTTATCACCGGTGCAAAAGATTACCCCTACATGCTGGTGCTGGCACGCAATCCCGAGCCGGAAGATCCTAAGCGCTGTTTCACCTTATGGTGGCTGGATCCCAATTCCCCCGGCGTCAAACGCAACAATCTGCATAAAGTCGGCTGGCATATGGTCAGCAACTGCGAAGTCTTTCTGGATAACGTTGAGTTAGAAGAGAGCGACATGGTGGGCCAGGAAGGTTATGGCTTTATCCATATGATGCAAAACTTCGATATCGAACGCCTGGTCATTGCCGCCCACTCGCTGGGGGTGGCGGAATGCGCCTTCGAAGATGCTGCGCGCTACGCCAATCAGCGCATTCAATTCGGCCAAAACATTGGCCAGTTCCAGATGATACAGCTCAAGTTGACCCAAATGGCCATCAAAATTCAGAACATGAAAAACATGGTCTACCGCACCGCCTGGGAGTGCGACAACGATTTATCGATGCGTCTGTCCGCCCCGATGTGCAAGTTGTACTGCGCTCAGTCGGCCTGCGAGGTGATTGACGATGCGATGCAAATTCTGGGCGGTCTCGGCTACACCGATGACAGCCGCGTATCCCGCTTCTGGCGCGACACCCGCGTAAACCGCATTGGCGGCGGCACAGACGAGATTATGGTTTACATCTCCGCTCGCCAGATCCTGAAACAGTATGAAAAATAATAGGATATGCCATGAGATTTATTGCCTGCTACAAACTGGTTCCTGAGGAACAGGATATCGTTATCACGGCTGACAGAACCCTGGCGACAGACAAGGCCGGGGAAAAAATCAGCCCCTTTGATCTCAACGCGATTGAGGCCGCCGTTCAGCTCGCGGGGGAAAGCCATGAAGTGGTGGCCCTGAGCGTAGGGGGAAAAGCGCTCGATAACGCCAAACTGCGTAAAGACGCCCTTTCACGTGGTCCCAATGCGCTTTACCTGGTTCGCGATGATCGTCTGGCCAGTTCCCTGCCCTATGACACCGCACGCGCTATTGCTGCCGCGAGCCAGAAAATCGCCTTCGACCTGCTGATCTGTGGCGAAGGTTCCGGCGATATGTACGCCCAGCAAACCGGGCTGCTGGTCGGTGCAATGTTGCAGCTCCCGGCGGTGAACGGCGTCAGCAAAATTGAACTCAAAGAGGGCTTCGTCACCGTTGAGCGCACGCTGGAAAATGAAATAGAAGTGCTGGATGTGCCACTCCCGGCGGTACTGTGCGTCTCATCGGATATCAACCTGCCACGCATCCCCTCGATGAAAGCCATCCTCGGCGCCGGGAAGAAAAGCGTCACCCAATGGAGCGCGGGTGACATTGACTGGGCACCGGATTCAGCGCGGACTGAATTAGCTGGCGTCTACGCGCCGCAACAGACAGAACGCAAACACATCATCATTGAAGGCGACGGGCAGGAAGAGGTCTCTCGCCTGCGTGATTATCTGACCAACGCGTTGAGCTAAGGGCAGCGGAGAAGCATCATGGGCAAAATCAATAATGTTTGGGTATTCAGCGACAGTGCCGATCGCTATGCAGATCTGCTCGCTGGCGCACGACAACTGGGTGAACACGTTAACGCAGTGATATGGGATGAGCGTGACGTTACTGAGGTTAAACAGGCAGACGCGGTCTATTTGCTGTGTGGCAAAACCGATAAGCAGCGCGTCGAAAACTATGCGGAAACATTCGCCTCGCTTGTCAGAAAAGAAGACGGCAAAACGCTGATTCTGCTGGCCGCGACACGCCGTGGCAAAGGCCTGGCGGCAAAACTCAGCGTGCTGCTGCAATCCGCGCTGGTGAATGACGTGACCCTGCTGGAACGCAACGGCGACGACCTGTACGCCGAACATCGCATGTATGGCGGGCTGGCATTTGGGCGGGAAAAAGTGAATACCCCTGTCGCCGTCATCACGCTGGCGAGCGGTGTTTATGAGCCGTTGGCCGAAGTAAACGCCGCTACTCCCCCACTCACTCAGGTGGATTACATCCCACCCGCCAATGAAATGCTCTGTCGTGAACGGCGGTCAAAAACGGCCAGCAACGTCGACCTTGGCAAAGCGCGCCGTGTCATCGGTATTGGCCGTGGCCTACTGGCGAAAGAAGATCTGCAAATGGTCTGGGATCTGGCCTCTGCGCTGGATGCCGAAGTGGGCTGTTCGCGTCCGATTGCCGAAGGCGAACACTGGATGGATCGCGAACGTTACGTTGGCGTTTCCGGCGTGCTGCTGAAATCCGATATCTATCTCGCCCTGGGCATTTCCGGGCAGATCCAGCATATGGTCGGTGGCAATGGCGCCAAAACCATTATCGCCGTTAACAAAGATAAAAACGCGCCGATTTTCCAGTACGCCGATTATGGTCTGGTGGGCGATATCTATAAGGTCGTCCCCCTGTTAACGGAATTATTAAAACGATAAGACGCAAGCCGCCAGTCTTTCTGGCGGCAATGGAGTAAAAGTATGTCGGACGAAAAATTTGACGCGATTATCGTGGGTGCCGGAGTGGCGGGATGCACCGCCGCGTATGTGATGGCGAAAGCCGGGCTGGACGTACTGGTCATTGAGCGGGGGGATACCGCAGGCAGTAAAAATATGACGGGCGGGCGGCTCTATGCCCACAGCCTGGAAAAGATCATCCCCGCTTTTGCGCAAAGCGCCCCCGTTGAGCGAAAAATTACCAAAGAGAAGATCTCTTTTCTGACCAATGACAGCGCCGTCACGCTGGATTATCAGGCGCCGTCTCGCAATGCGAACCCGGAACAAGCGTCCTGGACAGTTCTGCGTCATGGATTTGATAGCTGGTTGATGGAACAAGCCGAAGCGGTTGGCGCACAGTTCATCACAGGCGTGCGGGTGGATGCGTTAATCCGCCAGCAGGGGCGGGTAACCGGAGTTCAGGCCGGGGAGGATGTCCTTGAGGCAAACGTGGTGGTGCTGGCCGACGGGGTAAATTCGCTGTTAGGTCGTTCAATTGGACTGGTACAAAAATCGAACCCTCATCATTACGCCGTCGGGGTTAAAGAGCTCATTTCACTGCCAGCCCAAACCATTCAGGACCGCTTTGGCGTAACGGGTGACGAAGGCGCGGCCTGGCTGTTTGCCGGTTCCCCGTCGGATGGCTTAATGGGCGGAGGGTTTCTCTATACCAACCGTGAATCCATTTCACTGGGTCTGGTGTGCGGCCTGGGGGGTATTGAAAAAGCGCAAAAATCGGTTCCGCAGATGCTGGAGGATTTTAAACAGCACCCGGCGGTGCGCCCCCTTATCGAAGGGGGAACGCTGCTTGAGTATTCCGCTCATCTGGTACCAGAAGGTGGAATCGAGATGCTGCCAAAACTGGCGGGCGATGGCGTGCTGGTCGTGGGTGATGCCGCCGGAATGTGTCTGAACCTCGGCTTTACCGTGCGGGGTATGGATCTGGCGATTGAGGCCGCGAATATCGCAGCGCAAACCATCATTGCCGCAAAAGAGAGTAATGATTTCAGTTATGCCCGGCTTGAAAAATACGCGCAGGCGCTGGAGAAAAGCTGCGTCTTGCAGGATATGCGGCACTATCGCAAGTTGCCTGGCCTGATGGAAAACCCGCGCCTCTTTACGCAATACCCACAGATGGCGGCCAATATCATGTCCGAACTTTTCACTGTGGATGGCGCCAAACCGACGCCCTTCTGGAAGACGATATTGAAACAGGGAAAACGCGTCGGGTTAATGAATTTATTAAAAGACGGCATCGCTGGAGGGCGCGCATTATGAGCACGGTAAATGTCGATGTGAAACTGGGCGTCAACAAATTCATAGTGGATGAAACTAACCCACACATCATTCTTGTGGCCGACCCTGACAAAGCGCAATTTCGTAAATTGATCACTGCCTGCCCTGCCGGGCTATATCGCGAGGATGAGGCAGGAAATATCCATTTTGATTATGCCGGCTGTCTGGAATGTGGCACATGTCGTGTGTTGTGCGAAGGGACAATATTAGAGAAATGGGAATATCCGCAGGGGAACTTCGGCGTTGAATTTCGTTTTGGCTGATCCCCTCTTTTGCTCGCGTCACCCTTTGTGGTGAACGTCACTCTCCCGTGCGGGGAGGATTTATGTCAACTCAGGAAAAAATTGATATCAGTACCGTTCTGGATAAGCACCCGATTAGCCGACGCCAGTGGCTGATAGTTTTTTTAGGGTTCTTTGTATTAGGTATTGATGGCTTTGATGTTACCGCAATAGGTTTTATTGCTCCGGCCTTGATCGATGACTGGCAGATATCCCGCCATATGTTAGGTCCGGTGATGATGAGCGGCTTATTTGGTCTGGCTGCCGGTTCACTTATTTCCGGGCCGCTGGCTGACCGCTACGGGCGTAAAAAACTCATCATTGGCTCTGTCATATTTTTTGGTGCAAGCAGCCTGCTTTCTGCGTGGTCGTGGAATTTATCCAGCCTGACCTTTTTTCGCTTTATTACCGGCCTGGGGCTGGGGGCTGCGATGCCCAATATCACCACGCTGGTGGCAGAGTATGCCCCCTGGCGTTATCGCTCGCGCCTGGCAACCGTAATCCACTGCGGTTTTAATACCGGTGCGGCATTGGGCGGTCTGCTGAGCCAGCAATTACTCGGTACCTTTGGCTGGCGTTCCGTCTTAATTACCGGCGGGGTATTACCGTTAATATTCGCGCTCATCCTGATACGTTACCTGCCGGAATCGATGCAATATCTGGTTCAAGACCCCGCGAATAAACAGCGTCTGACGCACTTGCTGAATAAATTCGTCCCCGGCATTGCCGACGCAAAGACCCATTTTTATACCTCTGAGCCGCAAAAAGCACATGCCAGTACTGCCAGATCGCTTCTGCATCCGCCATACACCTTTGGCACCCTCGCGCTGTGGCTAACACTGTTTGCCGGTTTGTTCTGTGTCTATCTGTTATCAAGCTGGCTGCCGCTGATGGTCAGGGACACCGGGATGACGCTGTCACAGGCCGTCATCATGGGTTCGGTATTTCAGATTGGCGGCATGATGGGCAATTTCTGCATCGGCATTGAAATGGACCGCTGGGGCAGGCATTGCGCCATCATTCTGACCCTGCTGGGGGGCGCCTGCAGCGCACTGATTCTGGGGATGCATATCCCGTCACTGCCGGTGCTATGTGTTCTGGTTCTGATGCTCGGGTTTACCGTCAATGGTATCAGCCCCGGTTGTTATGCGCTGGCCGCCCATTTTTATCCAACGTCCATTCGGGCCACCGGCGTGAGCTGGGCGACGGGAGTTGGCCGTCTGGGTGCCATAACCAGCGCAGGTGCGGGTTCAGCCATGCTGGCGGCGGGCTGGACATTCAGTGAAGTCTTTATGTTTCTGCCGCTTCCTCTGGTGGCAGGCGCGCTGGCGCTATATTGCAAAAAGCAACGAAGAGCTATCGCCAAAACTCATTAGGCCAGGTTATGTCCAGGGACAACGACGGAATGACAACCATGAAAATCAACGAGGCGCTGAAAATGCGTTATCGACAACAAGGATACTGGGGTGACGCGACGCTGGCGGATTACTGGCATCTGTCGGCAAAGGCGTCGGCGGATAAAATCGCCGTCAGCGACAACCACGGCACAGCGTATACCTACCGTGAACTCGATAACGCAGCAGGCGCGCTGGCGATGTGGCTTGTGGAAAACGGTATCCAGCCGGGTGATCGGGTCGCCCTGCAACTTCCCGGCTGGTGTGAGTTTACCGTTATCTATCTTGCCTGTCTCAAATGCGGCGCCGTCGTCGTGCCGCTGCTCCCGGCATTTCGGGAGTCTGAACTGGCATGGATCATGAACAAATGTCAGGCTCGTATTCTCTTTACCGCAACGCGCTTTAAAAATGTTCGTCCCATTCAAATGCTGCCCGCGCTGCGCCCGCTGCTTCCCTGGCTGGAGAAGGTGATTGCGGTCGATAAGCTCGAGCCCGCCCGGCACGAGTTGTCTTTGAGCCAGATACTGGCAAACACGCCACCATTAGCTCAGGCCATTGCGACAAAAAGCGATGACCTGGCCGCACTGCTGTTCACTTCCGGTACAGAGGGCCGCCCTAAAGGGGTAATGCTGACGCACAATAATATCATCGCCAGCGAACGGGCCTACTGCGCAACGCTTAATTTGAACAGCACGGATATTATGCTGATGCCAGCACCACTCGCCCACGCCACGGGTTTTATGCATGGGGTCACCGCCCCGTTTATGATGGGTGCCCGCAGCGTATTGCTGGATATTTTTAACCCGGAGCAGTGCCTTGAGATCATTGAACGGGAAAAATGCACCTGCATTATGGGGGCAACACCGTTTGCGTGCGATCTGCTTAAGGCGATGCAGGCCCGCCAGTGCGATATCTCTTCTTTGCGCTTTTTTCTGTGCGGCGGGACCACCATTCCGGGCAAACTGGTGCGTGATTACCACAAAGCCGGAGTTCCATTGCTGGGGGTATATGGCAGTACGGAGAGTGCGCCACATGCCATCGTCCGTCCCGAAGACTCGCTTATTCGCCAGGTAAATACGGATGGGGCGGCGGTAAACGGAGTGGAGATCAGAGTCGTCGATAAAAAGGGAAACACTCTGCCGGAATATACCGAAGGTGAAGAAGCTTCTCGCGGCCCGAATGTGTTTGTCGGCTATTTCGATGAACCGGAATTAACGGCACAGGCACTTGATGATGAAGGCTGATATTACAGCGGGGATTATGGTAATGGTGCCAACTTACTGATTTAGTGTACGATGGTGTTTTTGAGGTGCTCCC